>Ga0268299_1002682_pt1 | contig 19730 bp, 14 predicted proteins | sample NOBtaG_FD_193484 | JGI IMG/M metagenome (GOLD analysis project Ga0268299, IMG submission 193484) | Activated sludge microbial communities from bioreactor in Nijmegen, Gelderland, Netherland - NOB reactor | ecosystem: Engineered > Bioreactor > Aerobic > Activated sludge | place: Netherlands... | reverse complement strand
GGACGGCACGTTCACGCGCGTGGGACCTCTGCGGCAACCCCGACCAGGTCTGTGCCGACCGACGACCAGGGCCTTTCCTAGGCCGGTCGTTGGGTCGAAACGGGTAGCATGAGAGCAGGCGCTCGGAACAGCCCTGACGGTATAGATCCGATCCGACGGTCGCTCCAGGAGGGAAGGGCCATCATGTCGGCACCGCAACCAACCTCAAGCACGAGTCGCGGATGGCGTCTGATCAACACGAGGGACTTCGGCTTGCTGTGGTGGGGGCAAACTACCTCGCAAATCGGCGAGGGCCTCAACAAGGTGGCGCTCCTTTGGTTTGTGTACGAGTTGACCGGCTCGGCCATGAAGATGACGATGGTCGGACTTCTCCAGACCATTCCGCCGCTGGTGTTCGGGCCGCTCATCGGGGTCTATCTGGACCGGTTGCCCAAGAAGGCCGTGATGGTATGGGTCGATCTGGTTCGTGCGCTGCTCACCGTCCTCATTCCCGTACTGTATGCTCTGGACACGTTATCGATCGAGGGACTCTACGGGTTGGTATTCCTGACCTCGGTCGTCTCTACAGTTTTCGGTCCCGCGCTGGTGTCCGCCGTGCCCTTGCTCGTGCGGCCGTCCGAGCTGATGTCGGCGAATGCGTTGATTCAAGGCACGAACAACATCGGGATGTTACTGGGACCGGCCATCAGCGGGATCATGATCGCCCTCATCGATGCGGAAAACGTGTTGTTCGTCAATTCCGCCACGTTCCTCATCTCCGCCTTCTGTCTCATGCCGATTCGTTTTGCCGTCAGTCACCGGAGAACAGTGGAAGGGGCGTCTTCCGTCTGGGAGGAACTTCGCGGGGGATTTCGTTTCGTATTCGCGCAGCGGTCCATGGTCTTCACGTTGGTCATCATTTCTTCCCTCTACAATCTGGGGGTGAGTGCCTTCGTCTTTATTTTGCCGGTGTACGCCAAAGAGTTTCTTCAGGTTGGCCCCGTTCAATTGGGCTGGTTGTGGTCTGCCTTGGGCGTGGGCATGTTGGCCGCGTCCACCTGGCTGGCCTGGAGGAAACAGAGCGACATGCAGGGGCGACTGCGTATCGTCGTCCGTGGCATGACCATCGGCGGGCTGGCGGTGTGTAGTCTGAGCCTCCTGGAAACTCCGCTGGTGGCCGCGGGCATCGTCGTGATTGTCGGCGGCAGCACGGCCGTGCTCAATCCGATCGTCTGGGCGCTGTTGCAGGAGGTGACGCCTGAACACCTGATCGGCCGCGTCCTCACGACGTTCAGCGTGGGGTCCATGGCGTCGGCCATGGCCGGGATGACGGGATTCGGGTGGGTGGCCGACGCAATCGGCCCCGCCGCGAGCCTGGTGGGATTGGGGCTGGTGCTCTTGCTCACCGCGGCCCTGGCGGTTCCTTGTGCGCGCAGGGCTTGTGTTCCTCCTGCCCTGCGAACGTGAGCAGCGCTGCGGTTGGTGACTGAATCCCTTCCCGCGCCTAGCCCATGTGCAGGGGCGGCACGCCGGGCATGGCGTGGAAGGACCATGCGTGGGACACGCCTCCTCGACATCTCTTCCTGCTGATTCCTCACCTCACGCAAACGTTTATACTGGCGACATGGCCGAAGCCCCCCGGTGGCTGCTCACGCGCGACTTTCGCCTCATGTGGTGGAGTCAGGTGCTGTCCCAGGTTGCTGAAGGCGTCAGCAAGCTGGCGTTGCTCTGGTTTGTCTATGCGGTGACCGGGTCGCCGCTCAAGACGACCGTCATCGGCCTGCTGCTGACCCTGCCGCCGATTCTCTTCGGCCCGTTCATCGGCGTCGTCGTCGACCGATTCCCGAAGAAGGTGATTTTGATCGGCAGCGATCTGGCGAGGGGGGTGCTGATCGGCGTCATTCCCTGTCTGGTGTCAGTGGAGCATTTCACGGTCGCCTCGCTCTATGGGCTGACGTTTCTCTACGGTGTCGCCACCGCGTTGTTTGTGCCCACGCTGTCCTCCGTCGTTCCCTTCATGGTCAACCGTCCACAGTTCACTGCGGCCAATGCGCTGCTCCAGAGCACGACCAGCATCGGCATCATCCTTGGGCCCGCTGCAAGCGGACTCGGCATTGCGTTTTCCGGTTCGCAGGATGTGCTGTGCATCAATGCGCTGACCTATTTTGCGTCGGCGGCCTGCCTGTTACCCATCCGGTTGCATGGCCAGGAGAAGCGGGAGCCCTCGTCCCTTGCGGAGGAGAGGCGATTCTTCGGGCAGCTGCTCGAAGGGATGCGATGGGCGTTGGTCAGCCGGCAGGCCATTCTGGTGCTGATTGTCCTCGCATCGGTCTACACATTCGGCAGCGGCGCATTCACCACACTGTTTCCTGTGTTCGGCCGCCACCTGCTCGGACTCGGACCGGTGGAGATCGGCTATCTCTGGTCGTGGCTCGGGGCTGGGTTGCTCCTCGCGTCGATCGGATTGGTGCGCGTGAGTGCGTGGGACCTTTCGCGTCGGCTCTCAGTGATTGCGATCTCCAGCGCACTGGCGGGGGTGGCGCTGGTCGGCGTGACATGGACGCAAGATGTGCGGATCGCCTCACTGCTCGTGGCCTGCGTCGGCCTCGGCTTCGGCACCTGGACACCCATCGCCTGGGGCATCATTCAAGAAGTCGCCCCGCCGAGAATGGTCGGGCGGGTCATGGCGGTATACACAGCGGTGGCCACGGCCACCTCCATGCTCGGTATGACGGTGTTCGGTTGGGTCGCGGAGTCGTTCGGCTCCGTCCCCAGTGTCCTCGGGATCGGTGTGGTGATGGGTGTGCTGGCTGGTGGGAGTGCCTGGTTCGGGAAGAGGATTGGTGCCGCCTAAAGTGGCAAATCAGGTGTGTGACCTGCAAGTTCCGGCTTGTCTCTCCCTACCTTCCGTCGCGCGGGCACTTCAGCAGATCGCCGGGCGGGTGCCTCAGGGCGGGCATGAGGCACCACGAGCCAATGTCGTGCGTCGATTTCGTCGGAGCCTGAAGAATTGTCGGATGCTATATCAGGATCTTGCAGACAAGTGGACCATCGATGATTCATGACCGGTGCCGAGACTGGCGTGGGGGAAGTCATGAAATCGCCAGAAGGAAAGGGCAGGGCAAGCGAGTGTTCTAAGCAGGTCGGCTATGTGTGGGAGAAGGGCAAGGTGGTGGTGAAGATACCGTGACGCCTGTATCGGGCGAGATGCCAAGACCAACCCGCCAACCGATTTCCACTCTTACCAAACATGACATTTCCCGCCTGGACGCAGCCGGGCTGCCGGCAGGTCCACATCCTGCCCCATGGGGTTTCCAAACGTTGATCGACTCAGCCACTGCATCTAAACCCTCAAAGATTGCCGAGCTTATCGTCCGGCAAGGCATTCCTCAGCTACCTCGAACTCAACAGTTACAGTCATCACTCGCTCCTGTTTGGCTTCCGTGGTTCCCGCATACACGGTGGCAGCGGCGGACCAAGCCGGGTTGAAGGCCTCGCTCTTAAAGCCGCTTCGGCGGCCTTCGTTTCGTCATAGGTCAGTGAACGTTGTCGGGTGCTGTCTGACGGCTTCAACTCCACCGTGTTGCGATGGCCTTCGTCCTTCATCATGTCCTGTCGCTTGAGATCCTCCCTCTCTGAGAAGACCGTTCAATGCTCGCTACTCGGATGAGCGAGCAAACTTAGTGCCAGATCAGCCCTTCTGCTCTCTGTGTCACGAAGGTTTCTTCGACGGAATGCTCAACTGAGAATGCAGGGCTTATGATTCATCCTACCATGAACATATTTTCATGCAGTTAGCGCGGGGATGTGGCTCGCCATGACCCTAGGAAAGGAACTTTCTCCCCTAGTGGTTCGTCGGAGGAGCGAGCGTGAGATCATGGCGGTTAGTGGGCGCGTGACGAAAATTACAAGGATTTGACAATCGGACCCGAGTGAGATCGGCAAATCGAGAAGGGTGGTATCTGTTTGGATGCGGTTAGGGGCGATTCAGGGGAATGCTCAGGAGGGTGGGTGCAGCACTGTTGGCATATCAGTTGACTCTGGGCTAGGAGATGGTGTTTTAAGCGAGCATCAATTGCGATTGCTCGAAGGAACTACCAGTGATCTACAGAAGCACTTCATGAGGCGCGAGGCAGCATGGCGGAGTCTGGCGGTGAGGATGCCACGCAGGAATCCATTCAGGAAGTTAGGTAGCCACCGTCTGGTCTCACTGCTCACTGGCATCTACAGAAGTTAAACTGTTGAATCTTTGAAATGGAAGCGCTCGCGGTGCCGGGCATGTCATGTGTGAAGCAATGCTTGGTTCCAAGCTCTGGCTCATTTCTATCCCGTCTAGCTCGTATTTGTGTTTGCCTGTAGTAGAGATACTAGGGTGAGGTGGTCTCCAAATATGCCTTGAGGAAATGGTTGTATTTTCATCGCAGTAGGGCCATTTGGCAGTATTGTGAATGCGTAGTATTTCGTCTACAAGAGTGCGCCGTAAAATGAGGGCGTTCGATTTGTCATCGTGAGGTGGTGATTGTGGGCTAGGTCGTTCTTGTAGAAAGTGTTACTCATATCAATGGTACGTAATTTGAGAAGCGGGTCATGTGAGAGGTTTGGTGACGTTTGGTCAGGCAATGATAAGGAAGATCGATACTTAAATCTTGCCTCAGCCGAAATCTTTCATTCTATCTTTTAGGAGAAATTGTCGATGCTCGAAATCAAGCAAACAGTCTTATTCGTTCCTCTTTTATTCGTGGTGTATTCCCTGGCTATGGGAGAGGGCACATTGGCTAGCGCTCAGGCAGGCGCGGCGCTTTCGCAACAACAGCCTGTGGTCCAAGGTCCCACTTCATCCCAGAACTCGGGCACTAACGATCAGGGGAAGAGTGGTCTAGGTTCCGGCGGCACTCAGAATTTAAACAATAAAGACACAACGAACAATAGCTGTTATCAGGCCCGTCCCTTACTGGGCGATCTTGCTCCACTTGGTCTGGAGAATTGGTCAGTGGGAACCACGATTGCGACTTCTGTCGTACGATATGACTTCAGTAGCAAAAAGGCTGCACTTGCGACAGGGGCGGGAGCGGGTATAGCTATTCGCTATTACGGCAAGACATTTCTTGGCGACAAGAGAGATCAGGACGGGGACCTTAAGAGGAAGCGGTTTAGTCCAGAGGCTCTTGAGTTGATCAAAGAACAATACGGAAATACTTACGGGATGCGCGAAAACAAGAATGGAGTTACTGTCCCACTTGCGTCAATAGCCCCTGAGTGCCGTGCGAATAGCTCGGACATCGGGAAAGCACGAACTGAGAAATTAGCCTCTTCGCTTTTTTCGATCATACCAATCGTCTATTACTCCAAACAGACTGCCGATACCGATCTCAACGTTCAGCCTGCACTAATGGTTGGTTTTCTGGATGACATTGTCAGTATCGGAACGGGTTTCAACCTTACAGGGCAAGAGAAAGGAAAAATGTTCCTTCTTTTGAGCCTGGGGTATGGCTTCAAGTTCTAAAAAGAATGAGGCACCTTGCGCCGTCACTCTTCCATCCGATTAAGTTACTGGGGTTTTGAATAGGAGGTGACTACCCTTGAGGTTCAAAGTTGTACTAGCCATCCCGCTTCTTGTAGCTTTCGGTTGTGGGGAAAACTATGGCAAGATTCCCGTAAACAACATTGTAATGGTAAATGCCGAAGGCCATCCGGTCGACCCAACCGGAAATACCTCGTGTGAAGAGGATGGAAGACCCTACTGCAACGGAGCACATACCCCTCTAATTGAATACCCGCTGCTGGGAAATGATCAGTATTTACATCACATTGATGCGATTGCCGGAAACCTCCGGTCTGGCGGGGTATGTGGCAAGGATTCAGTAGCACATTCCTATTTGCAACAGCGTATAGGCAGCAATAAACCTCCAAGGATTCTTATCTTTTTACATGGCGGCCTGAATACACAGGCAGGATCAGTTGAGAGATCTGCCGAACTGTGCACTCGGGTCGCCCAAGAAGGATTCTTTCCGATTTTCATCAACTGGCAATCTGCGCTGGCTATTAGTTACGGAAATCACCTCTTCCATATACGCCAAGGTGAGGACTGGCGTGAGGGCGCGCTGAGTACAGCCGGCGGATATTTGACGTCGCCACTTTACCTTGCGGCAGATCTTTCACGAGCGATTGTCCGCGCACCGATCGTGACATTTTCTCAGATCCGCAATGACTTGGAAACTGTTCCACAGTTCAGGCCGGCAGTCTCCCTCTGGTCAGGAGAACTTCCGGTTGCTCAGGAAACTGCTTTCACCGCTCTGTGTCAGCGGCCGAAGGCTGGTGAGGAATTTGTTCCCTCCGATGCATTCAGAGAGTATGCAACTCTCCTAGGCAAACAGGACCTCAACTGCGGCATCCATGGGATCGAGCAGGACCATGAACTAGCTGGGATAAACCTCTCAATTGGGCTGGACCAACGCAAGAGCTTCGAGAAAAACTGGGCCTTTGCCAAGTACTTCCTTACGCTTCCAACCAAACTTGTCACGGCTCCTATCATTGACGCCGGTGGCACAAGCGCGTGGGGAATAATGCTTCGCAGTGTTTCTCAGCTATTCCATTACGATGGAGAGCCGCTGGCACACAACAATGTAACTCACGCTCGACACAATGGTAAGACTTACAAATCTAATGGCTCGCTCTACCTCTTCTTTGAGAAGTTAAGAAATGCAGTGTGTGGGGATCCGACTGAAGAGGGAGTTTGCCGCAACCCAGATGGATGGGAGATAACCTTGGTGGGGCATTCAACCGGGGCGATCATCATTCACCACGTCGTCAGAGAATTCGGTGAGTTGCCGATCAAAAATATCGTCTATATGGGGGCAGCCAGCTCGATCAGAGATTATCAGGAAACTGTATTTCCTTTCCTTAGTGCAAAGAACAAAGATGTCACTAATGGCCAGTGTCGACCAGAGAGGGGTGAGCAAAAGCCAACTTGTGTATACCATCTCATGCTACACGAGGCCGCAGAGTCCGGCGAGTGGTTATGGGATTCCATTGACCCATTTCCACGGGGTTCCCTATTAATCTGGCTAGATAATTTCCTGAGTCACCCTTTGAGTAAGGAAGACAGAACATTGGGACGATTCACGAACTTCATCACTACGGTTCACCACACGCCCCCATACTTGCGGCGATTCATTCATGCCCAAAAGTTTGGAGTCGGTGAGACTCTGCAAGTCCCCAAAAAACACGGGGACTTCAGCCACAAATTGAAATTCTGGGATCCGGATTGCTGGGGGCCTTGGCCAGCTAGCAATACCTGCTATAGCCCTGAGGGGCACTACTAGATGTGCCCCTTTCTGATGCGGAATCTACAAAGTGATGCTCGGACACGACGCAGATTAGATCTGCGGTCACCGGAATCAGTCCTCTATGTGGCCGTTGCAACATGAACAACTATCCCAGTGTCACTCGCATCAATAGCTGGACTCAGAAGGTACGAGGCATCGCTCCTTGCATTCTGGCCATGACTCTTACCGGCTGCGCTGCCTTGGAACAATTAAGTTGTGCGCCTCACTACGAAGATGCGAATACCCCATTCCCTGAGAGTAAATTGCAAGAATGTCTGGCAACCAATACCTACTGGGCTAGTCATCCGGTATTTTGCCTTGGAACCGACAGGTCAAAGCCGCCGGTGATTTTGCTCCACGAATTGCCAGGTTTGTCGGGCAAGACATTGCGTTATGCCGAAACCTTGTCAGCGGATTTCAGCGTCTACGTGCCTCTTCTCTACGGCTCACCAAACCAAGCATCGGCCTTAAAGGGGGCGATTGCGTTTCATACCAACGGTGAATGGACAGCACAGCCAGACCTTGAAGGCAGCTCACGAGTCGTAAAATGGTTGCAGCATGTAACAACGCAAATTCAGCACCATCATCCAGGCCAGACTATTGGGGTAATCGGCAACTGCCTAACAGGAGCAGTCCCCTTAACCCTTTTGGGCAATCATGCTGTCACTGCTGTGGTTTTGGCCCAGCCCACTCTTCCTCTACCGTTTCTCTATTACACTCATGAAGATAAGTACTCGCTGGGAATCTCAGAGCATGAACTGAAGGAAGCCATGGCACGAAAAGATGTTCGAATCTACTTTGTGCGCTTCGAGACGGACTGCGTTTCCAGACCTGAAAAGAAAATCATGTTAGCCTCGCATTTTGGCGGCAGGTTGATTGATGGGGAAATTCTTAGAGGTGACTATGTCGACTCTCAGATATGTCACGATCGAAAGGTTCACAGCACGCTTATTTCTGAATGGGGTACACATGGTCGTATTGGCCAGGTTTCACAAGAGCGGCGCGAGGAAATTAAAAAGTTTCTGATGGACCCTTTAGGTTATGTAGTACCGCCGCATGTGAGCCCGAGAACTACTTCAGCTAATACAATAGGCGATACTTGCGGCACTCAGTAACATTTTCGCAGAAAAGCGAAGGCGTGAGCGATGCCGGTGAAATTCTAAGCGTCTCCTATCCTGCGCCGCAGTGCTTCTGTAGGCCCTCCCGGTAACAAGACATGAAAGAAAGGTCGAAGAACTATTCATCTCGGGCTCGCAAGCGCAGATTGGCTCGTATCACGTCGAGCAGCGGTGTTACTGCGAGCACGAATCAATTAACGTAGGTTCCGCTCGGGCAGGTGCATGTGGGTTCTGCCTATCAGTATGGGGTGCTGGTGGGAGAATTCTAGATTGTTATGGGAGGATGCGTAATGGGTAGTTTAATTTGGCAAACAATCGATCAGCAACAACAGCCGACAGGTCCAGCTCAAAGTCTAGTGTCAATGTTACGTACGGACCGTGCAAAAATCCCCGGTGGCTGGTTGGTTAGAACTCTGGTCTTACATCGAGAACAAACCACTTCTCCTGGTGGAGTTACGGATATTGAAACCAGTGTGGGGAGTGGAGTCACTTTCGTTCCTGACCCTACGCACGCCTGGAGATAACAGTATGACCATTGATTCAGTAACGCCTTTTTAGGCCAAGAAGGGGATTCTTATCTTCAACGTCACTGGGTCAGCTTACACATGGTAGGCATGAGATGGTGCAGACGTTGCGATTTTTTATCCGCGGGCCCCGCCGCAGTGGAGCCGCCTATTCGTACTATCTTGCGGTTGCGGAGATGCCATTGACGGCCACAAACATTCAATTCTGGGGAGGAGTCTTTCTACTTCTCTTAATCGGAATCGCGTATTTGATTAAGCCAAGGCATGTCGGAATTCGATTTTCTCGGACTCCACCAGTTATCGCCCGTGTCAACGCTCCGTCGAAGGGTGCTACTGATGAGCAGAGAGTGATCAGCCTACCGACCGGAGACGCATACCAAATCCCTGCTTGTGCCCGTGGCCACTTCGTGATGGTATTTGATTGGCATGTGCCCATCGTGGTTGACGGCGTGGCGCACGAATTGATCATTCCCAAACTAAGTACTACGGATTTTGCAAGCATCCCGCGAATTTTGCATTCACTCATTTCGCCTCTGACCAACACGATTTACGCGGCGATTTTGCACGATTATCTTTATAGAAACCCTACAGACGAATTCGCACGGAGCCTACCACGCGAAACAGTAGATCGACTTTTCTACTGGGGGATGCGTGCTCGTGGTGTGTGGCGACTGACGGCTGGACTCATGTATCTAGGCGTCCGCAGCGGGGGGTGGATCAGTTATAAGCGTGTGCCGGGGGCAAAATAGATCAAAACCAAAAAGAAGATGGTTGTTTGCCATGTTGCGACACTCGGGCTTGATGTTGGACGGCCTTGGAAGCCCTTGGTCGTGCCGAGACTATGTCGTAGAATTGGCTTTAAGTTCAAGGGGAGTACGATCATGATGTATCGGCGTGAAGGATGATTGGAATGCTTATGCCTGCCAAGCCTGCGGACGTCGTTTTATGGAACTACTTTTCCGGCACATAAGACGCACGGACTGGTTCCCGGTTCATTATCGGCTTAAGAAACGACCCGCTGCCTCACAGTGGCGAAATGCTTCATTGTTCGATAGCGACCTGCCCTTACGATCCGGCAGCCGATCCCTGCTCCTCCTTAAACGTCCCGGTCCCGCAGCCCAGCCCACCATACATCATCCCGAAGTATCCGCAGTAGGCGCCGCCTTTAAACGCCCAGTCTCGACGCGTGGCTTGCTCAACCTGGCCTTCGTGAACGACGAACGACACCGTTTGTGGCCCCACCGGAACCATCGCGGGCAGGGGGACCACCACAAGGTAGAGCACCAGGCCTGCCCACCGGAGGCCGGGTGTCTTGTATATCCACTCATGTTTCCCGTCCTCCCGCCGGTCGATTCGATCCGGCTCGCCCCACGCACTGCGCAGGTCGGCAGCTGAGGTAATTTCGGCGACGGGCGTTACCTTGTGAAGGTCGAGCGCTCCTCTGGTTGGATGGATAGTCGGGTGTTCGCTGGATTCGGTGCGGCTTCCCAGCGTCCATGCGCCCAGGCCGATGCAGCCTTGAATCGAGATGGCCGTCACAAAGCAGAAGATAAGCTTCAGAGATCTACACATGGTTGCCTTTCCGTGATGATGCGAAGCCGCAGCCTACTCAGGTCCTCATCACAAAACAAGGCGGGTGGGCGGGAGTCGCGTTGTGCCCCGGGACTGGAAGTGAAGTGATCCGCCCTCGTCCCCTCCCAAGGTAGGATACCGCTCAGCCGGTGCCTCTCGATAGGATCCGCCGACAAGGAGGTTGACATGGCACCTCGTCGGTATGTCCGAACCTACTACCGGTTTCCGCTGCAGTACCCTGTAATCTTCGGGGGAGCGCCGTTTGTCGGCGAAGGGGTATTGAGCAACTTGTCGTTAAAAGGGTGCTCGGTGACGTGCGATCGGGAAGCCCTGTGTGGAAGCGAGGTGCGGGTGAGCATGTTGCTCAACAACGAACCGCCGGCCTTGCCGGTCGAACTCGGCACCATCAAATGGGTCAAAGGGAATCAGTTCGGCGTGGAGTTTCAGCGCGTACCGGCGGACGCCCAGCAACGGCTGAATCGACTGTTGCGGCTGGAATTGATCGAATGGCTGGAAAAACGCCATCGTCGCGGTTCGTCATCCGGCTCGGGCCGCCAAGAGTACTGACCTCCTGTTTCCCAGGTTTCTCCCTCGTCCACTGCCGACTCAACAGTTCCTGCCTCGCTCCACGGATTCCATCAAGCCGACTAGCTCCGTCCGGTTCACCCGAAACCATGGAGTCGGTCGCGCGATTCCTGTACACTGAGGTTCGTAGCGGCAGATACGGTCTCGCTGCGTCGGTTGAACGCCGGCGGCGCCGTCTCGCACTGTGCCGATGCATCGCTCGCCGATGGAGCCCATGGCTTCAGAACCGATCTCGCCAGACGCTCAGATGCTCAACGAGTCCCGCCAGGGCCCTCTCTCCTGGTGGTCCCACTTTGCTGAAAGGCATCCCACCCTGCTGACGGCCGTCGTGCTTGGCATTGCGACCGGACTGCGTATGGCCCTCACTCCCCTCTGGGGATCCGGCTACACCTTCATTACGTACTATCCTGCGATTATGTTCGTGGCGGTGGCCTGCGGATGGCGCCATGGTACCGGTGCCACGCTGGTGTCGGCGGCCCTGTCCGGTTGGTTTTTTCTTGATGTGCAGGGATCGGTCCGTGAACAGCAAGCGGCTCTGGCCATCTTCATCGCCGCGAATCTCATCATCGTATCCCTGTCCGAAGCGATCACACGGGCGCGTCTTCGCGCGCAGGCCGAGACCACGCAGGTGCGGGCTGAGGAACAGCACTTGAGACTGGAAATCGAGGCTCGCGCTCAGGCGGAAGAACGGGTGCGCGCGAGCCAGCGCCAGATGCAATTCGTCACGGATCATGCTCCGGTCCTTATTGCGCAATGCGGCACAGACTCCCGGTACCGGTTCGTCAATCGGCAATACGCGGAGTTGTTGGGGCGAACGCCGGAGGAACTCATCGGACGGCATCCGAGCGAGGTCCTGGCGGCGGAGGTCTACCAGCAGTCGGCGTCATACATGGCGGAAGCCCTCGCCGGGCGACAGGTGCGGTTCGATCAACAGTTTCCGGGCACCAACTCCGGCAGCCGGCTCTTGCAAGTCACCTATGCGCCGGAGTGCGACGAGCGAGGAACGGTCACGGGATGTATCGCCGCGATTGTCGATATCACCGAGCGAAAACGGGCGGAAGAGGCGCGTGCGATGCTGGCGGCCATTGTGGAGTCGTCGGAAGATGCCATCGTCAGCAAGGATTTGAACGGAATCATCACCAGCTGGAATCGCGGGGCCGAACGACTATACGGATACAGTCAACAGGAAGCGGTCGGGCGGCCGGTGACCATGCTGGTGCCGGAAGACCGGCTCGATCACGAGGTGCCGATTCTCGAGCAGATCGGCCGGGGCGAGGCGGTTCAGCAATATGAAACCGAGCGACGGAGAAAGGACGGCACGCGCATCCATATTGCCCTGACGGTGTCGGCCATTCGCAATGATGAAGGGCGGATCGTGGGAGTGTCGAAAGTCGCCCACGATATTACCGAACGCAAACAGGCTGAGGCCGCGTTGCGGGAAAGTGAAGAACGACTCCGTCTCTTCATCGAACATGCGCCCGCGGCGATCGCGATGTTCGACCGGCAGATGCGATACGTCGCGGTGAGCCGGCGGTGGTTGGCGGACTATGGACTCGAAGGGGAGGTCTTGGGGCGCAGTCACTATGATGTCTTTCCGGATGTTCCGGACGGATGGCGGAGGGCGCATCAGCAAGGCTTGGCTGGAATGGTCATGCGTGCCGAGGAAGACCGGTTCGAGCGTTCAGACGGGACGGTCTTTTGGATTCGATGGGAGATTCACCCCTGGCGGGACAAGTCAGGCGGCATCGGCGGCATCATTATTTTTGCCGAAGATATCACCGACGGAAGAATGGCGGAGCAGGCGCTGCGCGAAAGCGAAGCCCAGCATCGAGCCACCTTCGACAACGCAGCGGTCGGCATCGCGCATGTGGGGCTGGATGGACGCTGGCTGCGTTGCAACGATGCCGTCTGCGCACTGACCGGTTATTCACGAGCAGAACTGTTGGGCAAAACCTTTGCCGACATCACGTACCCGGAGGACCTTGAGCCGGACTGGGCGGCAGTGCGCCGGTTGCTCACCGGTGAGATCGAGACCTTCTCCATGGAAAAGCGCTACATCCGGAAAGACGGCTCGCTGATCTGGGTGCATTTGACCGTGTCCTTGCTGCGCGATGCGCAGGGCTGTCCCCAACAGTTCATTTCGATCGTGCAGGATATCCAAAGCCGGAAGGAAGCCCAGTCGCAATTGCTGCAGCTCGCAGACGACTTGGAGCGGCGTGTCGAGGAACGAACGCGCGAATTGGCCGATTCGCAAGACAGGCTGCGTGCCCTGACGACCGACCTGAATCTCGCCGAGCATCGTATCCGCAAGCAGCTCGCCACCGATTTGCATGACTATCTCGCGCAGTTGCTGGTCCTGAGCCGTATCAAGTTGGGGCAGGCCAAATTAGAAGAGGTGACGCCGGCGGCGGCTCAGGCGATGACGGACGTGCAAGAGGTGATGGACCAGGCGCTGGCGTACACAAGGACGTTGGTGGCGCAGCTCAGCCCTCCGATTCTGAATGAGTTCGGCCTGCTCATGGCGTTGCGGTGGCTGGCGGATCGGATGCAGCGTGAGCTGACGGTGGTGCTGGAGTCGGAGACGATCACGGAGAGTCTTCCGTTGTCCGAAGAGCAATCGGTGCTGCTGTTTCAGTCCGTCCGCGAACTCTTGATGAACATCGTGAAGCATGCGGGAACATCCGAAGCCCGGATCACGGTGGCCCAGTCTGAAGCGTCCCTGTCTATCACGGTGTCCGACCGCGGTGCCGGTTGCGATCCAGTGGCGGCCGAAACGGGGCTTGAGGCAGGGTTTGGGCTGTTCAGCATTCGCGAGCGGATGAAGGCGCTTGGTGGATCGTTCGACGTCCAGTCGATGCCGGGTGAAGGCACGATCGCCATCCTGACCTTGCCCCTGGATCGTGAATCGCTACCTCCGGTGAAACCTGTAGACGAGTCGGCCGCGCAAGCGGCCCTGACCGACGCGTTGTCTTTCGAAGCAGAGACTCCTGGAGTCCAACGATCAGGCCACGTACCCTCGCTCATGCGTTCGAAGATCCGGGTCGTGCTGGTGGATGATCATCAGATGTTGCGTCAGGGGCTCCGGACCATCGTCAACGGGCATCCGCAACTGGAGGTGGTCGGCGAGGCAGGTGACGGGCTGGAGGCTATCGAATTGGTCCGTATCCTGAAGCCCAACGTGGTCGTGATGGATGTCAACATGCCCCGCTGTGACGGGGTACAGGCGACTAAATGGATCAAGGAGGAATGCCCGGAGATCCATATTCTCGCCTTGTCCATGCACAGTTCGTCGGATATGTTCGAGCGGATGAAGCAGGCCGGCGCGTGTGGCTATCTCACCAAGGAGAGCGCAGGGGGACGATTATGTCAGGCGATCGTCGACGCGACGGTCGGTGTGGAGTCGTCGAGTGAAGCGCGGCCTATTCACGGCCGCGGTGAAACGAATCGGCGGGGCGACATTGTTTCATGATCGGCGAGGTAGTTGTTCGGCCAGCACGTCGAAGAGCTTTTCCGGCACCAGTTCCTTCGGTAGGAACGCGTTTGCGCCGACGGCCCGCAGAGCCGCTTCGACTTCTCGGCTGGTATGGCAGGACATCCCGATCACCACGGTATTCGGGAGAAGCGCTCGGATGCGTCGTGTGGCTTCGACCCCATCCATGCGCGCCATCCCTACGTCCATCAGGACCACTGCAGGGCGAAGGGTCTGAGCCAGTTGCGAGGCGGCGATGCCGTCGGCTGCTTCGCCGACGACCTGAAATCCCGGCCGCTTGTTCAAGATGGTTCGCAAGGCATCTCGCAATTGCTGGTTGTCGTCGACGACGAGGATGTCGATCATGGAGCGCCTCAGTCGGGAGGAGAGAAGGACTGTCATGGTTAGGCTAACACAAGTCCGACAGGACACGAACGATATTGTGGAAGTCGTCGGACGTGACTGCTCCGCCGCCGTTCTTGACGGGCTTCCCTGCGCGGTGTAGGGTCCCGTCAGTTCCTGGATTGAACAGCCGGCGCGCCCGGCGCCACGAGTGGCAATGGAACAGCGGCAGTGGCGGACGGCGACGGAAAAGAGAGGAGCAGGAGTACACATGGGAACAGGTGAGCGGCGACCGGTTGTAGCAATCTTAGTGGGTGGCGGGCCGGCCCCCGGGATCAACAGCGTCATCGGCGCTGCGACGATTCGCAGCATTCTCGGCGGGTGCGAGGTGATCGGAGTTCAGGACGGGTTCAAGTGGATCATGGCGGGCAACAAGGACAAGATCAAACGCCTCTCCATCGAGGATATCAGCCGCATCCATTTCAGCGGCGGTTCCTACCTGGGGACGGCGCGCGCCAACCCGACGCAAAAACCGGAATACCTGGAGGCCTGTCTGGCCAGTCTCGGCGCGTTGGGTGTGACGAGGCTGATCACGATCGGCGGAGACGATACGGCGTTTTCCGCGCTCAGATTGGAGCAGCGGGCGCAAGGACGACTCCAGGTGGTGCATGTCCCGAAAACGATCGACAACGATCTCGACCTGCCGCATGGGATTCCGACATTCGGCTTTCAGACGGCCCGGCACATCGGTGTGGAGTTGGTCAAAAGTTTGATGGTCGATGCGGAGACGACCTCTCGCTGGTATTTCGTGGTGACCATGGGGCGCAAGGCCGGTCATCTGGCCTTAGGCATCGGCAAGGCCGCCGGTGCGACGTTGACGATCATTCCGGAAGAGTTTCGCCGGAAGCCCATTCGCCTGAAGACGCTGGTGGATATCCTGGTAGCGGCCTTTATCAAGCGGCTCGCGGCCGGTCGTTCGGACGGAGTGGCGGTGTTGGCGGAAGGGCTGGTCGAATTTCTCGATCAACAGGACTTGAACGGTCTGGACGATGTCGAGCGTGATCAGCATGGGCATGTGCGCCTGGCCGAGGTCAATTTCGGCGTCGTGCTGAAGCGCGCGGTGGAACGGGAACTGCGTACCTTCGGCGTGAAGACGACCATCGTCGAGAAAAACATCGGCTATGAGCTGCGGTGCGCGGACCCGATTTCGTTCGACATGGAATATACCAGAGACCTTGGTTATTGCGCGGCGCAGTTTCTGCTGGAGGGCGGCAACGCCGCCATGGTGTCGATTCAAAACGGCCGGTTTATTCCGATTCCGTTCGCCGACATTTTGGATCCGGCGACCGGCCGCACCAGGGTGCGCATGGTGGATGTCGAATCCGAATCCTACGTCATCGCCCGACGCTATATGATTCGACTCTCCCAGGAAGACTTGAGCCATCCGCAGGACGTGGTACGTTTGGCCACGGCGGCGGGCATGGCGGAAGACGATTTCAGGAAGCGATTCGAGTATCTGGTGGACAAGGATGTGTAAGGCCGGCCCCGCCGACAAGGCGACAAGGCCGAGGCATCTCCGGAGGTGTCATGGCGTCGAGCCTCAGTCCTGATACGGAAATTCAACTTACCTTCGAGCGACAGCGGGCTTGGCTGTCGCCCTGGGGTGCCTCATTGCGGCGCTACGCAGTGGTGCATGCCGGCGGTGGCCAAACCGACATCGTCTGGGGGTATTCCGGCGGCGCGAACAAGAAAGGCGGGCAGGGGGATGTGCTCATTCCCTTTCCAGGCCGCGTGGCCGAGGGGCGGTATCGTTTCAACGGGCAGAATCTGCAACTCGAACGGAACGATAAGGAGGGCCCGAACGCGATCCATGGATTCGTGCGTGCCCTGCCGTGGACGGTGCAGCAGGCCGGACCGGGCGAGGTGACGTTTGGAGTGCGGTTGGATGCGGCGACCTATGGCCCTCGCGGGTATCCTTTTTCGCTTGCGGTCGAAGTGAGGTATCGCCTCGATGCGGAGGGATTGACCTGCGCCTTTTCCGTGCGGAATGTCGGTCGGTCGGCGGCGCCGGTCGGTGTGGGGTTCCATCCCTATTTCACCGTAGGCACCCCGCTGGTCGATCTCGCGGAGGCGAAGATTCCTGCGACCGGCTATCTGGAATTTAACGAGAGGTTCGTGCCGACGGGCAGGGTGGTGGACGCGCGTGGAACGGAATGGGACTACCGCACGTATCGAGCGATCGGCTCGCGGCGTTTCAACCACTGTTATCTCGGCTTGGAACGCGGCGACGATGGACTCGCCGTGGCTTCATTGCGGCACCCGGTCACGGGGGCGACGGTCGACGTCGTGATGGACCAGGCGTTTTCCGCGATAGTCGTGTACACCGGAGATGCGATTGCCGATGCGCCGCGGCGCGCCCTGGCGATCGAGCCGATGACCTGCGCGACCGACGCCTTCAACCACCCCGAATGGGGGCTGAAACGACTGCTTCCCGACGATACCTTCACCGGCCGATACCGGGTGACTGCCTCTCTGGGCTCAGGCAAGTAGCCGGCTTTTCCGTTGTGGGGCTCTCGCGACTACGACGGCCTGCTTGGTTCGACAATGCGGAACCGCACTTCATCGACCTGGGTATAGGCCGATGTCTCCTCTCCCGCGAATAACCCGCATCGGTAGAGGCCCGGCGTCCATCCCGTAGCCGGACGCGGGAGCAGGAAATAGCCGGACTGATCGTTGGTCGACATGATCAGGCGGTCTTGCGCCACAGCGGGCTGAGCACCGGCTAGTTCGGCTTTCTCCTTGAAGCAGCGCGCGGCAAGGGGAACCTCGTCATACGAGGCGGTGACCAACCCGAAGACAAGGTAGATGTCCGGTTGATTCGCGGGGAAGCTGATTCCCGGGTCCAGCGGAATAAAGTCATGGGCTCCGGTCGGGGAATCATCGCGCATGACCCGCTGGGCCGGGATGACGAATCGGAACCAGGCAAAGTCGGCGTCGCGACCGACCAGTGAGGCCGCCGTGTCCAGCGTGTTTTGCGGTTTCAGGTGCTCCCTGGCTTTCGCCGCCAGTTCGGCTTCCGGCGGGGTGGATGCGGCGGCAGCGTCCGCCTGCGCAGCCGCGGCTGCCGCCCGGGCTTCGGCCTCGACTTCTTTGGCAAACTCTGGAACATGCGGTCGAATCTTGTCGAGCCAATGCGTCAGCCTGGTTTTATCCAAGATGCGAGTGCCGGAAGGCAGTTGGACTTCTCGCGTAGATTTTTCAAATTCGATGGTTGCATTGTAGAGCGTGGTGAATTGGATGTAGGCCTCCTCCCAGCGTCCGAGTTCGACCAGGCACTGGCCCATGCGAAATGCCGTAGTCGTCTGGTCCTCGTCGGTCGGGTCGAGTTCCGCGGCAGGCTGTGAGAAGGCAAGCGCCTCCTTGCACCTCCCAAGCCCCATTAGGATCAAACTCAAGTGCTGAGTGGCATAGGGATCCATCGGATTGAGGCGCAAAAGTTCGCGGTACACCGGTTCGGCTTCTTGAAATCGTCCGGCTTCGAACAGCCGGTATCCTTCGGCGCGAATCATCGACCAATCCCGCAGTTGTTTCGGGTTCGCATCCGGCGTCATCACCGGGGAAAACCGTCGGCCTCGTTCCGTAGAGCCGAAGAACAACGTGAGCAGATTTTTGGCGGAGAGCTCAAGCGGCGAGCCCGGTGCCACCCGTTCGAGCACGAATTGCACGTCCCGCTCCGCGCCTTCGTAATCCAGAAGGTCGAACCGTGCCCGGGCCAGCGCCAAACGCCAGTTGAGCATGTCCGGGCCGAGGTCCACAGCTTGCTTGGAGGCCGCGAAGGCTTCCTCCAGCCGGTCCAGTTTCCGGAGTTCGCGGGCGAGGCGCAGATAGATGAGCGGATTGTGCGGGTCGATGCCGGCAATGCGCTGCAGTTCGGTGATGGCTTCCTCGGCCTGTCCCGACCGTACCAGCACGCTCCATCTGGCCCACCGGACGTTCAACGCGGTGGGAAGACTGGCGAGGACCGTGTCGTAGGATTGAAGCGCAGCTTCCGTTTGCCGCGACGTGGCCAACATATCCCCCCGGAGTTGATGGAGCGCCAGGGCTTGGGGGTGGTTCTGAAGTCCCTGGTCCAGAATGTCGAGCGCGAGGTCTAACGTGCCCTGTTCCCAGGCGGCCTTGGCATGTTGGGCGATTTGACGTTCCGCCTGTGGGGGCTCGGTCGCGAGCGCCGGAGTCGCCGCGCCAATCGCACAGGGGAGGAAGAGCAGTGAAAGAACTCTCGACAGATGGAGAGGTGTCGTCGCACTGGTTTTGCCGCTCGTTCGAGGGAGAGCGGTCTCGCACGCCGTATATGTGCTCATCATGTGTATCTCTGGTGGAGGTGAATAAACTATTCCCACGTCTGTAACGATTAGAGGCACCGTCGGCCGGAAGGATTCGTGGTCGATCGGTCCCCTCTCCGTGACCATCCATCTTACTGTATGAAGGACGATGGCTGCGAGATGGCCCGGTGGCATCGCGCGGCAGTGCAGGCGGCTGGCCCGGTAGGGGGGCGCGACCGATGCACGTCAGGACGACGATGGGCGACCGCGTGCGGAGCCGGCGGCGTGGCTCAGCGGACGTTGACGAATCGGCCCTGGGCCATGGCGCGGAGGTGAGCAATCTCCTCGCTCCTGGTGACGGAGAGCGGGACGGTCTGGGTCAGTTCTTCGAGTAACAGGTCGGTGGTCAGCGCCTGCTTGCGGTACAACGCGCGATAGAGGGCGGCGACCACGGCCTGTTCGATTTCCGATCCGCTGAATCCTGTACTGGCGTC
>Ga0268299_1002681_pt1 | contig 19752 bp, 18 predicted proteins | sample NOBtaG_FD_193484 | JGI IMG/M metagenome (GOLD analysis project Ga0268299, IMG submission 193484) | Activated sludge microbial communities from bioreactor in Nijmegen, Gelderland, Netherland - NOB reactor | ecosystem: Engineered > Bioreactor > Aerobic > Activated sludge | place: Netherlands... | reverse complement strand
GAGGGGTGCGCATGACCGGGCCGGTGCTCGCGCCAGACCTAGGGCGCGAAGATTGGCGGCGCGATGCGCTCATCGCCGCGCTGTTTGGGTCGATCCCCATCATCGGCGTGCTCGCGTGGGGCTGGAGCCCCTTTGCGCTGATGCTGTTGTTCTGGTTCGAGAACGCGGTAATCGGCGTACGGCAAGTCGTGATGATGTGGCTCGTCGCGCGCGCGCGGCTCGACGAGGCGGGCGCGGCGATCTTCCAGTCCGGCTTCTTCGCGCTCCACTACGGCGGCTTTGCGCTCGCGCACGGCTTCTTCACGGTGCTGTTCTTCTTCGTGATGGGGCCGCATGCGCCCCCTGCCGATCCGGACGGGGGCATCCCCGTCGATCTCGACATCGCCTTCGCCGAAGCGTGGCAGCTCGCCTTGACCGTGCCGCTCGGCTTTGCAGCGATCTTTGGCTGGCAGGCGGTTCAGCTTGCGCAGTTCGTGGCGCGCGAGGAGGCCAAGACCGTCACGCTGAAGGCGCTCATGGGCGAGCCGTATCTCCGGGTCGCCGTGCTGCACCTCGTGCTCATCATCGTCGGCGGCGCGATCATGAGCGGCGAGCTCTCGCCGCAGGCGCTCGTCGTGCTCGCGATCTACAAGGTGGCGGTTGATGTCGGCGAAATCTGGTGGCGCAACCGCAAGAACAAGCCGCCGGAGACGCTGGCCGATTTGCCCGCGCCAAAGCCGGGCGTGGTGTTTGACGTCGTCAAGGACAAGCCGAGCAACGTGTTCTTCATCGTCTGCGCAATTTTCTTCGTGTTCGGGCTGCTCCTCTTGATGGCGAGCCTTTGGTTCGGCGCGCTCTGGCTGGGGTTCACGGCGTTTATTGCGTTCTTCGCGTGGCGCTCAACGGCGCATGCGCGCCGCGCGCTGCTCGCGTCGTTCACGAACGGCACGGGCCAGGTCGCCGAAGGGCGCGTCACGGACTTTGTGCATCAAGAGCGCGAGGCGGACGGGCGCTACGCGCCCGAAAGCTTCAAGGTGCAGGACATAGCGTTCGTTTACACGCACAACATCATCACCGGCGGCTTCAACAAGACAGCACTGCGCGGCGGCCCAATCCGCGAAGGCCTCAAGGTGCGCGTTCACTTCCTGCCGATGGCCCCAAGCGGCAACGTCATCACGCGGATCGAAGTGCTGCCCTAGCGCGCGCTAGTTCCAGATCGGCGGGCGCTTGTCTTTCCAGGGCGCTTCTTTTTCGAGCTGCGCGGCGAGCCGCAGCAGCGTCGCTTCATCCGCGTAGCGGCCGGTGAACATCATGCCGAGCGGCAGGCCGCTCTTGCTCCACGCCAGCGGCAGCGAGAGCGAGGGCTGGCCGGTGAAGTTGAACACGGGCGTGTACGGATACGCTGATGCTTGGCGGCGGTTGAGATCCTTCGGATCAAGGTTTTGCGTATCGATGTAGCCAATCGGCGAAGGCGGCGTGCCCTGCACGGGGCAGAGGTACACGTCGAAATGCTCCCATTGCTTGACGACTTCGCGCGCGCGCCGCCGCAGATCGCCGAGGGCCAGGAACGCATCCTGCCCCATCACCTTGCGGCCGCCCTTGTAGGAGACCCACGTCAGCGTTTCGAGTTCGTCTTGCTCGGGCTCACGGCCCACAGCTTCGATGAACTTTGCAATCGTCGCCGCGAAGTTCGCGCCCGACGCGGGGCCGCGCGCATTGTAGAGGCCCATGTAATCGACGCCGAGGCCGCGCTCGAACACGTCATGCCCCAGCCCCTTCAACAGCGCCGCGGTCTCTTCGAGCGCGGTTTGAATCTCCGGATCGATCGGGCGCCCGCGCGGCGTTTCCGATGACCACGCGATGCGCAGCTTGCCGGGGCTCTTCTTGATCTCTTCGAGATAGGAGTCCGGGCGCGGCGGATAGGCGTACGGATTGCCGGGCTCTGGCCGGCCCGTGACATCGAGCGCGGCGGCGCTATCGCGCACGGTGCGCGAGACGACGTGGTTCACCGTGAAGCCGAGAATTTCTTCGCTCGTGTCGGGCAAGTTCGGGTTGCGATCGCGCGTGACTTTGAGGCCCACCAAGCCGCAGCACGCAGCGGGAATGCGGATCGAGCCCAAGCCATCGCTCGCATGCGCCATCGGCACGATGCCGGCCGCCGTCGCGGATGCTGCGCCGCCGGACGAGCCGCCCGGCGTGTGGTCAGGGTTCCAGGGATTGCGGCACGGGCCGAGGTGCTGGCTCTCGGTCACGCCCGGAATGCCGTATTCGGGCGTGTTCGATTTGCCGAGGAAGATCAGCCCCGCTTCGCGGTAGCGCCGCACCAGGCCGCTGTCTTCCGTGTCCTTCAGCTCGCGCGTGAACTTCGAGCCATTCGAGCGCGGCATGCCCGCGACGGCGACGCCAAGGTCCTTGATGAGAAACGGCACGCCGGTGAACGGGCCCTGCGCGGGCGCTTTGGCCTGCGCGCGCGCAGCGTCATACGCCTTGTAGACCACCGCATTCAGTGTCGGGTTGTGCTTCTCGATGCGCGCGATCGCGGCTTCGACCAGCTCCGCGGGCGTCACCTCTTTCTTGCGCACGAGTTCGGCGAGGCCCACGGCGTCGTAACTGGCGTATTCGGCATCTTTCATGGGGCGCTCCTCCGATCTTGCGACTGTCGCGCCGCAGCACGCCGCGCACAAGTCTGAGTGCTTGACCCTCCGTCGCGGCATGGCCTTAACTCGCACGTAAGGGCCGAGAGAGCCCCTCCCGGGGAGACACGCGATGGATCTGGCTTACGGGCCAGCCTACGAGGCGTTGCGCGAAGAGGTTCGCGCATTTGCGGCCAAGCACGGCAAGGACGCGCCCCGCGGCGGTGCTGGCTTTGGCGACATGCGGCCGTGGCAGAAGCTGCTGATCGAGAACGGCTACGCCGCGCGCACGATCCCGAAGGAATATGGCGGCTACGGCGCCAAGCCCGATCCGCTCGCCAGCCGCATCATCTCTGAAGAATTCCTCGCCGCCGGTTTGCCGACGGGCATGAGCGGCCAGGGCATCTCAATGCTGGTGCCGACGCTGCTTGAACTTGGCACCGAAGAGCAGAAGCAAAAGTACATCGGGCCGACTTTGCGCGGCGAGATGATCTGGTGCCAGGGCTACAGCGAGCCGGGTTCAGGCAGCGATCTCGCCAGCCTCAAGACGCGCGCGCATGAAGATGGCGACGATTTTGTCATCAACGGCCAGAAGATTTGGACGAGCACGGCCAAGCAGGCTGACATGATGTTCTGCCTGGTGCGCACCGAACCGGATGCCCCCAAGCACGACGGCATCTCCTATCTCCTCTTCCCGATGTCGACGCCCGGCATTGACGTGCGCCCGCTCACGACCATGACCGGCGGCGCCGAGTTCAACGAAGTCTTCTTCACCGACGTGCGCGTGCCGAAGACGAGCATCGTCGGCAAGCGCGGCGAAGGCTGGCGCGTCGCGAACGCAACGCTCCGGCACGAGCGCGGCATGCTCGGCGATCCGAACCAGGCGATGACGCGCTTCAAAATGCTCGTCGATATGATGAACGAAGAGACGGTCGATGGCCGCCGGCTCGGCGACGATCCGATCTGGCGCGACCGGCTGATGAAGCTCGAAGCGCAGGTTCTCGCGATGGGCTTCAATGGCCTGCGCAATCTCACGGCCGCGGCGAAAGGCGAATTCCCCGGCATGAGCGCGGTGGTCGTGAAGCTGCAAGGCTGCGAGCTCAACCACGAGCTGGCGCGCTTTGCGATCGATGCGCTGGGCGAACTCGGCATTCTCTACGAGAGCGGCGAGCATCTGCGGAACAACGGCCGCTGGCAGTGGCAGTACATGTTCGACCTTGGGCTCATCATCGGCGGCGGCACGGCGCAAATTCAAAAGAACATCATTTCCGAACGCGGCCTCGGCATGCCGCGCGAACCGAAGCTGGCGGCGCGCTGATGGAATTTGCCCTCTCCTCCGAACAGGCGCTGCTGCAAGAAAGCCTGACGCGCGCGCTCGAAACCCACGCATCGCTCGCGAAGCTGCGGGAGCGCGTGGCGGCGGGCAATACGCGCGATCAAACGCTCGTCGATGCGCTGGCGGAGTTCGGCGTCTATGGCGTGATCACGCCCGGCGAATGGGGCGGCGCGGGGCTTTCGATGCTCGACGCGGCGCTGGTTTCCGAGGCGCTGGGCCGCTTCGCCGCGCCGGTGACCTATGTCGCGGACGCCGTCGTTGCGCCGCTGGCGCTGGTCGAAGGCGGCTCACCGGCGCAGCAGCAAGAGTGGCTGCCGCAACTCGCCAGCGGCAAAGCCGGCGCGTGCCTGGCGCTCAGTGAAGCCGCCGCCGGCGCGCGGGACGGCGCGGGCGTGACCGAGAAGAACGGCAAGCTCACCGGAAAGGCGCTGTTCGCGTTCGACGCGGCCGGGGCTGGCGTCGCGATCGTCGCCACGAAGGACAAGCGCCTTTTCCTAGTGCGCGCCGAGCACTTCACGCTGAAGAAGCTGCCGACGATCGACGCGACGCGCGCGATCGGCGAGCTCACGTTCAAAGACGCGCCGGGCGAGCCACTCAAAGCCGAAGCGCTCCCGCGCCTCCTCGCCGCCGCGCGCATCATGCTCGCGGCCGACACGCTGGGCGCGGCCTCGCACATGCTCACCGCCGCCGTCGCGTATGCGCAGCAGCGCGAGCAATTCGGGCGGCTCATCGGCTCGTTCCAAGCCGTGAAGCACCTCTGCGCCGAGATGGCGGCGCAGATCGAACCGGCGCGTTCGCTGATGTGGTACGCGGCTTACGCGTTCGATGAAGCGCCGGAAGAAGCCGCGCGCATGGCCGCGCACGCGAAGGCGCATCTCTCCGAGATCGGCACGTTCGTGGCGCGCACCTCGACGGAAGTTCATGGCGGCATCGGCATCACCGATCTTCTCGGCCTGCACTATTGGTTCAAACGCATCGGCCTCAACCGCCAGCTCTTTGGCGGGCCAGAGCGGCTGCGCGCCGAAGCGGCGGCGCATTACGGATGGAGCGCGACAGCATGACAGGCGGCCTCAAAGTCGGCGACCGGTTCGTTCCTCAAGCGGAGACGCTGGATCGCGCCGCGCGCGCGGCGGCGGGGCTCTCCAAACTGGGCGTGAACGCGGGCGATGTGGTCTGCGTCTACATGCGCAACGATTTCGGCTTCCACGAAGCCACGAGCGCGGCAGGCCTCGTCGGCGCCTACCCGACGCCCGCGAACTGGCACAACTCGGCCGACGAAGCCGCGTACATCTTCCAGAACTCCGGCGCCAAAGCGATCGTCGTTCACTCCGATCTCTATCATACGATTGCGCACGTCATCCCGAAGGGCGCGAACGTCTTTATCGTGCCGACGCCGCCGGAAATCGCCGCCGCGGATGCGCAATGCGCTGCGCCGGATGGCGTGCCGCTGTGGGATGATCTCATCGCCGCGAACGAGCCGTTCACAAAACCGGTCGAAGCCGCGCCCGGCACGATGATCTACACGTCGGGCACGACGGGGCATCCCAAGGGCGTGCGGCGCCAACCGCCGACCGAGGCGCAGCGCGGCATCATGATGATGCTGATTGGGCAAGTGTTCGGCATCTTCGCGGCCGAAGGCAAACCGATCGTCACGGTCGTCACCGGCCCGATGTATCACTCGGCGCCCAACGCCTACGGCATGGTGATGTTTCAGACCGGCGCAACGACGATCCTCGAGCCGCGCTTCGATCCCGAGGGCCTGCTTGCGCTGATCGAAAAAGAAAAAGTCACGCACCTTCACATGGTGCCGACGATGTTCGTGCGTCTGCTTCGCCTGCCGGACGACGTGAAGAAGAAGTACGATCTCTCTTCGCTCAAATTCGTCGTCCACGCCGCCGCGCCCTGCCCGGTGCATGTGAAGCAAGCGATGATCCAGTGGTGGGGCCCGGTCATCAACGAATATTACGGCGGCACCGAAACGAGCGCCGTCGTGTTCTGCAATTCGGAAGAATATCTCGCGCACCCCGGCACGGTCGGTAAAGCCGTCGCGGGCGCGGAAATCCGCGTGCTCGGCGAGAATGGGGAGGATTTGGAGACAGGCGGCGTCGGCGAAATCATCTGCCGTATCCCCGCAATGGCGGACTTCACCTATCACGGTGACGACGAGAAGCGAAAACGCGCCGAGAAGAAGGGCCTCATCTCGCTCGGCGACATCGGCTATCTCGACGCGGACGGGTTCCTCTATCTGTGCGACCGCTCGAAGGACATGATCATCTCCGGCGGCGCCAACATCTATCCGGCCGAGATCGAGGCGGAACTCCTCAAGGCGCCCGGCGTCGCCGACTGCGCCGTGTTCGGCATTCCGGACGATGAATTCGGCGAGCGCGTGCACGCGGTTGTGCAGCCGCAAGACGGCGTCAAGCTCGATCCGGCGGACATAAAGGCGTTCCTCAAGGAGCGAATGGCGAGCTACAAAGTGCCGAAGGACGTCGATTTCGCGGACGAACTGCCGCGCGAGGACTCCGGCAAAATCTTCAAACGAAAATTGCGCGAACCGTATTGGGAGCGCGCCGGCCGCAAGATCTAATAACACGAACGACAAACAAGACCGATTGGGAGAGCAGAATGAAATTCACGTGGTTCAATCTGATGCCCTGGCCGTATCTGCCGGATGATTTCCGGGAGAAGAACCGCTCGGTCTGGGTCGACATCGATCAGCGCCTGTTCGATCCGGCGAAAAGCCATGAGGTCTACAACACCTACATGGATCTGCTCGAATATGCCGGCACGCTCGGCTTCGATGGCATCGGCGTCAACGAGCACCACCAGAACGGCTACGGCATCATGCCGAGCCCGAACATCATCGCCGCGGGCCTTGCGCGCCGCACGACTGATCCGGCAATCGTCGTGCTCGGCAATTCGATCGCGCTCTACAATCCACCCGTGCGCGTCGCTGAAGAGTTCGCGATGCTCGACTGCATTTCGGGCGGCCGCTTGGTGGCCGGCTTCCCAGTCGGCACGTCGATGGACACGAATTATTGCTACGGCCAAATCCCGTCGCTGACGCGCGAGAAGTACCAGGAAGCGCACGACCTCATCATCAAGGCGTGGACGACGCGCGATCCGTTCGCGTGGAACGGCCGGTACAACAAGCTGCGGCACGTCAACATCTGGCCGCGTCCGATCCAGCAGCCGCATCCGCCGATCCACATCCCGGGCGGCGGCTCGGTCGAGACCTACGATTTCTGCATCGACAACACGTATTCGTATTCCTACCTCAGCTTCAGCGGCTACATCCGCGCCAAGGCCCTGATGGATGGCTATTGGAAGCGCGTGGAAGAGCGCGGCGCGCCGGATACATCGCCGTATCGCGCGGGCTTTGCGCAGACCATCTGCGTCGCCGCGACGGATGCGGAAGCCGAGAAGCTCTATTCCAAGCACATCGACTATTTCTACAATCGCTGCCTGCACGTGTATCCGGGTTTTGCGGACGCGCCCGGCTATCGCACGATCAAAACGATCCAAACCGGCGCGCTCTCGCAATACGCACCGCCGAAGGGCGGCTACACGAACCTCTCGTGGGGCGAACTCGTCGAGCAAGGGCACGTCATCGCGGGCTCACCCGAAACCGTGCGCCAACGCCTCGAGCACCTCGCGGAAACGCTGCGCGTGGGGAACCTCTTCTGCCTCATGCACGTCGGCGACATGCCAGCAGACAAGTGCATGTACTCGACGAAGTTGTTCGCCGACGAAGTGATGCCGAAGCTGCGTAATCTTTATCCCGAGTACGCCGACGACAATCGCTTCTGGTGCAGGCCGCTGAACAAGGTCGTCAAAGCGGGCTCGCTGCCAGCCGCGCCGACCAGCGCGCCGCTCGAAACCGCCGGCGCGAAATAGATAGCCGCTTCCCGGACGTCGCGTCGCGACGATCCGGGATGAGATGAGGACGACAGAACGATGGAACTGAAAACAATCGAAACGCCCCACGTGCCCGTGCGCTATCTGCACGGGGGTTCGGGCAAGCCGCTGCTCTTCTTGCACGGCGCGGGCGGCGTCACCGCCGCCGATCCGTTCGTCAACGCGCTGGCCGAGCACTACGAAGTGTTCGCGCCGATGCTGCCCGGCTATGGCGACAGCGAAGAATGCGCCGAGCTCCGGGATATGCTCGACATCACGCTCCATTATTGGGACGTGGCGGCCGCGCTGAAGCTCAAGAAGCCGATCATCGTGGGGCACTCGATGGGCGGCATGATCGCGGCGGAGATGGCGGCGATCGCGCCGAATGACGTCGCCAAGCTCGGCCTCATCTGCCCTGCGGGACTCTGGATGGACGACTATCCAATCGTCGATCTCTTCGCGACGATGCCCTATGAAATGCCCGCGCTGCTCTTCCACGATGTGGCTGCGGGCACGGCGATGCTTACTTCGGGGCTCAACGTCGACGATCCGAAGTTCTTGCAGACCTACCTCGTCAACAACGCGCGCCAGCTCGGCATGGCGGGGCGGATTCTCTTCCCGATCCCCGATCGCGGCCTCTCGAACCGGATGTATCGCATCAAGGCGAAAACGCAGATCATCTGGGGCGATGGCGATAAGCTCATCCCGCCGGTCTATGCGCGCAAGTTCAAGGAAGGCATCAAGGGCGCCAAGCTCACCTCGATCCCGGAAGCGGGGCACATGGTGCAGCTCGAAAAGACGCACCAAGTCGTCGAGGCGATCCGCAAACTCGGATGATCACATAGGACAACGCATATGCCCGTCAGCGCCGAGATCGCCGCCGTCTTCGGAGAGATCGAGTTCGATCCGGACGCGTTGCACGAGAAATATCTCGCCGAACGCGACAAGCGGCTCCGGCCTGACGGGAATGCGCAATACATCGAAGTGAAGGCGCAATTCTCGCGCTACGTCGAAGACCCGTATGTCGAGCCGGGCTTCACGCGCGATCCGGTGAGCGACGACGTCGAGTTCGCGATCATCGGCGGCGGTTTCGGCGGGCTCCTCATGGGCGCGCGCCTTCGCGAAGCAGGGTTCAAGGACATCCGCGTCGTCGAAAGCGCGGGCGATTTCGGCGGCACTTGGTATTGGAACCGCTATCCCGGCGCGATGTGCGACGTCGAGAGCTATTGCTACCTGCCGCTGCTCGAAGAGCTCGGCTACATGCCGAAGCACAAATATTCCTTCGCGCCGGAAATCCTCGAGCACAGCCGCCGCATCGCGCGCCATTACGGCCTTTACGACAAAGCGCTGCTGCAAACCGCGATCACAGGCATGGCGTGGGATGAAGCCGCGCAACTCTGGCGCATCACCACCAATCGCGGCGATGCGTTCACCGCGCAATTTGTCGCGATGGCGAACGGCCCGCTCAATCGCCCGAAGCTCCCCGGCATTCCGGGCATCAACGAGTTCGAGGGCTATACGTTTCACACCAGCCGCTGGGACTATCGCTACACCGGCGGCGATTCGAGCGGCGGGCTTACGGGCCTCGAAGACAAGCGCGTCGGCATCATCGGCACGGGCGCGACGGCTGTGCAGTGCATTCCGCATCTCGGCGAATGGGCAAAGCAGCTCTACGTCTTCCAGCGCACGCCCTCTTCCGTCGATGTGCGCAACAACGGCGAGACCGATCCGGCGTGGGCCGCCTCACTTGAGCCGGGTTGGCAAAAGCGGCGGATGGAGAACTTCAACATTCTTGTCAGCGGCGGTGATCAGGACGAAGACCTCGTCGCCGACGGCTGGACCGACATTTTCCGCAATGTCACCGGCACGGCGGCGAAAGCCGCGTCACGCAAACTCGGCCGGCGGCTCACCGGCGCCGAGCGCGCCGAGATGATGGTGCTGGCCGACTATCGCAAGATGAACCAAGTGCGTGCGCGCGTGGATCAGATCGTCCGCGATCCTGAAACAGCCGCCGCGCTCAAGCCCTGGTACCGCCAGTTCTGCAAGCGCCCCTGCTTCCACGACGAATATCTCAACACCTACAATCGCCCGAACGTCACGCTCGTCGATACGCAGGGCCGCGGCGTCGAGGCGCTCACGAAAAACGCCGTCGTGGCGAACGGGCGTGCGTACGAGGTCGATTGCCTGATCTTCGCGACCGGCTTCGAAGTCGGCACCTCCTACACGCGCCGCGCGGGCTACGACATCACCGGGCGCGACGGCCGCACGCTCTCAGAGCATTGGTCGGATGGCTTCCGCACGCTGCACGGCCTCACCGCGCACGGCTTTCCGAACTGCTTCTTCCTCGGCTTCACGCAAACCGCGATCACGATCAGCGTGCCGCAGGCGCTCAACGAGCAGGCCAACCAAGTGACCTACATGGTCAGCCAAGCGAAGGAACGCGGCGCGGGCGTGCTGGAGACGACCGCGGAAGGCGAAGAAGCGTACGTCGCCGAAGTGCGCAGCCTCGCGCGCTTGGGCCGGCGGTTCTACGAAGAATGCACGCCGGGCTATTACAACAGCGAAGGCGAAGTCGGAAACCGCGGCGGCTTCTTCTCCGACATGTACGGCGCAGGCCCGCTCAAATTCTTCGACCTGCTGGCCGCGTGGCGCGCGAACGGACGTATGGACGGGATCGAGCTGCGTTAATTGCTCCCCGGGGGCAAACGGCAGCGCATGCCCCCTCCGGCCGCTGCGCGGCGCCCCCCGTAAACGGGGGAGGAATTAGCGAGCCAAAGCGCCCTTCGCCGCATCGAGAATCTGGCGCGACAGATCCTCATCTTCCACCGCGCGCGACAGCATGAGCGCGCCGACGGCCGTCGAGAGTGCGGACAGCATCGCCGCTTCGCTCTTGCGGCCGCGCGCTGCAAGACGGCGTTTCAAATCTTCCGTCAGCACAGCGCGCGTCTCCGCATCGCTCCGCGAAATCTCCGGCGCCAGCGCCGCGAGCGCGCAGCCGCGTGCGACGTCGTCGCGGTGGGCGGGTGAAAGGTAGCTTTCGGCCCAGGCCGCGAACGCATCGCCGCCTGTCTTATCGAGCGCTTTATCCGCGGCCTTCTTGCCGCGCCGCTCACTCTCGGCGAACGCGTACGCCAGCGCTTCGCGCACCAGATCATCGCGCGACGCAAAATGCGCGTAGAAGCCGCCATGCGTGAGGCCGGCTTCGGCCATCACCTCGGCAACGCTCACGCCCGCCAGCCCACGCTCGCGCATGCGGCGCGACGCGACGGCGACGATCTTGTCGTGATTGGCTTTTTTCTGCGCCTGTGAGTGACCCACGTTGTGTGGCTCCGAATCGGGTTGACAGCATGTCGTCTAACATGCTGTGTGGATGACGTCTATCATCTAGATAAAGGGGATGGCGATGGCCGGCAGCGCGCTCGTTATCGGCGCAGGCGACGCGACGGGCGGCGCCATCGCCAAGGCCTTCGCCGCGACCGGCCTCACAGGCTGCTGCGTGCGCCGGACAGCCGACAAGCTCGAACCGCTTATTGCCGACATAAAGGCCGCCGGCCACAACGCGATCGGCTACGGGCGCGACGCGCGCAAAGAAGAAGACATGGTCGGCCTCGTCGAAGAGATCGAGCGCGATGTCGGGCCGCTTGAAGTCGCCGTGTTCAACATCGGCGCGAACGTGCCCTCCTCGATTCTCGACGAAACCGCGCGCAAGTACTTTAAGATCTGGGAGATGGCGTGCTTCTCCGGCTTCCTGATGGGCCGCGAAGCCGCCAAGCGCATGGTCCCGCGCGGGCGCGGCACGATCCTTTTCACGGGCGCGACCGCATCGTTGCGCGGCCGTAGCGGCTTTGCGGGCTTTTCCGGCGCCAAGCATGCGCTCCGGGCGCTCGCGATGTCGATGAGCAAAGAACTTGCGCCGCAGGGCGTGCATGTTGCGCATGTCGTGATCGATGGCGCGATCGACACCGAATTCATTCGTAACGTCGCGCCGCAGCGTTATGCGCTGAAGGATCAGGACGGGATCCTCAATCCCGACCACATCGCCCAGAACTACGTGATGCTGCACAACCAGCCGCGCGATAGCTGGACGTTCGAACTCGATCTCCGGCCCTGGATGGAGCAGTGGTGATGGCCAAGACCGCGCAATTCATGTTCGATTTCGGCAGCCCGAACGCGTATCTCTCGCACAAGGTCATCCCCGCGATCGAGAAGCGTACAGGTGTGAAATTTCAGTACGTGCCGGTGCTTCTCGGCGGCATCTTCAAAGCGACCGGCAATCAATCGCCGGTGCAGGCGTTTGCCGGGATCAAGAACAAGCTCGCGTACGAGGGCCTCGAAACGCGCCGCTTCGTCGCCAAGCACGGCCTCACGCAATACACGCAGAACCCGTTCTTCCCGGTCAACACGCTGCTGATGATGCGCATCGCGGCCGGATGTGAGATCGACGGGACGCTCGCGCCTTACGTGGAGGCCGCGTACCATCACATGTGGGAAGCGCCCAAGAAGATGGACGATCCCGCCATCGTGCACGCGGCGCTCACGGAGTCCGGTCTCAACGCCGACAAGTTGCTCGCGCGCGCGCAGGATCAGGACGCGAAGGACCGCCTCCTCGCCAACACCAACGCCGCCGTCGAGCGCGGCGCGTTCGGCAGCCCGACTTTCTTCGTCGGCGACGACATTTACTTCGGCAAGGACCGCTTGCGGGACGTCGAAGAGGCGCTCGCCTAAGCCGGTTTGCGCACCCAGCGCGGCTTCAAATCGCGGATACGTGGGCAGCCGATCAGCGCGAGGGTGCGTTCGGTTTCGTCCTTCAGGATTTGCAGCGTGCGCCGCGCGCCGGCTTCGCCGCCAGCGGCGAGGCCGAACAGCGCTGCGCGCCCGAGCGCAACCGCCTTCGCGCCAAGTGCGATCGCTTTCACCACATCCGTCCCGCGCCGGATGCCGCCGTCAAAGATCACATCGACACGCCCAGCGGCGGCTTCGACCACCTCCGGGAGCATGTCGATCGTCGCCGGTGCAGTGTCGAGCTGGCGCCCGCCGTGGTTCGACAGCCAGACATGCGCGCCGATCTCGGCGCAGCGGCGCGCGTCTTCTGCGTGCGTCACGCCCTTGATCGCAAACTCCCCGCCCCATTCGTTGCGCATCCACTCGGCATCCTTCCACGTGACGCTCCGGTCGAACTGCGAATTCATGAAGCCCATGATGCCGCCGACATCGCCCGTGAACTGCGTGAAGTTCGCCATCGTGATGCGCGGGCTCGTCGCCAGCTTCCAGAGATAGCCGGGCTTCTCCAGCATGTAGTTCACAGTCTTGGCGTTGATTTGCGGCGGGATGGTGAAATCGTTGCGCGGATCGCGCTCGCGATTGCCGGCGACGGGCACATCCACCGTCAAGATCAGGCCCGTGAAGCCAGCGGCCTTGGCGCGCTTCAGGATCGTTTTGACGACCTCGCGGTCTTTCCAGACATAGACCTGAAAGAACTTCGGCCCGCTGGTGGCCTTCGCGATGTCCTCGATCGTGGTCGAGCCGATCGAGGACAGCGAGTACGCCGTGCCGAACGCGTTCGCCGCGCGCGCCATGCCGGCTTCGCCTTCATGGTGAAAGAGGCGCTGGGCCGCCGTCGGGCTGATGAAGAACGGCGTCTTCAGATCGGCGCCCATCACGCGTGTCGAAAGATCGATCTCGCGAATGTCCACGAGCGAATCGAAGAGCAGCCGGTAGGCTTGGAGGCGCGACACGCTTTGCCGGAGCGTCACCTCATCGTCCGCGGCGCCGTCGATATAGTCGAACACCATTTTCGGCAGCCGCCTTTGCGCAAGGTCACGCAGATCGGCGATGTTGATGGCCTTCTCGACTGTCATAGTGCTTGGCGCCTCCCGTTGCCGCTTGGTTAGCATCACACGCGCCGCGATTGAAACTGGCGGCTAATTCCGTAGTCTCCGCCGCCATGACCGAGACTTCTCCGCGAAAAGAACACGCCCTCGTCATCGGCGCGGGCATCGCCGGCCTCAACGTGGCGCTGGCGCTCGCGCCCGCCGGCTACCAGCTGACGCTGCTCGAGCGTGACGCGCCCCCGCCCGAGGGCGATGCGGAGACAGCGTTCGCCGACTGGCGCCGCCAGGGCGTCGGGCATCTGCGGCACAGTCACGCATTCCTCGCGCGGCTGCGCACGCTGATCAAGGAACACCACCCCGCTCTGCTCGCCCAGCTTCTCGACGCGGGCGCGCGCGAGTTGCGCTTTGCCGACAATCTCCCCGAGCCGATGCGCGGCGTGTTCAAATCGGCGCCCGGCGATGACGATCTCGCAGTGCTGACGAGCCGCCGCACGACACTTGAGCTGGTGATCCGCCGCTATGTGGAAACGCTGCCCAACGTGACGATCCGCTCGGGCGCGTTCGTGCGCGAGCCGGTGCTAAGCGTCGGCGCCGATGGCGGCATGCGCATGAAAGGGCTGAAGCTCGACGATGAAACGCTTTGCGCCGATTTCGTGATCGATGCGGCGGGCAGGCTTTCTTCGATCCCGGATCAGTTGCGCGCGGCGGGCGCGATCATTCCGGAAGAAAGCGAAGATTGCGGCATTCTCTATTTCACGCGGCACTACCGCTTGAAGGCCGGCGAACCGGCGCGCGGCAAAACTTCGGGCACGGGCGATCTCGGCTACATCAAGTACGGGCTCTTTCCGGGCGACAATGGCTGCTTCTCGATCACGCTCGCCGTGCCAGAAATCGAAACCGAAATGCGCGCCGCGATCGTGCGCCCCGAAGTGTTCGACGGGATTTGCCGCAATCTGCCGGGGCTCGCGATCTGGATCGATGACGCCGTGGCCGAGCCGATCAGCCGCGTGTTCGGCATGGGCGATCTGAAGAGCCATTGGCGCGCGTTCGTGACCGAAGGGCGGCCTGCGGCGACGGGGTATTTCGCTGTGGGCGATGCGGCGGTGCGCTCAAACCCGCTATTTGGACGCGGCTGTTCGTTCGCGGCCGTGGCGGCCTATGTGCTGCGCGACGTGCTGGCGGATACGGCCGATCCCGCGGCGCGCGCGCGACTTTACGATCAGCGTGTGCGCGAGGTGCTGCGCCCGCATTTCGAGAACATGCGCACGCAGGACCGCGCCGCGATCAAGCGCGCACGGCAGATGCTCGACGAGACGCATAAGCCCACGATGCGCGCGCGAATGACGAAGAGCTTCCTCGAAGACGGCGTGGCGATTGCGCTGCGGAGCGATCCGGTGCTGTTCCGCGCGGCGCTGCGGGACTTCCACATGCTCGACAAGCCGGGCGCGTGGATCAAGGAGCCGGCGAACGTGGCGCGGATTCTTTCGTGGTGGGCGCGCGGCAAGCGCGCCAACGCCGACCGCTACGCCCCGCCGATCGGCCCTAACCGCACCGAGATGTACCAGGCCGTCGGCATCGACACCGCGCTCGCGCTCTAATTTACGAACGCGACGACGCGGGCGGGCGAGGCGCTGCAGCGCGCCAGCGGCAAAGGAAAGAAGCCGACTTTGAAGCCGTGCGCGGGCAGCGCCGCGAGGTTCGCCAGCTGCTGGACGATGAACACTTCGGCATCGCGGCCAGCGAAGTGCCCATCCCAGATCGTGGCGCGATCACCTGTTTCCTTGAATGCACGGCGGATCACCGGAAACGGGCGATCCCAGCCGAGCGCATCGGTGCCGAGCACTTTCGCGCCCGTGCTTGCAAGGAAGAGCGTGCCTTCGCGAGTCATGCCCGGATAGCGGAAGAAGCCAGCGTCGCCGAGGTCGTATGCCTCCTGTCCGGTGCGCAGCATCAGGGCGCAACCAGGCGTGATCGTTCCGCCGTTCTCTTTGATCGCTTGCTCCAGCGCGGAAACGGCGATGCCCTCATTCGGCGTTGCCTTACCTCGCAGATCAAGCACTAGGCCATCAACGAAAAGTTCTTCAAGCGTGATATCCGTGATCGTGCGTGCGGGCTTGCCCTCGCACATGGAGCCGTAGTGCAACGGTGCATCTACGTGCGTGCCAAGATGGGTGTTGATGTGCAGGCGTTCGGCGCCCCACCCTTCGCCGTTCGGCAAATCGGCGTGGGTGCAGCCGAAACTTGCGCACACGGCGTCCGCGCCCTCTCGCGCAGGGTGCTGATATTCGATCTCTGGCACCATTGTGGCGACGCCGGCGCGGCGCTCCGGCGGAAATTTGTTGATGTCTTCTGGATCGAGCGGGCGGGTGAGATCGATAAGTTTCATGCGCGCGCTCCCTAGACCTTGAACACGACTTTGCCGGTGGTCTCGCCCGCTTCGAACGCGCGCTGCACGGCCTTCATCTCCGCTAGCGGATGGATTTGCGGTTCGATCAAGCGCTGCGTGCGGAGCCACTCAACGGTGTATGCGCTCGCCGCGGCGTGCTCTGGCGTGCCGGTCCAGGCAATCGACGAGAACGGCATCACGGTGATCCCGTCATAGCCGAACTTCGAGGTGTCGAGCCGGCCACGGCCCGCGGCATAGCCGTAAATCACCCAGCGGCCGCGTTTGCGGATCACCTGCCAGTCCGTATCGAGCGTATCGCCCGAGACGCCGTTGAACGACACATCGACACCGCCGGCCAATTGGCCGCCTGTTTCGAACCCGCTTGCCTTAGGCCCCCAGATCTTCAGCACTTCTTCCACGTAGTTCTGCGTCTTGCGATTGATCACGTAGTCCGCGCCTTCATCGCGCAGCATGCGGAGCTTGTCTTCCGTGCTGGCGATCGCGACCACGGGCACGTTCTTGAAGTCGCGCTTGAGCATTTGCAGCGTGAGCAGGCCAACACCGCCCGCCGCGGCGTGTAGGAGCACGCGATCGCCCTCCTGCACCTTCGCCCATGTATAGATCATGTAGTAGGCGGTGCGCATGTTCACCGGGTAGCCGAGCATGCGTTCGAGCGGGACGTTGTCCGGCACAAGCTGCAAGCGCGCGGGATGGACGGTGCAATATTCCGCGAACGCGCCGCCCGTGGGCGTGGCCATGACGCGCTGGCCGGGCTTCCACTTACGCACCTCGGCGCCGACCGCTTCGATCACGCCCGTCGCTTCCTGCCCGCCGATGAACGGCGTCGGACGTGCGCGGCTCGGCAGCCCGTTGCGCTGCATCACATCGCCCCAGCGAAGACCCGCATACTCGATTTTCACGAGCGCTTCGTTCGGCCCCGGCGTAGGCTTTTGCGCTTCCCCGACGCGCAAATGCTCGGCGCCGCCGTACTCGTCGATGAACACCGCTTTCATGCGCGTCTCCCTGACGCGGCGGTTCTACTTGCGCGGTGACGAGCGCCGTACTGAAATCGATACATGACAGATATGACGTTTGCTCAGATCCGGCGGCTCGATTTCACCCTGCTGCTCGTGCTGCACGGCGTGCTGCAGCACGGCCGGACCACGGCCGTCGCGGCCGACCTTGGGCTCAGCCAATCGGCGATCAGCCACGCGTTGCGGCGCCTGCGGGACGTGTTCGGCGAGCCGCTGTTCATTCGCCGCCCCTATGGACTTGAGCCGACGCCCCGCGCCCGCGCGCTCGCGCCGCAGGTCGAGGCGCTGATCCGGGGCGCGCAGGCCGCGATCGGCGGCGAAGGCGCGTTCGATCCGGGCGCCAGCACACGGAGCTTCCGCATCGGCGCGACAGATTATCTCGCGCAACTTGTTGCGCCGCCGCTCCTCGCCGCGTTCGGGCGTGAGGCGCCGTTGGCGCGTTTCGCGATGCATGTGGTGCGCGGGCAAGACGCGCTCGGCGCGCTGCGCCGCCACGAGATCGACATCGCGATCGGCCGGTTCGCGCGCACAACAGCGGGGCTCAACGCGGCGCCCCTGTTCACCGATCACTTCTGCGTCGTGGCGCGGGCCGGCAACAGACACGTTGGTGCGCGACTCTCGAAGGCGCAATTCGAGCAGCTCGGGCATGTGACGATTTCGGTGACCGGCGACTTTCGCAGCTTTACCGATGAGGACGTGCGCGCGCTCGGCCTTGCGCGCCGCGTAGTCGCGACAGCGCCGACCTTCGCGACCGCTTTCGCCATTGTCAGCCGGACCGACGCGATTGCAATTGCGCCATCACGGCTTGCCGCGCGGCTAGAGAATGCGTTTCGCTTGCGAACAGCCGCGCTGCCGCGCGCGCTGGCCCCGCTGAAGATCGCCGCCGTCACCCGCCCCGCGCGCGACGATGGTGTGGCCTGGCTCGCGGCGCGCATCGCCGAAGCCGCGCTGGCGGACTAGCGCTTTCGCTCCGTCACGCGATCGAGCCATGTGCGTGTGGTTTCCGCTTCTTCCCTGAGCCAAGCGCGGAAGCGGCGCACTTGCGGACGGATCAGCGCGTCTTGGCGAAAGCGCGCCTGGAACATGTGCTGGGTGCGCACGCCGCTTGGCATGCCGAACGGCAACGCGAGCGAGCCATCCTCCACTGCCTCACGCAGCAGCGCGATGCCGCAGATCGTAACGCCCGCATCGGCGCGCACCGCGTTCAACGCGCGCGTGATGCGCTGGTAGCGTATGCCGCGTTCAGGCGCCGTGCGGCGCATTTTGTTTGCGGCAATCCAGGCCGGCCAATTCTGTGCCGCCGGATCGTCCTTGTAGAAATCGAGATGCAGCAGCGGAAACCCCTCGAGGCGGTCTCGCCTTGGCAGCACCGCCGTGCGCGCGTCGTTTTCCGGCGAGCACACAGGCAAGAGGTAGTCTCCGAATAGCACTTCGGACGCCGCATCTTCGCGGGGTGCAGCGAAGACGATTTCGCAATCCGGCGGGCCAAGCCGAAACGGCGCATCACCCGCGCCGTTCACGCAAAAGCTGACGTTTGGATAGATGTCCTTGAATGTCCGCAGGCGCGGCGCGAGCCAAAGCTCCTCGATGTCCGCGTTCGCGGCGATGTGGATTTCCTGGCCACGATTGAGATCGAGCGTATCGGCCGCCGCGCCAAGTTCACGAAACGCCGCCGTCAGCGCCGGTAGCGCCGCCGCAAGCGCCGGCGTTGGCGCCAGGCCAGATCGGCCGCGCATCAGCAAGTCCACTCCCAGATAGTCCTCCAGTGTTTTCACGCGCTGGCCCACGGCTGCGGGCGTGATCGCCAAGACATCGGCTGCCGCTCTGAGCGAGCCGAGCCGCACTGCCAGCTCAAGCGCCTGGAATGACTTCAAATGCGAGGGTGCGACCATGGTCACAAAACTAAAGTTTACCTTTAGTTTGCGCAAGAATATTTAGCTTCCCCAATATGGGTCAGGCTGCCATTAACCGCGTCAGAGAGTGTTCTGAATGGAGCCGCCAACATGGCCATGAAACGTTACATCATCGTCCGCGACATCCCGGGCATCGGGGGCATGTCGATCACCGAACTCTGCGGCGCGGCGCGCACATCCAATTGCGCGATCGACGAACTCAAAGGTGCGGTGCAGTGGCAGCACAGCTACGTCGCGGGCGACCAAACGTTCTGCGTCTACCTCGCTGAGAACGAAGACGCAGTGCGCAAGCACTCCGAGATCAGCGGCATTCCGGTGACCTCGATCACCGAGGTGCCGCAGATCATCGATCCGCTGACCGCGAACAACTGACCAACTGATCCGGCGCGCCGCTGACCGCGGCGCGCCTATCGGCCAAAAAGTTGAATTGGAGACCACGATGAGAGCTGTTCTCTCAGCGATCTATAGCGCATGCGTGTATGCGTTCTTCCTGGCAGTGTTCGTGTACGCGATCCTGTTCGTTGAAAACCTGTTCGTCTGGAAGACGATCGATTCTGGCTTCGAAGGGCCGCTGATCCCTTCATTGCTCATCAATTGCGCGCTGCTTGGCCTCTTCGCCGTGCAGCACACGATCATGGCGCGCCCCGGCTTCAAAAAGTGGTGGACGAAGATCGTGCCGCCCGAAGCCGAGCGCAGCACGTTCGTTCTGGCCGCCTCCATCTGCCTTGCACTGGTGTGCTGGC
>Ga0268299_1002680_pt1 | contig 19753 bp, 16 predicted proteins | sample NOBtaG_FD_193484 | JGI IMG/M metagenome (GOLD analysis project Ga0268299, IMG submission 193484) | Activated sludge microbial communities from bioreactor in Nijmegen, Gelderland, Netherland - NOB reactor | ecosystem: Engineered > Bioreactor > Aerobic > Activated sludge | place: Netherlands... | reverse complement strand
CGACCACAGACTTCACCTTTCGCCGTTGCAAAGTGCCGATAAAGTGCCAGACGACCCCGTCACGACCGAGTTGGTCGATTTTGGGAAGCGCTTCCTGGAGCCGGTTTTCGCCAAAATGTCGAATCCCTACATCCACCGCTTCCCTGAGCCGTTCGACCGGGACGGTTTTGGACGCAGCGACGAGTCGCACGGTCTCGGGCGCGCGCCCGGCCCGCTCGGCGGCGCGACGAATCTCGTCCATCACCAGGCGTACTCGGGCGGCAATCGTGTCCTGTCCTGTATCCATGCTGCGCCTTGGGGATGCCGCCGGTCCCATTGTCTCAATAGATCCATCGGGTCCACCCTCCGGTCCAATTCAGGGGCCCGACACCATACCGCAACGGGGTTACCGGCCCGGCAGGAGTGCGATCCCGCTGACCATCGTGGCTTTCACCACGCCGTCACGACGGTAGCTGAAAAATACATCGGGCTGGCAGATCGTGCAGGCATTCACCATGGCGATGCGTTCCGTCTGTAGACCGTCGGTCAGCCCCTGCAGACGGACGAACGCACGCAGATCGAGGTGCGCCTTATTCGCGGCCACCGGCTTCACCACGGATTCCCACCCAGGACACACCTCGCGCAGCTTCGACAAGACCGGCTCGTCGACTTCGTAACAACAAGGCCCAGCCGAGGGTCCGATCGCCATTCGTAATCTCTCGACGGTGGCCCCGAACCGTTCCACCAGCAGCGCGACCGTCTTCGGCACAATCCCAGCGACCGCTCCCCGCCATCCCGCATGGATCGCGGCAACCACCCGGCGACCGGGATCGTGCAAGAGTACAGGAACGCAGTCTGCGGTCCGCACGGTCACCATCACTCCCGGTTGGTCGGTCACCAGCGCATCCCAACCTCCCTCGAAGGTGGCCCCCTGCTGCACGGGCTGATCCACCACCAACGCGTCGGTGCCGTGTACCTGCTTGACGGAGACCATGACGGGAGCGGTTACACTATGATGCCCGGCCGGGGGCGAAGAGGCACGACCCGGCGTCACCGACGGGCCGGATGACCGCGTCCCGAAAAAGTGCTCCACCCCGTCCACATCGGTCGCAAACGAGGCAACAGTGATCACCTCAGACGTCATCGTCCTTTCCGCCCCTCACCACGCCAGAGATCCGCAGCCGCTTAGTCGACCTGTTTCCTCAGGAACGTCGGCACATCCCACTCATCGTCGCCGCCTACCGCAATCCGCTCAACCGCTTCCCGCGTCTCACCCAGTCGACGAAGGAACGTCGGCCGATCGATGTCCTTGATGGGCCGGTCCGAGGCGGCGGCATGCACCCCGGTCAGCACCTGTTGCGCGGGGCGTCCGTTGGGCGTTCTCGTGGCAGGACGCTCGGCGGCAGCAGCCGGTCGAGCGGCCGGTTGCTCTTCACGCTCGAATCCCGTCGCAATGACCGTCACAATAAAGTCATCGCCGATCTCCGGATTGATGACCTGCCCGACGATGATATTCGCTTCGGCATCCGCCGCATGTTGCACGATCGACGCCGCTTCCTCCACTTCGTGCAGCGACATGTTCGGGCCACCGGTAATGTTCAGCAACACCCCGCGGGCCCCTTCCACGCTCCCCTCTTCCAAGAGCGGGCTGCAAATCGCCTTTTGCGCCGCTTCCTGCGCCCGATTCGCGCCGCGCCCGATCCCCATGCCCATCACCGCGCGACCCGTATGCGCCATGATGGTCCGCACATCGGCAAAATCCACATTCACCAGTCCGGTGGTCGTGATGACGTCGGCGATGCCCTGAATGGCTTGCCGCAATACATCGTCCGCCACCTTGAACGCATCGAGCAAGGGCGTCGCCTTGTCCACGATGCCCAGCAACCGTTGATTCGGAATGATCAGCAGCGTATCGACGTGGCGACCGAGATCGCGGATGCCTTCCTCGGCGTGGCTCATCCGGCGATGTCCTTCGTATTGAAAGGGCTTCGTCACGACGGCGACGGTCAGAATGCCCAGTTCACGCGCAATGCTCGCGACGATCGGCGCGGCGCCGGTCCCGGTGCCTCCGCCCATGCCGGCGGTCACGAACACCATGTCGGCACCGACCAGACTTTCACGAATTTCGTCTTTACTTTCCAACGCCGCATCACGTCCGACTTCGGGTTTGGCGCCGGCTCCGAGACCGCGCGTCCGCTCGGGACCGATTTGAATTTTATACGACGCCTGCGACCGTTCGAGCGCCTGCACGTCCGTATTGGCCGCCACAAAGTCGACTCGGCACAATCCGCCGGTAATCATCGTATTCACGGCATTGCACCCCGCGCCTCCGACCCCGATCACTTTGATGCGAACGGGCGATTGCGGCTCCTCTTGAAATGAAAACATCGTGGCACCTCCCTTCCTTGGCGATGGCGCGGACCCGGCGTGACGCCGACCGCGAAAATTAGAAGAATTCGAACATCCACGATCGCATGCGATCGAACACTTTCCCGAGCCCTTTGCCATGACGCATGCCGGCGGCCTCCAGATTGTCGGCATGTTGACGCGCGTGGAGTAACAGCCCGACACCGGTTGCATGCATCGGGTTGCTGACGATATCCCGTAACCCACCGATGCCTGTCGGCGAGCCGCGCCGAGCCGGCAGATTCAACCCGCGTTCCGCCGCATCCGGCATGCCTTCCAACAACGAGGTTCCGCCTGTAATCACGACCCCCGCGCCCAGCATGCCTTCATATCCGGCTCGCACGATTTCGCGTTTGACCAGATCAAACATTTCTTCAACACGCGGTTCCAGAATTTCTGCGATGTCGCGGCGTGTAAATTGCCGCGGCGGCCGGTCGCCGACCGAGGGCACTTCCACCATCTGATGGCCGTGCACCAGTTCGGTTCGGGCAATACCATGTTGCACTTTGATTTTTTCGGCGTCGGTTTGAGAGGTCAACAGGCCGATGGCCAAATCCTTCGTCAGATTCTGCCCGCCGATCGGAAGCACGGCCGTATGCCTGATGCTGCCGTCGAGGAAAATCGCGAGATCGGTCGTCCCGCCGCCAAGATCCACCATCGCCACGCCCAGTTCGCGCTCTTCTGCGCTCAAGACGGCTTCGCTCGACGCAAGGGGCTGGAGAATGATGTCTACGACATCGAGTCCCGCACGATTCACGCTCTTGATAATGTTTTGCGCCGAGGTCACGGCCCCCGTAATCACGTGGACATTGACCTCCAGCCGGTTCCCCGACATCCCCAGCGGCTCGCGGACCCCTTCCTGATCGTCGACCATGAACTCACGCGGCAGTACGTGCAAAATGCGCCGTTCATGGGGAATGACGGCCAGCGTGCGCGCGCTCTCCACCGCACGACTGATGTCGTCGCGGGTCACCTCCTGCTTCTTGAGCGCCACCACGCCCTTGAGGTTTTCTCCTGAAATGTGGCTGCCGGCGATGCCCGTATAGACCGAATTGATCTGCACGGCCGCCATGAGTTCCGCCTCCTCGACCGCTTTCTTGATCGACTCAACGGTGCTTTCGATGTTGACGACAACGCCCTTGCGAAGCCCACGCGAAGGACAGGAGCCGACGCCGATGATGTTCAGCGGGCCCTCCTCCGGCACTTCGGCGACAATCGCGCAAATCTTGGTCGTTCCGATATCGAGACCGACCAGGATATGATCCCGCTTAGACACTCGGCTCACCCCCTTCCCCGAACAATGACGCGGTCGGCAAAGCGAAGATCGATTTCGTTCGCTCTGGCACCCTCGCCGTCAAAGGCCACATCGCGTAACGCAGGCCGCATTTTGAGAAACCGGGACCACTGTTGATCCATCGAGGATTCACTGAATTGAAACGTGACACCCTGCACCACCACCACAAGGTTGTTCAGATTCCCCACATTGATGTCCGGCCGTCCACCGGTGGTCTGCGCCACCATACGCGCCAAGGCTGCGCCGACTTGCACGGGACGACGATCCTCCGCCTTGCCCTGTGCCAGGCGACGGCCGTCGACTCCCGACAACATCGGCAGCATCGGATCGTCGCTCGACCCAAGATGCGCCAGCAGGACCCCGTCCGCATCGGTCAGAAGATTTTCGGCCACCGTCCGAACGACGACCGCCGGCTCACGCTCGACGATGTCGATATGAATCTCGTGCAACGGCTTTAACACCACGGTCGCATCCTTGATCCAGGGATGGGTCTTGACCCGGTCCGCCAACCACGTCGGATTGATGGAGTACAGCGCGGTATCGGGCTTCAGCGCCAGCCGGCCGATCACCTCTTTTCGCGTGACGTGGTGCAGGCCGTTCACGGACACGGACCGCACCAGAAACCATTCCCGCGTCAGGGGCCCTATTTCACGAGCCAGCACAAAGAGCCCGGAACAGCCGCCGACCAACACCGTCACCGTGGCGATCACGCGAAGGGAGATGAGCAGACCTCGGCCCAGTCGTGACCAGTACCCGCATGCCGCAACTCCTCGGCGGCGATCCTGTCCCGAGTCCGACCGGGCGTTCGCCCGGGGACTGACTTTGCTCGGTCGCGCCTTGCGCCACCCCAGCGACATCGCTACCTCACGGCTCGAAACGTTCCCGCCCCGGCCCGCCGGAGCGCGGATTGAAGGATGCGTTCCGTCAATACATCGTACGACAGGCCCGCTGTGCCCGCCGCCATCGGCAGGAGACTCGTCTCGGTCATCCCTGGCACCGTGTTGATTTCCAACACATAGGGCTTGCCCTTGGGGGTGATGCGAAAGTCCACCCGCGCCGCTCCGCTGCAGCCCAATGCGTGATAGGTCTGAATGGCCAACTGCGTGATCTGCTTGGTCACGGCGGCGGAAAGCGGCGCGGGACACAAGTACTGTGTCCGGCCTTTCTCATATTTCGCCGAGAAGTCGTAAAATCCATCCGGCGCCACAATCTCCACCGCGGGAAGGCCGGTCACCGCCCCGTCCGCACCGCCCAAGAGGGACACGGTCACTTCGTGTCCGGGAATATACGCTTCCACCATCGCTTCCGCCTCATATCGATGGGCAACCCGCAAGGCCGCTTTCCACTGCGTGGGCTTCCGAACAATGGTCACCCCGATCGTCGACCCCTGACTTGGCGGCTTCACGACGATCGGGAGCTTCAGCTTGCAGCTCGCCAGGATACGGTTCAACGTCGGCACCGTTCCACGCCGCACCACGGTGCCGCGCGGCACAGGAATGCCATGGGCCGCCAACTCCGTCTTGGTCACCACCTTGTGCATGCCGATCGCGCTCGCTCGCACACCGGACCCCGTGTAGGGCATGCCGATCGTCTCCAGGAATCCCTGAATCGCGCCATCCTCGCCACCAGGCCCGTGCAACGCGAGAAAGGCAATCTCGACTCCCTGTTCCTGCAAGGTGGACGACAGAGTGGGACTGACATCGATGGCCACCGCGTCGTACCCGCTGCGCACCAGCGAGCGATAGACGGCCTCGCCGGTTTTCAGCGACACGTCGCGTTCGGACGACTGCCCTCCCATCAACACTCCGACTTTCGAACGAGTCAGCGGCTTCCGTTCCGTCACATCCACGTCCTTTCACCGGCCTGCATCAGGCTTGTCCCACGACCTTCAACTCCAATTCCAGCGTCACCCCCGACTGTTTTTTGACCGCCGCACGAACCTTCCGGATCAACGCCAAGACATCGGCCGCACGCGCCTGTCCCAGGTTCACCATGAAATTCGCGTGTTTGTCGGACACCTGCGCATCCCCGACTCGGGCGCCCTTGAGCCCTGCCGCATCCACCAGCCGGCCGGCTGAATCCTGTGGAGGATTCTTGAAGACACAACCGGCACTCGGCCATGTCAACGGCTGGGTGTCTTTGCGATACTGGAGATAGTCTTTCACGGTTCTTTCAATCTGATCGTGCGCCCCTGGCCTCAGTTGCAGCCAGACTCCGGCCACGATGCCGCGCGGCAGATGCGCCTTCCGGTAACTGAACGGAATGTCGGCGGCAGGGATATCCACCACTCGACCACGCGGATCTACCATACGAACGGCTTTCACCGAATCCTTCATTTCACCCAAACGTGTCCCTGCGTTCATCACCACACAACCGGCCACCGTGCCGGGAATGCCGGCGCCCCACTCCAACCCGCTCAAGGAACGGCGGATCGCATATCCGATCAACGTCGGCATACCCACGCCCCCATCCGCATAGAGCACGTGCCCCGGCTCCTGGCGGATAGTCTTGAGTTGCCGGAGGCTGACCACGATGCCGCGGATCCCCCCGTCACGAACGAGCACGTTCGTCCCACCCACGACGAACACCGGGATGCGTTCGGCCCGAGCCTGTGCCACCACCCGGCACAGGTCTTCCACATCGACCGGCTCCACCAGGGCGTCCGCGGGCCCACCGATGCGGAACGACGTGTAATCTTGCAACGAAGCCTGATACGTGATCGTTCCACGAACTCCCTCAAGGATGCGTGCCCAGTCCTGTTTGGTTCTGGCCGGTCGCCCTGTTCGCGCCACCCCGGTCCTCGCTTCCCCTCTCCCCACCCTATGACGCAGGCAACCGGTCGAGGATCGCCAGCCCCGCTTTCCAGATGTCCCCTGCGCCGAGCGTGATCACAAGATCCCCGGCTTTCAAGGTCGGCAACACCTGCTCCGCGATCGCGTCCTTGCGCTCGATGAAGGTGGCCGAAGGATGCCCGGCCGCCTGCACGGCTTCGACCAGTTTCGCGCCGGACACGCCGGGAATCGGCTGCTCACCGGCGGCATAAATCTCCGTCATAAACAAGGCATCCGCCTGATCGAACGCATGGGAGAATTCCTGCATCAAATCGCGCGAGCGGCTATAGCGATGCGGCTGGAACAACACGACCACCCGCCGATCCCAGCCTTGTTTGGCCGCGGCAATCGTGGCTCGGACTTCGGTCGGATGATGTCCGTAGTCGTCCACCACCATGATGCCGGCCTTTTCCCCTCGCAGATGAAACCGCCGTTCCACGCCGCTGAACGCCGCCAGACCTTTACGGATCAGGTCCACGGGGATATCCAATTCGAGACCGATCGCGATCGCCACCAACGAATTGGACACGTTGTGGATCCCCGGAATGCTCAGCCGGAACGGACCCAGGTTGCGGCCACGGAAGAACACCCGGAACTCCGAACCCCACTGCCGCAGCGCGATGTCGGTCGCGCGAAAATCCGGCACATGGTCGGGATGTTCGTTCAACCCGTAGGTCTGGTATCGCTTGACCACCCGCGGCAGCAGAGCGCGCAGGCGTTCGTCGTCGGAACAGAGTACCGCCAGACCGTAAAACGGGACCTTGTTCACAAATTCAAGGAAGCTGTCGTTGAGCCGCTCCATGCTGCCGTAGTGATCGAGGTGTTCGCGATCAATGTTGGTGACGGCGGCGATGGTCGGCGCCAAACGCAGGAAGGACCCGTCGCTTTCGTCGGCTTCGGCAATCAGGAGATCGCCTCGCCCGAGTCGGGCATGACTCCCGAGGGCATTGACCTTTCCGCCGATCACCATCGTGGGATCCAACCCGCCCTGTGCCAGCACATTGGCCACCATCGAGGTCGTGGTCGTCTTGCCATGAGCCCCGGCGATCGCGACTCCGAATTTCAAACGCATCAACTCGGCCAACATTTCCGCGCGTGGAATGACCGGGATCTGCCGCGCTTTCGCCGCCACGACTTCCGGGTTGGTCGCCGCCACCGCGGAGGAGATGACCACCACCTGCGCCTCGCCGATATTGGCTTCATGGTGACCGATGGCGATCCGCCCGCCTAGCTCCTCCAGCCGTCGCGTGGTCTCGGACTGACTCAAATCCGACCCACTGACCTTATACCCGAGCGTCAACAGCACTTCGGCGATGCCGCTCATCCCGGATCCGCCGATTCCCACCAGGTGAATATGTTGTGTCTTTCTGAACATCGCTGTCCGCCTTAGCTCCTGTCCGCGAAATGATCGCTGTTGGCGAGTTCGATCCTGTTGCTGTCTCTCCCGCTCTCGTTGTTCATAGGGCGCGAGCGCTGTCGCTGGCCTCATGGCGCCTCCTTATGACGTCGTAGCATTCACGCACAATCGTTTCCGCCGCATCGCTGCGCCGCATCTCCCAACTGTGTCGGCTCATGGTCTGCAGGCGCTCGGGCTCGTTGAAGATGTCGATGACGGCTTTGGCCAACCCCGCGCCGGTCAACTCCGCTTGCGGCAGCAATACGGCACCGCCGGCTTGGGCCATCACTTCTGCATTCCGCAGTTGATGATTGTAGATCGCCGTCGGAAGAGGAATCAGGATGGCCGGTTTGCCGCACACGGTGAGCTCGGCGATAGTCATCGCGCCGGACCTGGCCACCACCAGATCCGCCTCCCGAAGGACCGCGGGCATGTCGTAGAGAAACGGCACCACGTGCGCGGACATGCCGACCTGGTCATAGGCTGCCAGCACTCTGGCATGATCGGCTTCACCCGTCTGATGGGTGATCGTCAGCCCCTCCCTCAGCTCCCCGAGGAGAGGCAACGCCTCGATGACTGCGGAGTTGATGGCTTTTGCGCCCTGGCTGCCGCCGAAGATCAGGAGATGCCGCGCACGTCCGTCCTTGGCCGGACCGGACGGGACCGCGGAAGATTCCAGAAAGGCCCGGCGCACCGGATTGCCGACCACACTGGTCTTTCGACGATCGAACCATTGCACGGTCGACTCGAATGCCAGAAAAATGCGTTGCACCAGCGGCGCCACGGCCTTATTGGCCATGCCCGGATACGCATTCGGCTCCAAAATGACCCCGGGAATGCGGCGCAGAAACGCCGCCACCAACATCGCCGGGCTGGTATAGCCGCCGACTCCGAACACCAGATCCGCGCCCTGTTGCTTGAGCACCCCCAACGACTGCCATAAACTGACCGGCAGGGAGGCCAAGGCCTTCATCATCTCCACCGGACTCTTCCCCATCAGCGGATTGGCCGTGATGCACTGCAAGGGGAACCCCTCATGAGCCAATACTTTTCGCTCGATTCCGCGTGTCGTCCCGACAAACAGGATGCGCGTGGAGGGATCGCGCCTGATAAATTCTCGCGCCACAGCAATGGCCGGATACAGATGCCCACCTGTTCCGCCGGCGGCAATCACAATGGTCATTCCGTCACCGCCCCGCGCTTCCGCACAACACGCGGGGGGCCGCTATCTTTCCCGCCCTGTCGGTCCCGTGAAATACTCAACAGCATTCCCACTCCGAACAGATTGGCCACCAGCGACGACCCGCCGTAACTGACAAACGGCAGAGTCAGTCCTTTGGTGGGCAACAGCCCCGTGACGACGCCGGCGTTGACCAACGCCTGCATACCGATCAGCATCGTGATCCCCATCGCCAAATGACGACCGAACGGGTGACGCGCACGACCGGCGATTTGAAATCCCTTGACGACAAACAGACCGAACAGCAGCACGATCGTGACGGTCCCCAACAACCCCAATTCCTCGCCGACCAGCGCCAACACAAAATCGGTGTGCGCCTCCGGCAGAAAGAACAACTTTTGTTTCCCCTCTCCTAACCCCACCCCGAACGGTCCCCCGCTTCCCAAAGCCAGAAACGACTGCGTGATCTGAAAGCCCGCTCCGGACGGGTCCTTCGTGGGATCCAGAAACATCAGAAACCGTTTCCATCGGTAAGGCGACGTCAGAATGAGCCCGGCGACCCCGGTCAACGCGCACAACGAGAGAATCGCAAGGTGTTTGATGCGCGCCCCTGCCAGGAACAGCAGGGTCGCCACCACAAGCCCCATCACCACCACGGTGCCCAGATCCGGCTCCAGCAACACCAAGCCGCTCAGCAGGCCGATGACGATCAGCGGCGGCAACAGACCGCGCGCGAACTGAGCGATCTGATCCTGCTTCTTGGTCAGATAGGCCGCTGCATAGATGACGGCCACAAATTTCGCCACCTCGGCCGGTTGAATGTTGATCGGTCCCAGATGCAACCACCGCCGTGCCCCCTTCGCCACGTTCCCGAGCGACGGAATGAGCACCAGGACCAGCAACAGCGTCGCCCCGCAGAGCAGCGGAATCGCCAACTTCTTCCAGATCCTGTAGTCGATCCGCGAGACGACGTGCATGACCAACAGACCGACGACCAACCAGGCCACCTGGCGCTTGAGGAAATACCAGGGATCGTGAAACCGGTTACCTGCCACCACGGCGCTCGCGCTGAAGACCATCACCACCCCGATCAGGCTGAGTACCAGCGTCAGGGCCAAGAGGGCCGGATCCACCGGTACGCGCTTGGAGCCCCGCTGGCTCGAAACCGGCCAGGGCAACGTCAGTGTCCCGAGTGCAAGCTGTGCCATCGTGCCGCCGTCGCCCCTCTCTACCACCCCCGGCTCATGCCGGAAGTGCCTGAACCAACGCCTTGAATTGCCGCCCCCGATCCTGATAGTCGGCGAACATGTCGAAACTGGCGCAGGCCGGCGAGAGTAAGACCACCTCACCGGGCTGCGCCTCGCGAGCAGCAAGCTCCACGGCGTCGCGGAGTGTCGCTGCAGGACGACACCGGTCGAAACCACCCATCGCCGCCTGAATGCGGCCCGCCGCCTCTCCGATCACAATGAGTCCCTTGACCCGCTCCCGGATGGCGCGCTCCAGTCGAGAGAAGTCTCCCCCCTTGTCCCTGCCACCCGCGATCAACCAGATCGGCTGCTCAATCCCTTCCAGCGCCTTCAACACCGCATCGACGTTCGTGCCTTTCGAATCGTTGACAAAGCGGACGCCGCGGCGTTCACGCACCACTTCCAAGGCGTGCTCCAAGCCGGGAAACGCACGCAGCACGGCGCGGATCGCCTCAAGAGAACAGCCACAGAGCAGACCATAGGTGACCGCCGCCATCACATTGTCGACGTTATGGAGCCCGATCAAGCGCATATCGCTGCGGCGACACACTTCTTCACGCCGGCCCCGCACGGTACTCACAATGAGGTCGCCATCCAACACTGTGGCACCCGCCACACCCGACACGGTGGCTCCACTGCGGCTGAACCCCAACACCGTTCCTTTGGTGCGCCCCCGGAGCGCCGCCACGCGCGGATCGTCCAGATTGAACAACGCGTAGTCGCCCGAAGATTGATTGGCGAAGATGCGCGCCTTGGCGGCCACATAGTCGTCCACCGAGGCATACCGATCCATGTGATCTAGGGTGACATTCAAAATCGACGCGATCCAAGGATGAAACTGTTCGGTAGTTTCGAGCTGAAAACTGGAGACCTCAAAGACCGCGTATTCATAGGGCGGGAGGCTGCCCGGTTTCGCCTGCACACAGGCCAAGGCAGCTTCACTGGCGGCAATGCCGAGATTTCCTCCGACGAACGCAGATTTCCCGCTCTCCTGCAGAAACTTGCCGATCAACGTCACGGTCGTACTTTTCCCATTGGTCCCGGTTACGGCCACGATCGGCGCGGTGACAAAGCGGGAGGCCAATTCCAGTTCCCCGATGACTCGAACGCCCCTGGCACGCACGCGACTCAGCGCATCGAGCTGCGTGGGCACACCCGGACTGATCACGACGAGATCCGCCCCCTCCAACGCCGACTCATACTGTGCGCCCACTCGCACGCCGATGCCGGAGCGGTCTAATTGCGGGAGGATGGCCGTGAGCTCCTGCGGTTCTTTCCGGTCGGCCACAGTGACCCGCGCGCCGAGATGATGCAACAGCCGCGCAGCGCCCACCCCGCTCCTGGCCAGACCCACGACCGTTACCTGAAGATCTTTGACGTTCATCGCCTCATCACTACCGGAGTTTGAGCGTGCTCAGACTAAGCAGCGCGAGTAAAATCGCAATGATCCACAGACGCACCACCACCTTCGGTTCATCCCACCCTTTCATCTCGAAATGATGATGAATAGGCGCCATGTTGAAAATGCGCTTTCCACGCAACTTGTAGGATCCGACCTGCAAGATCACAGACAACGCCTCAATGACGAACACGCCCCCGACGAGGAGCAACAGGAGCTCGTGTTTACTGATCGCCGCCACCGTGCCGAGTGCGGCACCCAAGGGCAGCGATCCGACATCCCCCATGAAGACAGAGGCCGGATAGGTATTGAACCAGAGGAATCCCAAACTCGATCCCAGAATGGCTCCGGTAAAAATGGCGATCTCCCCTGCCCCTTCGATGTAGGGGATCAGCAAGTATTCGGCCATGACACGGTTCCCCGTGACATAGGCGACAATCGTATAGGCCAGCGAAGCGATCATGACAGGCCCGATGGCCAGGCCATCGAGTCCGTCCGTCAAATTGACGGCATTGGAGCTGCCGACGATGACGAGAATCACGAAGACGATGTAGAACCAGCCCAAGTCCGGCGTGAAATACTTGAAAAACGGCACGCTGAGTTTCGTCGTATAGCTCGGCAAGGTGTAGAGAAAGACACCGATGGCTAGGGCCACCAGAAACTGGCCGGTGAATTTTTGCGCCGCCGAAAGCCCCTTCGATTGGCGCTTGATGAATTTCAAATAGTCGTCGGCAAATCCAACCGCGCCGAACCCCACCGTCGCCATCACCACCAGCCACACATACCGGTTGGTCATATCGGCCCAAAGCAGGGTCGATAACATGACGGCGAAGATGATGAGAATGCCCCCCATCGTCGGCGTCCCGCTCTTGGCCAAATGCCGCTTCGGTCCATCGTCCCGGATTTGCTGGCCGAGTTTGATCTCCTGCAACTTCCGGATCACCCACGGGGCCATCACGAACGCAATCAGAAACGCCGTCACCGCAGCGTAGATAATGCGAAAGCTCTGGTACCGAAACACATTCAGAAACGAAAACTGCGTATGAAGAGGATACAGCCAGTTGTATAACATCCTACGGCTTCTTTACCCGCTCTCGACCAGCAGGCCCTCAAGGTCCAGTATGTATTCCTGTCGCTAACACGCTTTTTTCGCGACCCGCCGCATGCCGGTGAGGGCATCCACCACTTGCTCCATCCGCATCCCGCGGGACGCCTTGACCAACACCACGTCGCCTTGCCGCACCATCCGCGCCACAGCCGTCGCGGCCGCCTGCGCATCCGGATGTTCGGTGATCCGGTCGGCCGACATGCCGGCGTGGCGAGCCCCTTCCGCAAGCTCTCTCCCCAACACGCCGCACGCCAGCAGATGTCCGATCCCCTGCGCGGCCAAAAACGCCCCCACGTCGCGGTGCATGCGCTTCGTGTCGGCGCCCAGCTCCAACATGTCGCCCAGAGCCGCGATCGATCGTTTCCCGCGCCCCAACTCCGCCAAGAGTCGGATGGCCGCCTTCATGGAGGCCGGATTGGCGTTGTAACAATCGTTGATGACCTGCACCCCGTGGGAACTGCTGATCTGCGATCGCATCGCAGCCGGGCGGAATTTCGCCAACCCATCGGCGATGGCGGCACCCGGCAAGCCCAAGGCATGCCCCACGGCAGCCGCTGCCAGGGCGTTGCTCACATTGTGGTGCCCCTGCGTTCGGATCCGCACTTCCGTCTGTCGACGTTTCCCGGGCAGGATGAGCCCGAAGATGGTCCCGCCCTTGTCATCGGTTCGAACATTCGCGGCACGAACGGCAGCCTTCGACGATACCCCGAACGCCACCACACGGCATTGAGCCCGAGAGGCCAGATAATCGAAATACTCGTCGTCGGCGTTCAACACGACGACCCCGTCCTGCGGAAGGTGATCCAACAACTCCGCCTTGGCCTGCGCTGAGCCTTCCATGCTGCCGAAGAATTCCAGATGATCCGGCCCGATGTTGGTAATCACCCCGACGGTCGGCCTGGCGATTTCACACAATCTGGTCGTCTGCCCTTCCTGATCCACCCCCATTTCAATCACCGCAGCCTGGTGGCGCGGGGCGAGTTGAAATAAGGTCTGGGGCACCCCGATGCGATTGTTCAGGTTACCTTCCGTCTTCAGCGTCTTCCATCGCTGCGCGACCACATGAGCCACCATCTCCTTCGTCGTCGTCTTTCCGTTGCTCCCTGTGATGGCAATGACCGGAATCGGGAAACGGTTGCGATAATGCGTAGCCAACCGCTGAAAGGCTTCGAGCGTGTCCCGCACCCCGAGCAAGATCGGCGAGCCGCCTTGTTTACGCATCGGCGGCAGGCGATACCCTTCCTGGACGATCGCACACACGGCGCCCTGCGCAAAAACCTTCGGCACGAACGCATGCGCATCCACACGATCTCCTTGAAACGCGATGAACACATCACCTTTTCGCACCACGCGCGAATCGGTCACCACGCGTCGGATGCGTTGCTTCAAGTCCTGTGAAGTCAGCCCAGACGGCGACTTGGCACTCAGCACTTCGCAAATTTCTTCGACGGTAAACAACGCCATAACGCCGCGACTGCCCGATTCCCGCATGTGCACCCCCGCTGAGGTTCAGGATCGGAGCGTACCGATCATCTCACGCGCGACCTCACGATCATCGAAGTGATGCTTCGTCGTCCCCACGATCTGATAATCTTCGTGTCCCTTCCCGGCGATCAGCACCATGTCGTCCGTCTTCGCCTCACGAACGGCAGCTTCGATCGCCGCCCGCCGATCGGCGAGCATCTGATAACGCACATGGCCCCGGTCGGCGAGCGCCTCCTTCACTCCCACTTCGACTTCACGGAGGATCGCGGCCGGATCTTCGGTGCGAGGGTTATCAGAAGTCAGGATCACCACGTCACTATACTGCACGGCCGCACGCCCCATCTTCGGGCGCTTCGTGCGATCCCGATCGCCGCCGCAACCGAACACGGTGATGATGCGTCCGGTGCGAAGCGCCTGCGCCGCGGTCAGCAGCCGCACGAGTGCATCTTCGGTGTGGGCATAATCCACGACGACCGTAAAGTCTTGCCCTGCCTCCACACGTTCGAACCGTCCGGGCACATTCGACACGGCCCCCACGGCCGCACGAACCTCATCAAGCGTCAACCCTTCGTGCAATACCACGCCGATCGCCGCGAGAAGGTTGTAGACATTGTGCTCGCCTACCAACCGACTCTGAATCGTGCATGTCCCTGCCGGGCTGCGCAGAGTAAAGGTTGTCCCCGCCGCCGACAATCGTACGTTTTCCGCACGAAGATCCGCCTGTGCCCCAAGGCCATAGGTCCACACCGGAACCGTACAGGCTTCTCGCATCCGACGACTCCAAGGGTCATCGAGATTGATGATTGCGCGCTTGCGTTCCTTGCGCGTCCCCGACTGCCCCAACTCCACGAAGAGCTTCCGCTTGGCCTGAAAATAGCGCTCCATATCCACGTGAAAATCGAGGTGGTCCTGCGTCAGATTGGTAAACACCGCGACATCGAACTCGGACCCGGCCGTGCGGTCCAACGCCAACGCATGAGACGACACTTCCATCACGACCGTATCCAACCGCTTCTCGACCATTCGTGCAAATAATTTCTGCAACTCCAACGCGCCGGGGGTGGTATGTGAGGCCGGGATCGACTCCTTCCCCACAAGGTACGCCACCGTCCCGATGAGCCCCACCTGCCGCCGGGACGCCTCCAGCATGGTTTTGACGACGTAGGTCGTGGTCGTTTTGCCGTTCGTCCCGGTCACGCCGATCATCCGGAGGGAGAGGGACGGGTCACCATAAAATCGACTGCCGATCATCCCCAAGGCCGCCCGCGAATCCTGCACGCGAACGGTCGACGTCGGGCCGGCCGAGACTGCACGCCCTACCACCAGGGCCGCGGCTCCTGCGGCCAAAACACGATCCACAAAGTCGTGCCCGTCCACACGCTCGCCGGGCACGGCGACAAAGAGTGATCCCGGCTCGACCGTCCGTGAGTCATCGGTCAGACCTGTAATCGTGACCTGCTGGTCGCCGCTTCGCTCCAACACGCCAAGCCGCCCTTGAATCGGGCTGATCAGGTCGTCCAGCGTCATCTAGGATTCCACCGTCGCCATAGCCAGCTTCACCGGCTCATCCACCGCGACGCCCAGATAATTCAACACCTGCTCTCCCACTCGCCGAAACACCGGCGCCGCCACCACGCCCCCCCAGCCTTCCCCGCGCGGCTCGTCGATCACGACAATCATCGCCAATCGCGGATCTTCTGCGGGAACGTACCCCAGAAACGATCCGACCAACAGTGTGGACGAATACTTGCCGGTGCGGGGATCGACTTTTTGAGCCGTTCCGGTCTTGCCTGCCACACGAAAGCCGGGAATCGCCGCTTTTCCGCCGGTCCCGCCGGTCACGACGCCTTCGAGCAAGGTCGTCAAGGTTCTGGCCGTATCAGCCGAGATGACTCGCCGTTTCGCCTGCGGCATCGTCTGCGCCACCAATTGTCCTTTGGCGTTGCGAATTTCAGAGACCACATACGGTTTCATGAGCACGCCGCCGTTGGCGATCGCCGAGACCGCCGTCACCATTTGCAGCGGAGTGACACCGACTTCCTGCCCCATAGAGATGGACGCCAGCGATCGTTTTCCCCATTGCCGAGGGCCACGAAGCAGACCGGCGATCTCCCCCGGTAAATCGATGCCGGTCTTGTCCCCGAAACCGAATTCCTTTAAATAGTCGTAGACTCGCCACTCGCCCAATGCCATGCCGACTTTCGCCGCCCCGATGTTGCTCGACTTCTGGATCATTTGCGCGAACGTCATCCACCCGGCCCGCTCGTGGTCGTGGATGACCGTGTTGGCGATCGCGAGCTGTCCGTTCTCGCCGTAAATCATGCTGCCGGGCGTCATCACCTTTTCTTCGAGGGCCGCCGCGGCAATCACGCTCTTCATGGTGGAACCGGGCTCGTAGGTATCGGTCAACGCACGATTCCGCCACCGGTCAGGAGCCAAGGCACCGACCGTATTCGGATCAAACCGTGGACTCACTGCCATCGCGAGCACAGCGCCGGTCTTGGGATCCATTGCGATCAACGTTCCAGATTTGGCGTTGGCCCGGCTCACGGCCTCGTCCAATTCTTTCTCAGCGATGTACTGAATGACTTCGTCGATGGTCAAGGTCAGGCTATGCCCGGCCGCTGCGCCCTCCTCGTTGAGCCCCTTAGGAAACACCGCCCGACCCAAGGCATCACGCTGCAGCACCACCGCCCGCTTTTCGCCCCGCAGATATTGGTCGTAGCGTAACTCCACTCCCTCCAACCCGCGATCGTCCATTCCCGCAAATCCCAGCACATGGGAAAGCAGAGGCCCTTTGGGATAGAAACGACGCCCCTCCATCACTACCCCTACCCCCTCAAGGCCCAGCCGCTCAAGCCGACGACCCTGTTCCGGATCGAGCTTTCTCGCCAGCCAGACAAAATGGCGTTCCTGCTTCAACTTCTTTTCGAGTTCGGTCGCCTTCACGTGCAAAATCGGCGAGAGATTGCGCGCCGCCGCAACGGGATTCCCGAGCGAGGCCGGCACGCCGAACACCGACGGGACATCCATGTTCATCGCCAGGACTTTGCTGTTTCGGTCGTAAATCGTACCGCGCGCCCCCTCCAACGTGACGTTCTTCTGATGTTGCCGATCGGCCTTTACCGTCAACGCGGCAGCCTGCATCACCTGCAAATTCACCAGACGAACGATGACGAGGACAAACGCCAGCACGAGCCCGCAGGCCACCACGATCCGACGCCCACGAAGGGGAGCCCCGGCCACTACCGCACTCTCCGGGGAACCATGTTCCTCGCGATCCTCACCTCACCCTCCGCCGCAATCGGGTTCGCCGGCGCTTCCGGCTCGATATTGACGACGACGACCTGCCCCTTTTCCGGTTGCATCATTCCGAGTTTGTCGCTCGCAAGTCGTGCGATCCGCTCGGGAGCGGTCAGTCCCGACAGTTTGACCTGGAGCTCATCACGCTCACGCTCCAGCAGGACCTTCTGCGCTTTCAGCCGTTCAATGTGGTACCCGAGGCGGACGATATCCACCCGCTCCCACACAAAGAGCAACACCAGCGACGTGACCGCGGCAAACGCGACGGCTTTCATGTCATAGACTCCTTGGCAATCCGTTCCACGACACGCAGTTTTGCACTGCGCGAACGCGGGTTATGGTGACGTTCGTCATCCGAAGCGACAACCGGCTTTTTCGTCAACACGGCCACCGACGATTCAGGCTCATTCGCCAATGCACGAAACGTATGCTTGACGATCCTGTCCTCAAGCGAATGAAACGAGATGGCGCACACCCGGCCGCCCGGCACCAGAAGATCGACGGCATCGCGAAGCGCCGGCTCAAGCACATCCAACTCGCGGTTCACCGCGATTCGCAGCGCCTGGAATGTCCGGGTCGCGCAATGAATTCGTCCATGCCGATACGAAGCAGGTACAGCCCGCTCGACCACCGCCGTGAGTTCCCCCGTGGTGCAGATCGCGCCCTGCGTCCTGGCCTGCACGATCGCGCGAGCGATTCTGCGCGAATACCGCTCCTCACCGAGCTGATAGATGAGATCGGCCAACTCACTCTCCGGCAGATCGCGCACAAGGTCCGCGGCGGTTCGCCCCTCCCGTTGATCCATGCGCATATCCAAGGGACCATCCTCTCTGAAGCTGAACCCCCGTTCCGGACGATCGAGTTGCGGTGAGGACACGCCCAGATCGAAGATCACGCCGTCCACCTGCGAGAATCCGCTGTCGGCAACCACGGCTTTGAGCTCCGAGAAATTTGCGTGGCAGAGATGCACGCGAGGCAGCAGATCCTGCAAACGCGAACGCGATTCCGAGAGCGCCGTCGCATCACGATCAATCCCGATGAGAATGCCATTTGGAGCGGTGCGTTCGAGGATCCGAGTCGCGAGCCCTGCATATCCAAGAGTGCAGTCCACATAAACTCCACCTGGTTTGCACTGCAGCCAGAACACGATCTCGTCGACTAAAACCGGCTTATGGGATTCGCGAGCAGACTTATTATCCACTTCTACCCACTTCTCCCCACATATTGGCTGGAGTATACACCCAACCTAATAGCTGTCAACAGATTTTGCCTCAATTTATCAAGAATTTTGTTCGATTTAGACGCATCCGCCGCCGGCAAGATTCGAACGGAAAAGTTATCCACAATTGTGGACAAATCTGTGGGAAACACCCCCACCATCCTGTGGATCGCCACTGGAGAAACTCCGCACAAAGTAGCGGCCTCGCCCAAAATCAGGGAGATGCGAATACCAGTATTAGGCGGGATTGCGCGGGATCCATCAGATGCGGAACGGGACTGAGGCTCAAAGGGAAGGGCTAGGGGTACAACCGGTAGAGCATTCTAGGGAAGGGGATGGTCTCACGTACGTGTTCGAGCCCGCAGATCCAGGCCACTGCTCGCTCAATCCCCATTCCAAATCCGGCGTGCGGAACCGAACCGTATCGACGAAGGTCCAGATACCATTGAAATGCGTCAACAGGCAGATGGTGATCATGGAGACGCGCCAATAATTTCTCGTATGAATGGATGCGTTGACCACCACCGATGATTTCACCGTATCCTTCTGGCGCCAATACGTCCATGCAGAGGGCAAGATCAGGGCGTTGCGGGTCGGTCTCCATATAGAAGGCTTTCAACGCCGCGGGATATCGGTGCACGATCACGGGACGATCGAACTCGTTCGACAAGATCGTTTCATCGTCGGCACCGAAATCGTCTCCCGGCTTGGCCGGAACTCCTTTTCGCTGAAGCGTGTCGATGGCTTCCTCGTACGTGATGCGCGGGAACGGCGCCGTCACCCGCTCCAGTTTGGCTACATCCCGCTCCAGTAACTTCAACTCTCCGCGCCGCGTCCTGAGCACGGCTCCCACAATATGAGCCAGAAATTGTTCGGCCAACTCCATCATATCCGCCAACTGGGCAA
>Ga0268299_1002679_pt1 | contig 19769 bp, 20 predicted proteins | sample NOBtaG_FD_193484 | JGI IMG/M metagenome (GOLD analysis project Ga0268299, IMG submission 193484) | Activated sludge microbial communities from bioreactor in Nijmegen, Gelderland, Netherland - NOB reactor | ecosystem: Engineered > Bioreactor > Aerobic > Activated sludge | place: Netherlands... | reverse complement strand
CGAGAGGTCGTCGACGGTGTAGAGGTAGACGTCGTCGAGGCGCGCGACCTCGGGCTCGATGTCGCGCGGCACCGCCAGGTCGACCATGAACATCGGGCGGTGCTTGCGCCGCTTCAGCGCGCGCTCGACGGCCCCCAGGCCGATCAACGGCAGCGAGCTCGCGGTGCAGGACACGACGGCGTCGAACTCGTGCAGCCGCGACGGCAGGTCGCTCAGGCGGATGGTCTCGGCGCCGAAGCGCGCCGCCAGCGCCTCGCCGCGCTCGAGCGTGCGGTTGGCCACGGCCATCTTCGCCGGCGCGCGCGCCGCGAAGTGCGTCGCGGCCAGCTCGATCATCTCGCCCGCGCCGACGAACAGCACGCGGATCTCGCGCAGGTCCTCGAACAGCTGCCCGGCCAGCCGTACCGCGGCCGCCGCCATGCTGATCGAGTGCGAGCCGATCTCCGTGGCGGTGCGCACCTCCTTCGCCACCGCGAAGCTGCGCTGGAACAGCTGGTGCAGGGTGCTGCCCAGCGTGCCGGCGGCGTCGGCCTCGCGCACCGCCTGCTTCATCTGGCCCAGGATCTGCGGTTCGCCCAGCACCATCGAGTCGAGGCCGCTGGCGACGCGGAAGGCATGCCGCGCAGCCTCGCCACCCTCCAGCACGTAGGCGTGGCTGTGCAGGGTGTCGGCACCGACCCCGCCGATGCCGGCCAGCCATTCGAGCGCCGGGCGGACCAGCTGCGGCTCCGCGGCGCAGTAGAGCTCGGTGCGGTTGCAGGTCGACAGGATCGCTGCCTCCGGCGCCAGCGGCCGTTGCGGCGCGCCGATGCGGTCGCGGAAGGTCTGCAGCGTCGGTGCCAGCTGCTCGAGCGTGAACGCGAAACGGCCGCGCAGATCGACAGGCGCGGTCGTGTGGTTCAGGCCCAGGGTGAACACCGACATGTGCTGATTATAAAATTGTCATCTCTCCCGAGGGCTTGTGCCACCGCGGGCGCCGCGCGGCAAGCCCTGCGGCGACGGCCGCACCACCCGATGACTGCGCTCGACGCCCTGATCCACCTGCTGAACTTCATGCTGCCGGCTTTGCTGCTGGGCAGCATTGCGGCCTTGCTGGCCAAGCTGGTCTGGCTGCGTGCGCTCGGCGGCGTGTCGGTGCTGCGCCTGGCGGCCTGGGCCTCGGGCGCCGCGCTGCTGGCCCTGGCCGGTGGCCTGGCGGTGACCGGTCGCGACGGCAGCATGGCCACCTACGGCGCGATGGTGCTGGCCTGTGCCGTGGGCCTGGGCTGGGCCGGATGGGGGCGGCGATGAGCTACAGCGTGAAGGAAGTGTTCTACACGCTCCAGGGCGAGGGCAGCCAGGCCGGCCGCCCGGCCGTGTTCTGCCGCTTTGCCGGCTGCAACCTGTGGAGCGGCCGCGAGGAAGACCGCGCCACGGCCACCTGCCGCTTCTGCGACACCGAATTCGTCGGCACCGACGGCACAGGCGGCGGCAAGTTCACGATCGCCGAGGCCCTGGCTTCGCACGTCGCCGCGCACTGGCCGGCCGGGTCGACCGAGCGGCGCTTCGTCGTGCTGACCGGCGGCGAGCCGCTGCTGCAGGTCGACAGCGGGCTGATCGACGCGCTGCACGCGCAGGGCTTCGAGATCGCGGTCGAGACCAACGGCACCGTGGCGGCGCCAGTGGGCATCGACTGGCTGTGCGTCAGCCCGAAGGCGGGCGCTCCCCTGCTGCAGACGCGCGGCGACGAACTCAAGGTCGTCGTGCCGCAGGCCGGCATCGACCTGGACCAGCTCGAGACGCTCGACTTCGCCCAGCGTCGCGTCCAGCCGATGGACGGCCCGCAGCTGGCGGCCAACACCGCCTGGGCCGTGCGCTGGTGCCTCGAGCACCCGCGCTGGCAGCTCAGCCTGCAGACCCACAAGCTGCTCGGGATCCGATGACGGGCGATCGCCGCCGCCGCGGCCCGGGCGGGCCGACAATGTCGCCATGTTCGAGCTGAGCCAATCCTTCTACTTCGAGTCGGCGCACACCCTCCAGCGCCAGGCCGAGCGCAACGAGGCCGACGGCAGCCGCCGCGTGCACGGCCACACCTACACCGCGCGCGTCGCCGTGCGCGGCGACGCCGACGCGGCGACCGGCATGGTGGTCGACCTGGCGCTGCTGCGCGCTGCGATCGCGACGGTGCGCGACCAGCTCGATCACCACTTCCTCGACGAGGTCTCCGGGCTGGGCGTGCCGACGCTCGAGAACCTGTGTCGCTTCATCCACGGCCGTGTCGCTGCGGCGGTGCCGGGCGTGACCTCGGTGACGGTGGAGCGCAAGAGCAGCGGCGACCGCTGCAGCTACCGCCCGTGAGCGCGGCCCCCGCCTCGCTCGCCGATCGCAGCCGGCGCGCGGTCTGGCACCCCTGCACGCAGATGAAGCGGCTCGAGAGCGAGCCGCTGCTCGCGATCAGCCGCGCCGAAGGCCCGTGGTTGTTCGACGCCGAGGGCCGCCGCTACCTCGACGCCGTGAGCTCCTGGTGGGTCAACCTGTTCGGCCATGGGCATCCGGCGATGCGGGCCGCGCTGGCCGACCAGCTGGCCACGCTGGACCATGTGATGCTGGCCGGCTTAACGCACGAGCCGGTGGTGCGCCTGTCCGAACGCCTGTCTGCGCTCACCGGCCTGGGCCACGCCTTCTACGCCAGCGACGGCGCCTCGGCCACCGAGATCGCGCTCAAGATGAGCGCCCATGCCTGGCGCAATGCCGGGCGCGCCGACAAGTGCGAGTTCATCGGCCTGGCCGGCGGCTACCACGGCGAGACCGTCGGCGCGCTGTCGGTCACCGACATCCCGCTGTTCCGCGAAGCCTACGCGCCGCTGCTGCGGCTGAGCGCGGCGCTGCCGTCCCCCGACACGCGCCAGGCCGAGGCGGGTGAGAGCGCGGTCGCGCTGGCGCGGCGTTGTGCCGCGGCGCTCGAGGCCCATCTGGAGCGGCATCACGAGCGCACCGCGGCGCTGATCGTCGAGCCGCTGGTGCAGTGCGCCGCCGGCTTCGGCATGCACGATGCCGAGTACCTGAGGCTGGCGCGGGCGCTGTGCGACCGCTATCAGGTGCACCTGATCTGCGACGAGATCGCGGTGGGCTTCGGCCGCACCGGCACGCTGTTCGCGCACGAGCAGGCGCAGATCCGCCCCGACTTCCTCTGCCTCAGCAAAGGTCTGACGGGCGGCACGTTGCCGCTGTCGGTGGTGCTGACGACCGACGCCGTCTACGAAGCCTTCTACGACGACCGCGCGGCGCGGGGCTTCCTGCATTCGCACTCCTACACCGGCAACCCGCTGGCCTGCCGCGCCGCGCTGACGGTGCTGGACCTGCTCGAGGCGACGCCGGTGCTGGCACGCAACCGCGAGGTCGCGGCGCGACTGAGCACGCTGTGCGCACCGCTGACCGCGCACCCGCGGGTGCGGGCGCATCGGCAGCTCGGCATGCTGTGGGCCTGGGACATCGACGACGCCGGCATCGCCGGCTTCTCCGGCCGCTACCACCTGGCCGCGCGCGAGGAAGGCCTGCTGCTGCGGCCGATCGGCCACACGCTGTACTTCATGCCGCCCTACGTGCTGGACGAGGAGACCTCGCAGCATCTGGCGAGCGGCGCCCTGCGCGCGCTCGAGAGCCTGTCGTGAGCCGCGGCTGGTTCGTCACCGGCACCGACACCGGCGTCGGCAAGACCCGCGCCAGCGTGGCCTTGCTGCACGCGCTGCGCGCGCACCACGCGCGCTGCGTGGGCATGAAGCCGGTGGCGGCCGGGACCGATGCCGAGGGCCACAACGACGACGTGCTGGCGCTGCGCGCCGCGAGCAGCATCGCGGTCGCGCCGTCGCTGGACAACCCGGTCCTGCTGGCGGACCCGGTGTCGCCGCACATCGCCGCGGCACGGGCCGGCCGTGCGATCGACATCGCGGCGATCGTCGCGGCTTACCGAACTTTGGCGGGCGCGGCCGATGCCGTCGTCGTCGAGGGGGCCGGTGGCTTTCTGGTCCCGCTGTCCGATCGGCACACCGGCGCCGACCTGGCGGCAGCGCTGGGCCTGCCGGTGATCCTCGTCGTCGGCCTGCGGCTCGGCTGTCTGAATCATGCGCTGCTGACGCGCGACGCGATCGCTGCGCGCGGCCTGGTGCTGGCCGGCTGGATCGTCAACCGCCTCGACCGGGCGATGCCCGAACAGCAGGCCAACCTCGACTACCTGCGCGCGCAACTGCCGGCGCCGCTGCTGGCCGACTGGCCCTGGCAACCCGGGGTCGATCCGCGCACCTTGACCCTGCGCCTGCCGGACTGAGACGATGGCCGGGCTCGACGAAGTCTTCGAGGTGGCCGTCGCGTCGCTGGATGCGCGGCAGCAACGCCGCCATCGCCGCGTGGTCGCGCCGCTGGACGGTGCGACGCTGCAGGCCGACGGGCGGGCGCTGCTGTCCTTCGCCGGCAACGACTACCTGGGGTTGGCGCGCCATCCTGCGCTGGCCGAGGCGGCGCAGCGGGCGGCCCGGCAGTACGGTGTGGGCGCGACGGCCTCACCGGTGGTCTGCGGGCACAGCCCGGCGCATGCGGCGCTCGAGGAAGAACTCGCGCGCTTCGTCGGCATGCCGCGTGCGCTGTACTTCTACGCCGGCTACGCCGCCAACAGCGGCGCGATTCCGGCGCTGGTCGAGCGCGGCGACGCGGTGATCTCCGATGCGCTGAATCATGCGTGCCTGATCGACGGTGCGCGGCTCTCGCGTGCCGAGCTCGTGGTCTATCCGCACAACGACGTGGCGGGCCTGGAGCGCGCGCTGCTCGCAACCCGTGGCGCCCGGCGCCGGCTGGTCGTGGCCGACGCGGTGTTCAGCATGGACGGCGACCTGGCCCCGCTGCCGGAGATGCTGGCGCTGTGCGAGCGCCACGACGCCTGGCTCTACGTCGACGACGCGCACGGCTTCGGCGTGCTGGGCGAGGGCGGGCGCGGCAGCCTGTCGCACTGGGGCCTGGCGACGCCGGACCAGCACGCCTCGCGGCTGATCTACATGGCCACGCTCGGCAAGGCGGCCGGCGTGGCGGGTGCCTTCATCGCCGGCGCGCCGGCGCTCGTCGAGTGGCTGATGCAGCGCTCGCGGCCCTTCTTCTTCGCGACCGGCGCGCCGCCGATGGTCGCCGAGGCGCTGCGCACGAGCCTGCAGTTGATCGAGGCCGAAGCCTGGCGGCGCGAGCGCCTGGCCGCGTTGCGCGCCCGGCTGACCGAAGGACTGGCCAGCCTGTCGTGGCATGCGCCGCCGTCCGCCTGCGCGATCCAGCCCGTGATCCTGGGCGACAACGCGACGGCGATGGCTGTGATGGCCGCGCTCGAGGCACAAGGCCTGTGGGTGCCGGCAATCCGGCCGCCGACGGTGGCCGAGGGCAGTGCGCGGCTGCGCATCTCGCTGACGGCGGCGCACCAGCCCAGCGACATCGTGCGCTTGTGCACGGCACTGGCCCGCGTGCACGCGCAGCTCGTCGCGACTCCCCCCGTCTAGGCTCCCTGCGTTCCGGGGACACGGTGCACCGCGCGCGGTCGTGGCTTCGCACAATCGAAGCGCGGCATCGACCCGAGCTGCCGCGGAGCAGGGAGCCCGCCACCATGGTGCCGACCGAACGCCCGCAGAGTCCGACCGAGGAACTGGCCAATGCCGCCAGCCATGCACTCGGGCTGCTGCTGGCGATCGGCTCGCTGCCGGTGCTGGTGGACTTCGCGGTGCAGCACGGCAGCGTCGTCAACGTCGTCGGCGCGAGCGTGTTCTCGGCGACGATGATCCTGGTGTACTTCGCGTCGGCGCTGTATCACGCGCTGCCGCCGGGCCGGGCCAAGCGCTGGTGCAACACGCTGGACCACGTCGCGATCTACCTCTTCATCGCCGGCAGCTACACGCCGTTCGTCCTGGGCCGGGCGCCGGAGGAGTGGCGCTGGAGCCTGCTGTGCCTGGTCTGGGCGCTGGCCTTCGTCGGCGTGCTGCTCAAGCTGGCGCATCGGCTCAACGATCCCTGGCTGTCGACCGCGCTCTACGTGGCGCTGGGCTGGCTGGCGGTGATCGTCGGGCGGCCGATGCTCGAGGGCCTCTCGGCCACCGGCCTGGCCTGGCTGCTGGCGGGCGGCGCGGCCTACATGATCGGCGTGGTGTTCTTCCTGCTCGACTCGCGGCTGCGCTTCGCGCACTTCGTGTGGCACCTGTTCGTGCTGGCGGGCAGCACCTGCCACTTCTTCGCGGCCTGGGGCCACGCGATCCGCATGGCCTGACGCCGGCTTCAGCCGGCCAGTGCGACGCCGTCCCGGACCGGCACCTCGGCGCGCAGCGAGTGCGCATAGGCCTCGGTGATGCGCACGTCGATCAGCTGTCCGACCAGGCGCGCCGGGCCGGCGAAGTTGACGATGCGATTGCAAGCGGTGCGGCCCATCAGCTCGGCCGGGTTCTTGCGCGAACGGCCCTCGACCAGGATGCGCTGCAGCGTGCCGACGCGGCTGGCGCTGATGCGCTGCGCGTTGGCCTCGATCACCGCCTGCAACTGCTGCAGCCGCGCGAGCTTGGTCTCGCGCGGTGTGTCGTCAGGCAAGGCGGCCGCGGGCGTGCCCGGCCGGGCGCTGTAGATGAAGCTGAAGCTCGCGTCGAAGCCGATGTCGTCGATCAGCTTCATCGTGCGGGCGTGGTCCTCGTCGGTCTCGCCCGGGAAGCCGACGATGAAGTCGGTCGACAGGCTGAGGCCGGGCCGGATCGCACGCAGCTTGCGGACCGTCGACTTGTACTCGAGCGTCGTGTAGCCGCGCTTCATGGCCGCCAGGATGCGGTCGCTGCCGTGCTGCACCGGCAGGTGCAGGTGGTCGACCAGCTGGGGCACGCGGGCGTAGACGTCGATCAGTCGCTGCGAGAACTCGTTCGGGTGGCTGGTGGTGTAGCGGATGCGGTCGATGCCGGGGATCTCGGCCACGTACTCCAGCAGCAGGGCGAAGTCGGCGATGTCCGGGCTGTCCCCCATCCTGCCGCGGTAGCCGTTGACGTTCTGGCCCAGCAGCGTCACCTCGCGCACGCCCTGGTCGGCCAGGCCGGCGACCTCGGTCAGCACGTCGTCGAAGGGTCGCGAGACCTCCTCGCCGCGCGTGTAGGGCACGACGCAGTAGCTGCAATACTTGGAGCAGCCTTCCATGATCGAGACGAAGGCGGTCGCGCCCTCGACGCGCGCCGGTGGCAGGTGGTCGAACTTCTCGATCTCGGGGAAGCTGATGTCGACCTGCGGGCGGCGCTGGGCATCGCGCCGGGCCAGCATCTCGGGCAGCCGATGCAGCGTCTGCGGGCCGAACACCACGTCGACATAAGGCGCCCGCTCGATGATGGCCGCGCCTTCCTGGCTGGCGACGCAGCCGCCGACGCCGATCTTCACGCCCCTGGCCTTGAGGTGCTTGTAGCGACCGAGGTCGCTGAAGACCTTCTCCTGCGCCTTCTCGCGCACCGAGCAGGTGTTGAAGAGGATCAGGTCGGCCTGCTCCGGGTCGGCGGTGGTCTCGTAGCCCTCGGCCGCGTGCAGCACGTCGGCCATCTTGTCCGAGTCGTACTCGTTCATCTGGCAGCCGAAGGTCTTGATGTAGACCTTCTTGCCGCCGACCGGTCCGGGCGCGCTCATGGCTTGGTCCAGGTCTGGGCGGCCGGGTCGAAGCGCCAGGCCGCCGCTTCGGCGGGCGTGCGTGGCCACAAGCCGCCGGACTCGTCCTTGCGCAGCACCCACACGTCCTTGACGAGGCCGAGGGTGTCGATCGTGTAGTGCGCGACGAAGCGCTGGCCCTGCAGCGAGCCGGACACGACGATCATGTTGTTCGGATCGCGCAAGCGCGCGCCCGGGGCCAGTCGCGCCGGCTGTCCGTTGAGCAGGACGTCCGGCGGATCCGTCAGGGTCAACTCGCCGCGCAGCGCGTTCGCGGGGAAGTTGCGCTGCACCTGGGCGGCAGCGAGGAGCGGCGCGCACAGGGCGAGCGCGAGCAGGGCACAGCGGTACATGGTGTCTGTCCAGTGGCTGTCGAAAGAGCGCGGATTGTAGGTGGCGGTCCGCAGCTCAGAGGGCCCCGTCGCGGCGCAATTGCACGATCGCCGCCTCGTCGAAACCCCAGTCGCGCAGCACGGCTTCGCTGTCGGCACCCGGCACCGCCGGCGCGCCCGGTGTCGCCGGTGGCGTGCGGCTGAAGCGCGGCGCCGGCGCCGGTTGCTTGACGCCGTCGATATCGACGAAGGCTTCGCGCGCCAGGTGGTGCGGATGCTGCGGCGCTTCGTCCCAGTCCAGCACCGGCGCGAAGCAGGCGTCGCTGCCGGTGAAGACCTCGCACCAGGCATCCCGCGTGCGTGTCGCGAAGCGCGCCGCCAGGCCCGCGCGACGCGCCGGCCAGCGTGCGCGGTCCATCTGCGGCAGGTAGTCGGACTCGGGCAGGTCCAGGCGCTGCAGCAGCTCGGCATAGAACTGCGGTTCGAGCGCACCGACTGCGACGTGCCGGCCGTCGGCGCAGGCGTAGCAGGCATAGAAGGGCGCGCCGCCGTCGATCAGGTTGGCCTCGCGTTGCGTCGACCACGCGCCAGCCGCGCGCATGCCGTAGAACATCGCCGACAGCAGCGCGCTGCCGTCGGTCATCGCCGCGTCGACGACTTGGCCCCGGCCGCTGGTGCGCGCCTCGTGCAGCGCGCACATCAGGCCGAAGGCCAGCAGCATGGCGCCGCCTCCGTAGTCGCCGACGTAGTTGAGCGGCGGCGGCGGCGGCTCGCCGTCACGCCCGATCGCCGCGAGGCCGCCGCTGAGGGCGATGTAGTTGATGTCGTGCCCGGCCCGTGCGGCCAGCGGGCCGTGCTGGCCCCAGCCCGTCATGCGGCCGTAGACCAGCTGCGGTTTGCGCTGCAGACAGGTCTCCGGCCCGAGGCCGAGGCGCTCCATCACGCCGGGGCGATAGCCCTCGACCAAGGCATCGGCGCGCTCCACCAGCCGAAGGACGGCCTCCACGCCGCCCGGCTTGCGCAGGTCCAGCGCCAGCGAGCGGCGACCACGGGCCGCCATGTCGAAGCGCGGCTCTAGCCCCAGCGCGCCGCCGGCACCGGGCCGGTCGATGCGGATGACCTCGGCACCCATGTCCGCCAGCAGCATCGCGCAGAACGGCGCCGGACCCAGCCCGACCATCTCGATCACCTTCAAGCCCGCCAGCGGACCGGTCATGTCATCTCCTCGGCTCCTTGCAGCGGCGATGCTCGCACGAGCGTCGCACATGTTTGCAAACGTAGCAGGCGCGCTGCCGCATCGTTCACGAACGGCGCGGCGGGCCCGGCGCGGCGAGATGGCGCGGAAGTTGCCGCTCCGGGAGCGTCAGCCACCCCCGGAGTCCGCATGCTTCAGCTTCGCCTTCCTGCCAGCTTGCAGACCGGCTTGCGCGTGGCCGTGATCGGCTTGGCGCTGTCCGCGCTCGGCGGCTGCGAGACGCTGGCGATCACGGCCCTCGGCGTCGGTGCTTCGGCGGGCGTCACGCACACGGCCAGCAGCGTCAGCTACCGCACCTTCACGCTGCCGGCCTCGCAGGTCAAGGCCGCGTCGCTGGTGGCGCTGAACCGCATGGGCATCGGCGTGGCCGCCATCGACACCAGGGACGGCAGCGAACTCATCCGGGCACGCCACGCCGAGCGGGACATCGAGATCGAACTGGAGCCGATGAGCAAGTCGACGACCCAGATGCGCGCGGTGGCCAAGCGCAACTTCTTCGTCCACGATGCAGCGACGGCGCGCGAGATCGTCGAGCAGACCGAGCTGGCGATCGCCGCGGCGGCCCAGCGCGGCCCGCTCCCGGATCGGCGCGGTCGGGCGGCGGGCGCGGCCCAGGTGGTACGCACGGCGCTCTGAGCACCGTGCGACGCCGCCGCCTCAGGCGGCGATCGCCGTCTCTCGCAGGCGGATCGCCTGGTGGCCCATGTTGAGCGCATGCCGCAAGGCGGCCGACGAATGCTCGAAGCGGTGGCCTCCCGACATGCGGTCGCTGCTGAACACCACCTGCGGCGGGTTCGGCACGCCGCGCACACGGTGCACTTCCACCGCGGCGGTGTAGCCGCCCATCGGCGCCTCCAGGGCGCCCGCGTAGATGCGGAAGTCGCCCACATCGCGTTCCATCAGGTCCATCCACGTCTCCTTGCCAGCCACGGGCGTCGCCGTCGAAGGGAAGCATCGGTCATGGGCGGCGCCGTTGCCATCCCCCTCAGGCGGCCGCCCGGATGGGTGAAGGTGGCGAGTCTCAGCCGCGCACATGTCGGGCGAACGAAAGGATGATGACCGCCCCCACCACCAGGATCAGCGAGAGCCAGCTCCACGCGGCGATCGTGCGGGCGCGGCGGCGCCGTCGCTGGCGCCTGGCGCGTTCGTCGTCGGGCAGCACGTGGTAGCCGGACAGCAGCGAGTACGAGGTCGAGTTCATGAACTCGCTGGGACGTTCCTCGGAAGGCTCGTGGTCCCAGGTGAAGGCGGAAGGGGTCGTCTGACGCATGACGGCCAGTGTGGGCGCCGCCGCTCGTGCGAAATACCCCGCGGCTGCGGGTCCGCAGCGCGCCAAGCGTGACGAACTGCATGCCGCGCGACCGCCCAAACGACGAAGCCCCGCGAATGCAGGGCTTCTGGTGGCGCGGCTCCCTTTCGCAGCCAGACCGGTGAGGCAGATCTCGCCCGTCAGGCCAGTGCCCGAAGGCCAGGCCGCACGGCCCACGATCTCGGAGGGGTCTCGCGAGACCAGGATCGGCAGAACGGCGGCTCAGTGGACTTCGCCAGGAATCTCTACCGTCCCATCGGCGTCGACCCCGAACTGCTGCTTGTCGATGCCATGGCGGCGCATCTTCTCCCACAGGGTCTTGCGGCTGATGCCCAGACGCGCGGCGGCTTCCGTGATCGCTCCGCGATGCGTCTGCAGCGTGTCGATGAGGAAGGCGCGCTCGGTGCGCTCGAGATGCTCGCTCAGGGATCGAGTGTCCGCGGCGAGCGCGGTGCTTTCAGCGGGCGCGGCGTCGGCATCCGCGAACAGGTCCGTGGCATCGAGGTGCGGACCGGCGCCCAGGGCCAGAGCGCGCCGCAGTAGATGGTTCAACTCGCGGACGTTGCCTGGCCATGCGTGCGAGAAGAGCGCCTGCTGGGCAGCCAGTGACAGACCGCCGCGCTGTCGGCGGCCCGGGCGCAGTTCGTCCAGCATCCGGTCGGCCAGCCATAGGATGTCCTCGCGGCGATCACGCAGCGGTGGCACCTGGACCGTGATGACGTTGATGCGGTAGTAGAGATCCTCACGGAACTGGCCGGCGCGCACCATGGCGGGCAAGTCCCGGTGCGTGGCGCAGATCAGCCTGAAGTCGACCGGCGTACTCGACTCGGCGCCGATGCGCGTGACGCGCCGGTCCTGCAGCGTGCGCAGCAGCCGCGACTGCATGCTCAGCGGCATGTCGCCGATCTCGTCAAGGAACAGGGTGCCGCCGTTGGCCTGCTCGACGAAGCCGCGGTGAGCGCGGGCGGCACCGGTGAAGGCGCCGCGCACGTAGCCGAAAAGCTCGGCCTCGATCAGGGCTTCAGGGATCGCGGCGCAGTTGACGGCCACCCACTCGCCTCCGCGCGTCCTGCGGCTGCGGTCGTGGAGCAGCCGGGCGACGACTTCCTTGCCGACACCCGACTCGCCGCACACCAGGACCGGCTCCGTGCTGTCGGTCAGGCGGGTCAACAGCGTGTCGATCTTGCGCATGGGGGGCGAGATGCCCAGGATCGGCGTGTCGACATCCGGCGGCGCTGCCTGGCAGTAGCGGTGGATGCGTGCCATCAGCTGGTCGAGGTCGAATGGCTTGGTGATGAAGTCCGCGGCGCCGGCCTTCAGCAGGCCGACCGCCTCGTCGATGCTGCCGAAACCTGTCATGAAGATGAATGGGGGCCGCGTGTCAGGGTCGAGGGCCTCGAAGATCTCGGTCCCCGACAGGCCGGGCAACCTCAGGTCGCAAAGCACGACGGCGAAGCGGCGGCGTTCGAGCGACAGCAGCGCCGTCTGACCTTCCTTGAACCATTCGAAGCGCAGGCCTTCGATGCGGAAGCGTTCGCACAGGGTCTCGCCCAGCAGTTCGTCGTCCTCGACCAGGCAGATCGTCAGCAAGGTGTTCATGCAGGCAACTCGTCGTCAGCCGGCACGCTCAAGGCGCCAGCCGGCAGGGGATGGAGGGGGAGTTCGACGCCAAACTCCGTGCGGCCCGATCCGGCGGACAGCGTGATGCGCCCACCGAGAGAGCCGACCAGCTGGTGGCTCGCCCACAGGCCGAGGCCCGTGCCTTCCGTGCCAACGCCGGGTTCAAAGGGGTGGTCACGCAGAGCCCGCGGGAACTCCAGGCCGTCGTTGAGCACGCGGATCGTCAGGCACCCGTGGTCGGTGCTCGCCGAGAACTCGACTCGCGACTCCGCAGCATGCAGCGCGTTCAGCAGCAGGTTGAGGACCACCTGCCGAACCGGCGCGGCCGGCACCGCGAGCTCGCCCGTGATCGGATAGTTCCAGACGAGTTGCACGCGCTTGTGCTGCGACTGCGGCTGCACCAGCACGCGCAGGTCTTCGATGTCCGACGGCGTCAGGGGCCGGTGGCTGGTCTTGGTCTCGATCAGCAGCGCCGAGAGGGTCTGGCGGATCTGTTCGAGCCCGCGCTCCAGCAGCGCCACGGTCTTCGGCAGCAGGGTCGGGTCACGACGCAGGTTGCTCAGCGCGTTGAGCATGCCGGCCAGCGGATTGTTGATCTCGTGCGCCACGCCCGAGGTCATCCGCCCGATGGCGGCCAGTCGGTCGGCCGCGATGAACTGGCGCTGCAGCTTCTCCTTCTCGTCCAGCTGCTCCTGCAACAGGGCCAGCGAGTGCTCCAGACGGTCCAGTTCGCTCGCGGTGGCTGGCGGGGCGCTCGGCGCCGCGGCGGCTTCGGCCGTATAGGCGGTGGACCTTGTGGCGGTCTCCTCGCCCAGCCGGTACAGCGCGTCAGTGACGCGCGCGACCGGGTTCGCGACGCGGTGGCCGAGCCACCAGCCGAACGGGATCAACAGAAGCACCAGGCCGGCGGTGATGCCGGTCAAGGTGACGATCGTGTCCCGATAGCGCTCGGCAAAGATCGCGTGCGAGTAACTCATCAGCAACGTGCCGATCACCTCCTTGTCGGCCGACAGCAGTGGCATGCCGACGATCGCGTAGGCATCGCCGTCCTCCCGGAGCTCGCCCACCGCCAGGTTGCCCGGCCGCGCACTCAGCAGCGAGGCGCGACGCAGCGGCTCGGTCAGCACGGCGATCGGCGAGCGCAGGCCGAAGCGCACCGGGTCGGAGGACACGAAGACCAGCTTGTTGCGATCGAGGACGACGACATCGCAGCGCGGTGCGCCTCCTTCGACGGCTGCGACGGCACGGACCGCCTCGAAGGCTTCCCACACGTCGTCGCGAGCGATGTGCACCACGAGGCCGCGTGCCAGCGACTGCGCGACCGCCGTCGCATGGTCGTGCAGGTCCTCGCGCAGCCAGTGCCGCGCCAGCAACGCGATGGCCACCGAGATCGCGAGCGCGGTCACCACCGAGATCGAGGTGATCAGCAGCGGCACCTTGACCCGGTAGCTCCAGGTGCCAGGCCGCCAGGCGCGGCGCCCCGGGTTCATGTCGCGCGCGCGCCGATCATCGTCGCGAGTTGGGCGATGCTCGCGAAGGCCTCGGGATGGAAGCGGCCGAATCCGCTGAGGTTCAGCTCTCCGAGCAGCAGCCGGCCGCTGGTGTCCTCGGCCATGCGGAGCAGCGCGCCGCGCAGGCGTTGCTCGGTGTCCGTGTCGAGTGTCGCGCGCACAGCCAGCGGCGGGAAGCCGTAGGTCTCGCTGCGCCAGGCCACACGGGTTCTCGAGATCAGGGCCGGCGCTACCGCCTGCAGCGTGTCCCAGACATAGCCATCCACCGCGCCGCCCTGCGCCAGGCCGGCTGCAACGGCGCTGACAACGTTGCGGTGGCCCCAGGTGTAGAAGCTGCGCGCGAAGTGGCGGTCGGGGTCGATGCCGGCCTTCATCAGCGTCGTGCGCGGTACGAGGTAGCCCGAATTCGAGTCGGGATCGGAGTACGCGAAGACCTTGCCCCGCAGGTCGGCCAGCGTGGTCGACCTCGTGTCGTCGGCCGGGACGATGAGGTAGGACTGGTACAGCGGGCGATCCTGGTAGAGCGGGATCGACAACCCGCGCAGCTGCGCCTGGTTCATCACCCACGGGAAGCCGCAGATCCACGCTGCCTCGATCTCCTGGGTCCGCAGCAGACCCATGATGTCGCGGTAGCTGCGCCGGGAGACGAACTCGACCGGCCGGCCGACCGCGGCCGACAGGTAGGTCGACCAGCGCGCGAGGAAGCCGACCTGGTCGTCGAGAAAGACGGGTGTGGTGCCGAAGCGCAATCCGGAGGCGGCGCTCGCCGCACGCTGTCCGAGAGCGGGAACGCCGAGGCTCGTGGCGCACGCGGCCAGCCCGGCGCGCAGCAGGGCTCGGCGATTCGGCGGCGGCTTCGTCAGCACGATCTCATGTTACGAGTGCGTAACCCCGGGCCACCAGCGCGGACAAACCCGTGTTACGGAAACGTAACGTCGATGCCCTTGGTGTCGCCGCGTATCCATCCAAATCAACAACTTGGAAGGCCCGCCGTCGATGGCATGTCCTTCGCACTGATGAGGAAGGTGCTGCACGCGGCGCCAGCCACTCACCATCAGAGGAGCCACATGGAAGCGAGCGTTTCACGTCGGATGTTCTTCAAGACCTCGGGCGCTGCCGCCGCGGGAGCTGCTGTCGCCTTGCCGGGTGCTGCGCAGGCCGCGCAGGCCGAGGCCGGCCGTGCGACCCTGCCGTACCCGCGCAAGCCGGTGGCGATGGTCGGGGCACTGAAAGTCAACGCCCCCGTCAACTTCAGTTATCCGGACGATGCGTCGCCTTGCGCGCTCGTCAAGATGGGCCGACGCGTCCAGGGCGGGGTGGGTCCGGACGGCGACATCGTCGCCTTCAGCATGCTGTGCACGCACATGGGTTGCCCGGTGGCCTACGACGCGCAGGCGCGCTCGTTCAAGTGCGGCTGCCACTTCAGCCAGTTCGACCCGGAGATGGCCGGCCAGATGATCTGCGGCCAGGCTACCGAGAACCTCCCGCAGCTCACGCTGGCGGTGGGCACCGACGGCGCGATCACCGCGACCGGTGTGCAGGGGCTGATCTACGGCCGCCAATCCAACGTCCTGTGAGGAGCGCGCCATGACGAATCGCAAGGACCGTGTCGCGCTGCCGCCGGTGGGTGCGCAGAAGACCAACATGACCTGCCACTTCTGCATCGTCGGATGTGGCTACCACGTCTACAAGTGGGACGAAGGCAGCGAGGGCGGTCGTGCCGCCGGCCAGAACGCGCTGGGCGTCGACTTCACGCAGCAGGTACCGCCGCTGTCGCTGACGATGACGCCGGCCATGACGAACGTGATCGAGGAGAAGTCGGGCAAGCGCTCGAACATCATGATCCTGCCGGACAAGGCCTGCGTGGTGAACAGCGGGCTGAGCTCGACGCGCGGCGGCAAGATGGCGAGCTACATGTACACGCCGGACGGCTTGACCGCCGACCGGCTGCTGGCGCCCCGCTGGTATGCCGGTGACCAGTGGGTCGACACCGACTGGGACTTCGCGCTGGCGGTGTACGCGGGCCTGATCAAGAAGGTGCTCGACACCGACGGGCCGAAGGCTGTCGCCTTCTCGGCCTTCGACCACGGCGGCGCGGGTGGCGGCTTCGAGAACACCTGGGGCTCGGGCAAGCTGATGTTCAGCGCGATCCAGACGCCGACGGTGCGCATCCACAACCGGCCCGCCTACAACTCGGAATGTCACGCGACCCGCGAGATGGGCGTGATGGAGCTGAACAACAGCTACGAGGACGCGCAACTGGCCGACGTGATCATCTCGACGGGCAACAACCCCTACGAGAACCAGACCAACTACTTCCTCAACCACTGGTTGCCCAACCTGCAAGGCAACACGGTCGACAAGAAGAAGAAGCTGTTCGGCGGCGAGACAGTCGGCCGGGCCAAGATCATCTTCATCGATCCGCGGCGCACGGTGTCCCTGTCGGTGGCCGAGTCAGCCGCCGGCAAGGCCAACGTGCTGCATCTGGATCTGCAGCCCGGGACCGACATCGCGCTGTTCAACGGTCTGCTCACCTACGTGGTGGGGCAGGGATGGCACGACAAGGACTTCATCGCCAAGCGGACGACCGGCTTCGACGAAGCGGTGAAGGCGAACCGCCTGTCGCTCGAGGAGTGCTCGCGCATCACTGGCGTGTCCGTCGCCAAGCTGCGCCAGGCCGCCGAGTGGGCCTACAAGCCCAAGTCCGGCGGCGCCCGGCCGCGCACGATGCACGCCTACGAGAAAGGCATCATCTGGGGCAACGACAACTACCTGATCCAGTCGGCAATGGTGGATCTGGTGCTCGCGACGCACAACGTCGGCGGGCGTCGCGGCACTGGTTGCGTGCGCATGGGCGGGCACCAGGAAGGCTACACACGCCCCCCGCACCCGACGGGCGAGAAGATCTACGTGGACCAGGAACTCATCAAGGGCAACGGTCGGATGATGACCTGGTGGGCCTGCAACAACTTCCAGACGAGCAACAACTCGCAGCAACTGCGCGAGGTGGTGCTGAGGCGCAGCAACCTCGTCAAGGAAGCGATCTCGAAGGCGCGCGGCGCGACGGCCGAGCAGCTCGTCGACGTGATCTACGCGGCGACTCAGAAGGGTGGGTTGTTCGTCGCGTCGATCAACCTCTACCCCACGATGTTGGCCGAGGCGGCCCACTTGATGCTGCCGTCGACGCATCCGGGCGAGATGAACCTGACCTCGATGAACGGCGAGCGTCGCATGCGGCTGTCCGAGAAATTCATGGACGCGCCGGGCGAAGCCAAGCCGGACTGCATCATTGCCGCGATGGTCGCCAACAAGCTGCGAGCGCTGTACGCGGGCAACGCCGCGATGCAGCAGCGCTTCTCGGGCTTCGACTGGAAGACCGAGGAGGATGCATTCAACGATGGCTTCCGACGTGCCGGCCGCCCCGGGGCGCCGCCGATCGACAGCCAGGGTGACGACACGGGTCACCTCGCAACCTACGCGCTGCTTCGATCTGCCGGCAACGATGGCGTGCAGCTGCCGATCAAGGAGGTCAAGGACGGCAAGCTGGTCGGCACCCCGATGCTCTACACGGACAAGTTCGGCACCAAGGACGGCAAGGCGCAGTTCAAGCCGTCGCCCTGGCCGGGTCTGCCGCAGCCGGTGCAGGCGCAGAAGTCCAAGCATCCGTTCTGGATCAACAACGGCCGCAGCAACGAGGTGTGGCAGACGGCGTACCACAACCAGTACGACAGCCACGTCAGAGGTCGCTACCCGATGGCCTACATCGAGCTGAACCCCGACGACATGAAGGCCATGGGCGCAAGCGCGGGCGACGTGGTCGAAGTCTGGAACGACTACGGCTCGACCTTCGCGATGGCCTACCCGGTCACGGACGCGAAGAAGGGTCAGACCTTCATGGTGTTCGGCTACGTGAAGGGCATCGCCGGCGACGTGACCACCGAGTGGACGGACCGCAACGTGGTGCCCTACTACAAGGGCACCTGGGCAAGCATCCGCAAGGTCGGCAGCATCGACGAGTACAAGCGGACGGTGTCGACCAAGCGGCGCGCGTTCGACAACGCGTGACGAGGGCGCTGCGCCCGGTCCGTCTCCCTGGGCGCAGCGCGATGGGTTTCGGGGTGCCGCAGCGGCACCCCGCTTTTGGCGAGTCGGGAAGTTGCGCAATGACATCGACCCTCACGACAGGCGGCAGGCAGCGGGTGCCTCGCCATGCGCCGGCCGACGTCCCGGGCCGAAGCGAGACGTCGGCTTTCGCCTCGCTGCGGCGGCTGATGACCGGACGGCAGAACGTCTCGCCGAAGCGCCTGGTCGATCCGGGCCCATCGCCGGAGCAAGTCGATGACCTGTTGTCGATGGCCGGGACGGCCCCGGACCACGGTCAGCTGATGCCCTGGCGTTTCGTGATCGTGCCGACCGGCAAGCGAGTCCTGCTGGCCGAGGTGTTCGCGCTGGCCCTGGTTGACCGCGACCCCGGCGCAACGCTGGAGCAGATCGAGGCGGCGCGAGAGAAGGCCTACCGAGCACCGTTGCTGATGCTCGCGGTCGCGAGGCTGGGCGCTGCGCAGCCGGACATCCCGGTGTTCGAGCGCCTGGTCTCCCTGGGGGCTGCGGTGCAGAACATCCTGCTGTCGGCCCAGGCGATGGGCTTCGGCGCCGGTCTGACGAGCGGGCAGGCGATGGCCTCGGTGCGCATGCAGGCTCTGTTCGAACTGGTGGACGGCGAGGAGCCCGTGTGCTTCGTCAACATCGGGTCCGTGGCCTGGCACAAGCCACCCCGGGTCCGCCCGGCAGCGGCGGCCTACGCGTCGTCGCTCTAGCGAAGCGCAAGGAGCGCCAAGGCCCCTGCGTCCTGCGGCTCGAAGGCGAGGTCGCTTGACATGGTTCGGCGGGCGACTATCATATTTCGTAATTCGACGAACAACGAAAAATAGATGACCGCCACTTCATCCCGCGCTTGTGCCCCTGTTGCCCGTGGCGCAGCGGTGAGCGGCGAGCCGCTCGATGCCGAGGAGCTCGCCGTGCTGTTCAAGGCGCTCGCCCACCCGGCGCGCGTGCAGCTCCTGCGGCACCTCGCCAACCATGGGACCTGCTATTTCGGCGACCTGTCCGAGGTTGTCGGGCTGGCTGCATCGACCACGTCCCAGCACGTGAAGATCCTGAAGGAAGCGGGGCTGCTGCTCGGGTCGGCCGAGGAGCAGCGCACCTGTTATTGCGTCAACCCCGACAGGCTCGCGGTGTTGAAGCGTCTCGTCGAGGTCCTCTGAGAGAGGCCTCTCTTTTTTATCCGACCATTCGTCGATCGACGAACAACGAAGGAGTATCCCGTCATGCTCAGCAATCCCTCCACTGCCCCGGTCGCCGTCGTTGGTGCCGGTCCGGTCGGACTCGCCGCCGCCGCACACCTCGTGGCGCGCGGACTGCCTGTCCGCGTGTTCGAGGCCGGGCGCAGCGCGGCGTCTCACCTGGAGGGCTATCGCCATGTGCGCCTGTTTTCGCCGTGGCGCTACAACGTCGATCGGGCGGCCCGTGCGCTGCTCGAGGTCGAAGGCTGGCAGGCGCCCGACGACGAACAGCTGCCGACGGCCGGTGAGCTCGTCGACGACTATCTCGCGCCGCTGGCCCGGACCGGGGCGCTGGAGCCCCACGTTCGCTATGGCGCCCGGGTCACCGCGATCTCGCGGTGGGGCCACGACAAGGCGAAGACAGCGGGTCGCGAGGGCACGGAGTTCCTGCTGCGTGTCGACACTGCAAGCGGCGTCGAGGAGCATCGTGCGCGCGCCGTGATCGATGCATCGGGCACCTGGTCCCAGCCGAATCCGCTCGGCATCCACGGCCTTGCGGCGCTTGGCGAAACAGAGCATCGTCTCCGCATCAGTTACGGCATGCCCGACATCCTGGGCCGCGCTCGCGAGCGCTTCGCTGGACGCAAGGTGCTGGTGGTCGGCGCGGGCCACTCGGCCGCCGGCAACCTGCTGTCGCTGGCGACGCTGGCCGAGCAGGTGCCGGGCACCCGCATCGTGTGGGCGGTGCGGGGCACCGACTTGCGGCGCATGTTCGGCGGCGGCCAGAACGACGGCCTG
>Ga0268299_1002678_pt1 | contig 19791 bp, 12 predicted proteins | sample NOBtaG_FD_193484 | JGI IMG/M metagenome (GOLD analysis project Ga0268299, IMG submission 193484) | Activated sludge microbial communities from bioreactor in Nijmegen, Gelderland, Netherland - NOB reactor | ecosystem: Engineered > Bioreactor > Aerobic > Activated sludge | place: Netherlands... | reverse complement strand
CGATCCCCCCGCCCCCCGAATCCACATGGAGGGTCGTTCCACCCCCCCTTTTTTCGGAACCGACCAATTGTCTTAGCCGACCGGAACGGTTGTTAGGCCGCCGGTCTGTCAACTTCATCCGGTGCTACCGGGCAAGCCGATGGCACGTCGGCTCGTGCTCCGGCTCGATCTTTCCGCATCCCATCAGGTAACACTTCACCGTCTCGGGCCCCATGAACTTGAACCCCGCTCCCTTGAATGCCGCGATCGCCTCCGGCAACTGCCGCACATGCCCGATTGGAAGCGCCTCCAGCCAGCGCCGGTAGGTCCGGTGCGTCTCCCCCAATTCCAGCATGACCCGGGCGTTGTGAATCGTTGCCAGAATCTTGGCCCGGTTGCGAATCACTTCCGCGTTATTGCAGATTCGCTCGGCCTCCCGTGCGGTCATGGCCGCCACCCGGGCCACGTCAAAATCCCGAAACGCCGCCTTCAGCGCTGCCCGCTTCACCAGCACGATCCGCCAGGACAAGCCGCACTGGAACACCTCCAGGGCGATGCGTTCCAAATGGCCTGCATCCGTCTTGATCGCCCGGCCCCATTCGTGGTCGTGGTAGGTCGCTTGCAGCGAGTCGGACGACGCCCACTTGCAGCGGATCAGTCCATCGTCCGGCTTGGAAATTCGCCTGCCTGCCATGCCCTTGCTCCAACACAGGAAACGCACCGATGGGATCAGGATCGTTTCGCCCCGACACTTTCACTTGATACCGCGTCATATTGGGGAGTGCGGACCTCCGGTCCGCCGCGGTATCGGATCAGACTGAGCCATCCCGGATTGTGATACTCAAGGCGAGCGTCCATCGCAATCATGCCGCCGCCGCCCGGGTCGCTTACAATGGGTGAACGCACAAAGCAGCCCGTTTGGGGTTACCCGCATCATGCCCGATCGCCTCTACGCAGACAACGCCGCCACCAGTTTCCCCAAGCCGCCGGAGGTCCTGGAGGCCATGCGCCGCTATGCGGAGAAACTCGGTGCGTCCGCCGGACGCGGGGCCTACCGTGAGGCGGTGGAGACGGGCGAGTGGGTGGGCGATTGCCGACGGCGGATCGCCCGCTTGATCCATGCGGAGGACGAGCGGCAGATCGTCTTCACATTGAATTGCACGGAAGCGCTGAACCTGGCGATCAAAGGACTGCTTCGCCCCGGGGATCATGTGGTCACGAGCACCATGGACCACAACTCTGTGCTGCGCCCCCTGTCGGCACTGCGAACGCCACGTGACATCCAGGTCACCCATGTCCGGGCGGAGGCCGCCACCGGTCTGGTCGATACGCGTGACGTTCTCGCCGCCGTAACGCCCCGCACGCGGCTTGTCGCACTCGTCCATGGCAGCAACGTGACCGGCGCGGTCCAGGATGTCGCCGCGGTCGGACGGGCGTTAAAGGCGCGCGGCGTGCCGCTGCTCGTCGATGCGGCGCAGACGCTTGGACATCTGCCGGTCGACGTGCAGGCGATGGGCATCGATCTGCTGGCCGCCCCGGGGCACAAGGGCCTGATGGGGCCGCTCGGCACCGGGATTCTCTACATCCGTCCGGGACTTGAGACTCGGATCACGCCGCTGGTCGAAGGCGGAACCGGCTCGGTCAGCGAGGAGCCGACGCAGCCGCTGTTCATGCCTGATCGATTCGAGTCAGGCAGTCACAACGCGATCGGGCTGGCGGGGCTGGGCGCCGCCCTCAAATGGATCGAGCAGCGCACGGTCGCCGCATTGCGGGAGCATGACCTCGCCCTCTCGCGCCGATTCCTGGCGGAGACAGCAAAGTGCGAAGGCCTGACCGTCTACGGCCCGACCGATCCGCAGCAGCGGGTGGCGGTCTTTGCCATTCGCGTGGCGGGGTTTGACCCGGCCGAACTGTCCGCCATTCTCGAAACGGAATTCAACATCCTGTCGCGGTCCGGCATCCAATGCGCCCCGCTCGCCCACGAGACCCTCGGCACGCTGGCAACCGGCGGCACGACGCGGCTGTCGTTCGGGGCGTTCAATACGGTTGAAGACGTCAGTCGCTGTACTGCCGCCTTACGCGAAATGGCCAGCGCGGCAGCGCCATCAGCTTCATTCCCCGCCACGTAGATAACAATCTCATTGAAAAATTCAGCTATTTGGGCGAACAATTGGGCTACTCAGCCGGTAGGATGGTGGGTAAGCTTGGTATGAGGACGGCGCTGAAAGGACGAGAAAATATGCATGGCCGATTCCCTGCGCACGCGCTTCCTTTGTTCATCTTGGCCGCGAGCTCTCCCGTCGATGCCGGTCAACCTCCCTGCGATCCGTATCAAATCGCTACGATCTCAGCCGATGACGCGGGAGTCGGCGACATTTTCGGCTATGCCGTTTCTATTGACAGTAACCTCGCCATCATCGGCGCGTATCAAGACGACGATGCCGGTTCCAGCAGCGGTTCAGCATACATTTTTCGTAATGTAGGCGGAGTCTGGCAGCAGGTTGCCAAGCTCACGGCATCTGATGGCGCGCCTGGGGACGCGTTCGGGTACTCCGTAGCGATCAGCAACGGTATCGCTGTCGTGGGCGCGCACAGCGGCGACGATTCCGAGGTATTCGACAGCGGCGCTGCATATGTGTTTCGCGAAATCGATGGAGAATGGGAACAGGTCGCGAAACTCACGGCAGCCGATGCGGCATACGTCGATCGATTTGGCGTGAGTATTGCGATCGATGGAAACACGGTTGTAGTTGGCGCCACTCATGATGACGACGGCGGTCCGGCAAGCGGTTCGGCCTATGTGTTCGGACTCGTAGATAGTGAGTGGCAACAGATAGCGAAGCTCACTGCGTCGGATGGAGATTCCACCGACCACTTCGGAATCAGCGTATCGATCAGCGGCACCACCATCGTAGTCGGCGCTGATTCAGATGAAAATGGTGGAGCATTGAGGGGATCGGCATATGTCTTTCAACAGATCGCGGGAACGTGGCAGCAAGTCGCAATACTGATTGCCTTCGATGCGGCGAGCGGGAACCTCTTTGGACATAGCGTCTCGTTAGACGGAGACACCGCATTGGTCGGCGCATACGGCACTACCGCTGGCACTACTCTAGGCGGGGCCGGCTCGGCATACATCTTTCAAGAAATTAACGGCCTCTGGCAATTCGTGGCCAAGTTGACTGCATCCGATGGTGCCTATTCCGACTGGTTTGGGCATAGTGTGTCGCTGCGCGGCGGTATTGCAGTTGTAGGCGCGCCTCAGGACGATGACGCCGGATCGAACAGCGGTTCCATCTACGTTTTTCGCGACGTCAACGGCGTCTGGCAGCAAGTCGACAAACTCATCGGAAATGGCACTGCACCGGCTGACGCCTTTGGTTATTCCGTATCCCTGAGTGGTAATACGGTAATCGCGGGCGCACACGGAAATGACGCCTTCGGAGTAACCAGCGGCGCGGCGCACCTGTTTAGGCTTCGGTGCATTGACCCGCTGCACCCGATTGGCGACTTAAACTGCGATGGCCTGGTCAACCTCAGTGATCTCAATCCGTTTACACTGGCATTGACCAATTTGCCCGGGTACGCGACCGAATTTCCGGAATGCGACCTTCACAATGCCAATGTAAACGGCGATGACAGTGTCGATGGCAACGACATTTCGGCGTTTGTCGCCTTGTTGCTGGCTCCATGAAGCGAATTCGATTTTATTCGTTTGCCTTAATGGTCGTGCTGCTGTCGCAATTATGCGGGCCGACCCTGATCCCATGGCGCCCCCATCCCGGTGACATGTTCATTCTGTTTCTTGCCTGGGCGTGCGCCGGCGCGTTCGTGGCCTATTCTGCGCGGCACGGGGCTCTTTCCCTCGCGCTGATCGCAGCCTTTACACAAGTCTTGCTCATTCGGTATCAATACGAATTGAGGTCCAGTTATGGATACGAGACCACGACCAATCTGGAGCTGATCGCCTTTAACGTGTTCGTGATCGCCGGCTACGTCTTGATGACAGGCGGATTGGGAATCGCACTATCACGCCGTTGGCCCGCAAGAACGAAACCGGCCCACTAACGCAAGGGGCTTGTCTTCATTTCTACTTTCTACATTCTACATTCTTCATTCTTCATTCACTCGCAATCCGCAATTCGCAATTTCACCATCACTCCCCCACGTCCCTCGGCCAATCCTCCTTCAGCAGCCGCGACATCGACCGATCCGCCAGCCTTCGCCCGCGCGTTTGACAGATCGCGCAGTAGTTCGTCTCGTTGTCCGCATATCGAATCCGCTGCACCTTCTTCCCGCACACCGGGCACGGCTTGCCGAACCGGCCGTGGACCGCGAAATCGGGCCGAAACGCGGTGATTTCCCCGGGACCGGGGAAGCGACCGGCGAACTGCTCGCGCAATCGGACGATCCAGTGTTTCAGCGTCGCCTGCACGGCTTCGTGCAGCCGCAACACTTCGTCATCCGTCAATTTCTGTGACAACGTCAACGGCGACAGGCGGGCCGCGTGGAGGATTTCGTCGGAGTAGGCGTTTCCGATGCCCGAAAACACGTGCGGATCGGTCAGCACGCGCTTGAGCGTGTGATTCTCCCGCCGCAGGGCCGCGGCGAAAGCCGCTTGCGACATGTGCAGCACGTCGATGCCGCCGGGATCGTGCGCTTTCAGCGCCTCCGCACCGCGCACGACGTGCATCGACGCTCGCTTCTTGTCGGACGCCTCGGTCAGCATCATGCGACCGGTGTCGAATTGAAGAGACGCCAGCTCGATCTTCATGCGGCCGCGAGCCACGGTCGCCCGGGGCTTCGCGGCGCCCGGCTCGGCATCCTGCCAGCGCAGGCGGCCGGCGATCATCAGGTGAATCACCAGATGCAGATCATTGTCGAAACTCAGGACGATCCGCTTGCCCAGTCGGCTGAGAAACGCAACGGTGCGGCCCTCGAGTTCCTCAATCGGCGGATCAAACGTCCGCAGCACGAACGGACTGACGATCCGCACCGACAGCAGGACACGCCCCCGAACACGGGCCGCCAGTGCGTCCAGGTAGGTCACGATGTCGGGCAGTTCGGGCATGGCAGCCCAAATGATAAGCGCACATCAAACCTGCAATGAGGCCACTCCTGCATGTCATCCACTACCTAAATCTGCTCCGCAAAATCGAACTCGCAGTGCCGGAACCAGCTCCAGCCCACCATCAGCACGCCGATCGACGTGACGGCCGCGCCGATGAAGGCCGCGTCGATCGGGGCCTGGCCGGTGATGAGGCAGTCGCGATAGGCCCGGATGATCGGCGTCATCGGGTTGAGCTGAATAAGCGTCCGCTTCCAGCCGGCCGTCGGCTCGAGGTTGTAGACCACGCAGGTGCCGAACAGCCAGAGCTGGATGAACGATCGGAATAAGAGACCCACGTCGCGATAGTACAGATTGGCCATCGACAGCAGAAACGACAGACCGACCATCAGAATGAACTGAACGCCCAGCACGACTGGCAGCCAGGCGATGGCCGGATGAATCTGAAAGGCCCATGAGCCTTCAAAATGCAAGTAGATCGCCAACCCCAGCAGGGCCAGCAGCGACACGGCGAAATCGACCACCGCGCCGGCCACCGCGGCCAGCGGAAACACCTCGCGCGGGAAATAGATCTTCGTCACAAGTTGCCGGTTCGCCGTCAGCGAGGACACCGCCGACGTTAGCCCGTTCGCAAAGAACATCCACGGCACCAGTCCGGCCAGGGCGAACAGGGCGTATGGCACCGACTCCGAGCCGGTCAGCCGCGACTGCTCGATGCCGACGACGGTGCTGAAGATGAATGTAAAGATGAACATGGTCATCAGCGGCGGCGCGACGGCCCAGGCCGCGCCGAGCAGCGAGTGCTTGTAGCGCACGCGGATGTCGCGCCAGGCCAGCATCCACATCAATTCGCGATATCGCCACAGCAGGCGGAAACGGCTGGCGGAGGCGGTCGAACGATCCACTGCAACGGAATTCATAACAGAGACTCCTCGTGATTGTCGAAGTATGACCCATTAATTCCGCCGGCCGCGAGGGCCTCGCAGGCGGCGGCATACCGCGCGGCCGTCCGTTCCGCGTCATAGCCCTCGAGCACCCGCGCTCGCGCCGCGGCGCCCAGTCGGCTGCGCAGGGCGGCGTCAGCGATCAGCATGTCGACTGCCGCGGCGAGGCCGGCCGGGTCTTCGGGCGGCACCAGCAGGCCGCAGGTAGCGGATTGATCTGAAACACAGTTTGTTTGATTGTGGCTCTTGTCAATTCTGGGCCGGCCCTGCACAAGGTCTGATGAAAGAACCTCACCCGCAGCCCCAACCCTCGTCGCCACCACCGGCAACCCGCAGGCCATGGCCTCCAGCATCGCATTCGACAGGCCTTCCGATCGGCTCGGCAGCACGAACACGTCCGCGGCCTGGTAATACGGCAGCACGTCGCCGACTTCACCGACGAAGTGAACGTCGCAGCCGGGCAATTCGCGAGCCGCCTGGGCTTGCAGACGGCCGTCCATATAGTCGCCGCCGACCAGCACGAACGTCACGCGATCCCGCCACGCCGGTCGCATCGCCGCCGCCGCCAGCAGGACATCCTGCCCCTTCACCGGCTTGAGATTGGCCACACACAGACAGATGACGCGCTCCCGCGGCAGGCCGAGCCGCGCGCGTACCGCGCTTCGATCCGCCGCCGGCGCGAATCGCCCCGTGCGCACGCCGTTCGGCATCACGGTGAACATCGCCGCGTCCACGTCCAACAACGCCGAAGCCGCCTCCGCCGCCGATTCGCTCACCGCCCACCGCGCCGCACAGCGCGCCATCGCCCAGCGCAGCGCCTTGCGCCGCAGCCTGCCCGGCCGCCCCGACTCCCGGTCCACGCCGTGAAACGAAAACGCCAGCCGCGTCGTCGGACACAACTGCGTCGCCACCGCCCCGTCGAGCAGCATGCCCAACCCGCGCACGTGCAGCACGTCCACCGCGTGCGTGCGGCACAGCCGCGCCAGCCGCATGGCCCACCAGCGATCCGGTCCGCCCGGTGCGTGAATCACGGTGACGTTCTCGTCCGTCGAGACGTCGTCCGACGCAACGCCCGCCGCGGATTGGCCGTCGCGCACCAGCACAATGTGTCTAAAACGCTCAACGGGCAGCAGGGCGATCGATTGAAGCATCTGCCCTTCCAACCCCGCCCGCGCCAGCCGCCAGAGGGGATGGCAAATCGTGACCACCCGCCCGCGCGCAGCCCCCTCCCCGCGCCGCGTCCCCATCTCAGGATTATCCAACACCGCCGCCATGTGCCATTCCGACAGGCGCGCATCGACCGCGCGCAACGAACCCCGCGCGGACACGCAGGCCATGGGTGTTTATCGGAAATTGGGGCGTCTCAGGCGTGGAATGCCGAAATGCGACGCAAGGTCTGCGTGGCACGTAGCGGCCCGCCGCCTTTGAGGCCGACGAATTCTGCGCAAATGCGGGGCACCCGCATCTATCGTCGTCCGCCACGACGGGCGGATGCTACGCCCTTTTTTGCGCCGCAGGAGCCGCGCGGAATTGACGTTGGCAGGAACTGCGCGACCGGTGAACAAAATTGCGCGACACCCGTCGGTTTCGCGTCAGGGCTTGGCGGCGGGTGCGGGACGGGGTGCCCGTGTAGGCCGAGCGCCCTTCATGCCCGGAATGGGTGGAGGATTGCCCTGCACCACACGTCCGTTCGCCGGGTCCTTCTGCTTCGCGGTCAGCAGCCCCTCCAGTCGGCCCTTCAACTGCTCGAAGATCCGTTCGATCTCCGGCGACTTGGCCAGTTCCGCCTTGCGCGCCTTCAATGCAGCTATTCGCTTGACGAGCGCGTCATCGGCAGGTGGCTGACCTTCTTTCGCGGAACCCGTAGACTTCTGCGGTGCTCCGGTCGCGGATGACTCCTTGCCCGACACGGGCGCAACCTTGCCAATGGCCGCTTGGACCGTCCGGGGTACAAGTATGGCCTCGGCCTCGGCCAGATCCTTTGCAACCTCGGCGGCTTCCTTGTCCAATCGCATCCGAATCGGCATGGCCGTTTTTCGACAGTCATCGAGAATGCTCTTCGCCGTCGTCCGCTGGACGTCGGTCAAGGGCTCGCCCACACGCCACATACCGTTGTTCGTACGACGCATCACCCACCGCCGCACATAGACCTCCCATTGATCGGGCCGGTCGGCAACTTCGGGCAGGCCCTCCGTTCCATCCGTAATGGACCACCACGATGGGAATTGGCCACGGCCCAACGCCAGCGCACGATTGCTGAATTCGCGGTAGGGTCTGCGGTCGTAATCATCTCTTATTCTCTTCCAAGTCTCGTCATCAATCGTAATACCAGCGCCCATGTATCGATCCGTGCGCCTGAGCCCTTGCGGATAGACTGGCGCGCCGATTGGCAGTCCCAATGTGTCGGCATCGATTATCGAGGGATGATGGGGTTCGTTGAACTCCACCTTCTGAAACTCAAAGGTTCGTCGACCATTATTACCGATGTAATTCATCTCGACCCGAGACGGCCACCACACACCGTTGACCTGAATCAACGATGTCTTCGCATCTGATGAAAGTTCCCGTCGACCGTCCGAATACGTCAGATATTGCCGCGCACACACGACCGACGGACCTTTGTTCTTGTCAATTTCCCATTCGTATTCGTAACGTGTGTCATCGCTGTTGGGCTGTCCAAGCCCTCTGATTACCGTAAGACCGTTCCGATCGGGCAGAGTCTCGAAGCGCAGACCGCCATCGCCGCGAAGCAAATCAAGCAGTCCGTGCGGGTCGGTTTGCTGAATCACAATCGAACGCAATCCGATGGCTCGCACATCGACGTAGTCGAACCACGCTCCCGAGGCTGCCTTGGTGGTAAATGGACTGTTGCATGCGCGCGCCCATATTGAACCGGTCTTCGCATCGACTACGCGCTCCGCAGGAAGAAACGTCATCGCAACACCAAGGGGCACCTCGCCGGTGCGCGCATTGCTATACCGCAGCATGCCGTCATCATCTCCCTCGTCCCGACACCATAGCGAATCCCCGGCCCACTTCATCTCGCGGTTGCTTACCGAAGTTGCCCAACCATCTCGCGCATACTCTTCTCGAATCCGGAAGCTGGCCGTTTTGTAAGCGAGCCGTTGCAGAAATGCCTCCTCAAGCAGCTTGGGGACTTCCGTCGACCGTGGAGCTGCTGTCGGACCATCGGACTGTGCCAATGCGGAAATCAGGAGGAGCGAGCAGAGCACGTTCATGCGCCGGTACCTCTTTTTTATGCACACCTGATATGAGACTATCAGCATACCCTAACAGGAGCGGGAATCAACCAGAAAAAGACGCCTGCTTCACAATCCCCGAACCGGAATTCCCGCCCCCGCGTCCAACTTTTTCGGAGACAATTCCCCCCAACCGGCCATGAGTACTTTGATGACAGACGACGCGATCGACCTGGCCGCCGCCCGCAGGGGCGACGCAGCGGCACTGGGGCGGCTCTACGACCGCCATGCCGGCGTCATTCTGTCACTCTGCCGCCGCCGATCCGGCGTGCCGGCCGAAGATGCGGTGCAGGAGACCTTCATCCGCGCCTTCGGCATGCTCGACCGCATCGAAGACGGCAGCCGCCTTCGGCCCTGGCTTTACGCCATCGCCCGGCGGGTCTGTGCGGAGCATGCCCGCGCGGCGCGGCGGCGAGGGCAGCACGAGGAGCGCTTCATGGCGCACGCCACCGCCCTGCGAATCTCGGCCCCGCCGATGGACGCGGCCTCCGACCGGCGCGAAGCGCTCGACCGCCTGGGCGCGGCGCTGGACCAACTCCCCGACGACGAACGTCTGGCGATTCACCTGTACTACCTGGAATCCGATTGTGTCGCGGCGGCCGCGGGCGCGCTGAACGTGTCCCGCAGCGGTTTCTACAAATTGCTGCAAAAGGCCCGCGAGCGACTGGCCGTGCTGATGAAAGAGGTACCCATCCCATGACCACAAACCACGACGACCACGAAGCCTTCGCCCCGATGCCCGGGAATGATCCGCTGGATTCGCTGCTGCGCGAGTGGCACGCCGAGAACGCGGCCCGCGCCGCGGCGCAGCGCGACAAATTGATGAATGCGATTGCGGCGCGGAATGCCGGCGGTGCGTCCGCCACAAACACCCTCACCCCGGCCCTTCGGGCTTCCTCCGCGGGCGCCCTCAGCCTCAAGGGAGAGGGAGCCAAGGGGCGATTGCGCGAGCATTCGATGGGCGACTCCGCGCACGACACCCTCACCCCAGCCCTTCGGGCTTCCTCCTCGGGCGCCCTCAGCCTCAAGGGAGAGGGAGTACGAACGCCAGCTCGCCGCAGCTTCTTCGCACGCTTTTCGCCCGCCGCCGCGGCCGTGCTGCTCTTCGCCGCCACGATCGGCCTGCTCTTCAACACCGCCGGCCGCCGATCCGACGCCCGCGCCGATCTGCTCATGCTCCCCGAAGGCGGGCGTCTCGATGCGGTCAACGCCCGCGGCGAACGCATCGGCCCCTGTCCGCTGAAGCACACCGATGTCCACGTCGACGTCTCCGGCGCCTTCGCCCGCGTCACCCTGCAACAGCGCTACGCCAACCCCTACGCCGACAAGATCGAGGCCGTCTACACCTTCCCGCTCAGCCACCGCGCCGCGGTCGATCGCATGACCATGACCATCGGCGACCGCGTGGTCGTTGGCGAAGTGAAGGAGCGCGCCGCCGCACGGGCCACCTACGAGGCCGCCCGCGCCGCCGGTCATGCCGCCGCCCTGCTGGAGCAGGAGCGCCCCAACATCTTCACCCAGTCGGTCGCCAACATTGAGCCAGGCGTCGAGATCGTGGTGGAGATCAGTTACGTCGAACTGCTCGATTCCCGCGACGGCCTGTTCTCCTTCGCATTCCCCATGGTCGTCGCCCCGCGCTATATCCCGCGCGGCATGGAACCCGGCGAGACCCTGCCGACGGGCTTGTCCCTGCGCGAGGGGCTCAACCTGCTCGAGCCGGGCACGCTCACCGTCACCGCCAATGGCGACACCAGTCAGAATGGCGCGCTGACCGCCGAAGTCATCCACGCCCTGATCCTGGACGCCGTGCCCATCGAGCCGCCCGCCGCCGAATGGTGGACCACGCGCTATGCGTCGACCGGTCGCGCGATCGAGTGGCATCATTTCGAGGCCGGCTACCGGGACGGTCGCCGTGAGGCCGGCGTGCTTTACACCGACGGCCTCGGCCAGATTAACGGACGGTGGTTCTACATTGACACGGACGGACCCGCATGGCCGCCCAAATCCGCGGTGATGTCACCCAGCACGCACGGCACCGGCTTCGCGAACGGAACCGCCCAGGTCCCCGACGCCGCCCGCATCACCCCGCAGCCGGTCAGGCCGCCGACCCGCGCCGGTCACGACATTTCCATTACCGTCAACATCGACACCGGCGGCCCGGGCATCGTGGACCTGAAGTCCGAACTTCATGCGATCCAACAGAACTGGGGCGGCATGCGCCCCGACGGCACGCCCAGCCAGGTCGCCCTGTCGCTGGCCGATGCCGCAACCATTCCCAATCAGGACTTCGTGCTGCATTGGCGGCAGACCGCCGACACCATCACCGAGCAGGTCTTCACACACGCCGGCGCCCACGGCGGCTTTATCACGCTCATCCTCAACCCGCCGGCCCGCGTGGACAACACGCAGGCCGTGCCGCGCGAACTGGTCTTCGTGCTGGACACCTCCGGCTCGATGCAGGGCTTCCCGATCGAGAAGGCCAAGGAAGTGATGTCGAAGTCCATCGCCGCCCTGCGCCCGCAGGACACCTTCAACCTTTTCACCTTCGCCGGCGATACCCACATCCTCTGGGACGCGCCGCAGCCAGCCACGCCGGACAAAGTCGCCGAGGCGCAGCAATTCGTGACGTCTCGCGAAGGACACGGCGGAACGGAGATGATGACGGCGATCAACGCGGCGCTCGAAGTGAAACCAGAGGCCCGGCAGATTGCCCCCGGCGATCCATCGCCCATCCGCATCGTGTGCTTCATGACCGACGGCGAAGTCGGCAATGACATGGCCATCATCGACGCGGTCAAGCAGAACGCGGCGACGACGCGCGTCTTTTCCTTCGGCATCGGCAACAGCGTCAACCGTTACCTGCTCGACGGCATCGCCAAAGCCGGACGCGGCGCGGCCGAGTACGTGCTGCTGAGCGAAGGCGCCGACGCGAAGGTTGCGTCGTTTTCGCAACGCATTCAGTCCCCCGTCTTGATGGATGTGCAACTCACGTTCGCCGGCGATATCGAGGTCGTCGATCGCGTGCCCGAGCAATTGCCCGATCTTTACGACGTGGCCCCGGTCATCGTCCATGCCCGATACCCCAAGGGCGGCAAGGGCAGCGTGACCCTGCGCGGCAACGGAGGCGACGGTCCGTATGAGAAGACCCTCTCACTCGATCTGCCCGATGTGCAGGCCGAACACGATGTGATCGCCACGCTGTGGGCACGGGAGAAGGTCGAGCAGTTGATGAACCGCGACCTCGCCGCGGCGCAGAACGGCACGTTTCCAGACGAATTGAAGCAACAGGTCATCGACCTGGGCGAGTCCTTCCAGATCATGACGCAGTACACCAGTTTCGTGGCGGTCGAGAACCTCCACGTCACCATCGGCGGCGAGCCGCGGCTGGTGCCGGTGCCGATCGAACTGCCCGAGGGGCAGAGTTGGGAAGGGACGATGGGCGAGGCGGTGAATAAGTGGGCGGAAGACATTGAGACGCAGGAGTTTGCGCACGGAGCGGTAGACCTCTGGAACCTCGTTCGCGCCAACAACAGCACGCCCAAACAGTTCAACGCGCCCAGCACCACCGGCGAGCCGGACCCCGCCCAGAACACCAGCGCGTACTACGACTTTCTGACAGAAGTGAATCTGAGTTACGCTTACCAGTATCAAGAGACCAAGCCAGAGGCCGCATATGGAATTCAACCACTCGACGCCCGCGACATTCCAGCGGACGTCCTTGCGCGTGTCGCTCGCGAGGTACATAAATACAAAGGTATCGATGCATCCTCTGACGACACAATCGTCAGTGCAGGCGCAACGCCATCGACGCTGGGCTTGCTTTCCGCGAGTAATAGCGCAGAAGGCTACGCGAATGTCGTCGCATCTGAATCGCAGGCTCGTGAGAGAGAACGGGTCCGTCAAGAGTTGATCACAGCCTCGCCAATGAGCCCGCGGCCCTCAATTGTGGGATCAGGCAATACGCGCACCAACCGCGAAGGCGGGCAAGACCTCTATTTCCTTGGCCGGCGCGTCGAGACCGTGCATGGCCAGGAGAAGCAGCTGTTCAATTCCGATGAGTCTCGGGTCTCAGGTGCGCCGCAGCCGGCGACACAGACCGGCGGACCCGAAAGCACTTATTGGTTCGACCTTCGGCCCACCGAAAGACGGATAGCCACCACGACCGGTCAGCCGACGGCTTCGACACCTCCGCTTACGCCCGGCATGCCGCCTCCGCCGAATTCGACGGGTGTCGCGACCAATCGGTTTCGGGTTGCGGGCGAGCACCAGCCTCACCTGCACGGCATGCTGGCCGGCGAACCGGTGCTGGGTCGATCGCACGTCGGATACATCGCAGCGGGACGGCGCGTCGCCGCACCGACCGAGCAAAGCGGGCCCGACGTCCTGGGCGTGCCGGTCGTGGGATTCATTGCCCCACCGCAAGGCGGTCCCGGCGCCACAGTGGATGACACGTTGAGAATGACCCCGAGTCATGCGCCAATGGGTAGCAAAGACGTAGTGTCGAGTATTGGCCTGGACATGCCAAATGCGCCTACATCGGGAGGAGTCGGCGGCGCGACCGCGTTTGATGACCGCGACGGCGACGGTGTTCTCGACGTGACGCCAGGTTCAGGCGGTGTCGCGGTCGCCAAATCAAACAACCAAGGATCGTCGACAAGGCTGCTCCACGCATCATTGACGCCGCAGGAAACGGCTGAGTTGATCGCGGCCCTCAAGAAAGATCAAACATCGACCACGAAGTCCTCCCTGACGCTGAATCCGACAGAAGGCCGATCGAGCCAGGCAGAATCGCTTGCGCTCGATGAAGTAATCGTCCATGTCGCGACCTGGGCACGGGCTGGACGCTTGCAGGCGGCGGCATCGGCAGTGGATGAACTCGTAAAATCCCGGCCGGATCACACCGTCGCCCGGGCGATGCACGAGGTGCTCAACTGCTTCGTCATTACCGATGAGTCCTGCGTCCGACGCCTGTGCGAACTTGCCGCGCCGTCGGCGCGGCGGCTTACGGTGACCGCCGAGCGGGCCCGGCTGATGGCCAGGCGTCTCGACGAGCGTCTGCTTCGACTGGCCGTCGGCGACGCGTCGGTCAATGCCCACATAGGCGACAATGCACAAGCGGCACTGGCGGACAAGCCGCCAGTGGCACCCAGTGCCACGGCCGGACTCGACGTGACCGACGCCGCAGTGCTGGTCAGCGTGCTGGTCGACGCCTTCGGCGACGGCACGGTCGCCGCATTGACGGAGGCCGGATTGAAGGTCGAATCGACCTCAAAACCGACGAAGGTCGTCATCGGCCGAGTCGCCCCGGCCCGGCTCGCCGATCTCGCGACATGCAAGCACGTCCGCCGCGTCGAGGCGGTGAAGAAGCGGTAGCGATTCGCAGCATGCGAACATCGACAATCGAAAAAAAGCCCCGGCCATACTTGACCGGGGCTTTTCATAGGATTGAATCCAATAACTCGCGAACTACGCCCGCGCCGGGTCGATGCGATTCGGATCGATCCCGAACTCGTTGATCGCCTGCTCCACCACCGCCGGCTCGACCTCGCCGCGGTCGGCCAGGGTCTTGAGCGTGGCGACGACGATGCTCTCGGCGTCGACCTCGAAATGCCGGCGCAGCTCCTTGCGGGCCTCGCTGCGGCCGAAGCCGTCGCAGCCCAGGGCCGTCATGCCGGCCGGCGTCCACCGCGCCACCTGCTCCGGCACGATCTTCAAATAGTCGCTCGTCGCAATGACCGGCCACGGGTCGGACTCGAGTTGCTGCACGATGAACGGCTTCTTCTTCTTGCCGGTCGGGTGCAGCATGCTCCAGCGCTCGGTGATGAGCGCCTCGCGGCGAAGTTGCGAATAACTCGTCGCGCTCCACACGTCGGACACGATCTTGTACCGTTCGGCGAGAATCTGCTGAGCCCGCAGGACCTCGCGCATCAGCGCCCCGCTGCCGAACAGGTGAACGCTCGGCGCGCCCTTGCGTCGCGTGCCTTTGTTGAAGCGGTAGATGCCGCGCAGGATGCCCTCGTCGACGCCCTCGGGTTTGGCCGGCATTTCATACGGCTCGTTGCCGATGGTGATGTAGTAGAAGATGTCCTCCATCTTCTCGTACATGCGGCGGATGCCCTCGCGAATCAAGACGGCGATCTCAAACGCGAAGGCCGGGTCATACGACAGGCAGTTCGGCACGGTGCTGGCCAGCACGTGGCTGTTGCCGTCCTGGTGCTGAAGGCCCTCGCCGGCCAGGGTGGTGCGCCCGCTGGTGGCGCCCATGAGGAAGCCCTTGCCGCGCATGTCGGCATGGGCCCAGATGCTGTCGCCGATCCGCTGGAAGCCGAACATGCTGTAGAAGACGAAGAACGGAATCGTCGGCACGCCGTGGGTCGCATATGCGGTGCCCGCCGCGGTGAACGAGGCCATCGAGCCGGCCTCGGTGATGCCCTCTTCGAGAATCTGGCCGTCCTTGGCCTCGCGGTAGTAGAGCAGCAGGTGCGAATCGACCGGCTCGTACTTCTGCCCGCCGTGGGCGTAAATGCCGTATTGTCTGAATAGCGCGTCCATGCCGAAGGTCCGCGCCTCGTCCGGCACGATCGGCACGACGAGTTTGCCCAGTTTCTTGTCGCCCAGCAGTTTGGTCAGCAGGCGGACGAAGGCCATGGTCGTCGAGACCTCGCGGCCCTTGCTGCCCTCGTCGAATTCGGCGAAGACCCTTTCGCCGGGCGTCTCCAGCGGCTGTGCCCGGACAAAACGCCGCGGCACCGAACCGCCCAGGGCCGCGCGGCGCTCCAGCAGGTAGCGATGTTCCGGACTGCCGTCCGGGGGCCGATAGAACGGTGCGTCGAGCACCTCGCGGTCCGACACCGGAATATTGAACCGGTCGCGGAAGTCCTTGAGTTCTTTCTCGTTGAGCTTCTTCTGCTGATGGGTGACGTTGCGTCCCTCGCCCGACTCGCCGAGGCCGTAGCCCTTGATGGTGCGGGCCAGGATGACGGTCGGCGCGCCCTTGTGCTCGGTGGCGGTCCTGAACGCGGCGTACACCTTGTTGGGGTCATGTCCGCCGAGGCGCAATCGAGTCAGTTGGTGGTCGTCGAGGTGCGCAACGAGGGCCTTTAAGCGCGGATCGGTGCCGAAGAAGTGCTCGCGGATGTAGGCGCCGGTCTCGACGGTGTACTTCTGCCACTGGCCGTCGACCACATTCTGCGCTCGCTGCCGCAGCAGGCCCTCGGTGTCAGACTCGAAGAGCGGATCCCAGTCGTCGCCCCACAGGACTTTGATGATGTTCCAGCCGGCGCCGCGGAAAGCCGCCTCCAGTTCCTGAACGATGCTTCCGTTGCCGCGAACCGGTCCGTCGAGCCGCTGCAGGTTGCAGTTCACGACAAATGTCAGATTGTCCAACGCCTCGCGCGAGGCTAGGGTGATTGCGCCGAGCGATTCCGGCTCGTCCATCTCGCCGTCGCCCAGAAAGGCCCACACCCGGCTGCCCGACGTATCGGCCAGGCCGCGGTCCTGCAGGTACCGGTTGTAGCGCGCCTGGTAGATCGCGGAGATTGGACCGAGACCCATCGAGACGGTCGGGAACTCCCAGAACTCCGGCATGAGCCAGGGGTGCGGGTAACTCGACAAGCCGCCACCCTCGGCGGCTTCGCGGCGGAAGTTGTGCAACTGGGTCGCGGTGAGCCGGCCTTCCAAATAGGCGTACGCATAAATTCCGGGCGCGCCATGGCCCTGAAAATAAATCTGATCGCCCGCCTTCTCCGCCGTGTGCGCGCGGAAAAAGTGGTGCATGCCGACCTGCATGAGCGTCGCGCTGCTGGCGAAGGTCGAAATGTGACCACCGATGCCTTGCGAGCGCCGATTGGCCCGCACGACCATCGCCATGGCATTCCAGCGGACGAAACTCTTGATCCGCCGCTCGATTGCACGGTCGCCGGGATAGGCCGGTTGGCGGTCGACGGGTATCGTGTTTAAGTAGGGGCTGTTGGTATTGAACGGCGCCGGCACGCCGGAAGTATGCGCCCAGTCTCGCAGGGTGGTGAGCAGGAACTTGGCGCGCTCGGGCCCGGCGTGTTCGACGACCGCCGCAAGCGAATCAAGCCATTCCTGAGTTTCAACCGGATCCGAATCTATAACGCGATGGATTGACATGCGGCTAGGATAACGGACCTTGCCGGGATGTCAAAGTAACGGGCTGATAAAACGTTTTAGCATGGACTCAATGGGGGCGCGGTCCGCCGCCATTCCGCAACGCAATAACTGCCGATTGGACAGCACGTTACAACCCGAACGTGAGCAGCAATTCATACAGCGGGTTGAGTCCGCGGACGATCGCGTCGCCAATGTCCGGAGAGTTGATGGCTGTAACGAGACCGTAGGCGAAGAGTTCGAGCAGGGAGGAGAGCATGGCCGCGCTCGCTTTCCGTTTTGTAAGTCTGGCGAAATTGTTTCGAAATGACCGCCCCACCGCGTTGGGCCGGCCGCACCGCCCGGCCCTGCCTGCAAGCGACATGCCAGGTTGGGAGCGAGTGATAACCGCGCGCGACCGGCCTCGGCGCGTCGAAGAATGCGGATCCGAATCCGAGCGTGGGCGAATGTGCCCGGTGTGGCGGCATATCGGGTGGGCAATGGCACCCGATGGTGATCGGCCGGCGGGATCGTCGCAGGGTCGGTCCGAGATCATTGCATCGAAACCGGATCGACGTCGACGATGATCCCCTGGGTCTTGGCATGTAGCGCTTCGTCAGCACGAAAGGCGTCGATGCCGGCGAGCAGCGCGTTGGGCCCGTTGAATGTGATGATGACTTCGTATCGATAGGCATCGCGGAGCCGCTCGATGGGCGCCGGCCTGGCCTCTGAAAACGTCGCCTTCACATTCACCCGGTTCAGCGTCTCCTTCAATCGGTCGACCAATGCGTCCGACTCGCGCTGCAGACGTGTCATCCGCGGATCGGACAGGACAATTCGAATCATGCGCGTGCAGGGCGGCAGGCCGTGCATGCGCCGCTGCTCCAACTCGTGGGTCGCAAAGCGCTCGAAGTCGCCCGCGACGGCGTGGCGCACGGCCTGCGAATCCGGCGCGAAGGTCTGCACGACGACGTGTCCCCCCACGCTGCCGCGACCGCTGCGACCCGCCACCTGCAGGACGAGTTGGAAGGTCCGCTCCTCGGCGCGGAAGTCGCCGATGCCGGCCGAGAGCGCCGTGTCGGCGCTGACCACGCCGACAAACGAGACAAATGGAAAATCAAGGCCCTTCGCAATCATCTGCGTGCCGACGAGGATGTCGCATTCCCGCCGCGCAAAGGCGTCAAATGCCATGCGGAACTGGTCCGGCTTCTGCATCGAATCCGAATCGATCCGCTGCAGACGCGACGAGGGAAACTTCGCACGCAACTCCTCTTCAACGCGCTGCGTGCCGATGCCAAACCGAACCAACGGCCCGCCGCAGCCGCTGATCGCACATCGCCCGGGCACCACAAGACTGGCGTGGCAATAGTGGCAGTGCGCCATGTCGGTCGCCCTGCCGGTCGCCTTGTGCAGCACCATCCGCACGGAACAATGCGGACAGACGACGGCCGTCTCACACCGCGGGCAGTGCAGGTAGTTCGCATAGCCGCGGCGATTCAACAGCAGCACCGCCTGCTCGCCCTTGTTGAGCGTCGCCGCGAGCCGGTTCTCCATCTCGCGCGACAGCAGATGCACGCCGCGCCGCTCGCGATGCTCCACCTTCATGTCCACCAGGCTGACCGTCGGCATGGCGAGGCCGCCGACGCGATGCGGCAGGCGAAGAAGACTGTAGTGCTTTTTCTTGCGGAGATTGTGCCAGGTCTCCAGCGACGGCGTCGCCGAACCGAGCACGACGGGCACGCCCTCGAACTGTCCGCGGGCGACGGCCACATCCCGGGCATGAAACCGCGGCGATGATTGACTCTTGTAACTGCCCTCGTGTTCCTCATCGACGATGATCACGCCCAGCGCCCGGCACGGCGCGAACACGGCGCTGCGCGTGCCCACGATCAGATCAATGTCGCCCGACGCCACGGCCCGCCAGATGCGTCCGCGCTCGGCGTCGCCCAGGCTGCTGTGAATCAGCGCCGCCCGCGGAAACCGCTCCTGAAGACGCGTGACGATCTGCGTCGTCAACGCAATCTCCGGCACCAGCATGACGGCCTGCCGCCCCATTTCGACAGCCTGCTGAATCGCCCGGATGTAACACTCGGTCTTGCCGCTGCCGGTCACGCCAAACAGCACGTGCACGCGGAACTCCGCCTGGCGCACGGCATCGCTCAGCGCCGCCACCGCCTGCCGCTGGTCCTCGTTCAACTCAAACGGCGGCGTGTCCGTCAGCGCCGACGCCTGCGCATTCGCCTGCGACCGGTCGCGCCATTGAATGTCAACTCGACCGGCCCGCGCGAGACCGGTGACAACGCCCGCGCCGATCCCGGCGCTGCCGAGCAGATCGTCCCACTTCATTGTGCCGCCCGCGGCCCTCAGCCGGTCCAGCACGTTGGCCTGCCGCGCGGTCAGTGCCCTCGGTCTCCTCGCGGGACCGGTC
>Ga0268299_1002677_pt1 | contig 19798 bp, 16 predicted proteins | sample NOBtaG_FD_193484 | JGI IMG/M metagenome (GOLD analysis project Ga0268299, IMG submission 193484) | Activated sludge microbial communities from bioreactor in Nijmegen, Gelderland, Netherland - NOB reactor | ecosystem: Engineered > Bioreactor > Aerobic > Activated sludge | place: Netherlands... | reverse complement strand
GCGTTCATCTGGGGCGTGATTTTGCTGGTCTTCCTCGATTTTGTGCGCGTTCGTTTCGATTGGCGGGCGTGGCGTCCCCGATTCGAAGTCGCGCTCATCACAGGGTTGGCATGTTTGCCACTGGGCGCGGTCTGGTATCTCCGCAATATTTTGCTCGGATATCCAGCTATCGAACTTCCGACGGCTTTCTGGCTGACCCAGGCGGCGCGTAGTGGAGTCGAATTTGGCTGGCCTTTGCTGGCGCTGCTGGTGCTGCTGGGGTATTTGATTTTTAAACATCGGCAGAAATTGTTCGAACGTGTAGGGGCGCAGCGCATCCCACAGGGACTTCCGTTGGTCGCCCTTCCCCTACAGGCAACATCATTTCAAATGATTTTGCTGGGATTTATTTTGATCCTGGCGGGGCTGCTGCCGTCGATTTTCAATCCGCATCGCATGGAGTTGATCGAGTGGCTGGCGCTAGCGGGGGGTGGGGTGCTAATTTTTGTCGTGCTTTTTCCGCTGCTCCAGCGAAACGACGCCGCGCGGCCTATCATGACAAAAATCGGCTGGGTGCTGGCGCTGGCGCTCCCCTATTTTGTGACATGGTTTTACTCCTACAGCTATCATTATCGGCTCTCATTCACCATTGTCCCGCTGATGATCCTGCCAACAGCCGTCATTTTGAGCGATTGGATTCCCCCTGCTCCAAAATGGTCAAAAGCGCTGCATATGGTTTATTTGCTAGGCATCGCGCTCATCGGCCTGCCAGGAATCGTCAGCGCGCTCTACGATCAGAATGCAGGCTGGGACTGGCTGTGGACGGATAAACTGCCGAACGATATGGCGCGTTACCAATCCGGCAATCCTGCGCTGATGAGCGTCGTCGAAGGACTGCAAATATATCTCGACCAGCATGACACGCCGATGGTCGTGGTCGCGCCGGGGGTACGGCGGCTGCCCTTTTTCTTCCCGACGGAAGATATTCGAATCGACGAAACGCCGACACGCCTGAGCCAGCTTGACGGCGTGACCTATTTTATCGATAGCTCACCCGAAGGCAGCGGTGCTTACGATGGCATCCCCTTGCAGCAAAATCAGGTCATTTCGGCGTTGTCGCTGGCTGGGCCGTCCGAAGGTGATCTGATTCACCATGCGTGGTGGAAAGACGACGGGATTTTTCGCTATGACGTTTACGGCCTGAACCTGCAAAAGCGTTTTATCGAGCCGGACATGATCCACGACCCCGAAGTGCCTGTCGAGTTCGGCGGATTCGCCCGCTTCCGGGGGCATGGCATCGGCGCGGATACTTTCTGGCCGGGACGACCCATTTATATGCAGCTCTATTTCGAGGTACTCGCGCCGCCGCCAGAAGATTATATGCTCTACATCCATTTACGCGACAGCAACAGCAAGGTGTGGGCGACGTGGGACGGCCCGGTTACCTATAGTCAGGATGGACGCTATTATTCGACGCTCTTGTGGGAGCCGGGTGAGTATGTCGTGGACAATCGCCTGCTGAAAATCACCGACCAGAACCCGCCTGAAGGGGATGATTACTCGATCTGGTTCGGCTTCTACACTTTGCCGGCCAACGAGCGCGTACCCGTCACCATTGATGGCGAACCTGCTGGTGACGGATTCCAAATCCATGAAAATATCAAAGTGCGCTCAAAGCCGCCGGAATAAGCCCGCCCTAGAGGTTGGCGACGGCGGAAGCGAGTTTGCGCTGCACAGTTTTTGAGTTAAAGCGCTTCCAGATATCGGGCAGTTGAGCCAGTAAATCAGGTTTTTCGGCTTCCAGGTGCTTGATATATTCCCAGAGAACGGTGATTTGATCGCCTTCGAGGTCTTCCATCAGCTCATTTAAGTTCTGATGGGCAACACTGATGTCATTCAGACGCCCCAGATGATCCTGAATGGTTTTCAATTCTCCGATGAAATCTTTGATCTGCGTCCCCAAAACGTCTTCAAACAGCGAGACGATGTAACGCAAACGCTTGAATTCGATGCGCAGCGCGTGGAGCGTTTCGGCATCAGCGGTTTCCAGCACTGTTTCATAGGCGCGGGTGGCAGAAAGATGCTCATAAATCATCGGCGGCAGAACGTGGCGAAGCTGGTAGGGCGTAATACTGCTGGTGTCGATAGATCGCGCGCCCATTTCCGGCGTCGTCAAAAATTTGCTAAAATTTTTCACGAACCGCCGGTACGATTTACGATCCAGAACGTGATTCAGGTCTTTACGCGCATCAGCCCGCCGCAAATCCAACGAATCGATGACCTCTTTCATTGCCTCCACCTGCGAAGCATCCAGCGTCGATTGAAAATCTTCCAGGTTAACGATCATCACGTCGAGATCGCGCACACCGCCCAACGCGCGCATGATCTGTCGCAGTTCATCGATAAACGGCTCAATCGCTTTCGGCTTATAGTAAGCTTCGAGCAGAAGAAATGCACTCCGCATCCGGCGAATCGACACGCGCATTTTGTGGACATCTTCAATATCTTCACCCGTGCGGCTGCCTGCTTCAACATCAAGCATTTTGATAAATTCGGTTAATAGCACCTTACGACCCGCTTCCGCCATGGTGTCGGTTGGTGCAGCGGGCATCACATATTCACTTAAATTTGTGATTGCAGTGGCTTGCTCAGTTTCAGTTGTCATGGTACTTAATCATTTCTGTGGTAATTGGCTCAATCATGCGAATCATTTTAACAGGGTTTTATCTTCGTATTAAATCCCTTAAAATTTTCTTAACAATTTCTTAAAGAAATCTGGTTCTATAGTATTTCGAAACCTTGCGCATAGCAAATGTCCATGATGAATCGCGCAGAGCGGCTTTTGGACGCTATAATGAAAAAAACACGATTTACCGGAGTCAGGAATGACATTCGATCAGGAAAAATTAGCGGCGGCCTACCAGGAGTGGCAGCAGACGACGCTCAAAAAAACGCTCTCCCGGATGACTGAAAGCCGCGACGAGTTTATGACGACTTCCAGCGTACCCATTAACCGCGTCTATACGCCGCTGGATATTGCTGATACCGATTATCTCGATGACCTGGGGATGCCCGGTGAATACCCGTTTACGCGCAGCATTCATGCGACGGGGCATCGCGGCAGGCTGTGGACGATGCGTATGTTCGCGGGCTTTGGCACGGCGGAAGAAACCAACGCGCGCTACAAATATCTGCTGGAACAGGGCAACGCAGGGCTGTCGGTAGCGTTTGATCTGGCGACACTCATGGGCTATGACACCGATGCGCCGGAAGCCCTGGGTGAATTTGGCAAATGCGGCGTCGCCATCAGTTCGCTCAAGGATATGGAAATTTTATTTGACGGCATTCCGTTGGGTGAAGTCTCGACCAGCATGACGATCAACAGCCCTGCCCCGATTATCTGGGCGTTTTACATTGCCGCCGCCGAAAAGCAGGGCGTGCCGATGTCCAAACTGCGCGGGACGCTGCAAAACGACATCCTCAAGGAATACATCGCGCAAAAAGAGTACATCTTTCCGCCAGAACCGTCGATGCGGCTGGTGACGGACACGATTGAGTTCGGCGCGAAAAATATGCCAGAATGGAATACGATCAGCATCAGCGGCTACCACATCCGTGAGGCAGGCAGCACCGCCGTGCAGGAGTTAGCCTTCACGCTGGCGGACGGTCTGGAATACGTGCGCTGGGCGCTGCAACGCGGCCTGGATATTGACGATTTCGCGCCGCGTTTGAGTTTCTTTTTCAACGTACACAACGACTTTTTTGAGGAAGTCGCCAAGCTTCGTGCCGCACGGCGCATCTGGGCGCGGGAAATGCGCGAAAAATTTGGCGCAAAAAATCCGCGTTCGTGGCTCATGCGCTTCCACACCCAGACCGCCGGGGTCAGCCTGACAGCGCAGCAGCCGGAAATCAACATCGTGCGGGTGGCGATCCAAGCGCTGGCAGCGGTCATGGGCGGGACGCAATCGCTGCACACCAACAGCATGGATGAAGCCCTGGCGCTCCCCAGCGAACACGCCGTCACGATTGCCCTGCGCACCCAGCAAATCATTGCGGAAGAAAGCGGCGTCATTAACGCGGTTGACCCGCTCGGCGGCAGCTATTTTGTCGAGGCGCTGACCAACCAGACCGAAGCAGCCGTTTACGACTATTTCCGGCAGATCGAGGAAATCGGCGGCGTATTGCCCGCGATTGACGCTGGATTTTTTCAGACGGAAATTTCGGACGCCAGCTATCGCTATCAACTCGAAATCGACACCAAAAAGCGCACGATTGTCGGCGTCAACGACTATCTAAACGACGAGCCGCTGCGCATCCCAATTCTGGAAATGGATCCCAAAGGCTATGAGCGGCAGATCGCGCGGCTGCAAAAACTGCGCGCCGAGCGTGACAATGAAAAAGTCCAACAAACGCTCGATGCGCTGCGTAAAGCCTGCGAAATTCAGGAAAACACCATGCCGTATCTGATCGAGGCGGCGAAAGCCTACGCGACGCTGGGCGAAATTACCGATGTGATGCGCGAAGTTTTTGGGGTCTATGCCGAGCCGACGTTTATCTAGTAATGAGTTTAGAATCGACTGCCAGCATTTTCGAATAAATCCACAATGGGGGCATCATATGGACAAGTGGGAATATTTTACGACCTTTATCGAAGCCAGTGTTAACAAGGAAACCAAAGAATATCTCAAAGAACGCTTGCCGAATAAGAAAAATTTGCCCAAATTTTCGCCGGAAAGCATGATGCCCGAACTGGATAAGCTGGGTGATGAGGGATGGGAACTGGTTCACATGGAGCCTGTGGCCAAAGTCGGCGGCAATGGCGATATTTTGTTTGAAGGCGCACCACGCTGGAGCAATCGCTATTTCTGTGTGTTTAAGCGGCAAAAGCGCGTACTCTCGCGCCCACTGCCACCACAACCTGCCGCAGCCGCACCACCACCGCAGCCTGCCGCACCACCGCCAACATCGGAAACGCCGCCTAAAGCGAATGGGTAAATTTCGTAGGGGCGCAATATATTACGCCCCTACAGGAGATATTATTCTTTCGTTTCCGTGACGGCTGTGCCGTTATGACCGTTCACGGGCGTGGCCTGCTGCGCGAGTTGATTGCGCAAAATCACACTCAGAAGCGCCTCAACCATGCTGCCCGTGCCGCCGCTGCCCGACCCGCCGCCATTGACGGTGATGTCGGGGATGATACGCACGTTGCGGTCACCGATGATCTGCATCAACTGAACCGCCGTATAGCCCTGCGCGCCCATCGCTTCTGCACCTGCGTGATAAGCATCGGCCTGCGCTTCACCTTTCGCGCGGATCGCCTCGGCCTCACCCTGGGCGCGTAAGCGGATCGATTCGGCTTCACCCGTCGCCTGTTTAATCTGCGACTGCGCCTGCAAATCCGAAATACTCACGCCCCGCTCGGCCTTCACCATTTCCTGCTGAATATCGGCCAGCGCGGTTTCGCGAACCAACTGCTGGCGCTGAGTCTGCGCTTCCTGCTGGACTTCATAGGTTTTGCGCTGTTCCTCGGCAATTTTACGATCCGTCAGCGTTTGCATCAGCGCGGCGGGCGGGTTGATATTGCCGATCAGCGTGTCCAACGCCTGCACGTCATAAGCCTGAATCGCGCGTCCGATATGCCCAGCCGCTTCCGCCTGACGTTCGCTGCGGGCGCTCAAAAAGTCCAGCACTGTCGAAGCCTGGGCCGCGTTGCGGAAATAGTTGCCCACAATCGGCTGCAAGACGTGATCGACCAGATTTTGCACCGAGCCGACGCGCGAGATCACTTTGGGCGCATCCAGCGCGGCGACGTGAATCACCTGAGCCACGTCCAGGTCAAAGCCGAAACCATCGCGCGAACGCACTGTGATCGAGGACAGCCGCGAGTCGTAATTGTGTTCTTCGGTGCGCTGCGCCCAGTTCAGAACGATGTTGGTCGTCGGCACAAGCTCGACGCGCATCACGCGGGTATTGATCGGGTGCTTACCGGGATAAAGTGGGGTCGCCCACACACCTTTATGCCCCATATTCACGAGATCACCGTGCTTGAAATCGGTGCCGCTCACGTCCTGGTGCGCCTTACCGATGAACGAGATGACAACGCCGACGTAACCAATCGGGATTTCGGTCATTGGCACCTGCTCGACGCGCACGAACCAGGGATTGAGATTCCACGAGCCGGAAAGCAGAATCTGCTCTTGCAAACCACGCTGCCCGCCCGCGTTGATAAATGACTGCGCGTTCTGGAAATTATCATGCCCATCCAGATACAGACCGGCGATCTCACCCTCGCTGATCGACTTGCCGTCGAGCGTGGTCACAATGCCCACCTTGTCCGGCTCAACCGAATAGACGCGCAAATCTTCGGGACTCATGCCGTGCTGCGGCGCGTTGTTGGCGGTGATAATCGTAAACAGCGCCGTGTTGATGCGGTATGTGCCTGCGGTCAGGATACCAAGCTGGCGGCCTTTCTGACCCCCGTTCGTCAAAAATTTGCGCGCATTTTGATAATTGTCGCTGTCCACGACGCGCGCGAGGATATTTTCAGCGGGGATTGACACACCATCTGCCGCGACAACCAGCGCGATCTCACCCTGCGCAATCACGGTGACAGGCGCTTTTTGGATGCTGAACATCCAGGGCCAATAACCGAGATACCACCCTGGCGCGAGCGTATCCGCCTGATAGCCTGGTTCGCCGTTTAGCGCGATCAACTGCCCTGCCGGGAGTTTATTCTGTTTAGTGGCAAATTTTTTGACGACCACGCCCACCTGACGTTCGCCAATAATGACCAGGCCGAGCGTTAGGCTGGGGAGAAATACCAGCAAAACGACGGCAACAACAATAACAAATGCGGGTACAAGAAGATCAAACATCTTTTCTTTCACCCTTCGGGATGCGAGATTGCCCCCTACTTCTCGACAAATGCCATCATACACCCGCATCAAACATCAAAATCCCCCCACAGATTGGGGGGGACACTGTAACCTCGTCAGATGAGTTGTAATTGTAAATCAGCTTAGTTGTTCTGCTCTAACAAGGTTTGAATTGCCCCGGTGACAGCCTCTCGTTCTACTGTTTTTTCCTCGCCATCTTTCAGCCGTTTGAGCTTGACCTTGCCCTGATAAATTTCGTCCGTGCCGAGGATCGCCACCAGCGGAATGCCCTTTTTGTCGGCGTGTTGGAACTGCTTGCCGAGATTTTTGTCTTCCATATAGAGTTCGGTGCGGACGCCCTGTGCGCGCAGTTCAGACGCGAGTTTGGTCGCTTCATTGCGCGTCTCGTCGCCGAAAACCGTCACCAAAATCTGTACGACTGTCCCGCCCAGGTGCGCCGGATAGAGATTTAACTCGTCCATCAGGTCGATAATGCGCTCGATGCCGAGGGATGTGCCGGTGGTTGGCAGGCTGTCCTTGCGGAACAGGCCGATCAAGCCATCGTAGCGCCCACCACCTGTCACGCTGCCCAGGTTCGGCTGGGTGATGATCGTCTCGAAAATTGGGCCTGTGTAGTAGCCCAGGCCGCGCACCATCGTAAAATCGAACTCATAATTTTCCATCGAAATATAGGCCGCCGAGAGGTGTTCGCCCAGTTCGCGCAGTTCGCGGATTCCTTCGGCTGCGGCTGGAATATCGCCCATCACGGATTGCAGATAATCCAGGTTCTCAACCCCTTCCTGGCGCGATTGAATCAAGTCCATCATGCGTCCGATGACTTCATTATCGATGCCGCGCTCCAGCAGTTCGCCTTTTACGCCGTCCGCGCCGATTTTGTCGAATTTATCGATGCTGCGGTACAGATCGCCCAACTGCGAATCCGGCACACCCGAAAACTGTCCCATCCCCGTCAGCAATTTGCGATTGTTAACCTTGACGCTGAACTGCGGAAAGCCCAATTTTTTGAGTGCTGTCACGATCACGCCCAGGATTTCGGCGTCGGCGCTCATGTCTTTGATGCCCACGATGTCGGCGTCGCATTGATAAAATTCGCGATAACGGCCTCGTTGGGGGCGTTCCGCGCGCCACACCGGGGAAAGCTGGTAGCGCTTGAACGGCAGCGTGATTTCATTCTGATACTGCCCGACGACGCGCGCCAGCGGCACGGTCAGGTCATACCGCAGCGAAAGCTCCTCTTTGCCGCCGGGGTGCTGCGCGTTAAAAATCAGCTTTTCGGCATCCTCGCCATATTTGCCCATGAGCGTTTCGGTCAGTTCCAGCACGGGCGTTTGCAGCGGCTCAAAGCCGTAGAGGTGGAACACTTCGCGCACGACGCTAAACACATACTCGCGCTTGAGCATCTCCTGCGGCAAAAAGTCGCGCATCCCTTTCGGCAAACGCGGTTTGATTTTCGGTTCGGGCATTATTTTGTCTCCTGTTTCGGTTTTTTCCAGAAATAAAAAAGCGCGAACCAACGTCCGCGCTTTGGAATATCAAATTCGGCGTTGGTTCAGCGATTCATTTTCAGATGATGGTGATGCGTGGGCATCATTGCGTTCGTTTGCATGTTGGTGTTGACTTGGGTATTTGTGTTATTGTGGCAAAGTATATCATGCAATCTGTGCGCAGACAACTCAAACGGTACTTCCGCGCATCATTGGGTAAAATCGAGGAAATCGCTGCGCACTGGCGAATATATTGATTAGCCATTTGATGATTATTTCATATGGGGTTCGTAGGGACGAGGCATGTCTCGTCCGTACACGATTCTGTACATGATGAAAGCTGTCATCACGATTTATATTTTGAAGGGGTCAAAAATGAGCGTCGTCTGTTTTGGAGAACTGTTAATTGATTTTGTCGCGCTGGAAAGCGGCGTCACGGTGGGCGATGCGTCCGGCTTTCAGAAAGCACCCGGCGGCGCTCCGGCGAATGTGGCGGTTGCCGTGTCACGCCTGGGGCATCCGAGCGCGTTTTTGGGACAGGTTGGGGATGACCCATTCGGGCATTATCTGGCGGGAGTCCTCAAGGCCGATAACATCGATACCAGCGGGCTAAAATTTTCGACCCAGGCGCGGACGGCGTTGGCTTTTGTCTCGCTGGGGCCAGGGGGCGAACGCAGCTTTGTTTTTTATCGTCACCCCAGCGCCGACATGCTGATGCGCCCGGAGGATGTCGCGCTCGACGTGATTGACCAGCATAAAATTTTTCACTTCGGCTCGATCACGCTCATTAACGAACCCTGCCGCTCGGCGACGCTGATTGCCGCTCAACACGCCCGCTCCCTCAATAAGCTCATTTCCTATGACCCGAATCTGCGGCTGGCGTTGTGGCCGGATGCCAATGCCGCGCGGGAAGGCATGTTGACCGGGCTGAATTATGCCCACATTGTCAAAATCAGCGATGAAGAACTGGAGTTTATGACCGGAGGCAGCGACGTGAATGCCCTCTGGCGGCCTGAAATGCAGATTATCCTCGTCACGCATGGCCCAGGTGGCGCAACCGTTTACACGCGCAAAGAGAGCTATCATGTGCCGGGATTCACCGTCAACCCTGTCGATACGACGGGCGCGGGCGATGGTTTTGTCGCTGGGATTTTGGTCGGGATTCTCGAAAATCAGGATAACTACCTGAGCAATATGAAGAAAATCGTGTGCTTTGCCAATGCCGTCGGTGCGCTGGCGACGACTCAACGCGGCGCAATCCCTGCTCTGCCGACGCGCGCGGCTGTCGATGCCTTCGCAATCTGCCCGGAGTAAATCTAAAAATTTACGAATTTTAGAGATGCCTGTAGAGAGCATCGATTGTTATGGGCATATACTGAAAATAAGTCAGTATAGCCAGCACGGAGCGCGGGATGAGCGACGATTTAACCTGTCCAAACTGTGGCAAGCGCATGAGATATGATTTTCAGCAGAGCAAAATCATGTGTGCGGCCTGCAATTATTCGCCACTCGACGCAAAAATGGTGGAATTACAGGCGCGCGGCCCACGCTCAGAGATTGACATCACCCATCGAGGCGAGGTCAACCACAACGCGCTGTCGGCTTTCCGCACAGGGCATGACTACCTGTATAAAGGCGACAAACCGAAGGCGCTCGATTCGTTCAAACGCGCACTGCGGTTTCAGCCGGATTTTGCCGACGCGCATTTCTGGATCGCTGAGCTTACTGAAGATGAAAAAGTCAAGCGCGACCATTTAGGCATTATCCTGGTGCATGACCCCAGCCACCCCGAAGCGCTGCGCAAATTGATGGTGATGAACGGGCGTTTGACACCGGAGCAGGCCACCCGCACGCATCATTACAATGATCCCCAGCTTAAGCATGTCGCCGAGCCGGTGAAAATTGAGACTGAGGCGCTGTTGTGTCCAGTCTGCTCCGGCAATCTGACGGTTGACGACGAAAGTGGGCGTGTCGAATGCCGATTTTGCGGGCATGTCGAGCAGCGTAAGCCCAGCAATCCGAATCACGATGGCTCAGATTCGCTGGCAATGGCGCTGATCGAACGCAAGGCGCGCGGCGTAAAATGGATGATCGGGGAGCGGCTGCTGCATTGTAACGAGTGCGGTGCGGAACGCACCATCCCGGCGCGAAAACTTTCGGACGACTGCCCGTTTTGCGGCTCAACCCACGTCATCATACAGGATGCGCTCGAATCGTTCGAGCAGCCGGACGGCCTGGTGCAGTTCAACATTTTGCGGGAAGAAGCTGCTGCGAATATCAAGGCGCAGTTGGGCAGCGTGACGCAGCGTATCGCCAACTTATTCGACAACAACCGCGTCAAATCGGCTTCGCTGGATGGCGTTTACCTGCCGTTCTGGGTTTTTGATGTGATGGCTGATATTACTGAAACGCGCACCTATAAAGGCTCAAGCCGTGACAGCAGCTTCGTGATGGCGAAATCACAAACGCGCTCGACCTATACCGACGGCGTGTATAATCTCGAAATCTGTGCGGTGCAGTCGCCACCGACGCATATCACCGACAAATTGGGCAAGTACAAATTTGATGCCGTGATCCCCTATGAAACAAATTTGCTGGCGAAATATCCGGCGCAGCTTTACAGCATCGATTTTGACAAAGCCTCGCTGGAAGCCCGCAGCAAAGTCTCGGCGATCATGCGCGAAAAACATGGTCGTAAAGACACAGGGGATGAAAAAGTTGAAATTTCGATTTTCAGCGCGGTTCGCGATATGAATTTTCGATTACTGCTCCTGCCAGTCTGGGTAGCGACATTGACCGAAGAAGATGGAGACATTCGCACGGCGCTGGTCAATGGTCAAACTGGCAGGGTTGTTTTGGGGAAAGCGGAAAAGAAGAAAAAATAGCGGTCAGCTTTCGGTGGAGAGCTTTGCAGGCTGGCTTTCCTCACACGCCATCGCATAACGCTCCTCAAGCTGTTCGCCCCAGGCGATGAGCTGACGACCCAACGAGGCGAGTGCTTCGGCGTAGAAAGGATTATCATGATCTTTTCCTTCCATCGCCGTCTGCGCCAGATTGTACATTTCGCGTTCGCGAATCAGTTCATTACGGCGTTGTTCAAGTAAAATGGGTTGTGAATCGAACATGACACACCTTTTCTATTTACGAGTACGGCATAACCTGCTATAATGCTTATACTGGTTATAAGTTTAGCACAGATCATCTAACCTGTCAAGCAAATTTTGGGGGTTAGGGAGTAATTTCATGGACGAATCGGAATCTAAAACGTTTGACTTTAGCGGCGGTTGGCTGTGCCTCGATTACTGCAATACTGCCGATGGCGATGTCAATGGGGATTGGAAGGAAAATCTTCGCGAATATGACGGCTTGATAACCTGGAGTCGGCAAGCCGGCATCGTGCAAGACGACGAGGCAGCCCAGTTGCTTCAGGGAGCCGCCAAGCATCCCGGAAATGCCGAAAAAGCCATCGAAAAAGCTCATGCGCTACGGCGAACGCTTTTCGATATTTTTTCGGCGATGGCAAATGGGCTGCCGTCTGCACTCTATTTGCCTGCGTACAATGTTTTCCTCAACGAAGCCGCATCGCACTTGCAGATTGCGCCAACTGCTGATGAATTTGGCTGGGATTGGACGGCGAATTCGCTCGAAAAGCCGTTGTGGATCATTACCTGGTCAGCAGCAGAACTCCTGCTTTCGGAAAAACATCACCTGGTGCGGGAATGTGGCAGCGAAACATGCAGTTGGCTTTTCCTCGATACCAGCCGTAATCACAGCCGCCGCTGGTGTGATATGAAAGGCTGCGGCAACCGCGCCAAAGCCCGCCGCCATTACGCACGCATCAAAGCCGCCGAATAAATTTGCCCTCTGGCATGTGGGCGACGGCGGTGCGCCCCTACAACCACATCATTGCCAAAACTGATGACAATCCCGTGCTAAATCGACTACAATAGCGACAGCGTAAATTTCTCAGGTTGTGAGATGATGAAACAACAGCCAACCATTCTCGTTGTCGATGATGAGCCGACCATTCGCGAGGTTGTACGCCGCTACCTCGAACGCGACGGCTACAAAGTCAATGAAGCCGCAGATGGCAAAACCGCGCTGCAAATGCTCGAAAGTGAACCGCCGGATTTGATGATTCTGGACATTATGCTGCCTGGGATCGATGGTTTAAGCATCACCAGCCACCTGCGCGATGGGGATGGAACCAGAACACTTGTCACCGAGCGCGAAATCCCCATTATCATCCTGACAGCGCGCACTGGGGAACGAGATCGCATTCAGGGGTTAGAACTCGGCGCTGATGATTATGTGACCAAGCCGTTTAGCCCACAGGAACTTGTCGCACGGGTGCGGGCTGTTCTCCGGCGGGCGCACCCCGGACACAGCACCGAACGCCCTCTGAATTTTGAGCGCCTGTACATTGATCCCCGCACGCGCGAAATTACAGTGAATGGCAGCCTAGTTGTATTAACCGCCAAAGAATTTGACCTGCTCTGGTTTTTTGCCAGCAGCCCGCGCCAGGTTTTCACCCGCGACCAACTGCTTGACCAGGTGTGGGGTTATGGATTTTATGGTGATCCCAGCACCGTCACCGTCCACGTGCGCCGACTGCGCGAAAAAATCGAGCCTGATCCGACAAAGCCTATCTTTATCCACACCGTTTGGGGTGTAGGCTATAAATTTGAGGCCTGAAATTGTTTAGGCAAGCGCAAGCCAGGGCATATTACCCTTAAAATCATGTCATGATAAAAAGGCAAGCCTATGCGACGAGTGATATTTTTGATTGCCAGTGCTGCGGTAAGCGCCCTGTTTTTGTGGCTGACTCTGCGCGGAATCCCGCTTGCCGATGTGGCACAGAGCATCCGTCAAGCCAATCTGTTGTGGGTCATTGCGGCGCTTGGCTTTATCACCGCCGGGTTGTGGACACGGGCGATCCGCTGGCGTGGGCTGCTGGACAATAAAATCGAAACCATGCAAGCTTTCCACATGCTGAATATCGCCATGCTGCTGAATCAACTGCCGTTCCGTGCTGGCGAAGTTGCGCGCAGCCTGTTAGCGACACGCTCCGGCGTCCCGCTCTTTACCGCTGCGACCAGCATCCTCGTCGAGCGCCTTCTGGACACACTTCTGGTTGTGATCTGGTTGTCGATTGCGCTGACTCAGATTCCCGATGCGCCCGCTTTCGCGACCCAGGCAGCAACATTATTCGGCGTCGCGGCAGTTTTTGCCTTCATCGTGCTGATCGTTTTCGCGCACTATCCGGCTGTCGCCCACCGCGTCCTGGCATTTTTCGAAAATTTGCTTCCATTTATCAAAAAGCTCAACCTGGGGCGGCTGCTCGATCACGTTTTAGATGGCATTAAGCCGCTGACCCAGTGGCAAAGTGCGCTTCATGCGATTATCTGGACGCTGATTTCATGGACGATTTCGCTGGCAACCTTCTACTGTCTGGCGCTGTCGATTGGTGTGCAGGATAACGTGCTGCTGATGTCCGTACTTTCGGTCACGCTGGCATCGTTCAGCATCGCTATTCCCCTCAGCGTCGCGGCAATTGGCCCGTTCGAGGGCGCGGTGCAGACGGCAGGCAGCGCGATTGGCATGGAGCGCTTGTTATCGACCTCGCTCGGCTTTTTGTTTCACGGCGTCACCATCCTCGGTTATATCATCTGGGGGACAATTGGCCTGCTGGCACTTGGCGTCTCATTGAGCGATGTTATGAAAAGCAGTGATGAAAATGCCGGAAAACCAGCCATCAGCGGCGAGCCGGCGGCGAAATAAAATTCGATAATCGCATTTCCAAGGAATCCAACATATGCCTTTTGCCGATATTTCGACGGGCGCGCGGCTGCATTATGAAGACCTGGGCAGCGGTGAACCAATCGTGATGATTCACGGGCTGCTGGGGACGGCGCGCTCGGATTTAGGACAGGTCATGGACTGGTTGAGCGCTGACTATCGCGTCATTGGATTGACCCTGCGCGGATACGGCGAATCGACACCCAAGCCGCGCGATTTTCCGCCGAATTTTTATCGGCGCGACGCCGAGGACGTGCTGGCATTTATGGATGCGCTCGGCCTGCAAAAAGTTCATCTTATGGGCTATTCCGACGGTGGCGAAGTGGCATTAATGGCTCCTGGCATCCAGCCAGAGCGCTTTTTAACCGCCGCTTCGTGGGGAGCAGTCGGCTATTTTGGCCCAGAGGTGCGTCCAGTTGTTCAAGGTTATTGGCCCCCGACCTGGATTACAGAAGAAGAAAAATCCCGGCACGGTATCACGCATATTGAGCCAATGATCTTACAGTGGATTCAATCGATGAAAATGACAATTGATTCCGGCGGTGATGTCAGCCTGAGTCTGGCACACAACATCGTCTGCCCCCTGCTGCTGATGCTCGGCGATGAAGACCGTCTCAACCCAGAAGCCTATGGGCGCAAATTTATCGAAAAAGTACCCCAAGGCCGATTAGTGATGTTCAACTGCGGTCATGCCGTTCACGAGTTGCAATGGGAAGCGTTTCAAAAAGTTGTAGGTGATTTTCTAAAAAATCGATAGCGTTTATTTCGGAGTCGCCTGTAGCTTACTCCAGTTTTCCACCGACATGCTGTATACAACCGCATCAACATAGTGGTCATACAACCACTCAAGCTGAGGCACAACACCTTCTTCAGTAAAGCCGAGACGAAGCGGAATCGCGCGGCTTTTGGCGTTGCCCACAGCACAGCGAATCTCGACTCGCTGGAGATGCAGCACGTCAAAAGCATAAGTCGTCAGCGTCCGGCAAGCCGATGTCATCAGCCCTTTCCCCTGAAACTGCGCGCCGAGCCAGTAACCCAGTTCGGTTTGACGTTTTTCATGGCTGATGTAGTTATAGCTGACCACGCCCGTGAGAAGATTTCCCTGATGCCAGATGCCCATATGGAAGCCATTGTCATTTTCCATCTGGCGCTGTCCGGCACGGATAAAACGCCGCGAATCTTCGAGCGTTCGGGTATCATCAACCCAGGGTAGCCACTGGCGCAGGTAAGCGCGATTCCGATTCGTTAGCCCGAACAGTGCAACAGCGTCTTCATCTTGCAGAAGCCGCAGTTCGGTCAAATCATCGACTTTAAGCCTAAGCATAGTTCCTCTAGTCGGCTGCGACATTCAAACTGTGTTGAGCAGCCAGATTTGATTCGACAAAAACGGTCAGGTGCAGCGCCGCCTTATTTTGAGTCGCCTGATCGCGGGTCGAAACGATGACTTCATCGGCGCGATTATAAACAACAGCATATAAATCTGGCACTGTGTCCCTGCCCAGCAGCTTAATGCCCTCGTCGGAAGTGCCTAACGTATCATCGGCAAAATCGCGCGTGCGGTAGTGGAACTCATATTCCCCATGCAAATTGGTCAAACCTGTACCCAGCGGATCATCGGCTGAGTCTTCGTCCCGGTCAAACAAGCCGACCTTGACGCCAACGACAGGTTTACGTGAATCAGCGATCAGTACACGAATAGTAGTGGTGTATTTCATGGCGTTTTCCCCTTCAGCCAAGCACATTAAGCTAACAAAGTATAACGATTCTTGAAAACGTTGCTAGAATTTGCGTAGGGATTTCGTTGGCTGAGCGCGTGGAAAACATTTATCTATCTCCAATACGCACATGATAAGATCAATTTGTAATCCCTTTTGCAATAAAGGAGTGTATTGCTATGACTAAACGAACAAATTTAATCGCCATTTTTGCGCTGGCGGCGTTTTTCCTCACCGGAATTGTGCCGACGTTGGCAGGTGGTGGCTGGTCGGCTTATCTGTTTGAATCCACCAGCGGCGAACTGCTGCGCGTGTACCAGGATGGTACGCAGGAAAGCCACAATATCGGCCTGGGTGAGAATCAGTTCATCAGCAGCCGGGACATCGCTTTTAATGCCGATGCCTCTCGCGCCGCCTATTGCGTAACGACCTATCCACCAGGAACAGCCGAAAACCCTGGACAGCCCTTCTCGACCTTCTATCTGCGCGACCTCGCAGCCGAAACCAATATTCTGGAAGTTGAGTTTGGCAGCGCCATCGGATGCCGAACGGACAGCCAATCGTTTAATGACGACTACAGCCAGATTGCGGTCAGCGTGGTCAACTATTTCCCTGGCGACCCGGCAGCCGATACCAGCAAACCGGTCTGGCAAATCCAGGTTCTCGATACAGCGTCAGGGAATGTGGTTAACGAGATCAATTCCAACTCACCTGCCGTCGCGACCAATGGACTGATTACGGATGCTCCCGTTCTGCCGGATGTCAATGCGTTCGATGGCAGCCAGATTGTTTTTGCAGAAGTCCCCTACGGCATCGGTGGCACTCCCACCGTCAATGCTTACCGCTGGCAGATCAGTGATGGTACGCTGACGCCTGAGCCAGACGGCGCTTACAATCACTTTAGCGTTGACCACCTGGAAGCCACAGGCGAATCAATCTGGGCAGCGCTCGATCCCGGCCTGCCAGCCGCCGCGCCAGATGGCCCGATTGGGCAGTTTAACGTTGTCAAAATTGCCGATGCAACTGGCGAGCAGCGAAATATTTATCACAATGCGGAATGGACGCCCATCACGGCAAAATTTATTGACGACGGTCAGCGAATTGCCATTCTCCTGTTCCCGGCTTATGATCCAAACCTGCCAGTAGGCGCACAGCCAAGCAAATGGGTGGCGCTGGATCGCTCCGGCAATGTCACCGATCTCCAAACCGATCTGGAATATTCCGATGTAGCTCCCGCACCCGGCGGCTATGCCTTCTTGCGCACACGTTTACCGCAAACCGAGAACGAAATGGTGCGTACCAGTTTGGAATATTATTCAAACAGCACAGGCATGGCTGAGCTGTGGTCTGCCGAAGGAGCAACCATTTGGGAAATCGCCTGGTCAGGGCCAATGAGTACACTGGACAATCTGCCGCCGTTCCCGACATTTGTATCCGCTTCTAATGGCTAATCCGACACGAGGGATGGGCATCTAGCGGCTCATCCAACGCGAGGGATAGGCGTCTAACCTATCCCTCATTTTTCCCCCGCGCACAATTTTATCTGCTTCTCATGCGCTATTGAAGTTGCCATTATCTTTCAACGCTAAATTCTGACATATCCAAATCAGAGGAGCAGGCTCATGGGCATCAGCGTACAGTGGGACAACGATGAAAAAACCATTATCCAGTACGTTCTGGATGGTCGCTGGACATGGAACGACCTGTATAGTGCTCTAGATAAAGTGAAAGAAATGTCCGGCAGCGTCGATCACCGCGTTGACGCAATTATCAACTTCAGTAAGGCCGACCTCATTCCTTCCGGCTCGATTTTCAGCTTTAATGGCAAAAAACACGCTCAAAAACTGGCAGCCAAAGCCAACGAAGCGCGCGGCCTGATCGTCATCACAGGAGCAAATGGCTTCATCCGCAGTATCTACGATATGTTCCGTGTGTTCGATAAAAATGTCAGTTCCGGAGTCTATTTTGCCGATAGCGTGAAGCAAGCCCGCACTCTGCTTCTGGAGCGTCAGCAACCTGAGAAGGAAACAGCTCCTTAGCTTCAACTGAGTTTATTGGAATTGCAGCCTGCGCGGAAGCCGAGTTTTATTGTAAAGCGCAGGCTCTTTTTTATGAAATGCCCGTGACATCCCAAATGCGGATCACGCCGTCCAGCCCACCGATTGCCAGTAGATCACCATCAGGATGCCACGCCAGCGCGCTGATATAACCCAGCGGAATCTGCTCACCGATCAGGCTGCCATCTTCAGCGTCGAGAAAAATGATCCCCGTTAAAATTTCGACAGCTAACGCGCGGTCATCGGGTCGCCACGCCAGCTTGGGCGCATACCATTGTGGCGTGTCATAAGCCCAACTGATTTCGCCCGTTTGTGGGTCATAAACCCTTAACGTATAAACATCATTACCCGCTACACGCAGCGAATGCACCAGTCGCGTTCCGTCATTGTTCCAATACAATCGCGAATCGAAGCCGCTCATTTCTCCCGATTGAATGGCAATCATCCGTTCGCCTGTCCGGGGATTCCAAACTTCAATCGTGAATTTGGTCGAATCAAGGCTCACGCTCAGGGTCGCGATTCGGCTGCTGTCCGGACTCCAATTGATAGCCTGAATATTCCCGCGCGCGGTTTTGATCGAGATGTCTCCGGGGAGCGCAATCCGCTGGCCTTTGGACGTGGCCTTCTGCGAAAAATCGGCGTTCCAGGCGACAATGCCCGCTGATGGCTCGACATCCTGTGCGATGATGCGAACCGAATAGCCATCATCGATATTCCAGGCGCGAATATCGCTGGCATAGGTCGCGTTTGTACCCGCCGTCAAAATTTCGCGACTGTCGGGCGTCCAGGCGAGGCTGTTGACCGTTTCGGTTTGAAATGTCAGCGCAGCCGTTTCAAAATAATCGCTTGTCTCCCAAATGTGGACGACCTGATTCGCACCGCTGCCCGCGCTTGCCAACCGTTCACCATCGGGACTCCAGACTAGCGAACGAACAGGCGCGGTAAACACATTTTCCTGAGCGAGAATATTTCCGCTGGACGCATCCACATTCTGGATCACGCCGCTGTCCAGCCCAACGGTTAGCACATCCATACCCGGTTTCCAGGCTGTCAAACTGGCAGGAGTGATGATATTGCTGCCCTGCCCCCAATCAAACACGTAAGCCAGCGAAGGCGCGCTGCCATCCGGCACGGAAATGATAAAACTGAAGCGATTTTTTTCAGTGTTCCAGCGCAAACGCCCCAAATCACCCCATTCGCCGGGGTGCCGCCAGAGCAGAATTTTCGAATCGATTTTCACACCTGTACGCGGATTGAGTCGGCACATACTGACGACATAAGTTGAGTCGTTATGTTCGCTGCACAGCGTCAGGATGCCATCATCCGTCCACAGCAGCGCATCGCTGTAGCCTTGATTCGCCGTCGTGAGCAATTTTCGCCGCGCCGTGACATCCCAGATTGACAATTTTTCCGCGTTAATCTCCACCAACCGCGCCCCATCTGGCGACCACGCCACTGCGCGTCCCGGCAAATTTTCTAAAATGACGCTCGCATCCGCGCTGACGACGCTCACCGTTTGCGTCATCGGTGAGGTGATCGCAAGCGTTTGGCTGTCGGGATTCCAGGCGATTTTATCGGCACACTCCGACGAATCGACGAGTTTTTGTTTTGTGTCCACATCCCAGATTTGCAGTGTGCAGAATTGCTCGATGACCGCGCTGGTCGCGAGTTTTTCGCCATCGGGACTCCACGCTAATGCAGTAAGGGTATCCTCTGATAGATGATCTATAACGCTGAAATCGGCATCCAACAGCCATAAACCCGTGCTGCTGGCGACGGCTAAGACTTCGCCACCGGGTCGCCAATCGAGCGCGTTGACCGTGCCACGTCCCAGGCGCAGAATTTCGCGATTTTCTTGGGCGATGGTT
>Ga0268299_1002676_pt1 | contig 19800 bp, 16 predicted proteins | sample NOBtaG_FD_193484 | JGI IMG/M metagenome (GOLD analysis project Ga0268299, IMG submission 193484) | Activated sludge microbial communities from bioreactor in Nijmegen, Gelderland, Netherland - NOB reactor | ecosystem: Engineered > Bioreactor > Aerobic > Activated sludge | place: Netherlands... | reverse complement strand
CTTGAGAATCTCCGCGATTGTCACTTCGTCCGGCCACATCATCGAGCGGCCAAGGTAAGTGTCGACCACGCCCGTGCGGTAGTTGTAGCGTCCCGTGAGCAGTGAGGAGCGCGTCGGCGAGCAGACGGGGCACACCTGGAACTGTGTGAACTGCGCGCTCTCCTTGCCGATTCGGTCGATATTGGGCGTCGACAGATGCGGGTTGCCGTGAAGGGAGAGATCGCCGTAGCCTTGGTCGTCGCTCATGATGAGAATCACGTTGGGCGGACGGCGCGATTGGGCCTTCGCGGCGGTGTGCACAAAGGGTGCGGCGAGCGTGGCGGTGAGTGCGCGTCGGGTGAGCATGGGTTCGGTGTCTTATGCGGGAGGTGTTGCGGGTTCGGCTCCGGTAAGGCCTTGGTCGGCCTTGGCCGGGTCGTAGTTCGGATTGGGTGTGGGCATGATCGCGGCTCGAACGCTTCTCCAGCGAGCGAGTTTCGACTGCAGCGAACGGGCCCGCGAAGCCTCGCGGCGGGCGAGGTTGGTGCGTTCGCTGGGGTCGCGCTTCAGGTTATAGAGCTCGATTCGATTGTCCTCATAGAACTCAATTAGTTTCCAATCTCCTTCGCGGATCACGCCGCCGGGAACTCCGCCCTGGTTCGAGTAGTGCGGGTAATGCCAGTAGAGGGCGTCCCGCTTCGGCGCCTGGCGTTTAGTGAGCAGCGGCAGCAGGTTGACGCCGTCGAGATCGGGCGGCGCCGCCACGCCCGTGGCCGCCAACGCGGTTGGAAAGATGTCCGTCGAGCAAACGGGTGCGTCGCTCACCGCGGGTGCGATGTTGCCCTTCCATCGGACCATGTACGGAACCCGGATGCCGCCTTCATACAGGTGCCCCTTTCCAGCGCGCAGCGGCGCGTTGTCGGTGACATGCCTCTTGCTCGCGCCTTCGTATCGAAGCCCGCCGTTGTCGGCGAGGAAGAAGACGAGTGTGTTTTCCACCAATCCGAGCGAGTCCAGCTTGCGCATCAGGCGGCCCACGGCGTCGTCCATCGCCTCTACCATGGCGCCGTAAACGGGATCGCCCTGCGTGGCGCCCGCGGCCACTTTGCGCTTGTACTTCTCGACAAGCGCGTCCGGCGCGCCGAGCGGAATGTGCACACTGAAGTGCGGCAGGTAAAGAAAGAACGGCCGGTCTTTGTTCCGCTCGATGAAGGCCTCCGCGCGGCGCGTCAGGTATTGCGCCAAATACTCGTTCTTCTCGGGCTCGGGATCGGTGAGCGTCGTTATGTTGTATGGCGGCCACCAGGCGCGCGGCGACCCTGCCGCCGTCCCGCCCGCGTTCAGTGCGAAGCCCTGCTCCAGAGGCGAAGAGCCTTCGCCGCCCAGGTGCCATTTGCCGATACTGGCCGAAATGTAGCCGGAGGCCTTCAGCGCTTCGGCTAGGGTCGTATGCTCAAGCGCCAACTCGGTCTTCGTGCGCGGGCACAGCGCCTTCGCCGTCGGCCACTGCCGTCGGCCGGCGATCCAGTCGGTAACCCCGGAGCGTACCGGATACTGGCCTGTCAGCACGCTGGCGCGCGTCGGCGAGCATACAGGACAGGCGGCGTAGCCGTTCGTGAAGCGGACGCCTTCGGCGGCGAATCGATCGAGGTTAGGCGTCTCGTAGAACGTGCTGCCGTAGCAGCCCAAGTCGCGCCAGCCGTAATCGTCGATGAGAATCACGACAATGTTGGGCGGACGGCTGGTTTGCGCCGTGCCCGTAGCGGCAAGCGCCGACGCCAACAGCGACCGGCGCGAAAGAGTGTGGTTCATAGCTTGAAGAATATCTTCCGCCGGTAGAGCCAGAAGCAGACGTAGATCTGGAACGCCACGGCGGCACAGGTCGCCAGCGCCTTGCCCCAAGGTCCCCACCATTCGATAGGCCAGCCCAAGAGCGCTGCCGCGGCGCGCTCCATCCAGCCGTGCAGCATTTCGTGGAAGAGGTAAATGAAGATCGAGTTTGCGCCCACCACGGCGCCCGCAATTGCCCACCGCTGGCGCCGCTTCACGTCGCAAATGTAATAGAAAGCCGCCAGAGTCCACAGCGTGATGCCGGTGCTCGCCAGAGCGAACGAAGCCGTCCAGATCTTCTTGTTAATCGGGATTTGTCCGCCCATCGCCAGGCCGGCGGTTAGCGCGAAGCCGCCCCAGATGGCCAGCGTGCGCAACTTCGCGCCTTCGGTTCGGGTGCTCTTGATTACCCACCCGGCCATTACCCCGAAAATGGTGTTCGCCGCCGAAGACACGCAATTGATAGTGGCGTAGCCGCCTCCCCAATGCTTGCCGAGAAGGATGCCGTCCAGCCAGTAACCGGGATTGGCGTTCTGATCGTACGGACCTGTCACGCCTTCGCCCGTCACGAAGTTATAGAAGCTCCAATGAGCCGCCAGCAGCACAAGCGCGGCGCCAATCTGCACCCGCCAGCCGCGGTCGAGCACAAGGTACGCCACCAGGTAGGTAAACGAGAGCTGGCCAAGCACATTGATCAGGTCGAGGTTCGGCCGCCCGGCGCTAATTGACCGGGCCACGATGCCCCAAAACAGCAGCAACCCGCAGCGCTTCAGCACGTGCAGGAAAATCTGCCGGTCGCTCTCGCCCGAAGCGCGGCGATTGTCGAAGGCCCACGGCATCGACGCTCCTACGATGAACATGAAAAACGGCTGGATCATGTCCCAGGCGTTAAAGCCGTGCCACTGGGCATGCGTGAACTGGAACTCAATGGGCGCTATCCACGGGATGTCTTTCAAATGGTGCAGTCCGAATGCGTTCGAAAACATCCAGATCATCGTGAAGCCCCGGAACGCATCGATGGAGAAGACTCTTGCGGCGCCTGCGCGGGAGGGCGCGGCGGTGGGAATCGGGGGCGCGGCGGCGGCGGCCATCGGAAGGGCATTATATAAGCCCGGTGAAACCGGTGGGGCGAGGGCGGGGCTCAGAACGAGACTGGTCCCTTCCGGGTAGGTAGAACTTCGGAGTCTTCCGGCCTAAACCTTTGCATTAGTTCAGCCGATACCCATATGAGTTTAAGTACGGGAGACTACCGTGGAAACGCAACTGATGTATCTGCTGAGTATCGTGCTTGGAGTGGGATTTGGGTACTTCATTGCCTCGATGATGTTCCGCAACGAGCGCAACAGCCTGATTGCCCAAGGCCGGCAGGAAGCCGAGGCCGAAGGCGCCGAGCTCAAGGAGCAGGTGAAGCTCCAGGAGACGCGCGTCCAGGAGATCGAGAAGGAGCGGGAGAAGGATCTCGCGATCGTAGAGCAGTTGCGTGAAGAAAACGGCAAGCTGAAGGTGCTGCACGGCGAGGCGGACGAGCGCGTCGCCGAAGCCAGGCGATCTTCGGACGAATATTGGCGGCAGGTGGTGGCCGAGGCGCGGCAGGAAGCCGCCGATGGCGGCCGGCCGGCCGCGGGCGCCGGCGAAGATGCCGAGGAGCGCCTCAGGCAAGCCGTCGCGGACGCTCGCGAGGAGGTCCGCCGCGAGATGGCCGAGGTTCTCGAAGAAGCGCAACGGCTGGCCGACGAACGGATTGAAGCCGCGGTCGTGCAGGTGCGCCAGGAGACGGAAGCGGATTGGAAGCAGTCCGTTGCCGAAGCGCGCGACGAGGCTGATGAGAGGTTGCGCGCTGCAGTGGAGCAAGCGCGCCAGGAAGTGGAGTCGGAGTGGAGGCAGAAGCTCGATCAGGGCATTAGCCCGGTCGACAATGGTGCAGACGCCGCCGTTGCCCAGGCCCGCCAGGAAGCGGAAGCGGAGTGGAACCGGAAGCTCGACGAGACCCGCGGCGCGTCTGAAGAGCACGTGCGGACAGCCGTTGCCCAGGCCCGCCAGGAAGCGGAAGCGGAGTGGAGCCGGAAACTCGACGAGACCCGCGGCGCGTTTGAAGAGCACGTGCGGACAGCCGTTGCCCAGGCCCGCCAGGAAGCGGAATCGGAGTGGAGCCGGAAGCTCGACGAGGCCCGCTCCGAGGCGGCGGCGCAACTGGAGAACGCGGTGGCCCAGGCTCGTCAAGAGGCGGCGGCCCAATTCGTTCAACCCACGGTTGCGTCTCCGGCGCTCGATGCGGAGGCGCTGGACGCCGCCGTCGCTGAAGCTCGTCAACAGGCCGAAGAGCAGTGGCGGCAGGCCTTGGAGGACGCGCGCCGGGGCGCAGACTTCGAGCGGGAGCAAGCGGCTGCCCAGGCATCCGAGGCGGAATCCAAGCTCGCGGCGCTGGCGGCGGAACTGCAGCAGGCTCGCGAGTTGGCCTCGTCGCATGAAAAGGCCGAGCCACAGGCCACGACAGGCGATTCGGCCCCCGCCGTGGGCGCGGTCTCGCAAGAGTCGATGATTGAAGCGTTCCGGTCGGTGGCCGCCGAGGCGCTGCACGCGAACAACGAGAAGTTCCTCGATCTGGCGCGAGTGGCACTGGAGAGGATTCAGGAAACGGCGCAGCCCAAGACCGCCGGTTATTCGGACGCCGTAAATGAGCTGATCGAGCCCATCCGCGAGACGCTCGCCAAAGTCGATAGCAATCTTGGCCAGATGGAGCGCGAGCGCCAGGCGGCGATCGGAAACCTCACCGGCTTGGTGACCAACCTCATTGAGCAGGGCAAGGACCTGCGGCGCGAGACGACCGGACTCGCGAAAGCGCTCAGGCCCGCCGGATTCCACGGACGATGGGGCGAGGTGCAATTGCGGCGTGTCGCCGAACTGGCAGGCATGGTCGAGCACTGCGACTACGATCAGCAACCCGCCGCGGCCGGGCCTGGCTCCGAGCTTCCCGCATCCGGTCAAGCCTCGTCAAAACCGGCAATGGTGGTTCACCTGCCCAATCGCCGCGACATCGTGGTTGACGCCAGCGTATCGCTGAGCGCGTACCTCGAATCGCTCGAAGCCCTCGATGAAACGGTCCGGGCGCAGCGGTTGAGGGAACACGCGGCCGGTGTTCGGTCACATCTCCAGAGCCTCTCGGGCGCCGCCTACTGGAACCAGTTCCCGTCGGAGCCGGAATTCGTCGTGGCGTTTCTGCCGAGCGAGACGGTGTTCAGCGCGGCGCTGGAACAGGACCCAGGTCTCATCGAATTCGGTGCGGAGAACCGGGTGATCCTGGCGACTCCGACCACACTTATCGCATTGCTAAAGGCGACCGCCTACGGCTGGCAACAGCAGAAGCTCGCCGACGATGCTCGAGCCGTGAGCGAACTGGGGAAGACCCTATACGAGCGCCTCATCAGCTTCACCGGCCACATGGACGATCTGCGCCGGAATCTCGAGCGTAGCGTCGACAGCTACAACAGGGGAGTCGCCTCGCTGGAATCGCGTGTTCTGGTCAGCGCCCGCCGCTTCCAGGATTTGTCCCCGATCGAAGCTCCCGAGATTCCAACACTCGATCCCGTCGGAACGGTGCCGCGCTCTCTGCGGGCGCTCGAATCGGCTACCGGGAGTGAAACCGCCGGACGCTCCGCGCCGGAGCCAGCCGGAAACCAGCCCGCGCTGACCGCCGAAGAACCGGATGTTCCGGTGATCGAACTTCCCATCGTTCCGCCCCTGGCGCCGATCGTCGTCTGCGAGCCGAGGGTGGTCAGCGAGGCGCACGTGGTCTCCGAACCTAGAGTGGTCAGCGAGCCCACATTTGTCGATGAGAGCGAGACCGTGCCGCCCGTTGCCCCGCTCGTGAAGACGCTGTAAAAGCGTTGTAAAAGAATGCAAGGCCCGCAACGGGCTTTCAGTCGGTGGCGTATCACTCATTGGAAGGAGATTCCAACAATGAGAAAAAGCCTGCTGAGTTTGATCGGAACGATGCTGCTGGCCACCCCCGCCATGTTCGGCGCGGTCGATGCCGAGAGGGTTCGCAAGGAGTTGGTTACACTCCCGTTCTACAGCATCTTCGACAATATGAGTTTCCGCGTGGACGGGTCCACCGTCACGCTCATGGGTTCGGTGAGCCGGCCCACGCTCAAGACTTCCGCCGAGCGAGTGGCCGCGAGGGTCGCCGGCGTAGAGACTGTGGTCAACGAAATCGAAGTGCTCCCTCTGTCGCCCTACGATAACGGCATCCGGTTGCGCGTGGCGCGCGCCGTCTACGGGCAGAGCGCGTTGAATCGGTACGCCATCGGCGCGAATCCTCCCATCCGCATCATCGTGAAGAACGGAGATGTGACGCTGGAAGGCGTCGTGAACAACGAGATGGAACGGAATATCGCCAATCTTGCCGCCAACGGCGTCTCGGGAGTTTTCAAGGTCACGAACAACCTGCGCGTTGATCGAGGCGGTTCGGAAAGCTAACCAAGCAGTTCATTCCACACACATTCGGGGCGGACTTCGGTCCGCCCCGTTTTTGCACATGCCTCTCCTGACCGGCGCCTTCCCGGCGATTCGACGCTCCTTTGACTCCCACCCGGCCAAATGCTAGCCTTGGCCCCCATGAGAGGGTACCTAGCGAGCGCGGCCACGTTGCCGCTCCTGATCGTCGTATCTGTGAACGCGCAAACCACGAAGCCGTTACCGCCGCCTGCCGAGGCTAGAGTCGACTACATCCGTGACGTAAAGCCCATCCTGTCGGCAAAATGCTTCTCTTGCCACGGCGCCAAGCAAGTTATGTCCGGCCTGCGGCTCGATCTGCGGCAAAACGCCTTGCGCGGAGGCGATTACGGCGTCGTCATCGTGCCGGGTAAGAGCGCGGAAAGCAAACTGATACAGCGCCTTGCGGGATCGCAAGCCGGACTCCAGATGCCGCCCACGGGAGCCTTGCCCGACGAGGAGATCGCGACCCTTCGGGCCTGGATCGATCAAGGCGCCGAAATGCCCGGCAAGGCCGAAGTCGCAGTCGCCGTTGCACCGCCTCCGGAGCCCCGGATTGCCGCCTTCATTCAGCTCATCCAAAACCGCGACGATGCCGCCGTGAAGAAGAGCCTGGCCGCCGATCCCTCGTTGGCCACCGCCGCCGACCCCGCAGGCTCCACCATGCTTATGCATGCAGCCTACCTGGGAACGATCGAAACCGTTCGAGCGCTCCTGGACGCGGGCGCCAGTGTGAAAGCCGTCAACTACCGCAATGCGACGGCGTTGCATTGGGCGGTCTCCGATGCCGCCAAGCTGAAGCTGCTCATCGAATGGGGCGCCAACGTCGATGCCAAGTCCGCCGACGGCCGGACGGCGCTGCACTTGGCGGCGATGCACCCGGATGGCGCGGCGCGTGTGGCGTTGCTGCTCGACGCCGGAGCGAATCCGAACGCAAAGAATCTCGTCGGAGCCACCCCGCTGATGGCGGCCGTGGTCTCCGGACTGGAGCACACGCGCTTGATGCTGGACAAGGGCGCCGACGTGAACGCCCGGACCGGCACAGGCGCCACCGCGCTCATGGCCGCCGCGGCGCGCGACGCTCGCATCGCCGCCTTGCTCGTCGCCAAGGGCGCCGATGTGAGCGCTCGCACGAAGCGTGGTGAGACAGCGCTGGCCAACGCCGCCTCGGGTGGTGTGGTCGAAACGGTTCGGCTGCTCCTCGACAAGGGCGCCGCCGTAAATACGGCCGACTATCGGGGCTACACACCCCTCATGCATGCGGCGTATATGGACGACGCCAAGCCGGAGACGATTCGGTTGCTCATGGCCGCTGGAGCCAATGTGCGCGCCACGGGCGAAGGCGAAACGGCGTTCAGCCTGGCTTTCAAGCGCGGCGATACCGAGGTGACGAGGATTCTGCGCGAGGCCGTTCATGCCTCCGCTCCCGCGCCCGCTCCGGCAGTCCGCGCCGCGCGGATCGAACTGACTTCGGACCGCCTTCGGGATTCCGCTCGCAGAGCCATGCTGCTCCTTGAACAGACCAACGCGACCTTTATTAAGAAGGGCGGCTGCAACTCCTGCCACAATCAGATGCTCCCGGCAGTGGCGCAGGCGTTCGCCCGTGAGCGCGGCGTCAACGCTGGCCCGCCGCTGGCCCTCATCCCTCCGGAACAGAACGAATTCACGACTGAGCGGCTGATCGAGCACAACTCCTTCGGCGCCAATTCGATGGGCTACGAACTCTTTTGGTACGCGGGCGTGAAGAGACCGGTTGATGCGCGCATTGACGCTCTCGTTTTCTTGCTGAAAACCTTTCAGCAGCCCGCCGGGAACTGGACGGCTCGCGCTACACGCCCGCCCCTCACCTCGGACGATTTCCAAACGACCGCGTTCGCCGTTCATGCACTGAAGACCTACGGCCGTCCCGCGGCCCGCTTGGAGAACGAAGCTCGCATCGCGCGGGCGCGTTCATGGCTCCTGGAAGCGAAACCGGGTACCACGCTCGAATCTGCGTTCCAGGTTCTGGGTCTGGCTTGGTCCAACGCCGGAGATCGAGCCATCGCGGTCTCCGCCGAAACTCTCCGCTCGATGCAGGCTGCCGACGGCGGCTGGCGGCAATTGCCCTCGATGCAGACCGACGCATTCGCCACCGGGCTTGCGCTCTGGGCGCTCTCGCAAGGAGGCGTCGACACGAAGAGCGCACCATACCGGAAGGGTTTGCAGTATCTGCTCGCCTCTCAGGCCGCTGACGGCACATGGCGCGTGAAGACGCGTGCGTTGCCCGTGCAGCCGTACTTTGAAAGCGGCTATCCCTATAGCCACGACCAGTGGATCTCCGCGGCGGCCGCCGCCTACTCGACCATGGCGATCTCCGCGGCGTTAGAGCCGGTGCGGACCGCGCGGCGTTGACGCCGCGACCGGTGCGCGACGCCAATCCCCACAGCGGCCGGCTCCGGGCCGCCGTCGCCTGCCGCGCGCGCTCGGGCCCGGGATACACGCCTGGAAGTGATTGACGGGAAGCAAATTGTTGCACTGGCGCCATTGACACAAACGGTTACAGTTAGGGCAAAATAGGGTCCCATGGAGATCTTTGTGACCGGCGCCACGGGATACGTGGGCAGCGCCGTGTGCCGGCTCCTTCTCAGCAAGGGATTCAAAGTCAGCGGGCTGGCGCGGAGCGGCGAGGCCAAGGCCAAGTTGGATGCCGCGGGCGTTCAAGCCGTTCCCGGGGACCTGGGTTCGGCCGCGCTGCGCGACCACGCGCGCCAGGCCGATGGCGTCGTCCATACCGCTATGCAGTGGGGACCTGAGGCCGGAGAGTGCGACCGCGCGGCCGTCGAGACGCTTCTGGACGCGTTGGCCGGAACCGATAAGCCGTTGATCTATACCAGCGGAGTGTGGGTCATGGGCGAAACCAAGGGGCGTGTGGCCGGAGAAATGTTTCCACTTCAGCCTGCGCCGCTGGTGGCTTGGCGTCCGGCAATCGAACGCCAAGTCATGGATGCTCGGGAGCGGGGAGTTCGCGGCGTCGTCGTGCGTCCCGCCATGGTGTACGGGAGGGCGGGAGGATTGGTCGGCTCGATGTTGAAGGAAGCGCGCGAACAGGGCGTCGTCCGTGTGCCGGGGACGGGCGAGAATCACTGGAGCTTCGTGTATATCGACGATCTCGCGTCACTCTACTCCCTGGCGCTTGAAAAGGCGCAGGCAGGCTCGCTCTATCTTGCCGCCCACGGAAACGCGGTTACCGCCAAGGCAGTCGCCGAAATGGTTGCCCGGTCCGCCAACGTGCCCGGCAAAGTGGAGTGGGTTCCTGTCGAGAAGGCGCGTGAGAAAATGGGACCGATGGCGGATTGCCTCGTGATGGACCAGCAGGTGTTGAGCACAAAAGCGGCGCGGGAGCTTGGCTGGAAGCCGGCCGGCCCCGGTGTGCTGCAGGCTCTCGCCGCCGGAATGGCGTGAAGATCGCGCTCGATTCGACCCCTATCGCCTCCGGACCCGGAGGTATTGCCCGCTATACGGCGAAACTGCGCGATGCGCTCCGGCTTCTCTTTCCCGACGATGAGGTGTGCGAGTTGACCGACCAGGGCGCTCGCTTGGGCGTGCTCCGGAGGCAGTGGTGGAGCGCCGGCCTTCCATTGAAGATACGCCAATGCGGAGTTCAGATCTTCCACGGGACGGATTTCGCTGTCCCGTATGTGCCCGTCTGCGCCGCGGTCATGACCATACACGACCATTCACCGTGGATGCCAGAGTTTCGCGCCGCGACAAGCGCGCGAGTGCGGCGCAGGACGCCCTGGCTGCTCCGGCTCAAACTTGTGGAGATGGTGGTGACGCCCAGCGAAACGGTGCGGCGGGAGGTGATCGCGCGATTCGGCGTTCCGGCCGAACGCGTGCGAGTGACGCCGCTCGGAGTGGACATGCGCGGGACGGGCGAGCCGAAGGAAGACTTCGTTCTCCTCGTCGGCGCGGGCGCGCGCAAGAACGTCGAGGCCGCCAGGGAGGCGGCTTTTGGCCTTGCGCCTCTGCGCGTGGTGAACCGCGATGTGACCGACGCCGAATTAGCCTCGCTCTACACTCGCGCCCGCGCGCTGCTGATCCCATCGCTGTATGAGGGCTTCGGATTGCCGGCCATTGAGGCGATGGCGTGCGGCACGCCGGTGATCGCCTCGAACGACCCTGCACTGCTCGAAGTGTGCGCCGACGCCGCCGTGCATGCCGGTGCAACCGATGTCCGCGGCTGGAAGGAGGCTCTGGCGGCGGTGCTGCGCGATCCCGAACGCGCCGGGCGCATGGTCGAAGCGGGTCTGCGCCGCGCCGCCGGCTTCACCTGGGAGAAGACGGCGCGGGAAACCCACGCCGTGTACGAGGAGGCGTTGAAGCTCCATGGGTAAGCCTCGGGCGTTGGTTCTTTCGCCGGAGGCGCCTTATCCTATGTGGGGCGGTGGGGCGTTGCGAACCGCCTCTCTGCTGCACTACCTCGCGCCCCGTTACGAACTCGATGTCCTCCTGTTTCGCGAGCCTCATGCCGGCGATCCGGCGCGAGCGCTTCCGGCGGAACTCGCCGTTCGGGCGGGAGTAATCGGCCTGCCGCGCCACGCGCGTACCTTGCCGGCCAGAGTGAAGAGGAATGCCCTCCGGCTCGTTCGCGGCGTCCCGCCGCTCTGGGACCGCTTTGCAGGATTCGAGGAACAGGTGTCGCGATTCGTCCACGGGCGCGGCTACGACATCGCGGTGCTGGAACACTTTTGGTGCGCCTCTTATGAGCCGGTCGTTCGCCCCCACGCGCGCCGCGTCGCGATCAACCTGCACAACATCGAGAGCGCACTCCACTCGCGGTTTGGCCGGGCCGAGAAGGGAATCGCACGCTGGGCGCACGGACGTTTCGCGGCGGCATACGAGCGATTGGAGCGTAAATGGCTTCCGCGCTTTGACATGCTGCTCGTGGCCTCGGAGAATGACGCCAACGCCCTGAGCCGCCCAAACGTGATCGTCTATCCAAACGCCGTGCCATACCGGGCGCGGTTGGAACGCCACGAAAGCCATTCCCGGCCGGTCGTCGCCTTTAGCGGCAACTTGGAATTCCATCCCAACGTGCAGGCCGTCCGCTGGTTCGCAAGGGAGATCTGGCCCAAGGTAAAGGTGGCCCGGCCGGACGCCGAGTGGGTGCTCATTGGCAAGAACGAGCGCGCTGTGCGCGGCATCGTCGAAGGCTTGGGCGGCGTGCGCTGTACGGGCATGATCGAAGATGCCATAGAAGAACTGGCTCGTGCATCGGTGGCGGTGGTTCCACTCCGCAGCGGCTCCGGAACGCGGCTCAAGATTCTGGAGGCTTGGGCGGCTGGAACACCGGTGGTTTCCACCCGGCTGGGCGCCGAGGGGCTGGCCACGACCGGTAGCGGAGTGGCTTCGGCAAAGGATTTCCCCCTGGCGCTCGCCGAGGATGCGGGCGAATTTTCGGCGGCAGTCGTTTCACTACTCAGTGACTCAGGTAAGCGGTTGGAGCTTGGGGAAGCCGGGCGGAGGCGTTTCGAACAATCTTTTACATGGGACGCGGCCTGGAAGACGTTGAGTGCGGCGGGGTTATGACTATACTAAAGAGACTGTGCGCGGGACTGTCCTGAAGTTGGGTGGAGGATAGGTCTTAGTACGCATGGCGAGAGTAGATTGCATGCGCTTTTCCGTCGATGCTCACGCTGTCGGGCGCAAACTCACGGGCAACGAAGTTTATATCCGCAGCCTTTTGAACGAGGCCGCCTCGATCGATTCCGGGAATGAATTGATTGCCTATGTGTCCGAACCCGGCGCCGAACAACAATTGGACGGCCGGATTCAGTGCCGGACCGTGTCGAGAAATCCGTTTAAGCGCCTCGGCTGGGACTTGCGGCGGCATCTACTGCGGGACAAGCCCGATCTGGTTCACATTCAGTACACCGGGCCGCTTTTCTCGCCCGTCCCAATGGTAGTCAGCGTTCACGACGTGAGTTTTGTCGAGAGGCCGGAGTTCTTTCCGGCGGCGCGCGCCTTTCAATTGCAACGGACCGTACCGAGAACGATCCGCATGGCCGCGGCGATCCTCACCCCAAGCGAATTCTCCGCCCGCGCTATTCAGCGCGTGTACGGAACGCCATCGGAAAAGGTGCACGTCGTGCACAACGGCGTCGCCAGTTCGTTCCGGCCGGTCGTGCGCGAAATGGCGCGGGCCGAGGTGTGCCGCCGGTTCGGCGTGCCGGGGCCGTATGTTCTCACGGTAGGCGATCTGCAGCCGCGCAAGAATCAGGTAGGCTTGATCTCGGCCTTCGAGGACCTCATGCGCGAGCGGCCCGATCTCCCTCATCATCTGGTGATGGCGGGTAAAGGAAACTGGCACGCGGCGCACGTACGCCGGAGGGCCAGTGTTTCGCCGCTGCGCGGCCGCATCCATTTCCCCGGCTTCGTGCCGGATGAAGCGCTGCTGCATCTGTATGCCGGTTGCGACTTGTTCGTCTTCCCAAGCTTCTATGAGGGCTTCGGTATCCCGATCGTGGAGGCTATGGCTTGCGGGCGCGCGGTCGTCTGCTCGGACGCCAGCGCAACCGCCGAGGTAGCCGACGGCGCGGCGATTCTGTTTCCGCCCTCCGATACGAAAGCGATGGCCACCGCGATGCGCGACGTGCTCGTGGACGGAGAACTGCGAATGCGGATGGAACGGCTCGGCCAGCAGCGAGCGTCTCAATTTCAATGGAAAACGGCGGCGGAGCGAACGCTCGATGTCTACTATGGCGTGGCCGAGGCGGCCCGCTCGGCGGGAGCGAAGGCCGGACGCGAGACGGCGCAGGCCGTGCCGGTGTCGCGGCCTTGAAGCACATGGGAAAACTGGCGTTAGCAGTGGCGGCGGCCCTCGTTTGCGCGGGAAACGCCCGCGCGGAGACGCTGCAATACCGGCTCTTGTGGCCAAGCGGTGTGAGCCTGGGAACGGCGCGACTGGACGAGGCCGGCGCCAAGAGCGGTAAGCCCGGAGCCGAACTGAATTCCTCCCTCGTGCTGGACGCAAGTTTCCCCGGTGTGCCTGCGACCGGCGAGTTTCGCTCCCGGTCCGACCGGCGCGGATGCACCCTCGAATTCGACAAGAACCTCACGCTGGCGCTGCGCAAGACCCACGAGAAAACGACCGTCCGCGGCGGCAAGGCGACACGCAAGACGGCCGAGGGCGGCGGAGAGTCTACCATCGACGTCGCGCCCTGCGCTCACGATGCTCTGGCCTTCTTGCGATTCTTCCGCCGCGAATTGCAAGCAGGCCGCGTACCGAAGGAGCAGCAGATGCTCTTCGGGGCGCCATACTCCGTGCGGGCCGAACTCGGAGGCTCGGAGAAAGTGAAGCTCGGCGGCGCCGAGCGCGAGACAGACCGCTATACGTTCCACGTCAAGGGGCCCGCCTCGGATTCAGAATTCGAGATCCTCTTCGCGCGCGACGAGGCCAGGACGCCGTTGGAAGTGCGCGTCACCATGGGCATCGGCAAATTCCGTCTGGAACTGGTTCCCTAGGCGATGAAGTTGGCATACTTTTCGCCGCTGCCGCCGGCTCGGAGCGGCATCGCGGACTACTCCGCCATGCTGCTGGAAGAGTTGCGCGGGTTGCTCGATATCGAAACCCACGCCGGGGAAGGGAAGGCCTTCGATGGCCCACCCACCGGCGGCGCGGCGCTCTATCAACTCGGCAACAACGCGGATCACATTGAGGCGTACGAGGCCGCTCTAAGGCATCCCGGCGTGGTGGTGCTGCACGAAGCCAACCTGCACCACCTGATAACGGACATGACCATCCGCCGCGGCGATTGGGATGGCTACATTCGCGAGTGCGCTTACGACGGCGGCGAACCGGCTCGTGCTTTCGCCGAACGCGTTCGCGCGCTCGAAGTGGGACCCGACTACGATGGCGTGCCGATGTTGCGGCGTGTATTGGAGCGGTCGCGCGGCGTAATCGTGCACAGCCGGTATGTTGCCGGGAAGTGCCGTGACGCGGGCTTCGAGGGTCCGTTGGCGGTGATCCCCCACGGCGCGGCGATGCCGGTCGTTGAGCGCATGAACTGGCGGCAAAGGCTCGGCGTCGGTGAGACCGAGCCCTTGGTGGGCGTGTTCGGATACCTGAAGCCCTACAAGCGGATCGCCCAATCCCTGCGTGCGTTCGCGAAAGTGTGGCGGCTCTGCCCGGAAGCGAAGCTGATTCTGGCCGGCGAGGAGCATCCGGAGTTCCCGCTTGAACCGCGAATCCGGGCCCTCGGATTGCAGGCGGCCGTGCGGCGATTCGGATACGCGGCGCCGGAAGAGTTTGAAGGCTACCTATCGGCTTGCGACGTCGTGTTGAACCTTCGTTTCCCAACCGTAGGCGAAACTTCGGGCACCCTGTTGCGAGCGCTCGGTATGGGGAAGGCCGTGGTTGTGAGCGATGTCGGCAGCTTCTCCGAGTTTCCCGGCAATGTGTGCTTGAAAGTGCCCGTGGGCGCGGGCGAGGACGAGACTTTGTTCGAGGTGCTCAATCTCTTGGTGTCTCGTCCGGAACTGGCGCGGGCGATGGGCGGCCGCGCGCGCCAGTGGGTGGAGCGCGAGTGTTCGTGGGCCCGGGTTGCCCGGAAGTACGCGGCGTTCCTGGAGGCCGTGGCCGACGGGCGCGAATGGATAGAAGCGGACCCGCCGCCCGCCGCCTCCACGATGGGCGAGTCCGCCATCCAGATCCCAGCCGAGTACGTTCAAGGCTGGGCCGAACCATCGGCGCGCGAGTACGTGGCGACTCATCTGACCCGCCTGATCAAGACGTTGGAGATTACTCCGGCGGGCGGCCCCGAGCAACGTGTGTTGGAGATGGGCGCATATCTGCAGATCACTCCGTCGCTGAAGACGAAACTCGGCTATGGCGAAGTGCGCGGATGCTACTTCGGACCGGCGGGCACGGTGGACCATCGAGAGGCCGTGTCGCTCGATGGCGAACGGTTCACTTGTGAGGTGGACCTGTTCGACGCCGAACGCGACCGGTTTCCCTATGCGGACGAATGGTTCGACACCGTGCTCTGTGGCGAGTTAGTGGAGCACCTGACTTCCGATCCGATGCACATGATGACCGAGATCCACCGCGTGCTCAAGCCAGGCGGACATCTTGTTTTGACGACGCCGAACATCGGCTCCCTGCGCGCGATCGCGGCCATTCTCTCCGGTTATCATCCGGGCTTCTTCCCGGCCTACATCAAACCGGTTGCGGAAGGCGCGGGAACCGACGCCCGGCACAACCGCGAATACACCGCTCGCGAGGTCTACCTGCTGTTTCACGACGCCGGCTTCGAGGTGGCGCTCCTCGAAACGGGAGAATTCAAGAACGAGCCCAGGCCGGAACACATCTGGGTGGAGCAAATGCTCGACCGTTACGGACTGCCGAAAGACCTGCGCGGCGACGGCATCTATGCCGTAGGACGCAAATCCGGACCCGTGCGGTCGCGCTGGCCGGCGTGGCTGTATAGTTGATGGGCGCGGGAAGCGGGGGCCAATGAGCGCGCGATACGAAGAGCCGCGGGTGGAGATCGGCGCAAACGGGCGCCTCACCGTCAGCGTGCGCGTCGTAAACGACTCGCTGCTCCATTGGCGCGAAGCCGTGCTCGGCTGGCAGGTCACGGAAGCCGCTGGGCGCCGCTACCTTGAAGACGGGCCGGCGGCGAAACTACCCGCGGAGATGGCGCCCGGAGACTCGAGCGAGTGCGTGCTCAATGGCGCGCTTCCATCCGTTGCCGGCCGGTACCGGTTGTTCGTAGCACCGCTCGTGCCCGGCTTGGGCTGGTTGCACACCAAGGGCGGCCGGGCGTTCGTGCTCGATATCGAAATCGGCGAGGGTACGGCCGCCTTGTTGCGGAGCCGGGAATCGACTATGGGCGGGTTGGCCCGCCGCGACGCGCTCGGCGATCCGCGCAAAATGATGGATCTTCTGTGGGAGAACCGGCGTCTGGCGTGGTCGCTCGCCAAACGCGATCTCGCGGCTCGCTTCCGTGGCTCCATCGGCGATGCGCTATGGACCGTCGTTCATCCTCTGCTGCTGATGCTCACTTACCTGTTCGTGTTCGGCGTCGTGCTGCGCGCGCGGTTCGCCGGCGATCCCAGCACGGCGGGATTCGCACTCTACTTCCTGGCGGGCATGATTCCCTGGCTCGCCCTCAGCGAGGTCGTCGGGCGGGCGCCGGGCGCTCTTGTCGAACACCGGCACTTCGTGAAGAAACTCGTCTTTCCGGTGGAGCTGTTGAACGTCAGCCATGCGCTCTCGGCATTGGTTACCCAAGTGGTGGGGGTGGCGATTCTCTGCCTCATTCTGGTCGCCGTACGCGGAAGCGTGCCCGCCACCGCCCTGCTCCTGCCGTTGCTGATCGTTCCTCAGTTGCTGCTCGCCGTCGGGGCGTCTTGGATTCTCAGCGCCCTTGGCGTCTTCCTGCGCGACCTCGGCCAGATCATCGGCTTCCTGCTCACACTGCTGTTCTTCCTGACGCCGATTTGCTATCCCGAGGAATCTCTGCCGGAAGAGATCGCCTGGTACTTTCGGCGGAATCCGGTCTATCTGATTGTGCGCGGCTGGCGCGCGCTCCTACTACAAGGCGAGTTGCCACCGTTGCGAATCGTAGTCGCTCTCTATGTGGCAGCGCTCGTTGTGGCCTTCGCGGGAGCCCACATCTACCGGAAGCTGCGGCCCACCTTCGCCGACGTCCTGTAGTGTGGCCACGGTGGCGGTGTTCGCGCGCCGCGCCACCAAGCCTTATTTCTTCTTCACGATCTCGACACGCCGGTTTTTTGTCCGCCCTTCTTCGGTGCGATTGTCGCCTATGGGCTGAGTCTGGCCGAAACCCGCGGGAATCGTGCGGTTGGCGGCGACACCAAGCGCCGTAAGCGCGCTGACCACCGATTCCGCTCGCGCCTTCGACAGCGCGAGATTGCCGGCCGGCGTTCCGGTATTGTCGGTGTGACCCTCCACGCCGACGACCATCGCCGGTCTCGACTTGAGCAGGGCAGCGATCTGGTCCACGATGGGCCTCGATTCGGGCAAAATCTCCGCCTTTGCGGTGGCGAAGTGGATGTCGAGCGCGATGAAGCCGTCCTTATCGATGGCCGCCCCCATGGCGTCCGCCGTGATCACCTGCTGCATCGCTTCTTTTTCGACGATGTGCAGGAAGTAGATCCGGCCCCCGGAGTTGTCCGGCGCAATCACCTGCGTCCACACTTCTACACCGTTGCGTACAGCCTTGAGAACGCTCCCCGCGGAATCGCCGTACACGACTTCGCCTCCCACTGCCTTGATGGCGTTCTCGTAGTTGCGGCGGATGGCGAGGCCGCCAGGATGCGCTGCGGGATCGAGCAGGTAATAGTGAATGCGCGTGTACTTACCTTCCACGGCAAAGGGTGGGCGCGCCCGAAACCGGTAGCTGGCAAATCCCTGCTGTGCGTAGCTCGATATGGAATAGCCCGGCATTCGAGTCGGAAACAACGGATGATCGGAACTTCCCTTGACGTCCTTGGGGTGGCCCTGGGCCGCCAACTGCAGGCAGGCGGCCGAGCCGAGCAAGAATACGATGGCAACGCGCATGAAGTTATTGTAACCATGCGCGGCGAGAACTATGCCGAAGGCGAGCTAGTCGGCGCGCGATTGCCGCGTAAGCAAATGGACGAATCCACTCGATGGCCTTGATGAGTCCGCGCTTCCGCAACCGGCGGCGCGCGCAAAGCGCGAGCGAGAATTCGCCGCCGTTCCGGCGCGGCGAGGTGAGCGACGGAGTCCGCTCGCTGCAGGAGGCGCTCGTCGACCTGGGCTCTTCAATGCCGAACTCGGTGAAGTGGAATGAGTGCGACGGCAACTTCGGCCCGGAAACGGAGCGAACCGTTCGGAGCTTCCAGAAAAACTTCGGACTCTCGGTCGATGGCGTGGCGGGGCGCCAGACCATGACGGCGATGGACCGGCGCTTCCTTGCCAACGATCCGTTCTCCAAGGAGCCCGCTCTGGCCAATGCCAAACTGCAGGCGCAGATGTCCGGGTCGCCCGGCAAAGGACCCTTCGCCTGTACGACCGCACGCAAGTAGGACGCTCGCCGGCTCGCCACTCATGACAATCGACACCGCTTCCGTAAAGATCAAGATCGACACACCCGGCGCCAAGCCCGCGCCGTTCATCGGCCGTAAGAACGTGACCTGCAATCTCACGCGCGGCTTCATCATGGAAGGCGACACGGAGACCTTTAACGACGCCATCAACTTCGCCGCTACCGTGAAGGCGGCCACGACGCCGGCGGAGTTCGCCGATTGGAAGTTCCGGTTTCTCCAGTTCCAGCGGATCGAGTTCCTGGTTTTCTTTTGCGCCGGTCCGAAGAAGAACGCGGGCCAGGCGTCGATGCAATGCCATTTGAAGCCCGCCATGGGCGAACCGCTGCATCTGGACAGCGAAGACGACTTCACGCCCTGGACGCACGACGTCGACGCATCCCTCAAGGCCGGTCTCGTCACGCAGATCTCGGGCGACCATCCTGCGTCCCGGGCGCCTTTGGAAGTAGTAAACAACGTCACCAACGTGACGAACTTCCTCTTCCACATCGTCGACAAGCGGACGTTCTGGTCCGTGTTCGCGGCTCAAGGGCCGGACGGAAAGCTTCAGCCTCTCGGCCACGTCGAGTGGGCTCTCGAATACAACTTCACCTGCAAGTGGAAGGGCGGCAAACCGGAAGTGGCCAGAGATTCGGGCGTGTTGACGCCCGGCGCGTTCAAGCGGGGCGTGCCCGCGGATTCCGAAGTAAAGTCCAAATGCGCCGCCCCGGCCAAGCCTCACAGCAACGAGGCCGTGCGGAACGCGATCAAGTTTACCGTGGTAGGGGGCCCGCCGAACCGGTCCGACAAGGACACGGTCCAGTTCGTCAACCTGCCGGTGGATTTTTCCCAGCCGTAAGACGGTTCGCCAGGCGGGGGCTTACTCGCCGCGGGCGCTCTGGGCGGCCGCCAGCCGGGCTTGTGCCCGCTTCATTGCGTTGAGCGCGCGGGCCACGTCGTTCCCATCCGGATGGATCAGCCTCTCGTTGGCGCGCTGAAGCGCTTTCTGCGCGCGGGCCACGTCGATTTCGTTCGCGTCTTCCGCACGGCTGGCGAGCACTCGCACGTGGTCGTCGCCGACCTCGACATAGCCGCCGATCACGACCAGATGATGCGTCGTACCGTCCACTTTCTTGTAAGTCAGATCGCCAATCCCCAACTCGCCCAATAGCCGCGCATGTCCCTTCAGCACGCCGATGTAACCCTGCGCGGCGGGGATCTGCGCCTCCACCACATGCTCGTGCAGCAGCAGGCGGTCGGGGGTTGCAACTTCGAGCGTGAATGCGTTTGACATGAGGTCGCGCTCCGCCGCCCTAGCCTGCCCGCTTCATCTGTTCGGCCCTCTCGAGCACTTCCTCGATCGTGCCTTGCATGTAGAACGCCTGCTCGGGAACGTCGTCGTGCTTCCCGTCGCAAATCTCCTGGAAGCCCTTGATCGTGTCGGCT
>Ga0268299_1002675_pt1 | contig 19800 bp, 13 predicted proteins | sample NOBtaG_FD_193484 | JGI IMG/M metagenome (GOLD analysis project Ga0268299, IMG submission 193484) | Activated sludge microbial communities from bioreactor in Nijmegen, Gelderland, Netherland - NOB reactor | ecosystem: Engineered > Bioreactor > Aerobic > Activated sludge | place: Netherlands... | reverse complement strand
GGGGGAAGCCGGGGCAATGGGTCAAAAATACCAATGGCACCTATGATGTGGGCCCCATGCAGTTCAACACATCCTACCTTCAGCACTTGAAGCCCTACGGTATTACGGCTGCGGATGTGGAGCAGGCAGGCTGCTATCCCTATGAATTGGCGGCGTGGCGGTTACGGCAACATATCCTCCATGATCGAGGGGATCTCTGGACGCGCGTGGCCAATTACCACTCACGTACCTCGACACACAATGCCCGATATCGAAGGGGTCTCATGCGGAAGGCGGTGAAGTGGGCCGAGTGGCTCTCCGCGCGATTCACGACCGTTCGGTTTCTCGATCACCGCAGCAAGCAGTAGGGGCATGATCGGTTCAGCTCTGAAAGTGCAATCATGCAAAGGCGTGGTCTAGTGCAGGGTTCCCCGTGTTATCAGGACAATCCGGTCGTTGGTCGGTTGCGACTAATTCGATGGAACTACCGGAATTCTGTCGAGTTTGGAGACGATGACCACAGCGCGAAGATCGAGACGTCTGGTGGGGCAAGGTCACCACGCTAACGGCTTGATTGTAGTGGTGAGCCGGCTGGGACTCGAACCCAGGGCCCTCGCCTTAAAAGTTCAAATAGCTGGTATTTATAGAGGCTCGCTATTGCAACGGTTTCCCCACTATTTGCTGCAATATTGAGAAGTTAGCCTATTCTATTGATTCTATGCGTTCCCGTCCTTTCCTTCCATTTCCGCAGAGTTTTGACACAAAATTCACCACAGTAGTCGTACGTATAAAAGTTGAGGGAGTCGGTGCCTGGTTGTGATGTTCCCTGCAGGAAAAGTGTTGATCTGGCGCTATAAGTGGAGGGATCCGTTACAGGCTACTTGGAGTGGTGCGTACCTGGTTCGGAGTGAGGCGCTACCCACTGTCGACCGCGAACAGTGGCTCTCCCACAACATGTGTTCCAGGTAGCACTCCTTGAACGTCGGATGGCTCGGAAAAGAAGTTCCGATGGTGCCACCTGTTCTTCCTCGTGCTAGAATACCCACGATCTCATCGGAGCGCGATGTGTCGCATCCGATGCCAGGACCTGGCACAAGGGCGAAATCGAACCAGAAGGAATCCAGCAGCGATGATCACAAGTCGAGACGACGTGCTGAAGCTCGTTGAGCAAAATCAGGCGACCCTCAGAAGGTTGGGAGTGCGCCGACTTGGCCTGTTTGGGTCCTATGCCCGGGGCGAGGCTATACCAGGGAGTGATCTCGATTTTGTCGTCGAGCTGTCGGAGAAGTCCTTCGACGCCTATATGGATACGAAGCTCTTTCTTGAGGACCTGTTCCAGTCACCCGTGGACCTGGTTACGATGGGTTCCATCAAGCCGCGCCTCCTGCCGATTATCCAACGAGAAGCCATCTATGCCCCGGGATTCTAGAGTCTATCTGGAAGACATTCTGGAAGCCACTCGCAAGATCACATCCTATACGGCCAACCTCTCCAAAGCCGCGTTTCTCGAAGACGAGAAAACCTTCGATGCCGTGGTCCGAAATCTCGAAGTGATCGGTGAGGCCGTCAAAAAACTTCCAGAGGACCTCCGAGCCCAGCATCCGTCACTCGAATGGAAGAAAATGGCCGGGCTTCGGGACATTCTGATTCATGAGTATTTCGGTCTCGATGCGGACATCGTCTGGGACATCGTGAAGAACAAAGTACCGACGCTCAACCAAGCAGTTCGAGCGATGTTGAATCAATAGACTGCATCTGGACACGCTCCATGTCTCGCTTACCTCACAAGATCCTCTGCTGACAACACCTGTGTACAGATGAAAAGAAGGCCCGGAGGGCCGGGGGCTTCCCAAGAAACCGCTACGCTGTCGTTATCTCTTACTGGCTGGTTGCGAATTTCAATTGCCCGTTCTAGAATCTACCTCTCTGTGAGGCGCTCATGCCCTTCACGATTCAGCCACACCGTCACTCCCCTGTTCAAGTCCCTATCTCCTATTCCTCTGGCCCGTTCCACGGTTTTGGCACGGTGTGGACTTTTTCGTTGACTGGATACCGTCTCTCTGTCGACCTATCGATGAGGGAAGGTGAAATCTTGTCCCTTTCTGTAACTATTCCCAATAAGCATCGGATCAAAGTAACCGAGGCAACCGTGAGAAGGTCGAGTGACAATGAGTTTGCGATTGAGACGACGAAGATCCAGAAGCGCACGAAATCAAGGTTGCTGCACTAGATCAACCGACTGGTGCAAGGATGAACCCTCTAGGAAACTTAATCCTTAACTTGCAGGCAACTGGTCCGGCAGCCGTTCTTGTCGTCCTGATCGTATCCGTTGCAGCAGTCGGTTTTGGAGGGACGGGCCTGTAGCGGATAGAGCCTTGACACTTCTTCTGGTCTTTGGTGCCTACTTTCTAGGTATCTTATCCACGCGTGAATTGTCAAAGGGTGGCTGGCCTCACCAGGTTCTTGGCCTGCTCGAACACTAGGGCGAGATTATTTGGATGGGACACATATTGATAAAGGAAACAACTCATTAAGAACTGAAGAATTCTCGCTCAAATAGCTCAGGTGACAACATCTTGAGAAGGAGCGATCGTTTATGATTGAACAAATTACAGATAGTCGGTTCCTCATTCAATCCTCTAATGCACTATTTTTACTGACCAGCCCTGGGTATGTGCGCAAGAACACGGTCCTTCCTCGCATAACCCAATTCGACCTCCTGAGGTTGATAGAACCTTTACACGAGGGCACATTCTTCAACGAACAACCGTATATCTTTGCGGAACAGGCTTGGGCTAACAAATTAGAGACAAGTGCCAAGTCGGCTGCATGGGATCTCACAACACATACTGAGTGGGGGACAGGCTATCTTCCCAATGATGTTCTCCATCACATTTGTGCAAGTTTTAGTGAGTCATTTCAAGCCTTCACCCTTTTCGGGTTGGCGATTGGAGAGTTTAAAGAATCTAGCATCATTGCTGAATTGTTAGAAAAGACGGCGAGGGAATATCAAAAGAACGCTCTTATCTTTGAGTCGAGTTTATATAATGGGGAATTCTCCTTTTCTTGTCTGGATCCTCTCCCAGCTACAACCTTGTTGGCAGAACAAATAAGCTCATGGCCTGGACTTTTGATCTGGGCTAAATCAGGGGAGGCGGCCCTGCTTTCAGAATCTACCTTACTGACATCGAACGCACTTCGGGACATATTGTTAACGATAAATACTCCATCAGAATTAGATGCGATATTGAGGAAGTATAAGAATGACAGGGGAGAGCAACGGATAATTGTTCATCTCAGCGATCTTCACTTTGGCCGTTCAGAAGCTCTGGGTAATTCAACCCTGCTACTTACTCATCTGAAACAAAAGCTTAAAGTAACGGACAGAGTTGTTATCACAGGTGACATACTCATGAGTCCATCCAAAGGTGTCGGCACTAATGACGAAGGTGAGGTTGCCAGCACTGCGTACGAAAGCTTTCATGCAGGACTTTGCATCGGTTTGGAGGAGGCCCCTATCGTCATTCCCGGTAATCATGACATTAGATGGAGGGGATGTGGTGTACGACAAATTGAAAGCTTGGTGAAGCTCTTTGACCGATGCCCTAATGTTGTACCTGACAAACATAGTCAAACTTTGTTCTTTTGCTTCAATTCAAATTATACACCGGACCCAAAGTTGGCTAGAGGAGAAATCGACGATGCGCAAATTAGGGCTATATCGCTTGATTATGAAAGGAAGGCACAAAACGACTCAAGCATAAGAACGATGCTCAAGGTTGCCTTGATTCACCACCACCCGTTCAGATGGGTTAATCCTGATGGTGGTTTTTTACGTCGCAAGGTCAGGGAAGTAGAAGAGGAAACTCTCTTACTCCAGAACCCGGAACAGTTCTTGAAATGGTGTGCCGATATGGACGTGTCTGTGATTCTTCATGGTCATAAACACGAACCGCGACATGTCGAGAAACAAATTGATTATGAAGATAAGTGGGGGAGACAGAAGCGTTTCCTAATTCATTCAGTAGGATGTGGAACTTCATTAGCCGCTGAAGGTTATCCCATGTCCTACAACATACTTGTTTGGGACGCTGCTAGACGGAAATGGGCAGTCTCATTCTGGGATGATGATGGAAATGGGGTCTTTAAGCCGTTATCCGTCAACATTGTAAGCGCCTGAGATGAGCGACCGTGCTTTCTCACTTTTCAGTGACCACAGAGTAAGACGCACATGTTTTAGTTCTCGGCGGAAGCTCGGCCGATCATCGAAGCGTGGGGGATGGATTAATACCCGCCGCTCCCACAGCTCAGTCGGGCACCTGACCCCGAGCAAGTTCGTCAGTCAACGTCAGGACGAACGGACCGTCGAAGAAGTCGTCCGCTCTGGTTAAGCGTTGTCTCGGAACGGGACCAACGTCAGATCCATGAACTGGCTTGTAAAGGTTGTCGCGAGGAACGGTCCCTTCTCGCTGACATTCTGCCAGATCCTGGCCTTGATGTTTCCACATCGCACTGTCGTCGCCGGGCGTTGGGATGAGGTGTTGGTCACTATGGTGTTTCCTCCTATTGGTCCCGACAAGGTAAACACCCCGAGAAAAGACTCGCGGTAGCTTTTGTCAGCGATTGTGTGAAACGAGGGTGACTGTCTCACGGAAGGAGAAAGCCCCACGCTTGTGGCATGGGGCTAAATAAACAGCTATCAACAAAATCTACCTTAATACTACTATTTAGACCTCCTGTTATATGGGCGCTGGTTAGTGGGTTTGAGTGAAATATGGTTTTCATTTGCAGCTGATCGTACAGCCTCAGCAGTTCGACCCAATTTAAGACCCATCACCCGGGTTGGCGTATTCTGCCTTGCCAACTCGTTGAGTTTGGTAACATCGCTTTGCGTCCATTGTTTTCCGTGATTCGACGGTTTCTTTGACATATAGGATTCCTTTGATAAAGTGAAGATGTTTCTTACCTAGTTCTTCGGTGTTGCATATAGCGAAACATCCAAGCTAGAATACCGCACTTTTTCAAAGCGCCCGAGGTGCCGCCGCTAAGCAAACACCCCGGGTGCCGAGATCAGCCGGGATTTACATCCCCGGTCACGCCCTCAAGGGGCGTTCAGTGTCTTCTCATAAGTTTCACCTCCAACTTCTTGATGGCCTCAGGCCCTTGTCTTGCCGGACTGACCTGGGGTCATCTAATATGGATCTGTCGCCTGGCTAACAGCCCCTTCCGCAACTACGTCCAGATGGGGTATTCACCAGCATTCAACTACATATAGCTAGCATGTTTTTTTGTCAACACCAAGTATTGTGGATCTTTGGGGGACATAGAGCAAAAGCTGTGAATAGTCGAAATGCGAATCTCACAGCGTATTTTGATCGCTTTTCTACGAGGTTATCCACAAAAATACGTCGACGAAAGAGGCCTCCTCAGATGACCCTGGCCATTTTTCTTGTTAAAAGACCATCCGGCCGATTTTCAACGTCGCTTCTTCGACACCGTGAAGGGGAATGAATTGCCCCCCAAGACCGAGGACCACGACGGTGGTATCGGCCACGTGCGTTCCAAAATAGCTCACGACGCCCCGGTTGCGTCGAGTCGTATTCGGCCGAACGACTGCTTCGAGAAGTTTCTTACTTTGCGACCGAAACACCTGGCGAATAAATTGTTGTTCTCGGGTCGATGTAGCCTGATCCATTCGGTCCATCGCGTTGCTCAATTCCTGTTCCACGAAGCGTAAATAGTCATCTATCGTTGGGTTGAACCAAGCCAAACAGACGGCTCCGGTAAGAACGAGGACCACCATACTTAAGCGAAGAACACTCATAACCTGCTTAGCCCCCTTGCGATATCAGGAAAGCGACGGCCGTACCAGCTTGATTTGACAAACAATTGTCGGGCCAATTAGCTTAACCCAGATTTCAATTCACCCGGTCCTATAGAGTCTGGAGGAGCTATGTTCGCCTGGAACAAAAAACTTGTTGGGGGCTTGTAGGCGCATTTGTCCTACTGTTAGGAATCTTCCTCCTCCAAGGTCCGTCGGAGAGCACAATCGTCCTCAAGACGCACACCACCCAATGGATCATCTAGAAATATGCCTGCCCGCTGGTGTGAAGTGAAGGTGATTCTCCCACGGGAGGAGGAGAAGCATTGCACAGGTCACAGTGGAACTGCTGGCAGAGGTCGGAACCGGCGGGCCGGAGAGGACCACGCAGCGAGAGTGACAGAATCACTGGCGCGAGCGATGCACCTCGCAGGTGAAAGCCGGTCGGCGCTGGCGAGCAGACAATGCGAATCAGATATGCGCCAGGACATTACGGATTCGTAATTCTGTACACCATGTCACCGATGAAACGCCGGAAGGACTCGTTCTCGACGAACTGCTTATAGACCTGCGTGTCGTCCTTCAACAGATGCTGCATCACCTTGGCTAATGCTTGATCGTGAGCCATGCGTGCAGTGTGCGGTGTATTCTCCTTCGCGTTCTGATAGGCGGTGTCGGCAGCGACCTTGGGAGCGATATCGTCGCGGATACGTTTCGCAACTCGGTCGGTGTCGGTGAACAGCGTGCCGAACTGCTCATTGAATGTCTTGAGGATGTTGCTCAAGCGGTCAAGCTCGGGATCGGCCCTGTGGCCGTGGGCATCCGTCGGGACAGGTTCAATCTCTGCATCGCTGTCCGCTAAGGCAATCTTCATCGTCGCCTTCTTCTCGACTCGGTAGCTATCCATATCGATGGCGTCGAGAATCCCTTTGGCGAGATCCTCTTCCTGTGGCGCAGGCAACTTGGGCACCAGCAGATTGAGCAGGATGGAGAGTTTCTCCCATTCTGGATTGCTGTAGGGAATCACCGACGACAGAAAGCTGTAGGTGCGGCAGAACACCTTAGCCTTGCCCTTGAAACCAACCTGGCCGTCCTCGTCGAGCTTACTCACATAAACGGCCACGCACGCATCAAGGATCGGATCGAGTTTGTCTCGGTCCGCTCCGGCGAGGAATAGCGCCACCACCTGATTCACCTGCTCTGGCGAATAGACCTGGGCAGCATCGAGCGCCGCCTTCAAATCGTGCAGCTTATTCGGGTCCGTCTCTTCTGCCAGCAAGGTTGTGCGGTAGTAGTCCTGGAAGGCGAAGGTGATGGCCTCGCTGTTGTTCTGAAAGTCGAGCACGAAGCAGTCATGCTTTTGTGGGTGTGCGCGGTTGAGTCTCGACAAGGTCTGCACGGCTTTGATGCCCGAGAGCGGCTTGTCCACGTACATCGTGTGCAGCAACGGCTCGTCATAGCCCGTTTGGAACTTGTCGGCGCATATTAAGAATCGATAGGGATCGGCCTGAATCTTTTCGGCGATGTCCTTGCTCGGGAAGCCGTTGAGCGATGACTCACTCACCTTGGCTCCACCGTAATCGTGCTCGCCCGAAAAGGCGACGATGGCTTGGTACGGACTCTTGCGCTCTGCCAGATAGGCTTTGAACGCATGGAAGTACTGGATGGCTCGCTCGATACCGCTGGTCACCACCATCGCCCTCGCCTGGCCGCCGATTTTTCCGGCTGCCATCACCTGCTCATGGAAGTGGTCCACCATGATCTCGGCCTTGAGTCGGATTGCGTGGTCGTGGCTCTCCACATAACGCCGCAGCTTCTTCTGCGCCTTCTTCGTATCGAATTCCGGATCATCCTCCGTCTTCTTGACCAGCTTGTAGTAGCTGTCCACCGGCGTGTAGGCCTTGAGCACGTCGAGGATGAAGCCCTCCTCGACCGCCTGCTTCATGGTGTAGCTGTGGAACGGCTGGTGCTTGACCTTGCCCTCAGTATCGGGCGGCAGCGGCTCGCCGAACATCTCCAGCGTCTTGTTCTTGGGGGTCGCGGTGAAGGCGAAGTAGCTGGCGTTGGTCAGCATCTTGCGCGCCGCCATACGCTTGGCAAGCGCCTCATTGACGAGATCTTCCGGGTCGGTCCCCTCCTCTTCGTCACCATTGTCGTCGCCGAGCGCCTGACTCATCGCGGCGGAGGTCTTGCCACCCTGGCTTGAATGCGCCTCGTCAATCACGATGGCGAAACGCTTGCCGCCCTCGGTGGCGATTTCATCAAGGATATGGGGAAACTTCTGTACCGTCGAGATGATGATCTTCTTCCCTTCCTGAATGAATTTGCGCAGGTCAGCAGAATCCTTAGCATGACCGACCGTCGCGCCCACCTGCATGAACTGCTTAATGGTCGTCTGAATCTGCTGGTCGAGCAGTCGCCGGTCGGTGACGACGATGACCGAGTCGAAGACGTCCTTGTCCTCGCGCTTGGCGCCAATAAGCTGATGCGAGAGCCAGGCGATGGAGTTTGACTTACCGCTGCCCGCCGAATGCTGGATCAGATAGCGCTTACCCGCCCCGTGGGCGCGCACATCAGCCAACGCCTGTCGCACCACGCCGAGCTGGTGATAACGCGGCCACACCTGCTTGCGCTTCTTTCTGCCGGTGCGTGGGTCCTTCTCCTCGACGATCTGCGCATAGTTCTCAAGAATATTGGTCAGCGCAGCCGGGGTTAAGACCTCTTTCCAGAGATAATCAGTCTTGAGACCGTGCGGATTAGGAGGATTCCCAGCGCCATCGTTGTAGCCCTTGTTGAAGGGCAGGAACCATGAACCCTTGCCTCGAAGCTCAGTGCACGTCTGCACTTCGCTGTCGTCCACGGCGAAGTGCACCACGCACCGGCCAAACTCAAAAAGCCGCTCGCTCGGATTACGGTCGCGCTTGTACTGTTCGATGGCATCCGCGACGGTCTGCTTGGTGAGGCTGTTCTTCAGCTCGAAGGTGGCGATGGGCAAGCCGTTGATGAACAGGCACAAGTCGAGCGCGCGGCGAGTCTGGTCTATGCTGTAAGCGAGCTGGCGTGTGATCGAGAAGCGGTTGTGCGCGTGAAGCGCCTCGGCCCTGGCGTTGCCCGGTGAGGGCGTGCCGTAGAACAAATCGAAATGCACCGGCCCGTGCTCCACACCCTTGCGCAGGACATTGATGACACCACGCTTGCTAATCTCGGCGGAGAGCCGGGCAAGGAACTTGAGGCGGTTGATGTCTTTGGGGTCGTTGGCGTCGGCCATCGCCAGCTTCTTGAAAGCCTCAGGTTGGGTAGCGCGCAGGAAGGCAAAGAGCTGCGGCACATCGAGCGCGTGGGCGCGGTCATAGTCTTGCGCGCTGCCTGCGATGTAGCCAGTCCCGCCATAAGGCGCGAGTCGTTCAGCGGCCATGTTCGGCGTCACGGCAAGACCGTCGGTACCCGTCATGTGCCGCATGATGAGCGTTTCAAGACCCTTCTCGCTGGTGTCGGTGCTCACAAGGAACCTCTCATCAAGTAACCATCAAGTACCACGGATTCTCTTACCTGTTGATTTCAAAGGAGCAGACCTTTCGTTTCGCTTATCAACTCCCTTTCTAATCAAACAACCATCAAGCAATGGGATTCCCTTCTGAAGGATTCAAGAGGCTCGCATGCCTCGACAGCGGGTCGCCGTTACAGTAGCGATGAGGGATTCCAGATCTCTCGCTGATTGAAATGAAGTTCACGCTTGACGTGTAGCTGGTTGAGCAGAGAGCCACCCCTTGTCCTGAAGCACATGCCAGGCAAGGGCAATCTGCTGGGGGGAGAACCGGCGCTTCCGCTCGTTCCATCTAAATGTCGCCGTCGTGGCTTCATCCGGCGTCACAGCACCTTCCTGTGTTGAAACCCAATGAACCGTGGATAACAGCTCAAGACCGAATGGAGTCTCAAAGCCCTTAACGAGGTCGGCAACCCGCTCGAAACGACGTTGTGTGTTGGGATGGCCTTCCAGAAACCGTTCCGCATCGCCGACAGCTCCTGGCACAAGCTCCAGGGGCTTCTCAGGGTCGTCAACTCCATCGGTATAGCCTGAGGTGAGATGACCTTCGACACTCAAGAGAAGGTGCCGCAGGTTTTCTGCATACGGACCGTACGGAGCTTTCACATACCGGAGCCGAAGAGAAGCCTCTCCCGCCGCCTGCATGAAATAGAGCAGCTTGTGAACTTCCAGCAGGCTAATGAAGGGATCCATCAACCCGGCAAGATAGCGTTGCATCAATCCAACCAATGCAGCGCGCGCTTCCGTCATCTTTGGCACCGGGTGGGATGATTGTGATACTGAAGGCACGGGAGCTACGGCAGGTCCAAAAAGCAGCACTCGCACTTCCGGCATCGCAGCCATTGCGTGTTCAATTCTGGGGCGCACCTCTGCCCAATCAAGCCCCCCCTGCCCACAGCCGAGGGGGGGAATCGCAATGGAGTGAATGCCAAGCCGGCGAATATCCGACACAAGCGCCGTGAGCCCCGATTCAATATCAGCCAGCTGGCTCTTGCCCTTCCAATGGCGCTTGGTTGGAAAATTAATCACGTAGCGTGGATTGGTGAGGCTGCCGGTTTCGTAAATGAACATCTGCCCGGGCTGCAGCTCACCCCGCTTGCACACCGCTTCATACGCTTTGAAATTATCAGGGAAGGCTTTGCGAAACTGAAGGGCGATGCCGCGGCCCATGATCCCGACGCAATTGACCGTATTCACCAACGCTTCCGCGTCGGCAGCCAAAATGTCGCCTGAGGTGGTTTCAATCATGGGATAGCTCCTCTTCAATAATACCAATGGCGAAGAATTTCAACAGGAGGCCTGTGAGTCGCACCTTCCAGTGCTGTCTCCGCCTGAGCTTTTATACCCGCAGAGCATACTCCAATTCGGCGGACGAGTTCCCATGGGAACGTGCCATGCACGAGGAACTCCGCCTGCTTGCTTTCCTTCACATCAGGCGAGCGAAAGTCCTGCTCCGAGACCGCCACCCAATTGATCAAGGCTAGCTCATCAAGACGATCGCGGAACTCAACGTAATAAGACCCTGCGTTCGAAAGGCTGAAGGCCCAGCGGAAATCTTCCTTATTTGCCCATCGCACCACCTCATGCAGGTCGGCCTCCAAATGTAGAATCGGCTCCTGTCCGCCGCGATAGGTCAAATCCTGGTGATTGGCGCGATAGAGCAAATACAGCATCACAGAGCGTGGGCAAAAATAGAACGGGACATAGTCCCCGACCTTGGTTTCGGGATGACAGGAAACTACGATTTCTTCAATTCGTCGTCTCTTGATTTCCGACATCCCAATCGTCACGCTCGGTCCACCACGAGCGGCGATCGTGGCATCACTCAAAAGCACACGATCACGGACGATGGCCGGAAGATTATCCACATGCGTGATGTGGTAAATCTTCGGCTGCGCCGGAACCGGACTCACGCCTCAGCCTCCTCAGGCACTGTGTCGAGGTCCGCGCCTTCAGTTTCCTCCTCACCCTCAATAAGAGATTCTGTGTCATCGAGCGCTTCGAGGTCATCAGTTGTTTCTGGCAGCTTGGCCGCCGCCGCTCGCACATCAAGCTTGCCGGTCACCACATCGGCAACGAGCCGGGTGCGGTATTCGCGGAGGAGTTCGATCTCGCGTTCGAGACGAGAGATGGCAATATTCACTGGGGCAGTCTCTTCCTTGAGGGCACTTAGAATTTTCTGTTGCTCACCCACCTTTGGTAGCAGCACTGCGAACTGTCCAATCTTCGTCTTGTTCGTCGAAGCGAGATTCGTTGTTTGCTTGGCCGTCGATTCAAAATAGGCTCGTGCGTAACGTGTCCCCATGAGCGCCGAGAGAAAATGCGGTTCAAGGTTCAACTGATTTGGTCGGACTGCAAAAACGTGATTCTGATGCAAACAAGGAGTGATCTGTGCATCCCATACACAGCCACGCCCAAGTTTGTCAGGGTCGCCTCCCTCAGTCATAAGCACATCGCCGGCTTGAAGCGTGCAACGTCGAGCCTCGGCCTTTGTAACGTGGATCGTTTTGACAACCGCAAGGTTTGCGTGACCAGCCTGCACGTTCGCGACGCGGAGATATGGATATTCGTGAGTTGTCTGCCCTGCATAATCTTTTCCGAGTGTGATTCCCGACTGTATCTTGCACACAGCTTTCAAAGGACGAACGTCCCAATGCTGGGGAATATCGCCGAGCCAGGGGATGCCGGAAGGTTTGAGGGTGACGGAAGGGTCGAGGCCGCGGGTGACAGCGCGGTGGATGATGGCCTGCTTCTGCTCGTTCAGCAGCGCGATCACCTTCCGCTTCGCCCGAATCGCCCGCTCCATCCGCCCGTTTGCCCAACCCAAAAACCGCACAATCGCCGCCTGCTCGTCAGGCGGGGGGAGCGGAAATAGCTCTGCTTTTAGCTTCTCCATCGGAATTCGCATGCGGTGAGCTAGGATGCCGTTGCCAATTCGCACTAAGCTTCGCTGAAAGGATTTATGCTGAAAAACCAATTCCAGGTAACGCGGTATGTTCTCTGATTTCCTTCTCTTCAAGACGTAATAGACGGGACTGAGGCAACCAGTATAACGAGAGCGCCCCACGGATCCGATTATCACGTTCATGCAATTCACTACCAGGTCATCTGGTCGAACGATTTTGTATCGACCTATGTCCTCAGACTTTTTGTTTCCGATTCGCCCCTTCTCAGAATAAGGAATGACACCGATGTCCTTAAGAACTGAAAGTACCTCCGTTACCTCATACTTCTCGTTTGTTTCACTACGTTCACCGAACACCGACCCTAGCCTTTTGACGTCCCAATGCCCCGGGACATCACCGAACCAAGGAGCATCCGACTCCTTGTATTCCGAATACCGCTTGAGGTCGGCGATCATGCCTGGCCCCGCTTCAGGAGATCGGCAGGATTCCAAATGCGCTCGGCGATCGACCGATAAAGCTGGCTGCGTTTTTCGAGGTTGGCCTTGTTGAACTCTGCGTGCGCTACGAAGGGCAAGCCGCTCTGTTCCTTGAAGCGGATAAAGCCGGGGTTGTGCTCATAGCTTTGCGGGTGCAGCGAGCGAGCCAGCAAGTTCTGGGTGTTGTAGTGCGGCAGCTTGTCGGCGTATGGAAGGTCGCCGTAACTGGCATTAAAGCTCTTAGGTAGCAGCAACAGGCCCCCGATGCGATTGCGGTGCTCGGCGAAGTCAGCCGGGTGAGGGAACTCGGCGGTGTGACGGTCTGGGTGATCGGCCCAGATGTGTTCAACCTCGTAGCGGCTTTTACCCTCGCTCACATAATCGAGGTAGCGCGATGGCTGGCCAGACTGTGTCTCCACGTAGTCGGTAAGGCGGGCCAAGATGCGGTGGAGCGGGTAACGGTTCTGTTGGTGCATCCGCAGCCGGTCGTTGCTGGCGAAGGTCTCGTCTTCCTTGCTAAGAAACTCATGCAGCTTGTTGGCGAGGGCTTCGGGCGCAAGGCCGCGAATGTCGCGCATCACCACGAACATGGCGTATTGCATAGTCGAGTAGGCGATGGTGCGAAAGTTCCACAACCGCCAGGTGAGCAGGATGTCGAGATACTGCGCCACAAGACTGATTTTGCGAACAACCACCGGCTCGCTCTCGTCTGACCGCAGCGGTGCGAGCAAGAGCATGTATTGCAGGGTGAAACCCTGCTGGGCGTTGTACAGGACATGCTCTAAGCCGGCTAGAGGCTTTTGCGCGGCCTCGATGAGTCGTAAGTATTGGCGGCTGTAGAAATCGAAATCGCGGTCGATAAAGCGAAAGAAGTCGTCGCTCTGCTTGAGCCCCACGGTGTCGGCGGCATCGCGCAGCCAGCGGTGGAACTCGGTGCCGATGCGGTCGAAGTCCTCGGGCTTTGCACCTTTTTTTCGCTCGCGGATTTTGGTGGCGTGCTGGCTGCGGAGCCACGCCTTGAAACAGTCGGATTCCACTTCCTTACCCGCACCGTTGAGTTCGCGGATGCGGTCGCGCCAGCGGGTGTTGGCGGCGGTGCGTTTGGCCTCGTCGATGTTGGCGAGCAGGTAGCCCTTGAGCATATCCGTGGGGCTTAGAGAAAGCCCGCGGTCGTTCATGGTCTCGAAGATGGTGTAGGCGTCGTCGTCGGAGTAGGCGGTGATCTCGACGAGGTGGACGTTCTCCAGGAGCCAGTCGATAAAGTAGGGCAGCGCTGCGTCGCGTAGTTCCTCGGGAAAGCAGGTTTCGAGGTCACGATAGCGCTGCACGAGATTCTGCACCGACTCGGGTCGGTCGGTGACGTCAAAGGGCTGACCGTCGTAGAGCGCCTCCATCGCCGGGGTGCGCTCATCGACATGGAGGTTGAAGGACTTCTGGTCGAACTTCTCGGAGAAGATCAGCTCGTCCACATTCACCTGCTTCGCCTGCTCCCTCTGCAGATTCCGGAGGAGGATCAGCAGCAGCGTGAGACTAGTGAGCCGCTGCTGGCCGTCCACGATGTAGCCTACGCTCTCCTTCTTGCTGATGATGATGGAGCCGAGGAAGTAGTGGGGATAGTCGGCAACTTTGCTTCGCGGGTGCGCGGGCTGGTATTCCTCCAGAAACTTGTCGCTCAGGTCATCCACGAGTTCGCGGATCTGCTTCTCGTGCCACTTGTATTCGCGCTGGTAGTAATCAATGGAGTACTTCACTCCCTTGAGCAGCTCGCGGACAGTCTTCGCTTTGCCGAGGATTTCTCTCACTTGTCGCCTACCTTCAGCAGGCCATCCAGCAGCCCCTCGGCCTCTTTCTCAATAGCGACAATGTCGGCGCTAATCTCCTCCAGCGTGCGCAGCGGCTGCGGCTTGTAGAAGTGCCGCGTGAAGCTGATCTCGTAGCCAATCTTGGTGGCGTCTTCTTTGATCCAGGCGTCAGGTGTGTAGGGCAGCACCTCACGGCGGATGAAGGCTTCGATCCCGCCTTCTTCCAGCAGCGGCACCTGCTCGGTATCGCGCAGGTCTGAATCAGGCTCGTACTCGACGATGGCGGGCTTGCCTTCCATCGTCGCCTCAAACAGGCCGCGCAGCGGATCGACCTTAATCTTGTCGGGCTTGTGAACCTTGGCGATGACGGGCGGTGCAGTCTCAACGCGCCAGCTCACGGCTTTGAGGATTTGTTTGAGGTCAGCTGCAGCGAGCTTAAAATCGGCCTTCTTGAGGGCAGCATCGACGCGGTCGCGGAAGATGTTGTGGTTTTCGAAGAGCTGATCGCCCAAGGCCTCGCGCAGCTTCGTGGCAACTTCGACTAACCGGCCATCACGCTCCCAGGTTTTGGGATCGAGCAGTTTCTTTTTCTTCTTCTCGGGCAAGCCCTTCTTCGCACTGGCAGCCTCCTCGTCATCGCCTTCGTCTTCGTCGCTGCCCCACTCGGCCAGTCGCTTCTCCAGCTTTGCTGAGATTTTTGAAAGCTTTGTAAAGAGTTCGTCGCCGAACTCCTCGTAGAGCGTGGCGCGCAGGTCTTCATCGCCAGATGCAAATCGCAGCGTCTCGATGGCTTTGAGCGTGAGTTGGCTGTGCAAGCGCAGCGGGCGCTCGACCGTGACCTTCCAGTAGCCGAAAGCGGCGTTGGGGAAGATCTTCGACTCGGGCGTCTCCTTGAAGTCGAGGAAGGTGCGGCTGATGCATTCAATATCCCCAGGGGAAAGCTCACAGTTCTTCTTGCCGAGATTTTTCCGCAGAGACTTGAACCACTGAGTCGCATCGATAAGCTGCACCTGGCCCTTACGGTGCGCGGGCTTCTTGTTCGACAGCACCCAGACGTAGGTGGCGATGCCGGTGTTGTAGAACAGGTTGAGCGGCAGCGCGACGATGGCTTCGAGCCAGTCGTTCTCAATGATCCAGCGGCGGATGTTGCTTTCGCCTTGCCCCGCGTCGCCGGTGAAGAGCGACGAACCGTTATGCACTTCGGCAATGCGACTGCCCAGGGCCGATCTGCCATTCATCTTCGACGCCATGTTGGCCAGAAAGAGCATTTGCCCGTCGCTGGAGCGTGTGACGAGCGAGAGTTCTTCGCCCTTATGCATCACCTTGAAACGAGAGTCGCGCATCCCGTCCTTGCCGCCCATCGCTTCAAGATCCTTCTTCCAGCTCTTTCCGTACGGCGGGTTGGAGAGCATGAAGTCGAACTCTTGTGACGGAAAGGCGTCGTGCGAGAGTGTGGACCATTCCGCGCCCCCGACGATGTGGTCGGCGCTCTCCCCTTCGCCCTTCAGCAGCATGTCCGCTTTACAGACTGCGTACGTTTCCGGATTGATTTCCTGACCGTAGAGTAGGCTGGTGACCTGCTGCTTGCGATTCGCACCGATGGCCGTCAGTGTCTCCTCCGCGACTGTGAGCATGCCGCCGGTGCCACAGGCGCAGTCATACAGCAAATAGGTGCCGGACTTGATCTGGGCTTCGATGGGCAAGAACACGAGATTCGCCATCAGTCGAACAGCATCGCGCGGCGTCCAGTGCTCACCGGCTTCCTCGTTATTCTCTTCATTGAACTTACGGACCAATTCCTCAAAGACCGTACCCATCGCGTGGTTGTCGATGCCGGCCGGCGAAAGGTCGATCTCGGGGTCAAGAAACTTGTTGATGAGCGTACCGATGGCATCGGCCTTGGACAGCGTGTGGAGCTGATTGCGAAACTTGAAGTTCTCTAGAATGTCCTGAACATTGGGCGAGAAGCCATTAAGGTAGTCCTCGAAATCGGCGAGCAACTGCTGCTGACTACCGCGAGACTTGAGGTCGCGCAGGGTGAACTTAGAGGTGTTGTAGAAGGCCTGCCCCGCAGCGGCGCAGAGCGCAGCGCGTTGCTCGGTGATGCGCGCCTCATCGAGCATTTTCTTCGTTTCAAGCACGTCCTGCTTGGTCGGCTCGAGTACCGCGTCCATGCGCCGGATGACGCACATTGGCAGAATCACATCGGGGTACTTGCCCCGCTTGAACAAGTCGCGGAGGACATCGTCGGCGATCCCCCAGATGAAGGAGACGATTTTATTATGGGTTGCTTGGTCCATTAGGAGATTTGCTTCAGCTCCAGCAGTGTTTTAAGGTAATTTTCGCGGAAGCTTACCCTTTTCCTCTTGAGAAATCACTCCTTCCAAATGGGGAAGCGCTGCTAGGGTCGGACAAAAGGCTTCGCTTGCGTTTCGTGAGCAGTGGTATCGGCTCCTCGCTGATCTAAACCCCTTATCGTGATTGAGTAAGGGTTATGAAACCTGGTTTTTACGTTCCTATACTAGAGTTATTCCCTCAGAAACCTCTCGAAAACTAGGTTTAAACCCCTTCCATAACCCCCGTTATGAACCCCCTGTAGGTTTGCCCTCCTGGTTGAACTGGCCATTCACTGGACAGGGTGGGGACTTCGATTAAACTCATTGTTCAAGGCCATCGTCTCCTCGCTCTACATCACCAGTCCACACCCTTTTACCCCCGGCTGCACTGATCACCTCCTTTCCGGAGAAAACGGCCCCTACCTTTGTATGCTTAGACATGTATTCATACCTTCGGTATCAGTGCCTATGACAGACTCGTTGTGTGTCAATGCAACCATATCAAGACGAAAGGAAATAATTATGAAAAGGCCACGTCATGCTCGGAAGAACTGGGTTGCTGCACTCCCTGGCGACTGGCCGGAGAACGAACCTAAAGTGCATTTGTATCGCATCGACCCTCGGCACAGACGGCTATACCTCGGCGTCTTCCCTACTTGGTGTTTTAACTTAGCCTTCGTGAAATCCCAATTCGGTGGGGGCGACTACTGGTACCGGGCTGTCCATAAAGGCCGGATCTGTCGCTCAGATGGGTTCTCGATTGAGGGACCACCGAAACCCGTCCCTGGCTCTTCCGTGAAGGAATCTTCACCTGTTCCAAAGCCATATTTTTGCAACCGACGGTAAAACGTTCACTCGGGTACGACGAGTCGCACCATGTTACTCACGATCCAAGAACTTGCTCAGCTGTTGCACATTAAGGCTGCCACGCTCTACGCATGGGCCGCTCAGGGAAAGATCCCGAGCCTCAAGCTGCATGGACTGCTGCGGTTTCGGCAAGACGAGATCGACCAGTGGTTGGAGTCCTGTCGGGTGGCGAGCCGATCTCCTGGCATCTTGCCCAGAAAGCGCCGACGATGCCCCGAGAGCAACGTAGATGTCCTGATTGAGCGAGCCAAGCGCGCTGTCTATACTCCCACTGGGGAAACCAGACCAATAGCGAGCCCATTCCGAAAGGAGCGATAGAATGGGACTCGTAAAAAGAGGAAATGTGTGGTGGATGGATGTGATGTATCAAGGATCCCGGATTCGGCGATCCACTGGTACGGGAGACAAACGGCTGGCTGAGGCGATTCTTGGGAAAGTCAGGAGCCAGATCGTCGAGGGCGTGTTCTTTGAGAAAAGTCTGGAGCAGGATCGGACCTTCGACGAGATGATGACACGCTATATGGCAGAACGCTCGATCCTGAAGGCTCCCAAGAGCCGGATCCGGGATGCGTCAGCCCTGAAGCATCTCCTCCCGGTTTTTGGTGAGCAACTCCTTGGGCAGATCACGCCGAAGATGCTCGCGGAGTACAAAGTCCAACGGCGGCGCGAAGGGGCAGCCCCAGCGACGACGAACAAGGAACTCCAGCTGGTGCGGCACGCCTTCAATCTGGCGATGCGGGAATGGGAATGGTGCCGAGAGAACCCCATGCACCGTGTGTCCCTTGAGCAGGTGCAGAACGAAGTGGACCGTTGGCTGACTGCCGACGAAGAGGAGCGTCTCCTTGCCGCTTCTTCGCCCTGGCTTCAAGAGATCATTCGCTTTGCGCTCAACACCGGGATGAGGCAAGGGGAGATCCTCAACTTGCAATGGCAGGATGTGGATTTCACACGCGGGACGCTCATCGTCATGAAGAGCAAGAACGGCACACGCCGCACGATCCCCTTGAACGCCACGGTGTACGACCTGCTGGCAACTAAACAGGCCGCCGCAGGCGCATCAAAGGGACCGGTGTTCAAGACACCGTTGGGCAATATGCTCCAAGTGCGATTCCTGGTACGTGAGTTTTGTGAAGCACGAGATCGGGCAGGTATTCCCGATTTCCGCTTCCACGACCTGCGGCACACGTTCGCCACACGACTGGTGCAACGGGGGATCGATTTGTACAAGGTCCAACGGCTGCTCGGTCACAAGACCGGGACGATGACGCAACGCTATGCGCATCATTGTCCTGAAAGCTTGCGGGATGGGGTCAACGTGCTGGAACACCGACCGCCCTATGACACAAATCTGTCACAATTGGGCGGGTCGTTGATGGCGGGATCTTCGAAGTCGTTGATTTAGTGGTGAGCCGGCTGGGACTCGAACCCAGGGCCCTCGCCTTAAAAGCTCTAAAAAACCAATACTAACAATGGCTTGAAATCGTGACGGTTTCCCCATTTTATCAGGCAAATCAAGGCGTTGATGGGTTTCTACTGGTTCGATTGATTCTGAGGATTGCGGTCTGTTTTGCAGAGTTTTAGCACATATTTAGCACATCGAAGGCCCGTTGCATTGAAGGCTTAAATTCCTACGCGAGGACTGGCGAAACGGCAATCTTGACTCTTACCCGTATTCCCCCGCTATACCCCAGCTCACCCCGCCTACTCCCCTAGGGCATTCTCGACGGTTTTTCTCGCTCACGCCACAGAGGAACATGCTCAGGATAGATAATATTGTAGACTCACAAACTGCTCAACCTGTCTGTGGTCTAACTCTATACTTGTTCTATTCGTCACCGTAGAATATGTGGTGTCTTTTGCAGGGAATGATATTGACGAAACGAATAGCGATGGCAAAACTCCTTGGATGTATAGCTGTTGCCCTCATTATCGCAAGCTGCTCGGCGCTAGCGGATAAGCCGCCTTCAACTGGCGTCCTCTCTTTCACGTTCACGCCAGAATTGTCGCAAAAGCTCATTGTGTTCGTCCACGGAGTCTTCGGCGATCCGTCCGAGGCATGGACAAACCGA
>Ga0268299_1002674_pt1 | contig 19806 bp, 16 predicted proteins | sample NOBtaG_FD_193484 | JGI IMG/M metagenome (GOLD analysis project Ga0268299, IMG submission 193484) | Activated sludge microbial communities from bioreactor in Nijmegen, Gelderland, Netherland - NOB reactor | ecosystem: Engineered > Bioreactor > Aerobic > Activated sludge | place: Netherlands... | reverse complement strand
AGCTCTCCAATCTCTGCTGGCTGTGGGACGACAACCACATCACCATCGAGGGCCACACCGAGATCACCTTCACCGAGGACGTGGCCGCGCGCTTCCGCGCCTACGGTTGGAACGTCCTCGAGGTTCCCGACGCCAACGACACCGGCGCGGTCGCGCGCGCGCTCGAGCTGTTCCGCCAGGAGAAGGATCGGCCGACCTTCATCGTCGTGCGCAGCCACATCGCCTACGGCGCCCCCAACAAGCAGGACACCAAGGAGGCCCACGGCGAGCCGCTCGGCGAGGACGAGATCCGCCTGGCGAAGAAGTTCTACGGCTGGCCGCAGGACGCCAAGTTCGTCGTCCCCGACGGCGTGCGCGCCCGCTTCGACGAGCTGGTCGGCAAGCGCGGGCGCGAGCTGCGCGAGGCCTGGCAGGCGAAGTTCCGCGAGTACGCCAAGGCGCACCCGGAGCTGGCCGAGCAGGTCGAGCGCATCGACCGGCGCGAGTTGCCGCCGGGCTGGGACCGCGACCTTCCCTCGTTCGCCCCGGATGCCAAGGGTGTCGCCGGCCGCGACGCGTCGGCGAAGGTGCTCAACGCGCTGGCGAAGAACGTGCCCTGGCTGGTGGGCGGCTCGGCCGACCTCGCGCCGTCGACCAAGACGCGCCTGACGTTCGACGGCAGCGGCGACTTCCAGCCCGACGACCACGGCGGCCGCAACTTCCACTTCGGCGTGCGCGAGCACGTCATGGGCGCGGTGATCAACGGCATGGCGCTGTCGAAGCTGCGCCCCTACGGCTCCGGCTTCCTCATCTTCAGCGACTACGCCCGCGGCTCGATCCGGCTGGGCGCGCTGATGGAGATCCCGGTGATCCACGTCTTCACGCACGACTCGATCAGCCTGGGCGAGGACGGTCCGACGCACCAGCCGATCGAGCAGCTTCCGGGGTTGCGCGCCATCCCCAACCTGATCGTGCTGCGGCCGTGCGACGCCAACGAGGTGCTGGCGGCGTGGAAGGTGATCCTGCCGCTCACGCACCGCCCGGTGGCGCTGATCCTGACGCGCCAGGCGCTGCCGACGCTCGACCGCTCGCGCTATGCCCCGGCCGACGGCCTCGCCAAGGGGGCGTACGTCCTCGCCGACGCCCCGGGCGGCAAGCCGAGCGTGATCCTGATCGCGAGCGGCAGCGAGGTGCCCCTCTGTCTCGAGGCCTTCGACAAGCTGGCCGCCGACGGCGTCGCCGCGCGCGTCGTCAGCATGCCGTCGTGGGAGCTGTTCCGCGAGCAGACCCAGGCCTATCGCGACAGCGTCCTGCCGCCGGCGGTGGCGGCGCGCGTGTCGGTCGAGCAGGCGTCCACCTTCGGGTGGGAAGCGTTCACCGGCATCGGCGGAGAGCGCATCGGCATGCACAGCTTCGGCGCCTCGGCGCCGGCGAAGGACGTGCAGAAGCACTTCGGCTTCACGGTCGACAACGTCGTCGCGGCGGCCAAGCGACAGCTCGCCCGCTGACACGAGGAGGATGGTCATGCAGCTCGGGATGATCGGACTGGGCCGGATGGGCGCCAACATGGTGCGCCGACTGATGCGCGGCGGACACGAATGCGTCGTGTTCGACGCCAACCCGAAGGCGGTGCAGGACCTGGCGAAGGAGGGCGCGGTGGGGGCGTCCTCGCTCGACGACTTCGTCGCCAAGCTGCGACCGCCGCGCCCGGCGTGGCTGATGGTGCCGGCCGCCGTGGTCGACAAGTCGCTCGCCGACCTGGCGCCGCGCCTCGCCCGGAACGACATCGTCATCGACGGCGGCAATTCGTACTACATCGACGACATCCGCCGCTCGCACGAACTCGAGGCCAAGGGCCTGCGCTACCTCGACGTCGGCACCAGCGGCGGCGTCTGGGGTCTCGAGCGCGGCTACTGCATGATGATCGGCGGTCCGACCGAAGCGGTCCAGCACCTCGACCCGATCTTCCGCACGCTCGCACCGGGCGCCGGCTCGGTCGAGCGCACGCCCGGGCGCGACGCGCTCGGCGGCACGGCCGAGCAGGGCTATCTGCACTGCGGTCCCTCGGGCGCCGGCCACTTCGTCAAGATGGTCCACAACGGCATCGAGTACGGCATGATGGCCGCCTACGCCGAGGGCCTGAACATCCTGCGCCACGCCAACGTCGGCAAGCACGGCCGCGAGGTGGACGCCGAGACCACGCCGCTGCGGAATCCGGAGCACTATCAGTACGACCTCAACCTGCGCGACGTCGCCGAGGTGTGGCGCCGCGGCAGCGTGGTCGCCTCGTGGCTGCTCGACCTCACCGCCGCGGCGCTCACCGAAGACCCGGATCTGTCGAAGTTCGGCGGCCGCGTCTCCGATTCCGGCGAGGGTCGCTGGACGGTGCAGGCGGCGATCGAGGAGGGCACGCCGGCGCCGGTGCTGAGCGCGGCGCTCTACCAGCGCTTCTCCTCGCGCGGCGAGGACGAGTTCGCCGCCAAGATCCTCTCCGCCATGCGCTACGAGTTCGGCGGTCACCTGGAGAAGAAGTAGTGGCGGCAACGAACGGCACGGTGCGCGCGGGCGACCCGTGCGTGATGGTGATCTTCGGTGGCGCCGGCGACCTCACCAAGCGCAAGCTCGCGCCGTCGCTCTTCAACCTGGCGCGCGCGGGCCTGCTCAACCCGAGCTTCGGCATCATCGGCGTGGCGATGAACGAGCTCGACGACGAGCAGTTCCGCAACCACCTGACGGAGGCGGTGCAGCAGTTCGGCTCGGGCTACGACGCCGCGCTCTGGGAGCCGCTGCGGCGCAACACCTCGTACGTCACCGGCCGCTTCGACGACCCGGCCGTCTACCAGAAGCTGGGCGAGCGCATCGCCGCGGCCCAGAAAGCGTGCGGGGCGCCGCCCAACGCGCTCTTCTACCTCGCCACGCCGCCGCAGTTCTTCGGGGTGATCGGCGAGAAGCTCGGCGAGGCCAAGCTGGTGCGTCCGGCGGACGACGGCGCCGGCTGGAGCCGCATCATCGTCGAGAAGCCCTTCGGCCGCGATCTCGACTCGGCGCGGGCCCTCAACAAGCAGTTGCTCTCGGCCTTCGACGAGTCGCAGATCTACCGCATCGACCATTACCTCGGGAAGGAGACGGTTCAGAACGTCCTCACCTTCCGCTTCCTCAACGGCATCTTCGAGCCGATCTGGAACCGCCGCTACGTCGACCACGTGCAGATGATCGTGGCGGAGACGCTCGGGGTCGAGGGCCGCGGCGGCTACTACGACACCTCCGGTGCGATGCGCGACATCCTGCAGAACCACATGTTCCAGCTCCTCTGCCTGGTCGCGATGGAGCCGCCGCTGTCGCTCTCGGCGGAGGACGTTCGCAACGAGAAGGTGAAGGTTCTGCACGCCATCCGCCGGCTGAGCGACGAGGAGATCCTGCAGAACGTCGTCCGCGGTCAGTACGATGCCGGCGCGATCGCGGCGCAGGTGGTGCCGGCCTACCGCGCCGAGCCGAGCGTCGCGCCCGAGTCGAACACCGAGACCTACGCCGCGATGAAGCTGTTCATCGAGAACTGGCGCTGGGCCGACGTGCCCTTCTACCTGCGCACCGGCAAGCGCCTGGCGGCGCACGACACCGAGATCGTCATCCAGTTCCGGCGCGTGCCGCTGCGGCTCTGCGCCGACGACGTCACCATGCCGCCCAACCGGTTGACCATCCACATCCAGCCCGACGAGCGCATCACCCTCAGCTTCCAGGCGAAGCGCCCGGGGCCCGGCCTGCGGCTGGCGCCGGTGGAGCTGCAGTTCGCCTACAACGAGCTCGAGGGGCGGACGGCCGGCACCGGTTACGAGACGCTGATCTACGACTGCATGACCGGCGACTCGATGCCCTTCCACCGCGCCGACATGGTGGAGGAGGCGTGGAAGGTGGTGACGCCGATCCTCGACGTGTGGAAGGCGCTGCCGCCGCGTGACTTCCCCAACTACGCCGCCGGCTCCTGGGGGCCGAAGAGCGCCGAGGCGCTGATGGCGCGCGACGAGCGCTGCTGGATCGACCCGGTCTGACCGCGACTGGAGGACGACGTGATTCTCGCGGGCGACATCGGCGGCACCAACACGCGCCTGGCGTTCTTCGGCGAGGATCTCGTCCAGCCACTGGCCGAGCAGACCGTTCCCAGTCGCGCGCACGCCGGCCTGGCCGAGATCGTGCGCGCCTTCGTCGCCGAGCGCCGCCTGGAACCCCAGCTCGCCTGCTTCGGCGTCGCCGGCCCGGTCCGCGACGACCGCTGCGAGGCGACCAACCTGCCGTGGGTGGTCGATCGGCGCGAGCTGGCGAGCTGCCTCGGCAGCGAGCGCGTCTGGCTGATCAACGACCTGGAAGCCAATGCCTTCGGCCTGGCATCGCTCGGTGAGAGCGATTTCTGCACCCTGCAGGAGGGCGCGCCCGGCGCGCGCGGCAATCTCTGCGTGGTCTCGGCCGGCACCGGCCTGGGCGAGGCCGGCGTCCTGTGGGACGGCGACGCCCATCACCCCTTCGCCACCGAGGGCGGGCACGCCAGCTTCAGCGCCGAGAGCGACCTCGAGATCGATCTGCTGCGCTGGCTGCGGCGGCGCTTCGACGAGCACGTGAGCTGGGAGCGGGTCGTGTCGGGACCGGGACTGGTGAACCTCTACCACTTCCTGCGCGACTCCGGCCGCGGCGAGGAGCCGGCCTGGCTGGCGGACGAGATCGCGGCCGGCGATCCCGCCGCGGTGGTCTCGCTCCACGCGCAGGACGGCCGCTCGGAGCTCTGCGCCCAGGCCCTCGACCTGTTCGCGCACTTCTACGGCGCCGAGGCCGGCAACGCCGCGCTCAAGTACCTGGCGATCGGCGGCGTCTACCTCGGCGGCGGGATCGCCCCGCGCAACCTTGCGAAGATGAAGGACGGCACCTTCCTGCGCTCGTTCCTCGACAAGGGCAGAATGCGCGACGTGCTGGAGGCGATGCCGGTGCGGGTGGTGCTGAACCCGAAGGCGGCGCTGTTGGGCTCGGCGCGCTGCGCCGCGCTGCGCGGGGGTGCGCGGTGAAGCCGCTGGTGGTGGTCGATCCGCCGGCGACGCTGGCGCGCGTCTTCGCCACCCGCTTCGGCATCGAGGCGCGCGCCGCCATCGCCGCGCGCGGGCGCTTCTCGTGCGCGCTCCCCGGCGGCTCGGTGGCGGAGGAGTTCCTGCCGGTGCTGGCGGCGGCGCCGATGGACTGGGGCAAGGTGGACTTCTTCTGGGGCGACGAGCGCGCCGTCGGCCCGGACGATCCCGACTCGAACTTCGGCCTGGCGAAGCGGCTGCTCCTCGATCGGGTGCCGGCGCAGGCGCACCGCATGCCGGGGGAGGAGGCCGACCTCGAAGCGGCGGCGCGCGTCTACGCGGCGCAACTGGCGTTCGTGCTGGGTGAACCGCCCAGGCTCGACATGGTCGTCCTCGGGGTCGGGCCGGAAGGGCACGTCTGCTCGCTCTTCCCCGGCCATCCGCTGCTGCGCGTGCGCGACCGACTGGTCGCGGCGATCACCGACTCGCCCAAGCCGCCGCCGCGCCGCCTGACCTTCACCCTGCCGGCGCTCGAGCAGGCGCGCCTGCTGGTGGTGGCGGCGTTCGGGGCGGCCAAGGCCGAGGCGATTCGCGCCGCGGTCGAGGACGCCACTTCGAACCTGCCGGTGGCATTGGCGCTGCGCGCCGCGCCGCGCGCGCTGGTGCTGCTCGATGCCGCGGCCGCGGCGCAGCTGGAGAAGCCGAGCTCATGACGACTCCGTCGCTGGTGTTCCTGTTCGACGTCGACCTCACGCTGCTCGACAACGACCGCATCACGCTCGACCTGAAGCGCCATCTGGTGCGCACGGTCGGGCAGGCGTGCGCCGACACCTACTGGGCGCACTTCGAGGACCTGCGGCGCGAGCTCGGCTACGCCGACTACCTCGGCGCGCTGCAGCGCTACCGCGTCCAGAACCCGCACGACCCGCACGTGTTGACGGTCTCGCACTTCCTGATCCACTACCCGTTCGCCAACCGCCTCTATCCGGAGTCGCTCGACGCGCTCGAGCACGTGCGCCAGTGGGGCGAGACGGTGATCCTCTCCGACGGCGACGTCGTCTTCCAGCCGCTCAAGGTCGAGCGCTCCGGCATCGCCGAGGCGGTCGAGGGCCGAGTGCTCATATACGTCCACAAGGAGAACGAGCTCGCCGAGGTCGAGCGGCGCTTCCCGGCGCGCCACTACGTCCTGGTCGACGACAAGCTGCGCATCCTGACGGCGGTCAAGGCGATCTGGGGTGCGCGGGTGACCACGGTCTTCGTGCGCCAGGGGCACTACGCCAACGACGCCGCCGAAGTCGCCAAGTACCCCGCGGCCGACCTCACCATCGCGCGCATCGGCGAGCTGCTGTCGTTCGAGCGCAGCGCCTTCGAGGGCTGAGGTGGATCTGACGCGCCTCACCCGCACGCGCGAGGGCCGCCGCCTGCGCGAGGTCGAGGAGGGCCGGGCGGACTGGCAGGCGTGGGGGCCGTATCTGAGCGAGCGCGCCTGGGGCACCGTGCGCGAGGACTACAGCGCGGGCGGCATGGCCTGGGACTACCTGCCGCACGACCACGCCCGTTCGCGCGCCTACCGCTGGAGCGAGGACGGCCTGGCCGGCATCTGCGACCAGCACCAGCACGTCTGCTTCGCGCTGGCGCTGTGGAACGGGCGCGACCCGATCCTCAAGGAGCGGGCCTTCGGCCTCACCAACGGCCAGGGCAACCACGGCGAGGATGTCAAGGAGTACTACTTCTACCTCGACTCGACGCCGACCCACTCGTACATGAAGTACCTCTACCGCTATCCCCAGGCGGCCTATCCGTACGACGCGCTGGTGCGAGGGAATCGCGAGCGCGGCCGCGACGCGCCCGAGCTGGAGCTGGTCGACACCGGCGTCTTCGACGGCAACCGCTTCTTCGACGTCTTCGTCGAGTACGCCAAGGCCTCGCCCAGCGACCTCCTGATCGAGATCACGGTGGTGAACCAGGGCAGCGAAGCCGCGACCCTCGACGTGCTGCCGACGGTGTGGTTCCGCAATCGCTGGTCGTGGGACGCCGGCGCGGCGCGGCCCGAGCTGCGCGCGGGTCGCCGGACGCGCCGCTGGCGCAGCGTCGAGCTGGAGGACGTCGACGGGCCCGCGCTGACGCTCTTCGCCGAGGGCGCGCCCGAGCTGCTGTTCACCGAGAACGAGAGCAACAGCGAGAGGCTGTGGGGGCGGACGTGCGCGACGCCCTACGTCAAGGACGCCTTTCACGAGTATCTGGTGCACGGCCGTCCCGAGGTCGTCAACCCGGCGCTCTGCGGCACCAAGGCCGCGGCGCGCCAGCGGCTCGAGCTCGCGGGCGGCGCGAGCGCGCGTCTGCGCTTGCGGCTCACGGCGCGCCGCGCCGGCCGCGGCTTCGAGCCGTTCGCCGCCGAGTTCGAGCGCACGCTCAAGGCGAGGCGCGCCGAGGCCGACGACTTCTACGCCGCCGTGCTGCCGGCGGAGATCCCGGCCGATGCCCGCCTGGTCGCGCGCCAGGCGCTCGCCGGGCTGCTGTGGTCGAAGCAGTTCTATCATCTCGAGGTGCGCCGCTGGCTCGACGGCGACCCGACCCAGATCGCGCCGCCGCCCGAGCGGCAGCGCGGCCGCAACCACCGCTGGAAGCACCTCCACAATGCCGACGTGATGTCGGTGCCCGACAAATGGGAGTTTCCCTGGTACGCCTCGTGGGATCTGGCGTTCCATTGCGTCGTGTTGGCGATGGTCGACTGGAACTTCGCCAAGCGGCAACTGCGGCTGCTGCTGCGCGAGTGGTACATGCATCCCAACGGCCAGATCCCGGCGTACGAGTGGTCGTTCGACGACGTCAATCCGCCGGTACACGCCTGGGCCGCGCTGCGCGTCTTCCAGATGGAGCGACTGCGCACGGGGAAGGGCGATCGCGACTTCCTCGAGGCCGTCTTTCACAAGCTGCTGCTGAACTTCAACTGGTGGGTGAACCGCAAGGACGTCGAAGGCGACAACGTCTTCGAGGGCGGCTTCCTCGGCCTCGACAACATCGGCTTGTTCGACCGCAACACGCCGCTGCCGCCGGGCTACATCCTCGGCCAGTCCGACGGCACGAGCTGGATGGCGATGTACTGCCTCAACATGCTGGCGATCGCGATCGAGCTGGCGGGCGAAGACGACGTCTACGAGGACGTCGCCGTCAAGTTCTGGGAGCACTTCCTGTTCATCGCGGAGGCGATGTACCGGCGCGGGTTGGGCGACGGCATGAGCCTGTGGCACGAGACCGACGGCTTCTTCTACGACGTCGTGCGCCTGCCCTCGGGTGAGCAGCGGCCGATCGAGGTGCGCTCGCTGGTCGGCCTGATCCCGCTGCTGGCGACCGCGGCGGTGGACTATCGCGTCATCGACCGCTTCCCGGCGTTCAAGCGGCGGGTCGAGTGGTTCATGCACAACCGTCCCGAGTTGGCGCAGAACATCGCCGTGATGCACGACGCCCAGCGCTCCGATCGCGCCCTGCTGTCGGTCGTCAAGCCCGACCAGTTGCAGCGCGTCCTGCGCCTGATGCTGGATGAGAACGAGTTCCTCTCGCCGCACGGCATCCGCTCCGTCTCCCGCCGCCATCTGGAGCAGCCGTACTCGTTCCGCGTCGCCGGGGCGGAGTACACGCTGCGCTACGAGCCGGCCGAGTCGCGCTCCGGCGTGTTCGGCGGCAACTCGAACTGGCGCGGGCCGGTGTGGATGCCGCTCAACTACCTGTTGATCGAGTCGCTGCAGCGCTTCGGTTACTACTTCGGCGACTCCTATCGCGTCGAATGCCCGACCGGCAGCGGCCGGATGCGCACGCTCGACGAGGTGACGCTCGAGCTGTCGCGCCGGGTGGCGGGTATCTACCTGCGCGACCGCGACGGCCGGCGCGCGGTGTTCGGCGTACAAGAGCGCTTCCAGAACGACCCGCTGTGGCGCGACTACCTGCCGTTCCACGAGTACTTCCACGGCGACACCGGCGCCGGCCTCGGCGCCGCCCACCAGACCGGATGGACGGCACTGGTCGCCAAGCTGCTGCAGCAGTCGGGCGCTTCCTTCGCGGCGCCCGCGCGTGCCGCCCGACCCCGGCGCACTCGGAAGGATGGAGCGGCGCGGCCGCGCCAGCGGAAGGCGGCGACGCGCCGGCGCGCGCGGCCGACGCGCGCCTAGTGCTGGCGACCGGCGACCTGCTCGAGGTCGGGCGTACGGCGAGCGTCATCGTCGCCGCGCTCTTCCCGATCGTGAACCCGCTCGGCGGCGCGCCGATCTTTCTCACCCTCACCGCCTCGACCTCGAGCGCGACGCGTGAGGTGCTGGCGCGCCGGGTCGCGCTCAACGGCTTCGTCATCCTGCTGGTGTCGCTCTTCGTCGGCACCCGCATCCTGGGCTTCTTCGGCATCTCGGTCGGCGTCATGCAGGTCGGCGGGGGGCTCTTGCTGAGCTCCGCCGCCTGGAACCTGCTGCGCCGCGACGAACCGGTCGAGCCGCGCGCCTCGGCTCCCTGGAGCGCGACGCAGATCGCGACGGCGGCGTTCTACCCGCTGACGCTGCCGCTGACCGTCGGCCCCGGATCGATCTCGGTGGCCGTCACCCTCGGCGCGAACGCGCCGGCGAGCGCTCTGCCCGCCTTCGGCCTGGTGCTGGCGGCGCTGCTGGGCACCGGCGGCATCGCCCTGTCGGTGTACCTCAGCTACAGCTTCGCCGAGCGCCTCGCGCGCCTCCTGGGGGCCGCGGGCACCAATGTCTTCCTGCGACTCTCGTCCTTCATCCTCCTCTGCCTCGGCATCCAGATCATGTGGAACGGCGTCACGGCGCTGGTGCCAACGCTGCCGCTGCCGCGCTGAGCCGGGGCTGCGTCCCCGAGAACCCGGGTGCAATGTGCGTCCCCGTGCCGTATGCTCGCGAGCGCAAGAGGTGACTGCCATGCGGACGATTGCATCCCTTCTGGCGTTCTCGCTGTTGCTCGCGGGGCCGACGATGCTCGCGGCGCAGGAAGAGGACGCCGCTCTGGAGAAGGCGCTCGAGGTCCCCGACGTGGACCTCCCCGGGGCGGGCCAGGCCCCCGGTATCGGCAGCGGCCCGGTCGACGGCTTCTCCGTCGACGGCGGCGCGATCGGCGCGGGCGAAGAGCCCATCGGCGGTCCGGAGGTCGGCGGGCTACCCGTCCTGGAGGGCGATGGCATGGACGGGGAACTGGGCGAGGAGCTGGGCGGAGACTGATACGGCCCGGGTACGCCGGGCCGACCGGATCGGCCTTGTCGCTCGCGGAAAAGCACGCTAAGCCCAGCCGGGACGTGCAGGAGGTGGCATGGCTGAACCCGAGCGTTTTCGCATCAACCGGCCGGACGTGATCCACGAGATTCTCGATGGCGAGCTCGTCATCGTGAATCTGCGGAACGGGGCGTACTACAGCCTCGATCCGGTAGGGACCGTCGTTTGGCAGGAGGTCGAACGCGGCTCGAGCGAGGCCGAGATCGTGGCCGAGATGCTGGCGTGCTTCGAAGGCGACGCCGCAGTGATCGAGGAGGGGGCGCGCTCGCTGCTGGCGGAGTTGCGGCGCGAGGATCTGGTGACGGCAGCCGAGGGAGCGCCGGTCGCCGACGGGCGCCTGCCGCGCGACGGTCGCACCGCGTTCGCGCCGCCGCGCCTGCAGAAGTACACCGACATGCAGGAACTCCTCCTGCTCGATCCGATCCACGAGATCGACGAATCCGGCTGGCCATCGCGCGGGACGTGATGGCTGTCGCGCCGCTGCGACCGAGCGGCCCTCCCGATTCGCCCGCGCAGGCCTTCTTTCACGCGGCCGAGGCGACTTTCGAGCGGGCGTCTCGCGCGGGCGTGGTGAGTCGCGACCTGCTGCTCGCGGGCCGGCGCATCCGCCTCGAGTTCGCCGGCGAAGCGCTGCTGCGGCCGCTCACCCGCGCGCTCGCCCATCTCCTCGTCGCCCCAAAAGGCGAGGGCGATCTGACGGTGCTGCTGTGGGACCGAGCCTCCACCGGGGTGGCGGCCCCGCCGCCGCCCTGGGGCGTCGATGCGTACACCGTCCGATCCGAGATCGCGGGCTACAACACCGACGACTTCCACACCACCTTCCAGACGGACACGCAGTCGCTCCTGCTGTTCGATGGCGCGCGCATGCGCGCGATCTACTGGACCGCCGACGCCGCAAGGCTGCCGACCTACGACCAGGCGGCGCCGCTGCGCTCGATCCTGCACTGGTGGTCGCGCCGGCGGGCGATGCAGATGGTGCACGGCGCCGTCCTCGCGGGCGAAGACGGCTGCGTACTGCTCGCCGGACCTAGCGGTGCGGGCAAGTCGTCGACCGCGCTCGCCTGCCTGCCCTCGCCGCTGCGCTTCCTGAGCGACGACTACAGCCTGCTCCAGTTCGAGCCCGAGCCGCGCATCCACTGCGTGTACAGCGTCGCCAAGGTGGGTGCGGCCGACGTCGACCGCATGCCCCACCTCCGCCCCATGATCAGCAACCGCTGGGAGGTCGGGCGGGAGAAGGCGGTGTTCTTCCTGCACGAGGAAGCGCCGGAGAAGCTGGTGGGCAGCGCCCGCCTGCGGGCCATCGTCCTGCCGGATCGATGCGGCGGGCGCGACAGCGCGCTGGAGCCGGTCTCGGCCGCGGCGGCGCTGGTGGCGCTGGGGGCGAGCACGCACGTGCAGTTGCCCAACGCGGGCGAGGAGGTCCTGCGGCGACTGCTGCCGGTCGTCCGCTCGCTGCCGTGTCTGCGCCTGCGCCTGGGCACCGACGTCGCGCAACTGGCGCCGCTGCTCGTGGGCCTGCTGCGCTCGCTGGGCAGGTCGCCGGCGAGCTGAGGCGCGATGGCGGGGCGGGCTGCGATCGTGACGCTGGTGCTGGGAGAGCGGCATCGGCGGCTCTGGCAGCGCCATGCGCGCCCCGGCTGGCAGCGCTACGCCGAGCGCCACGGGCTGGACCTGATCGCCCTCGACGCGCCGCTCGATTCCAGCCCGCGGGCGGCGGCACGTTCGCCGGCGTGGCAGAAGCTGCTGGTCGCATCGCAGCCCTTCGCGCGCGACTACGAGCGCCTGGTCTGGCTCGACGCCGACGTGCTCATCCATCCCGAGGCTCCCTCGATTCTCGCCGGCGTGCCGGAGGAGTGCGTCGGCGGCGTCGACGAGTTCTCTCAGCCCGATCCGGACGCCTACCGCCACGCGCTGCGGACCCTCTATCGTATTTTCGAAGGAGAGGGCGTTCCCGTGCATCGCAACGAGACGCCGGCGGAGTTCTACGCCGCCTTCGGCCTCGCCGACGGCGGGCCGAGGGTGGTGAACACCGGGGTGCTGGTGCTCACGCCGGCGCGTCACGGCGCTCTGCTGGAGGACGTCTACCGCCGCTACGAAGAGCTTCCCGGGGCGCACATGCTCGCCGAGATGCGCCCGCTGTCGTGGGAGCTCTGTCGCGCCGGCGTGATGCACTGGCTCGATGGCCGCTTCAATCGCCTGTGGGCGGTCGAGAAGGCGCTGCGCTTCCCCTTCCTGTTGCGCGGCGGCCGCCATCCCGCCGCGGCCCGCTGCGCTCGGATCGCGCTTTCGGACTCGCACTTTCTCCACTTCGCCGGACTGCACGCCGAGATGGCGTTGCTGGAGGAGGGGGGCGAGCCGCTGCCGCCGCCGCGCCCGCGCCGGGCGCCGAGTGTCCCGGCCCCGCGCGCGCCGCGCTGCGACACGCCGGTCGCGCTGTTGCTCTACAACCGGCCGGAGACCACGGCGCGCGTGCTCGCCGCGATTCGCGCCGTGCGGCCGTCGCGGTTGTTGCTGATCGCCGACGGCCCGCGCAGGGAGGTGGAAGGGGACGCGGCTCGCTGCGTGGCCGCGCGCGCGGAAGCGGAGCGGATCGACTGGGACTGCGCGATCGAGCGCGACTACGCCGAGGTGAACCAGGGCCTTGCCGCGCGCGTCGCCGGCGGCCTCGACTGGCTCTTCGAGCGCGTCGACGAGGCCATCGTGCTGGAGGACGACTGCCTGCCGCACCCGTCGTTCTTCCGGTTCTGCGGCGAGCTGCTGCAGCGCCATCGCGGCGACGAGCGGGTGATGAGCATCGCGGGCAGCGACTTCCGCTTCGGCCTGGTTCCGAGCGACGCCAGCTATGCCGCCTCGCGCTATCCGCTCGTCTGGGGATGGGCGACGTGGGCGCGTGCCTGGCGGCGCCACGACCCCTCGATGGCGGACTGGCCGGAGCTGCTGCGGCGGGGCTGGGTGCGGCAGCACGTGACGGGGCGGGCGGCCGACTACTGGGAGTACGTCTTCAACGACGCCTACGAGCGGCGCCACACCTGGGACTTCGCCTGGACTCTGTCCTGCTGGCGCGCCAACGCCGTGGCGCTGCATCCCAACGTCAACCTGGTCTCCAACATCGGCTTCGGCGCCGGCGCCAGCCATACGCACGACAGCCGCGACGCCTTCGCGGAGATGCCGGTCGAGGCGATGTCCTTTCCCCTGCGCCACCCGGACACCCTCGAGCCCGACCCGCGCGGCGAGGAGCTGATCGACCAGAACCTCTTCGGCGGCTCGGTCGATCGGCTGTGGCAGCGCCTGCGACTGCGCCGGAGTCGAATTCAGGATTGACGGTTTCGGCGCGAGGGCGTACAGCGGGGCTGAACACGGTCACCAGGGAGGAAGTGCGATGGCGTCCGAGAAAGCCGTTCCGATGAATGAAGCGGTGACCCGCGGAGATGCCGCCGGCATCCGGTCCGCGACCGGTCGACTGCTCTCCTGGTTCCTGCGCGCAATGGGCGGCGTCGCGGTGCGGTGCGAGCTGTGGAACGGCGACGTCGTCGAAGGCGGGCAGGGCGAGCCGGTGGCGACCGTGAAGGTGAAGGACGCGACGACCCTGCTCAGGGTCGTCTACGATTCGGAGCTCGAGTTCGGCGAGGCGTACAGCGACGGTCGCATCGAGGTGACCGGCGATCTGGTCGGCCTCATGGAGGCGATCTACCGCGCCCCCGCGCACCCGCTGGCGGCTCGCTTCCTGCGCCGCGGGCTGAAGCGCTCGGCGAACACGCACGCGCGCTCGCGCGACAACGTCCACCGCCACTACGACCTGGGGAACGAGTTCTATCGGCTCTGGCTCGACCGCGAGATGCTGTACACCTGCGCCTACTTCCCGACCCCCGGCGCCAGCCTCGAGGAGGCCCAGATCGCCAAGATGGAGCACGTCTGCCGCAAGGTCGACCTGCGTCCCGGCGATCGCGTGGTCGAGGCGGGCTGCGGCTGGGGCTCGCTGGCGCTCTACATGGCGCGGGTGAAGGGGGCGACGGTGCGCGCCTTCAACATCTCGAAGGAGCAGATCGCGTACGCCCGCGAACGGGCGCGGCGCGAGGGACTGGAGGGGAGGGTGGAGTTCGTCGAGGACGACTACCGCAACGTCCGCGGCCGCTACGACGTGTTCATGTCGGTCGGCATGCTCGAGCACGTCGGGCCGGAGAACTACCGCGAGCTCGGCCGGGTGATCGACTCGAGCCTCGAGGCCCACGGCCGTGGCCTGATCCACACCATCGGCCGCAACCGACCGGAGGCGCTGAACGCCTGGATCGCCAAGCGCATCTTCCCCGGCGCCTACCCGCCGACCCTGCGCGAGATGATGGAGATCTTCGAGCCCGTCAATCTGAGCGTGCTCGACGTCGAGAATCTCCGCCTGCACTACGCCAGCACGGCGCGCCACTGGCTCGACCGCTATCTCGCCCACGTCGGCGAGGTGCGACGGATGTTCGACGAGCGCTTCGCACGCGCCTGGGAACTCTACCTGTCCGGCACGGTCGCGGCGTTCACCAGCGCGACGCTCGAGCTCTTCCAGGTGGCGTTCGCGCGCGCGATGCACAACGAGATGCCGTGGACGCGAGCGCACCTCTACGAGTCCTGATCGTCGGCGGCGGGCCGGCGGGCTCGTCGTGTGCCTGGCGGCTGCGGCGCGCCGGCCTGGACGCGGTGGTGTTCGATCGGCGTGCGTTCCCGCGCGACAAGGTGTGCGCCGGCTGGATCACGCCGCAGGTGGTCGCCGAGTTGCAACTCGATCTCGACGACTACGCCCGCGGCGGGCGCACCCTGCAGGCGATTCGCGGCTTCCGCATCGGCGTGATCGGGGGCGACGACGTCGAGGTACGTTACGATCGCGTCGTCAGCTACGGCATCCGTCGCTGCGAGTTCGACGAGTACCTGCTGCGTCGCTCGGGCGCGCCGGCGTTTCTGGGGGCGGCGCTGCGCTCGCTCGAGCGCGCCGGCGACCAGGGGTGGGTGCTGAACGGCGAGCTGCGCGCCGACGTGCTGGTCGGCGCGGGCGGCCACTTCTGCCCGGTGGCGCAGAGGCTCGGCGCCCAACTGGGCCAGGGCGAGCCGATCGTGGCGGCGCAGGAGGCCGAGGTTCCGCTGGCCCCGGGCGAGCGCGACGCCTGCCGCGTGGATCCCGAGCTGCCGGAGATCTACTTCACGGCGGACCTGAAGGGGTACGGTTGGGTGTTCCGCAAGGGAGGCCACGTCAACGTCGGTCTGGGCCGGCAGGACTCGCGGCGCCTGGGCGAGCACGTCGAGGAGTTCCTCGAGTTCCTGCGGGCGCGCGGCCGCATCGCCAGGGACTTCGACCTGCCGATGAAGGGCCATCCCTATCTGCTCTACGGTTGCGCCCCGCGGCCGCTGACGGCCGAGCGCGCCCTGCTGATCGGGGACGCCGCGGGGCTGGCGTACCCGCGCAGCGGCGAGGGCATCCGGCCGGCCGTCGAGTCGGGGCTGATGGCGGCCGACGTGCTCGCGGGCGTGCGCGGCGCGCCCGCCGCGAACGCGCTGGCGGAGTACGAGCGCCGAGTCGTCGCCCGCTTCGGCGTCCGGCAACCGGGTGCGGGGGTGCTCGACCTGCTGCCGGAATGGCTGGTGCAGGCGGCCGGGCGGGCGCTGCTGTCGTCGCGTTGGTTCGCCCGGCGAATGGTGATGGACCGCTGGTTCTTCCACCTCCAGCAGGCGCCGCTGGCCTGAGGCCGAGCCGCGGGCGCCGCGCCCGGAGGACCGCCGGCCGGCCGGCGACGTCTATCCTCGAAGCCCAAAATGTGGTTGACCTAGCCGCCGGAAGGAGATCGCCCGATGCCCATCAGCCAGATCCTCGTACCCGTGGACTTCTCCGACGTGTCGATGCAGGCACTCGACTACGCCGCCGAGCTCAGCAAGGGCTTCGACGCCCAGGTTGCCGCGGTGTTCGTGGTCGAACCGCTCTACTACGCCGCGCCGCCGACCGCCTACGGCGCCGCCTCGCAGGTGGCGATGATGCTCGACGATCAGCGCAAGCTCGGGCGCGAGCAGCTCGCCAAGCTGGCGGCGACGATGGCGAAGCGGGGTATCAAGCTGCGCACGGTGTTGCAGGAGGGTACGCCCTACGAGCGCATCGTCGACACCGCCAAGCGCCTCAAGGCCGACCTGATGGTGATGGCCACCCATGGCCGCAGCGGCCTCACCCACCTGCTGATGGGCAGCGTGACCGAGAAGGTCGTGCGCATGGCGCCCTGTCCGGTGCTCACCCTGCGCGGCTACAAGCCGAAGAAGAAGCGCGCCGCGAAGAAGTGAGGACCGGGTTGCTCAACGCCCGCTGAAGCGCGGCGAGCGCTTCTCGAGGAAGGCGCGCACCCCCTCGGCGTAGTCGGCGCTGTCGTAGCAGGCGCGGATCGAGGCCTCGATGGCGGCGTGGTCGCGCGCCGCCGGCGGCTTGCCGAGCTCGCGCAGGACCAGCTTGGCGCTCCGCAGCGTCAGGGGGGCATTGCCGGCGATCTGCTTCGCCGTCTCGACCACCGCGGCGTCGAGCTCGGCCTTGGGGAAGACGCGGTTGACCAGGCCGAGCCGGGTGGCGTCGGCGGCGTCGAAGCGCCGAGCGGTGAAGAAGATCTCGCGCGCTGCCGCGGCGCCGACGACCTGCACCAGGTTCTCGATGCCGGCGGCGCCGTAGCCCAGGCCGAGACGGGCGGCCGGGATGGCGAAGACCGCATCGTCGGCGGCAAAGCGCAGGTCGGCGGTGAGGGCGAGGGCGCAGCCGCCGCCGACGCAGAAACCGTGGATCAGGGCGATGGAGGGCTTGCGGAGGGAGAGCAGGGCCTGGAAGGCGCGGCCGTTCTCGCGGTCGTACTCCTCGGCCGCCGCCCCGCTGCGGGTCTGCTCGAACTCCGAGATGTCCGCCCCGGAGACGAAGGCGACCTCGCCGGCGCCGCGCAGGACGATCACGCGCACGGCGTCGTCCTCGTCGAGGGCGCGGGCCGCCCGCGGGATTTCGCGCCACATGTCCCGGGTGATCGCGTTGCGGCGCTCGGGGTGGTCGAAGACGATCCACCCCAGGCCCCCCTCGATCGCGGTCGTCACCCGGCCGGCCATAGACGCGGGACGCTAGCAGATCTGCTTATCGGGTCGAGAGGCCGTACCGCTGGCAGGCAATATTTGACCTTGACGGGCTTGCGTTTTCCTGGAAAACCCGGAGACTCCGACAGCGTAGGTTCTGGCTGGGTCCGCTGGACCCGAGGATTAGGAGGGTGTGATGCACAATGTGAGGAGAGGGAGCCTTCGCCGCGCCGCGGTAGCGCTCGGCGTTTGCGCTCTGTTTGGGGCACAGACGCAGGTTCTGGCCGACGAGCGCGATCCTGGCGTGATCGCTGGCATCGATCTCGGTGTGTCGGTCCCGACGAGCAAGCACTACCGACACCGCACCGACATCGGCGGGGCGGCGCTGCCGTACGTGGGCTACATGTTGAGCGACTACATCGGCATTCAGGGCAACCTGTTGGCGGCGTTCCAGTCGCCCGACTCGCGTACGCCCAGCCAGGAGTGGACCAGCACCATCGGCTACCTCGCCGGTCCGCGCATCGAGTACCCGTTCGAGCAGCACGGCGCTCCCATTCACCTGTACGGCGTCGCCCAGGGCGGCGGCTTCACGGGCCTGAGCGGGACCCTCACCCAGACCGACCCCGGCATGTCGTTCGGTGGCGGTCTCGACTGGTACCTGACGGACAACGCGGCCCTGTCGATCTTCGGCCGTTGGAACCGGATCGTGGGTGGAGCGCGGCCGAACGCGATCCCGGGGACGGTCTTCGCTTCGGACCCCAACGAAGGCCCGGTCGACTTCGTCACCACCGGTATCGGCTTCAAGTACGACTTCCGCGAGAAGATGGCGCCGCCGCCTCCTCCTCCTCCTCCGCCGGTCAAGAAGGCCGAGGTTCCGCCGGCGCCCGTGAAGAAGCGCCTGGTGCTCCGCGGCGTCAACTTCGACTTCGACAAGGCGAACATCCGTCCGCAGGACGTTCCGATCCTCGAAGAGGCGGTCCGTACGCTCAAGGCCGAGAACCTGCCGATGGTGATCGCGATCGGCCACACCGACGACGTCGGTACCGAGGCGTACAACCAGAAGCTGTCGGTTCGCCGCGCCGATGCGGTGCGCAACTGGCTGGTGAGCCACGGCATCCCGCGCGATCGCATCGTGGCCGAGGGCCGCGGTGAGAGCGATCCGGTGGCCTCCAACGCCACGGCGGACGGGCGGGCGCAGAACCGCCGCGTCGAGCTCAAGCTGAAAGAGTAGTGCGATGGGAAGGAGGGTGGGGCCCCACCGCCTCGCCCTCCTTCCTTCTCTTCTTCCGAGCAGGGCCTTGGGTCTTGCTCCCCCGGCCCGGGTCTGATTTCGGGTAGCCGTGCCGGACTTCTCGGAATTCGCCGTCGATGGGGTGCTGCGGGACGGCGGCTCGATCCGGGTACGGGCGATCCGACCGGACGACAAGCAGCGGCTGGTCGACCACTTCCACAGCCTCAGCCCGCGCTCGGTTCACTTCCGCTTCTTCGGGGCGAAGCGGCGCCTCAGCGAGGCGGAACTGCAGCGCTTCACCGAGGTCGACTTCGTCCGCAACGTCGCCCTGGTGGCGACGCTGCGGGGGGACGATGGCGAGCGCTTCGTCGGCGTCGGGCGCTACATGTCGACCGCCGAAGGACGGGCCGAGGTCGCCTTCGCCGTCTCCGACGAGCACCAGGGCCGCGGCATCGGCTCCATGCTGTTGGAGCACTTGGCGGAGATCGCGCGCGCCAACGGCATCACCGAGTTCGAAGCCGACGTCCTGGGCGAGAACAACCAGATGCTCGCCGTCTTCCGGCGCAGCGGCTTCACGGTGAAGCGCTCGATGGAGGCCGGAGTGGTGCACGTCTCCTTTCCGACGGAGGAGACGCCGGCCTCGGTGCAGGTGAGCCTGGACCGCCAGATGCGCGCGTCGGCCGAGAGCGTGCGCCACTTCCTGGAGGCCCGCTCGATCGCGGTGGTCGGCGCGAGCGAACGCGCCGATTCGCTCGGTGGGGCGGTGCTCCGCAACCTGATGAGCGGCGGGTATCGCGGCGAGCTCCATCCGGTGCATCCGCGCCTGGAGCGCATCCTGGGCTTGACGGCGCATGCCAGCATCGGCGCGATCGGCTCGACGCCGGAGCTGGCGATCGTGGCGGTGCCGCGCGAGAGCGTGGCGGAGGTGGTGGCGGAGTGCGCGCGGGCGGGGGTGCGCGCCGTGCTGGTGTTGTCGGCCGGCTTCGGCGACGCCTCGGAGGAAGGGCGCGCGGCCGAGCGGGCTCTGGCCAGCCAAGCGCGCGAGGCGGGCCTGCGGCTGATCGGGCCGAACTCCCTCGGCATCCTGAACCAGGGCGGCGCGATGGCGATGAACGCCACCTTCGCGCCGCGCTGTCCGCCGGCGGGGCGGGTGGCGATCTCGGCGCAGAGCGCGTCCCTCGGACTGGCGATCCTCGACCACGCGGCGGAGCTCGGCCTCGGGGTG
>Ga0268299_1002672_pt1 | contig 19839 bp, 16 predicted proteins | sample NOBtaG_FD_193484 | JGI IMG/M metagenome (GOLD analysis project Ga0268299, IMG submission 193484) | Activated sludge microbial communities from bioreactor in Nijmegen, Gelderland, Netherland - NOB reactor | ecosystem: Engineered > Bioreactor > Aerobic > Activated sludge | place: Netherlands... | reverse complement strand
TAGTCGATCGACCGGCTGTAGTCGCCGCAGTACTGGAGGATGCGTTCCTCGCTGACGAGGCCGAGGGCCGGCTCCTTGTCGCCGGCCTTGCGCCGCTCGCCGCGGCCGACCGAGTCGATCGTCAGGACGACGAACCCCTTGGCGACGAACTCCTTGCCGATGGCGACGATGTAGTCGGTCTTCTTGTTGCCGCCGGAGCCGTACTGGAGCAGGACGGCCGGGTAGCGGCCCTTCGCATCGCCCTTCGCCTTGGGGACGTAGAGGTAAGCCGGGACGCGGTCGTCCTTGATGCCGGTGAACTCGACGCGGTACTGGGTGTAGTCGTCGGTGCGGGCGACGACCTCGTCCTTCGGGTCGAGGGCCTTGGCGTGATCGACCGGATAGGGGCAGGGGAGCTTCTTCGTCGGGGCCGCCTCCTCGGCGGTGACGCCGAAGCCGCACAGGGCGAGGGCCAGGGCCAGGCCGGCCAGGGTTCGTACCGACATGCGCATCCTCCGGGCAGGGGTCGGGAGTCGAGAGACGATATGCTACCCGGCCGGGCGGTCGCTCGGCAAGGCGTTGCCTGGTCGGGTGCAGGGGCGTTTCCGGGGTGGGTCTTGGTCTCCGCGCTCGCGATTGCTTGGCGTGCCGGTTCGGGATACAATGCAAACGGTGAAGTGCAGAGTTAGCGGGTGGTCACATCAAGCCCTGCCCGATCCTCGATGAAACCTTCATCCCTGCTGAGAATCAACCAGCCATCAGTACATCCAGGAGACACTGCGGTGGCCGAGCCCACACATCCCGCACCAACAAGCCAACCAAGTCCTGTCCACTCGAATCGGACCTCGTCCCCCGACAACCAGGATTCCGCCTCGATCATTCGGGCAATGATCGAACACGAGAACGAACAGCAGAACAACCGGCTGACGTGGCTCCTCACCGTGCAGGGCCTCCTTTTCGCGGGCCTCAGTTTCGCCTGGGACAAGACGGACGCACGCCAGCTGGTGCAGGTGTTATGCCTGATGGGGGCCCTGGTCGCCCTCTCTTCCTGGGCGGCGCTGCGAGTTTCAAAGCAAGCAATGGCCTCCATGCGGGACTGGTGGGACCGCAACAAACCGGAAGGATATGCCGGTCCGGACGTCGTCGGGTATCGCTCCCAGGGTGGGTTTCTACTTTGGCTGATCAGGCCATGGCGCTTCCTCCCCTGGGTGTTTTTCGTCGGCTGGATCCTGGTTTTTGTGCTGAACTCGGCACGAACCTGACCCGCCAGGCGAGCCTGTCGTGACCGCGAATCGGTAGCAATCCTACCTTTTCACGATCCGACCATCCGTGCTATCGACCTTCCGCAAGTTGGATAGGCCCTGGGTCGCGCGCCGCGAACATCGTTGCTCCCCTTGTCCACACCGCCCCCTGCCCTTTTCCAGTGACCGCGGCGGCCTGCTCAGGTACGATGCCTGAGGGATCTGGGCGTACGCCGTCCCGGGAACGGACCGAAGTCGAGGGGTTCGTGGTGTCGTCGATGGCCCGGCTGGTCGCGTTCGCCGTCGCTGCCCTGACGGCCGGTTTTCTCTTCGCTGCGGCGAAGGAGCCGAAGCCCTACGCCGGGCCGGCCTGCAACGCGGCCCTCGACGACTACTTCACCCGCGAGGTCTGGCCGAAGGTCGGCGCGGCCGTGTGCGTCGCCTGCCACAAGGCCGGCGGCGACGCCGAGAAGAGCAAGCTCGTCCTCCGCGACCCGGCCAGGGGAGCCGAGCCAGCACGCCCGGCTCGCCACCGCGAAGTACCGCCTCCTTGTCTAGGCCACCGCCGGCCTCAGCCACGACGGGGCCGAGGTGCTCGCCCCCGACGCGAAGGGCTACGCCGTCCTGGCCGAGTTCGTCCGCCGCGTCAACGCCCCGCCTTGGCAACAGGTCGTCGATCTGCCCCCCGTCGTCGAATCCGGGGCCGCTGCTGGCCCCGATGAACGGCCCCAACCCGAGTAACCGGACCCGCCGTTGACTCCGTCCGCCCCCGTGCGTACTATACCTAAAGTTTTAGGTCTAATTCCTTCGGCGACCCGGAGCCGACTCGTGGACGACCTCCCCACCCCGACGCCGCGCGAGCTGGAGATGCTCAAGGTCCTCTGGGACCGCGGGCCGAGCAGCGTCCGCGACGTGCTGCGCGCCTTGCAGGGCCGCGAGCCGGACCTCGCGTACACGACCGTCCAGACCCTGCTCCGCATCATGGCCGACAAGGGCCTCGTCCACCACGAGGCGGTCGGCCGGACGTTCATCTACACGGCCCACTTCACCCGCGACGACAGCGCCGCCCGCTACCTCGACCGCGTCTTCGACGGGGCGGCCGGCGACCTCGTCTCGAGCCTGCTCCAGAGCGAGAGCATCTCGCCGGAGGAACTCGAGCGCATCCACGCCCTGATCGCGGCCGCCCGCCGCCGGGCCGAGAAGCACTGAGGAGGCCGCCATGCCGCTGTCGCCGCTCGACCGCTGGTTGCTGGCCACCCTCGCCGGGGGCGGCCTGCTCCTCCTCGTCGTCTTCGTCGTCGCCGTCTCGCTGCGTCAGCCGGCCCGGCGGACGCGCTGGTCCGAATGGGGCGTCCTCGCCGCCGTGGCCCTGTCGCTGGCGAGCCTCGCCCCGGCGTGGCTCGTCGTCAGCGTGCCGGTCGAGGTCGCCGCGCCGGCACCGCCACCGCCGCCGGCCGTCATCGAGCCGGCCGAGCCGATCGTGTGGGTCTGGGTGGAGGAACTGCCGGCCGCCGCGGTCGTCGCGCCGGCCGTCGCGGCTCCCGTCGCGCCCCCTGACCCGCCGCCGCTCGACGTGCCGGGCCTGCTCGCGAGCGGCCTGCTCCTCGCCTACGCGGCCGGGGCGGCGTACTTCGCGCTGCGGTGGCTGGTCGGTGTCATCGGCCTGGCCCGCCTCCTGCGGTCCTGCCGGCCGGTGCCGGCCTGGGTCGAGACGGCGGCCCGGGCGCTGCACCCCGGCGTGCGGGTGCTCTGCTCGCCGCGCGTCGAGGTGCCGTTCAGCTGCGGCGTCGTGCGGCCGACGGTCGTCCTGCCGGCCGGCCTCGCCGAACGGGCGACGGCCGACGAGCTGAACTGGGTCCTCGTCCACGAGGCGGCCCACCTGCGGCACGGCGACCCGCGCAGCTACTGGCTGCTCAGCCTCGCCGCGATCGTGTTCTATCCGTTCCCCTGGTTCTGGGGCCTCCGCTCCCGCTGGCGGCTCGACCAGGAGTACCTCGCCGACGCGGAGGCCGCCGTGCTGGGGCCGCCCGTCGCGTACGCCGAGTTCCTGTTGCAATGGGCGACCCGACCGCGCTGCCGGCACGTCCCGGCCGGGGCGGTCGGTGTCCTGGGACGTAGTTCGGACCTTTCGAGGAGGATTACCATGCTCTTGGGTGAGAAGCCCGCCGTCGAATCGCGCTGCCCGCGGCTCTGGTCGGCCGTCGTCGGCCCGGCCCTGCTCGCGGTCGCCATCCTGACGGCCGGCGTCGGCTTCCAGGCCGTCGCCGCCCCGGTGCCGGAGGACAAGAAGGGCGAGCCGAAGAAGGACGAGCCGAAGAAGCCGGCCCAGCCGAACCTGCCGCTCATCCCGAACTTCCCGAACTTCCCGGACCTGGAGCAGATCCTGCCGCCGGACCTGCCGATCGACCCGGATCAGCTCAAGCAGCTCCAGGACGAGATGAAGCGCGTCCGCGACCAGGCCCGCCAGGAGATCGAGAAGGCCCGCCTGCGGATGCAGGGGGGCGGCCTCCGGATCCAGCCGGGCATCCAGCTCCAGAACGTGCCGCTGCGGGCGCTCGGCCGGCCGGTCCAGGGCGACGGCCGCCTCGGGGCCCAGGTCGCCAGCCCGACCGACACCCTCGTCGAGCAGCTCGACCTGCCGCGTGGCATGGGCCTCGTCCTGGAGCAGGTCGAGGACGGCTCCGCCGCGGCGAAGGCCGGCCTCAAGGCGCACGACATCCTGCTCGAGATCGCCGGCAAGCCGGTCACCAGCAGCCCGGAAGACCTCGTCGCCCAGCTGAAGGACGTCAAGGTGGACGAGGCGGTCGATGCCGTCGTCTTGCGCAAGGGCAAGAAGGAGACGGTCAAGGGCGTCAAGCTGCCGGAGGCGAAGCCGGTCCAGGTGCTGCCGGGGCGGAACCTCCGGCCGATCCAGATCAATCCGATCCAGGTCCAGCCGGGCCAGGTCCTGCCGTTCAACCCGATCCAGCTGAACCCGATCCAGGTGCAGCCCGGGCAGTTCAACCCGTTCCAGGTCGTCCCCGGCGGCGCGGCGACGACGCTGGCGGTCAGCCGCAACGGCGACGGCTTCACGACGCAGTACAGCGAGGGCGGCGTGGCGATGAAGCTGACCGGCACCGTCGCCGACGGCAAGGGGACGCTCACCGCCGCCGAGATCACCGAGAACGGCGCGACGACGAAGTATGAGACGCTGGACAAGGTGCCGGAGACGCACCGGGCCAAGGTCAAGGAACTCGTCGAGATGAGCGCGTCGGGGAACGTGAAGATCATCCGGTAAGGAGAGAGCGGCGCACCAGCCCGGAGCGCGAGCGACGGACGGGATTCGCCCGTCGCTCGCGCTCCGGGCTGGTAGCGACCCCCTTCCCGTCGTCACTCCCGCAGCAGCGCCAGCACCTCTCCCAACCCGCGCTCAACGTCGAGGTCCTGCCCGAGCGGCTCCAGGTTCAGGTACGCCTTGCGCACGGCGTTGACGACGGCCCGGTCGAGCGGGTCGCCGCCGTGGACGGCGATGTACGCCAGCACCATCACCGCCGTCTTGAGCACGTTGGCTCGCACCCGGACCGTGTGCGCCACCCACCGGCCTGGGTGGACGTGGACGTAGCGCTCGTCGTCGGCCGCCCGCAGGCACCACGCGCTGCCGTCGGACAGGGTCGTCATGCCGTAGCCGCCGCGTTCGCCGACCCAGGCGCGGTACGCTTCCGGGGCGAGGAGCCGCTCGCCCTCCAGATACGCCAGCACCTCGGCGGCAATGACGGCCGGGGTGAGCCGGCCGTGGTAGAGATCCATGAGTTGGGTGCCGATGACGAGGAGCGACCTGGCGAGCGGCTCCAGGGACGCGGCCCCCTCTCGGCCGCATTCGGCGACGCGGAACCGCAGCGCCCCGGCGTGGTGCTTGTAGGCGTTGAACAGCACCGGCACCGGCGCGTCCCAGGTCGGCGAGGAGGTCGGGGTGTTCGCTTCCATGGCCGCTCCGGGAATGCGCTGAGAAGAAAGCCGCCGCTAACACGAGACGGACGAACGGCCGGTTAAGTTCGCGCCGCGGGCCGGGGCGGCGCGGAAACCGGCCGTTTCGCGCTTGAGGGCGGCCCGTCGCTCGGGTACGTTTTTATTTCTCGGGGCCGAGCGCCCCGTCCCACCCTGGTACCCGCATCGGGAGAAAGCATGTTCCGTCCGCTCCGTCGCTTGCTCCTGGCCGGCCTGGTGCTGGCCGTCGCGTTCGTCGGCGCGTCGCGCGCCGAGGACGAGCCGAAGACCCACGCCGACCTGGTCGGCAAGACCGCCCCGGACATCGCCGCCGGGCCGCTCAACTTCAACGGCACCGGCAAGAAGCTGTCCGACTATAAGGGCAAGGTCGTCCTCGTCGATTTCTGGGCGGTCTGGTGCGGGCCGTGCATCGCGACGATGCCGACCCTGCGCGAGTGGCAAGACGAGTTCAAGGACAAGGGCCTCGTCGTCCTCGGCGTCACCCGCTTCGAGGCGCGCTACGGCAGCTTCGACAAGGAGAAGGGCCGCATCGTCTCCCTGAAGGACGCGCCGAAGGAGAAGGAAGAGCAGATGCTCAAGGACTTCGTCGATCACCACAAGCTGAACTACCACGTCGCGGTGCTGACGAAGGAAGACGCCAAGACGGCGTTCGACGCCTACCTCGTCAAGGGCATCCCGACGGCGGCCCTGATCGACCGCAAGGGGAACGTGCGGATGATCAAGGTCGGCAGCGGCGACGCGAACAAGAAGGCCCTCAAGGCCGAGATCGAGAAGCTCCTCGGCGAGGAGTGAGCCGGCATCGCCTCGTAGGACGACCCGGGCGGGTCGTCCTCTCTTCCCTCACAACAGCACTTCCTTGACGACCCGCCCGTGCACGTCGGTCAGGCGGAACGGCCGGCCGGCGTAGGTGAACGTCAGCTTCTCATGGTCGAGTCCCAGCTGGTGCAGGATCGTCGCGTGCAGGTCGTGCATGTGGACCTTGTCCGTGACGGCCTTCGCGCCGAACTCGTCCGTCGCGCCGAAGGCGAACGCCGGCTTGAAGCCGCCGCCGGCGAGCCAGACGGTGAAGCCGCCCGGGTTGTGGTCGCGGCCGGTGCCGTTCTTCTCGGCGTACGGCGTCCGGCCGAACTCGCCGCCCCACCAGACGATGGTGTCCTCCAGCAGGCCGAGCCGCTTCAGGTCGGCGAGCAGGCCGGCGATCGGCTTATCGACCGCCTTGGCGTGCTCGGCGTGCTTGGGAAGGTTCGAGTGCTGGTCCCATGCCGGGTTGGCGCTGCTGTCGCCGTAGGTGACCTGGATGTAACGCACGCCGGCCTCGGACAGCCGGCGGGCCATGAGGCACTGCTTGCCGAAGTTGTCGGTAACCTTGTCGCCGATGCCGTAGAGCTTCTGCGTCTCGGCCGACTCCTTGGCGATGTCGAGCACGTCCGGGGCGTTCATCTGCATGCGCCAGGCCAGCTCGAACGACGACGCGACGGCCTCCAGTTCGCCGTCGCCGGGGCGGCGCTTCAGCTGCTCGGCGTGCAGCTCGCGGATGAGGTCCAGCTCGGCCTTCTGGTCGGCCGGCGAGCGGGACGGGTTGGCGAGGTTGCGGATGGTCGATTCGGACGCCGGCCGGCCGGCCTGGCCGAGGGCGGTGCCCTGGTAGATGGCCGGCAGGAAGGCGTTGCCGTAGTTGCGCGGCCCGCCGTTGCCGGCCGACGGGGCGATGCTGACGAAGCCGGGCAGGTTCTGGTTCTCGCTGCCGAGGCCGTAGAGCACCCACGAGCCCATCGACGGCCGAACGAAGCTGGTCGAGCCGCAGTGCAGGAAGAGCGTCGCCGGGCCGTGGGCGACGCCCTCGGTGTGCATGCCGTGCAGGAAGCAGAGGTCGTCGAGGTGCCGGTTCACCTCCGGGAAGAGGTCCGACGCCCACCGGCCGCTCTGGCCGTGCTGGCTGAACTTCCACAGCGGCTTCATGACGCGGTGGCTGCCGCCGCGCGTACCGGTGTTGGCGACCATGCGCGCGTCGTCGAAGGCGACCATCTTGCCGTCGTCCTGGTCGAGGCGCGGCTTGTAGTCGTAGGAATCGACGTGGCTGACGCCGCCCTGCATGAACAGGAAGATGACGCGCTTCGCCTTCGCGGCGTGGTGCAGCGGCTTCGGGGCGAGCGGGTTCGTCTCAGCGTGGGAGAGGCCGGCCAGGGCGAGGGAGCCGAAGCCGCAGCCGGTCAGCTTCAGCCAGTCGCGACGATTCATCGGGGGCCCTTCTTGGAGTGCGGCGATTCATCGCCGCTTTGGGTTTTGGTTTTGTTTTGCTCGGCGGCTCAAAAAAAACGAAGACAAAAGCGGCGATGAATCGCCGCACTCCAAAACTCACTCCACGTACCGGAAGTCCGCCGACGCGAACAGCGCCTGGAACAACAGCGTCCACGCCGCCGTCGCGTCCGGGCGGCCCTTCAAAAACTTCTCCGCCACGGCGACCTCACCCGCCGTCGGCTGACGACCTAGCGTCAGCCGATACGCCCGGGCGATGCGCTCCTCCGCCTTCGTCTCCGCGACGAGCTTCGTCGCCGCGGCCTTCGCCTGCTCCAGGACGAACGGGTGGTTCATCAGGAACAGCGCCTGTGGGGCGACCGTCGCGGCGCTGCGGCTGCCGACGACCATGCTCGGGTCGGCGAAGTCGAACGCCTCGAACAACTCCGGCAGCGCGTTGCGGAAGACGGGGGCGTAGACGCTTCGCCGCGTGTCGGTGTGCTTGAAGCCGTAGTCGGCCGCGAGACTCGCCGGATAACTCGGCCCGCCGCGCTCCAGGTTCAGCTTCCCCGACGCCTGCAAGATCGTGTCGCGGATCACCTCCGCCTCCAGGCGGCGGCGGTTCGCCCCGGCGACGAGGCGGTTCTCCGGGTCGGCCTTCACGGCCGCCTCGCTCCGGGCGATGCTCTGCCGATAGGTTCGGCTCAGGACGACCTCACGCACGAGCTTCTTGACCGACCAGCCCTCGGTGACGAACCGGCTCGCGAGGTGGTCGAGCAGCTCCGGGTGCGACGGCTTCTCGCCGGTCGTGCCGAAGTTATCGACCGTGCGGACGAGGCCGGTGCCGATCAGCCAGTGCCAGACGCGGTTCGCCATGACGCGGGCCGTCAGCGGGTTGTCGGCCGAGGCCACCCAGTCGGCCAGTTCCTTCCGGCCGCTCTGCTTAGCCGGCAGCGTCGGCATCGGGCCGACGGTCGCCACCTGGAGGAAGCCGCGCGGGGCGACCTCGCCGAGGTTGTGGACGCTGCCGCGCACGTGGACCTTGCAGTCCTCGATCGCCGCCTCCTCGACGACGGTCATCACCATCTCGCGCTTCGGCCCGCTCGCCTGCAGCTTCTTCAATTCGGCCTCCAGCTCGGCGACCTTGTTCGGCACGTCCTTCGGCTGGGTCGTCTGTTCCTTCGGCTGATCGACCGGCAGGAAGACGACCGCGTCGGCGGTGACGTGGCCCTTGGTGCCTTCGTTGGCGACGATGACGAAGCTCTGGCCGGCCTTCTCGAAGCGGTACTGGCCGAGCGACAGGTAGCGGCCGCTCAGCGGCGGGGCCTTCTTCATGTCCACGGCGATCGTCTTCTCGCCGTCGGCACTGAAGATCGTCACCGGGACGTTGTCCGCCCGGCTGGTGCCGTGCGAGTAGGCGAGCCAGACGTCGTACTTGCCGGTGGCCGGCAGCTCCGGCTGGAACGTGAGCGTCTTCTCGCCCTTGCCGCCGTTGTCGTCGTGGAGGTAGCCCTTGCCGATGAACGTGCCGGAGTGCTGCGACTCCTTCCAGGTGCCGACCTTCTTCGCCGCCGACTCATCGACGACGACGCCGGGCACGTCCTTGATCGCGAGGATGCCGCTGGCCGGCTTCGGATCCTTGACGAGGGCGGCAGCCTTCTCGGCCTTGATCTTGTTCTGCAGCTCGGCGACGGCCGCCTCGTGCTTCGCCAGGACGGCTTCCTCTTCCGGCGTACCGGGCAGCGGCATCTCGACCCACTTCGAGACGTTGGCGTGCTCCATCGCCTTGGCGTTGCGGAGGATGCCGGCCAGGGCGTAGTAATCCTTCGTCGGGATCGGGTCGAACTTGTGGTCGTGGCAGCGGGCGCACGTCACCGTCTGGCCAAGCAGGCCCTTGGTGACGACGTCGAGCATCTCATCGACGACGTCCATGCGCAGGGCCTTCTTGTCCTGCTCCTCGAGGTTGTTGTTGCCCATCGTCAGGAACGTCGTCGCGGTCAGTTGCCGCCGCCGGTCGGCGAGCGTCAGGGCCGGCAGCAGGTCGCCGGCGAGCTGCTCGCGCAGGAACCGGTCGTAGGGCATGTCGGCGTTGAAGGCGTCGAGGACGTAGTCGCGGTAACGCCACGACTCCTTGAGGATGAAGCCTCGCAGTGTAAGCGACTCGGCGTAGCGGACGACGTCGAGCCAGTGCCGGCCCCAGCGCTCGCCGAAGTGCGGCGAGGCGAGCAGGTCATCGACGGTCTTTTCCAGGGCAGCCTTCGGGTCTTTGGCGCAGGCGGCGACGAAGGCATCGACCTGTTCCGGCGTCGGCGGCAGGCCGACGAGGTCGAGGTAGAGCCGGCGGACGAGCACGGCCGGCTCGGCGTCCGGGGCCGGGGTCAGGCTGGCCTGCTCGATGCGGGCGAGGATGAAGCGGTCGAGGTCGCTCGCCGGCCAGGCGGCGTTCTTGACGGGCGGCACGGCCGGGTTGCGGACCGGCTGGTAGGCCCAGAACTTGCGGCCGTCCTCGATGCTCATGCCGGTCTGGCGGACCGTCGCGGTGTTGGTGCGCGGATCGGGTGCCCCCATCGCCACCCACGCCTCGAAGTCCTTGAGGACGGCGTCGTCGAGCCGGCCCTTGGGCGGCATGCGGACGTCGCCCTCGTGGGTGAGGGTCTTGAGGAGGAGGCTCTCCTTCGGCTTGCCGGCGACGACGACCGGGCCGCTGTCGCCGCCCTTGAGCAGGCCGTCGCGGCTGTCGAGGTAGAGGTTGGCCTTGATCTTGTTCTTCGCCGCCGCGGCGGCGGAGTGGCAGCCGAAGCACGACTCGGTCAGGACGGGGCGGATCTTCTTCTCGAAGAACTCGACGCCCTTCGGGTCGAGCGGGGTCGGCGCGGCGGAAGCGGGGAACGCCAGCAGCGCGAGGCCGGCGAGGGTGAGCAGGGGTCGCATCGGAGGGATTCGCCCTGGTGGGTAATGCGGACGACCTTTCCGCACAGTATACCCAACCCCGCGCCGCGGTGCGAGTTCCTGTTTCCGGTTCCGGGCGAATTCACCGGATCAGGTCAGGGCGGTTGCACGGTGTCCTTGTCTGCTGCCTGCTGCGACGGCCGGTCGCTCGGTGCGTGCCCTTGTGGCCCGGGCGGCTTGCTCCGACAATGCTGATGAATACACAACTGCCGTTGAGGAGGCTGGCCTTGTTATCCCATCCGCCGCGCCGGGCCGTGCGACTTCGTGCCGTCGTTCTTGGCGCGGCCATCATCGTCGCCGTATCCGGCTGCCCCAGTCGGCAAGAGGAGGCACCACCGGCCGAGGTCGCCGGCCCGATGGCGAGTTTCGCGCGCCTGGTGCCCGGCGAGTGGCGCGTTACCGCGCGGAGCGGCAAGAGCATGTTCCACACCTGGCACTGGGGGCCGGGTAAGCGCTCGATGCGCCGGATGACCGACGGGTCCGGCGCGGGCGGTGAGCCGTGGCGCGCGCTGCTGGTCGCGTACTGGCACCCGGGCTGCAAGGAGGTCCGCTCGCTGGGCCTGGACCCGTTTGCCCGCGGCGTCGCGGAGGGCGTGATCAGGTTCGAGGGGGAGGCCGCGGACGCCGTCTTCGACCTCTACCAGACCGGCGGCCGACGCAAGATGTCCCTGCGCTGGGCCTTCGACGGCCCCGACAAGTACCACGAGACGCTGTCGGAAGCGGTCGGTCCCGCCGGCTTCGAGCCGCTCGTCGAGTTCGACCCCGTCCGCGTCCAGCCGCCTGCCACGCCGCGCCCGCGCACCGTCGAAGGGGCGAAACCTTCGGAACGGCTGAAGGCCCTCGAACCGCTCCTGGGCCGCACCTGGGAGGCGAAGGGCGAGTGGGCCGCCGGTGGTGCCATCCACAGCCAGACGACCTTCGAGTGGGTGCCGCTCGCCGACGCGGTCTACGTCCGGGTGATCGCGCCAACGCCGGGCGGCGAGCCCACGCACCTGCTCGATGCGTACGTCTTCCACCACACCGGGACCGGAATACTCCGTTGCCTCGCGCTGTCGGAACGGGGCGGTGTCTACGAGGGCGACGTGACCGTGCTCGCCGGCGGGGCGATTCAACTCGACCTGAAGGGCTATGAGGGGGACCGGGTCGTCCCCCTCGTCGTGCGCTTCGGCTTCGAGCAGAACGGGGACGCGCGCCAGCGCGCCTGGTCCGTCAAGGATACCGAGCGTACGCTCCTGCTCGACGTCCGCCACGCGGGGGCCGAACCGGAGGAGAGGTAACCCGAATCGCATTGAGAAAAGGTGGACACGGTTCACTCCCCGCGAGCACTATCTTGCGGAGGGCTGATCCTCGCGGGAGTGTCCACCGGTGACCACGGCAACTGTGGGTGATTTTCTCCACCGTCTGAAACGCGGCATGGCGGCGGACCTCCTCGGCGTCGAGTCCGACCGCCAGCTCGTCGAGCGGGTGCTCGCCACCCGTGACGAGTCGGCCCTCCTAGCCATCCTGCTCCGTCATGGGGCGATGGTGTACCAGGTCTGTCGCCGCGTGTTGCGGCACCCGCAAGACGCCGAGGACGCCTTCCAGGCCACCTTTCTGGTGCTCGCCCAGGAACTCCACGCCTTGCGCCAACGCGGTTCGCTGGCCGGCTGGCTGCACGGCGTGGCCCTCCGCGTCGCCCGCAAGGCCAGGGCTCGCGCCGTGGCCTGCCGCCGCTGGGAATCCGGTGCTGCCCGACCCGAGGCCGTGCCGCCGGACGATCTGACGTGGGGCGAGGTACGTTCGGCCCTGGATGAGGAACTGAGCCGCCTGCCGGACCGCTGGCGGCTGCCGCTGGTGTTGTGCTACCTGGAAGGCCGCACGCTGGACGAGGCGGCCGATCTACTCGGCTGGAGCAAGAGTACGCTCCGGCGGCGGCTGGGGCAGGCACGCGTGGCTCTCGCCAGCCGGCTAAAGGGACGCGGCATCGCCTGGTCCGCGGCGCTGCCTGCCGTGCTGGCATCCGAGAGCCTGACCGCGACCGTCGCGTCCCTGACCTGCGTTGATTCGACGGTCGCGGTCGCGCTCGCGGTGGTGAACGGGCAATCCGTGGCGCTGGCCGCGTCGGCCAAGGTCGCCGCACTGACAGAAGGGGTATTAGCAACCATGCTCGTCAAGAAGCTCGGGATCGTCGCCGGGGCGCTGATCGTCCTCGCCCTCGTGACGGCGGCGGTCGGTGGTCAACTCGACGCTGCCAACGCGGCGTGGACAGAAGGCCGGCAGGAGAGAGGCTACTGGGGACCGCTGGAGCAAGCGGAAGGTCCGACCCGCCCGGTGGCATTATTTCCCCTGCTGGATCAGCCCCCGCGCGGGCCGAGAAACCGGAACCGCTCACCCTCAAGGGGCACACCGGCGAGGTCCGGAGCGTTTGCTTCAGCCCCGACGGCACACGCATCGTCTCGGGGGGGCGATTTGCCGCGCGGGGGGCTCGGCGGGGGCGGCCCGGGCGGCGGAAATCCACCCGGCCCCGGCGAGGTGAAGGTGTGGGACGCGGCGAAGGGGACCGAGATCCTCGCCCTCAACGGGCACACCTGAATGGTGGCGAGCGTCTGCTTCAGTCCCGACGGCAAACGCGTCACCAGCGCCGGCCTGGATCAGACGGTTCGCGTCTGGGACGCCGAGACGGGGCAGGAACTCCTGGCGCTCAAGGGGCATGCCGGTCAGGTCAGCTGTGTCTGCTTCAGCCCCGACGGCAAACGCCTGGCCAGCGGCGACTGGGAGAAGACGGTCAAGGTGTGGGACGCGGAGAAGGGGCAGGAACTCCTCACCCTCGAGGGACATACCGGCTTGCTGAGGAGCGTCTGCTTCAGCCCCGACGGCAAACGGCTGGCCAGCGCTTCGAGCGACAAGACGGTGCAAGTTTGGCCTGTGGACCGGGAGAAGTGAACCGGCCGGAGCACGACCCTGCTTGCCGTCCACAATAAGGAGGTCGGCCCGAAGTGAGATGAACCCGCCTTGTCGGGCGACGCCCTGGGTCACCGGCTGGCGACACGCCACAGGAGGACCTCGCCCTTGTGCGTCGCGGCGACGCAGTACGTCCCGTCCGGGGCGACGGCGAGAGCCTCGGCATAGTCGTCCCACAGGTGGCGGCGGGCGACGACTCGGCCGGTCGTCCAGCGCGTCGCCTGGATGAAGCCGCTCGCGGGGACGATCTTGCCCGGGGTGCCGCCGACGGCGACGAGCAGGTCGTCCGGCTGGAGGAACGCGATCCGCTTGACCGAGTTCGGCATCTTGAACCGGGCGAGTTCCTTGTAGTCGGTCGCGGACCAGACGGCGACCGTGTCGTCGTTCGACCCGGTGGCGAACACCCGGCCGGAAGGCGAAAAAGCGACCGTATCGACGATCCCCGTATGGCCTTCAAAGGAGGCCAGCTCCTGGCCGGTTCGCGCGTCCCAGACCGTGACCCAGGACTCGTAATCCCCGGTGACGAGGCGGGTCGAATCGGCGCTGAACGCGATGGCGGAAACCGAACAGCATCGGAACGGCCTGGCGCGGACCTGGAATTCGTGGATGCAACGGGAAGTCGCCAGGTCCCAGACGTAGGCAGTGCCTCCGGACCCGCCGGCCGCCAGGCACTTTCCGTCCGGGGAGAAACACACCTCGAACAAGGGCGAGGTCCCCCCGACGAGCGTCCCCCACTCGCGGCCGGTCGCCGCGTCCCACAAGAAGACCTGGCCGTCCGCTTTTGAGGCGGCGAGGAGGGTTCCGTCCGGGCTCCGGGCGACGTCGTAGTGATTGGCCCATTTCGCCGAGAGGTTTTCGACCAGGTCGCCGGTCGCCGCCTCGCGAATCGAGACGTGGCCGCCGGCCAGGGCGACTCGATCCGGCCCGACCCAGCAGAGGCCCTGGATCGCACCGAGGTCGCTCCCGTTCCAGGTCGCGGAGACCGTGAGGGCCGGCAATCGACAAGCCGGGACGCGCTCGTCGAAAAGGAACGCCGCCGGCACGACGCAGCCGGTCAGGGCCAGCGCGGACAGGAGGACGAGCCGGTACATGGGCACCTCGGCTTCGCTCGGACGGAGCGGCGGATAACCCAGCCGGATAGCGTGGCGGCCCGTCCGAATCAAGGGGCATCGCGAGGTCGGCCGAACCCCTCGTCCCCGGGCCGTGTCGTTCCCGCACGGCCCACGAGACCACGCCCATGCGATACGCAAGAAGGACGACCCCCCGCGTCAAGGACGGCCAGGTCCAGCGGAAGCACCGCGACCGCCGCGACACCGACTATCGCCCGACGCACCAGATCCGCATCGAGCGGTCCAAGCCTCGCCCCGGCCGCCGGCACTTCGTCTCGACGACGGACGTGGCGGCGTTCCTGCCGCTGCTGCCCGACTGGGACGAGATCGCCATCGGCCTCCAACGCGTCTTGCTCAGCCGTGACGACGATTGCGACGGCTGGCACTCCTCGGGCACCGTCGCCATCTGCGCCTGGGACGACTTCAGCGTCCAGGTCGTCAACGCCCGCTACCACGCCGAGCACGCCGCGATCTTCCGGCGGATGCACATCCCCTGCCGGCCGGTGGTGTACCGTCCCGGCCTGGAGTGCCAGTCTTGCTGGACGAACCTCGCCCCGGACGACTGGAGCCGGTGCGGCCACTGCGGCTCGTCCCTGGCCGACGCCTACCCAGACACGGACCAAACCGTCGCGGAGGAGGACCGGCGGCACGTCGTCGCGTTCACGCCGGCGACGGTGCAGGCGTTCCTGCTCGTCCACGTCCTGGTCCACGAGCTGGGCCACCACCACGACCGGATGACTTCGCCGCGGAAGCGCCGGGCCACGCGCGGCGAGGACTACGCCGAGGCGTACGCCCGGAAGTACGAGGACGTCCTCTGGCCGGCGTACTGCCGCGTCTTCCAACCGTTCGCCGGCCCGGCTTGACACGACGGCGGCCGGGCGCAGAATGGTCCGGGACACCCCGACCCGGAGGACGGCGTCATGGCCGCGCGAATCCTGCTCATCCGCCACGCCGAGACGGCCCAGCCGACTCTGCTCCACGGCGCGGAGTCCGACGTCGATCTCAGCCCGCGCGGCGAACGCCAGGCGGAGGCCCTCGCCCAGCTCCTCGTCCCCGAGAAGGCGGACGCCATCGTCTGCTCCGCCATGCTCCGCGCCCGGCGGACCGCCGACGCCATCGGCAAGGCGACCGGCCTTCCCGTGCGGATCGAGCTGCTCCTGCACGAACGCGCCGTCGGCGTCCTGTCCGGCAAGGTCAAGGCGACCGCGAAACGCCAGTGGCCGGAGACCGTCCGCCGATGGCGCACCGGCGACACGGCCTATACGACCGAGGGGGCCGAGTCGATCGACACGCTCCGGGCCCGCGTTCTGCCGATCTGGAAGGCCCTCAACGACGAGTACGACGGCCAGAAGCTCCTCGTCGTCGCCCACGGCATGGTCATCCGCGTCCTCCTTCTCACCATCCTCGACGGCTACTCGCTCGACGACTGGGACCGGCTCGGCTCGATCCACAACTGCGCGATCACCGACCTGACCTGCGACGCCGGCCGGTGGCGGGCGAGCCGGCTCAACGACCTGCCGCCGGAGGTGGCGTCCGCGTAGGGCGGCCCGGCGCGCCCTACAATGACGGAAGGGAATTCGTCGTCGTCGCCGGAGAGACCCCCGATGGACACCGCCACCGTCCCGGTCCGCGTCGTGCTGGCCAAGGTCGGCCTCGACGGCCACGACCGCGGCATCAAGGTCGTCGCCCGCGCCCTGCGCGACGCCGGCATGCACGTCATCTACGCCGGCCTGTGGCAGACCCCCGAGGCCGTCGTCCGCGCCGCCGCCGACGAGGACGCCGACTGGGTCGGCCTCAGCCTCCTGTCCGGGGCCCACCTCACCCTGGTGCCGCGCGTTGTCGATCTGCTCCGCGAGGCCGGGCTCGGCCATGTGCGCGTCATGGTCGGCGGCATCATCCCCGAGGACGACGTGCCGAAGCTGCACGCGATGGGCGTCGCCCGCATCTTCGGCCCCGGCACGCCGCTCGACGAGATCGTCGGCTACCTGCGCGACAACGTGGGGACGCGCGATGCATGACGCGCTGCTGGCCCGCTTCCGCCAGGGCGACCGGCTCGCCCTGTCCCGCCTGCTGACGCTCGTCGCCCGCGGCGAGTCCGTCGAGGCTATCCTCGCCGGGGTCGGCCCGCCGGCCAAACCGGTCCGCGTGGTCGCGGTGACCGGCAGCGGCGGCGTCGGCAAGAGCACCCTCGTCGGCAAGCTGATCGAGACGGCCCGGGCCGCGGGGCGGACGGTCGCCGTGCTGGCGTGCGACCCGCAGAGCCCGCTGTCCGGCGGGGCGCTGCTTGGCGACCGCTTCCGGATGCCGGCCCGGCCAGACGACGCCGGCGTCTTCATCCGCAGCCTCGCCGCCGCCGGCGGCCAGGGCGCGCTCGCCGAGCACCTCGACGCCGTGATCCGCCTCGTCGAGAGCTTCGGCTTCGACGTCATCCTCCTGGAGACGGTCGGGGCGGGGCAGGGCGACACGGTCGTCCGCGACCTGGTCGATGTGCTGGTGCTGCTCCTCCAGCCGGAGACGGGCGACGACCTGCAGTGGGAGAAGGCCGGCCTGTTCGAGGTGGCGGACCGGATCGTGGTCCACAAGGCAGACCTGCCCGGGGCGGACCGGGTCGAGGCGCAGGTGAAGACGTCGCTCGGCCTGACGGCGGGGCTCGACGTGCCGGTCTTCCGCGTCAGCTCGCGGACCGGGGCCGGCCTGGCGGAGCTGTTCGCGTCGATCGAGGCGGCCCCGCTGCGGCGCGGCGTCGCCCGGTCGCCGCGCGAGCTGCTCCGGCGGGCGCAGCAACTGATGACGCGCCGCTTCGCCGAGCGGCAGAACGACCCGGCGTTGCGCGACGTGCTCGCCCGGTGGGAACGCGGCGAGATGGAGTCGGTCGCGGCGTTGCTGGAGGCGCTGGCGACCACATAGCCGCCGGCTTGCCGGCGGGGTCTTTTGTGGAATACCGCAACGAAGACCCCGGGCAAGCCCGGGGCTATGTGGTCAGAACTCCGCGCTGCCCGGCGTGCGCGGGAACGGGATCACGTCGCGGATGTTGCCCATGCCGGTCACGAACTGCACCGTCCGCTCCAGGCCGAGGCCGAACCCGGCGTGCGGCACCGTGCCGTAGCGGCGCAGGTCGAGGTACCACCAGTACGCCTCCGGCTCCAGGCCGCTCTCCCTCATGCGCCGCTCCAGCACGTCGAGCCGCTCCTCGCGCTGGCTGCCGCCGATGATCTCGCCGACGCCGGGCACCAGGACGTCCATCGCCCGGACCGTCTTGTCGTCGTCGTTGAGCCGCATGTAGAACGCCTTGATCCCCTTCGGGTAGTCGTAGAGGATGACCGGCCGCTTGAAGTGCTCCTCGGTCAGGTAGCGCTCGTGCTCCGACTGCAGGTCGATGCCCCACGCGACCGGGAACTCGAACGCCTTGCCGCACTTCTGGAGGATGTCCACCCCCTCGGTGTACGACAGCCGGACGAAGTCGCTGTCGACCACGGCCTGGAGCTTGTCGCGCAGGCCCTTGTCGTAGCGCTCGACGAAGAAGTCGACGTCCTCGCCGCAGCGGGCGAGCACGTCGCCGCAGATGCGCTTGAGGAACGCCTCGGCCAGGGTCATGTTGTCGTTCAGGTCGTGGAAGGCCATCTCCGGCTCGATCATCCAGAACTCGGCCAGGTGGCGCGACGTGTTGCTGTTCTCCGCCCGGAACGTCGGCCCGAACGTGTACACCTTGCCGAGCGAGCAGGCGAAGATCTCCGCTTCGAGCTGGCCGGACACGGTCAGATACGACGACCGGCCGAAGAAGTCCTGGCCGTAGTCGATCTCGCCCTTGTCGTTGCGCGGCGGCTTCGTGTAGTCGAGCGTCGTGACGCGGAACATCTGGCCCGCGCCCTCGCAGTCGCTCGCGGTGATGATCGGCGGGTGGATGTAGTAGAAGCCGCGCTCCTGGAAGAAGGCGTGGATCGACATGCAGACCTGGTTGCGGACGCGCGTCACCGCGCCGAACGTGTTCGTGCGCGGCCGGAGGTGGGCGATCGTACGCAGGAACTCGAGCGAGGTCTGCTTCTTCTGGAGCGGGTACGTCGTGCCGTCGGCCCAGCCGACGACGGTGACCGCGGTCGCCTCGACCTCGGTCGCCTGGCCCTTGGCAGGCGACGCCTTGACGGTGCCGACGACGACGACGCTACAGCCGGTGCCGAGCTTCTGCACCTCGCCGGCGTAGTTGGCGAGCGTGTTCGGGGCGACGACCTGGACGTTGCCCTGGCAGCTGCCGTCGTTCAGCTCGAGGAAGCTGAAGCCGGCCTTCGAGTCGCGCCGGGTGCGGACCCAGCCGCGCAGCGTGACCGTCTTGCCGACCGCGTCGGTCTGGCGTGCCTGTGCCACCGTGATAATGTCCATGCCGGCGAACTCCCCTCGGGACGATGACGGACCGAGGGGTATTGTAGCGGTCCGGCGAGCGGCGTGGGCCGCGTCACCAGCGGTACGAGTACATCAGGTACCACAGGTCCGGGCTCGCCGCCTGGGCCGCATTCCTCGCCGTCCGCTCGATGAAGCTGCCGGCGAACAGCCGGGAGTAGCCGCACAGGATGTCGGAGTGGTTGCTCAGGTGGAAGTTCATCACCAGATCCACCTCGTCGCCGACGTGCGAGCCGGCCCGGCCGGTCGGGTCGCGGCGCAGGGCGACGCCGTTGGCGGCGTAGAGGGCGTCGCGCCGGCTCGCGAGCTGGAAGTGGTGGTACTGGCACCAGACCGTCACCCAGTTCGCCGGGTAGAGGTACAGGTGGGCGTTGACGTCGTGGATGTTCTGCCGGCCGACCAGGTCGATCCAGCCGAGGTAGTAGTGCCCGAACGGGAACAGCTGGTGGAACGTCGTGTACGAGCCGCGGTTCGGGCTGTTGTCGCCGCTGGCGTAGTCGTAGCAGAGCCAGAAGACCGGCTTGAACGGCACCCCCTTGAAGTCGTACCCGCCGCCGACGCTTGCCGCCCCGGCGACGAGGGTGTTCGCGCCGCGCTCGCCGAGCTGCATCATCAACTCGACGTCGTAGAGCCAGCCGTCCTCGTCGCCGACGGCCCGGGTGCCGAGCGTGTGGACGTTGTACGGCGCGTCGACGATCCCCTGCTGGACGATCCGGCTCGTGTTGTCGAGGAAGAGGTAGTACCAGTCGAGGAAGGTGCCCTTCTTCGGCCGATGCGTCAGCCAGGCCCCGGCGAAGTTGACGTTGTTGTCGACGGAGTCGAACTGGCGGGCGTTCGGGACGACCGGCTGCACCCAGAACATGTCGAAGTCCCACTGGTCGCCGACGCGGTAGCCGCGCACGCCCTGGAAGGTGCGCCGCGTGTTCGCCCAGGCGAGGGTGCTGATGAGGCGCTGCGAGCCGAGGAGCATCTCCTGCCGGCCGACGCGGAGGTAGGCCCCCTTGCCGTCG
>Ga0268299_1002671_pt1 | contig 19865 bp, 18 predicted proteins | sample NOBtaG_FD_193484 | JGI IMG/M metagenome (GOLD analysis project Ga0268299, IMG submission 193484) | Activated sludge microbial communities from bioreactor in Nijmegen, Gelderland, Netherland - NOB reactor | ecosystem: Engineered > Bioreactor > Aerobic > Activated sludge | place: Netherlands... | reverse complement strand
TCGCCATCGTCGGCGCCATCTTCCTGGCCGTGACGGGCGTGGAGGCACTGTATGCCGACATGGGGCACTTCGGGCGGCCCGCCGTGCGTGCCGCCTGGTTCGCCTACGTCTGGCCGGCGCTGGTCCTCAACTATTTCGGCCAGGGCGCCCACGCCCTGCGGGACCCGTCGAGCCTCGAGAGCCCGTTCTTCCGGCTGGTGCCGGAGCCGCTGCTCGCGGCACTGATCATCCTCGCCACGGCAGCGACCATCATTGCGTCCCAGGCGACCATCACCGGCGCGTTCTCGGTCACGCGACAGGCGGTGCAGCTCGACCTGATGCCGCGCGTCGAGATCATCCAGACCTCCGCGCGCGAGCACGGCCAGATCTACGTGCCCGTGGCCAACTGGGTGGTGCTGGCGTTCGTGCTGATCATCACCCTGGGCTTCGGGTCGTCCGGAGCACTGTCGGCCGCCTACGGCGCGGCGGTGGCCGGGACGATGTTCATCACCACCTGCCTCACGGCCACGCTGGCGAGGCTCGACTGGAAGTGGCCGTGGCTGGCCATCGCAGTCGTATTCGGCGCGTTCATCGGCGTCGACACCCTGTTCGTTGCCGGCACCATGACGAAGATCGCGGACGGCGCCTGGGTACCGCTGACGATGTCGGCAGCCATCTTCCTGGTGTTCATGGTCTGGCACGACGGTCGCGAGCGACTCGGCGTGCAGCTGGACGCCAACGCGGTGTCGATGACGAAGCTGCCCGACCTGCTGGCGGGCACGAAGCAGGTTGCGGGCACCGCGATCTTCCTCGCCAGCCGGCCGGACTCCATACCCAGTGCCTTCATGCGCAACCTGGAGCACAACCGGGTCGTGCACGAGAGCGTCGTCTTCCTGCACATCGACTTCCGGCGCGTACCGAAGGTCGACACGTCCGCCCGCCTGGAGATCGACACCCTGCAACCGGGGTTCTATTCGGTGCGGGCCCACTATGGGTTCATGGAGGATCCCGACGTGATGGCGATCATCCAGCAGTGCAACCTGCAGGGACTCCGGATCTTCGCCAGGGACTACACGCTGTTCCTCGGGCAGCACGTCGTCATGCCACTCGAGCAGCGCCGTGCCCGGCGCTGGCAGCGGCAGTTCTTCGCCTGGCTGCAACGCCGCTCCGTCGGTGCCGCCGAGTTCTTCGGCATGCCCCTGCGCCGGGTCGTGATCCTCAGCACCGTCGTCGAGATCTAGCAGAAAAGGTACCGGACACTTAGTTTTGTAAGTTTCGTGCTGCGCCGGGCCGCATTGCAGCCCGGCGCAGCACGAAACTTACAAAACTAAGTGTCCGGTACCTTTTCTACTTCTTCAGCAGGCGGTCGAGGAACTTGTTGATGGGGTCCTCCGGTAGCGGCGCGGCCTGCTCGCCGTCCGCGGGTGGCGCCTCCTCCGCCGGCTTGCCGAGCCCGAGTTTCTCCCGGAGCTTCTCCTCCAGCGACTGGCGGACGGAGTCCGTCACCACGTCGCGCGCCATCTTGCTCAGGTCTACACCCACCTTCGGGTCCGCGACGGGGCCGCTGACGGTGAGGGGCAGGCGCATGTTGACCAGGTCCTCGAGGCTGGTGTCGTCGCCGAAGACCGGCTTCTCGAACACCAGCGCCGTGAGCGTGCTCTTCAGGGTCGCCTTCGGCAGGTTCACCGTGGCATCACCGGACACGCGCAGGAACGGAATCTCGGCGGCCAGCGACCGGGTGCGCAGTTCGCCGTCGGTGAGCGTACCGGCCAGGTCCAGCGACCGGATCGGCGTCTCCTCGGGCCCGCTCCGCGCGGGCGGCGCCTTGCGCCGGAGCAGCGCCCGGGCCCGGCGGATCTCGTACCAGACGTCCATTCCCCGGTAGACGCCATCGGCCAGCCCGAACTCCAGGTTGCCCGCCAGCGTCTCCAGCATCTCGGTATCGGTCGCGCCGGTCGCCGTGGTGGCCAGCTTGAGGCTCATGGTCCCGGTGATGTTCCCCACGTCGGACGCGTCACCGAGCAGCCCGCCGAAATCGACGCCGGCCAGCTGCTGGTCGAGGGCCAGGCGGGGCTTCGCCCCGGTCGCATCCAGCCGGAGCGTGCCGCGCAGGCTGCCCCCGTAGAGCTTCGCCGCCAGCGGCTCGACGCGCAGCCGGCCGCCGTCGGCGGCAACCCGCGCATCGACGTCCTGCAGCCGCAGTCCATTGATGGTGAGCCGGCCGATGCGGGCCCGGCCCTGGATGTTGAGCCCCCGGATCGCTTCCGCCGGAACCGGCGTGGGCCCCTCGGCCGGCTTGCCGGCGCCGGCATCCTTGGCGGACGGCTGGGCCTCCGGCTCCAGGTAGCGGTCCGCATCCAGCGCGTCGACCATGAGGTCGAACCGGGTGCGGGGCGTGGCCTTGCTGCCCTCGGGCAGGATCTCGCGGGTGAGGGAGCCGGTGAGCCGCGTGTCGTCGAGGACGACGGCCAGCTGCTCGAGGCTGAAGGCCTCGTCGGTGAGCAGCCAGTCTGCCGTCCCGGAAAACTTCTTCAGGACCGCCGGGTCGGCGGTCACCGGCACGTCCTCCCCGAGCTTCGCGAGCGACTCCCGAGGCGAGAATTCCAGAAAGCGGACCGTGCCCCGCAGCTCGTTGCGGGCGCCGAACGCGCCATTGCCGGTGAGGTCCAGGGCGACTCCCGCGAGCGTCGTCCCCGCGGTGAAGGCGGAGACGGCGCCGGCACCGGCGTCCATGTCGTAGCGCATTCCGGACAAGGTCGCCCGCAACGGCGCCGCTCCGCCCGGCAGGTCTGCGCCCGACGCCTCGAGCTCGAGGGCCAGTTCGGGCGCCTCGACCAGGGTGTTGCCGGCGAGGCGGACCTCGACGCCGGGCGAGCGCAGGCTGCCGCGGATGGCCTTGAGGCCGCCCAGCCCGGTCAGGTCGACCCCGGCCTCGAGACCGGCGAGCTGCACCGTGGTGACATCGCCCTCCACGTCAACGCTGGCCTGGGCCTTGAGCTCGAGGGTGCCGCCCGAGTCGTCGGCCAGGTCGGTGAGGCGGAACGACGTGCTGAGGTCGAAGGGTGACCCGGCCCGCACGGCGCCCGTTTCGAGCTGCAGCTGTTCCACCCGGTAGCGGGAGCCGTCCGCCTCGTCGGTGTAGTCGATCCGGGCGTCCCTGATGCTGATCCCCGCGACGTCGAGCCCGGTGATGCCGGCTCCCGCGTCGGTCGTAGCGGTCGCGGCCTCGTCGGCCGCAGCGTCCGCGAACGTCCAGTTGTTGCTGCCGTCCTTGCGGCCGACGAGGCTGGCGCGCAGGCCGGTGACGCGCACGGTGCCGACCTCGACGGCGCGGCGCGTGAGGAGCGGCCACAGGCGGATGGCGAGCCGCGCGGAATCGGCACGCAGGAAGGGCTCGCCGTCGAAGCCCGGGGGATTGCCCAGCGTCACGTCGGTGACTTCCACGGCGCAGCAGGGCAGCAGCTTGAGGCCGACTTCGCCGTCCAGGGCGAGGGAGCGGCCCGTGGATTCCTGGACCGCGGCCACGATGGCCGGCCGGAAGCGGTCGGGATCCACGAGGGTGACGACGGCGATGACCACCGCCACGCCCAGCACGAGCAAGGTGCCAAGACCCACGAGCAGCCATTTGAGAATCGGCCTCACGACCGCTATTTAGAGCAGAGGCGCGTCGCCGCGCAAGCTGTCAGCAGCCGCGGGTGTGGGGCGTGATCGCGGGATTCTGGCCGGGCGCGGCCGGCGGACTGTAGGCGACACCGCAGGGGCGGTTGCCGGCCAGGTCCCGGCGCCGCCAGACGCCGTCGCCGTAGACGAAGGTGGCGGTCTCGGCCTCGGCGAGCATCAGTGGCAAGGTGGCCGTCGACGGAAAGCCGTAGGTCATGGCCACCACGCCCCGGGGGCCGTCGATGGTCGGCGGCTGGCCGGCGGCGAGCCAGCGGGCGTGGGCCAGTTGCGCAGCCGTCGTGGCGCTCCGGGTCAGGGCCTCGACCTCGTCGAGCCGCGAGTCCGCAGCCAGCCGCACGTGCCGGGGAACGGCCACGACGGCGCCCGCGGCGAGGCACGCGATGACGACGAGCACGTCCACCCGGCTGATCATTGACGTAATGTCGGGCGAAGTGCCCGGCCACGTCCGTGACGCGCCTCTCAGGGAAGGGACGGCGACCCCGCTAGCCGCCCGGGCGGGTCTTCTCCGCGACCGTGTCCTGGACCCACCGGGCGAACAGCGGGTGGCCGATCATCCCCTTGTCCACGAAGGTGTAGGTGAGGCCGTCGAGGTCCTTGCCGATCTTCTGGGACACACGGCCGCCGGCGGTCAGCAGCACAGGAACGACGAGCACCGTCTTGCCCGAGGCCGTCGTCCTGTCGATCCACTCCCGCATGCGGGCGACGTTGGCCGCGCGGATTGCCGGCGGCGCATCGTCCTGGAGCGAGCCGTAGGACACTTCTGACACCCCGGACACATCCCGGGCGATGGCAGCGAGCTTCGCGAGATTGCGCAACTCGTCCTCGTTCTCATCCTTCCGCTCGGGCCCGTGCATGATGAGGATCGCGGCCTCCCGGGCCGGGTCCCTGCTGGCCGACTTGAGATTCTCTCCGAGCAAACGCCCGATTACCGGGCTGCGGGTGGGCGACGTGGCCATGATGACCTTCGCCTTCGTCCGCACGCGGGGCACCTCCAGGTAGGCGGAGGTGTCCGTGAGGCCGAACATGTAGTGCCACTGGCGCACGAGCGAGCTGGTCTCGCTGGTCTCGCTCGGCAGCACGACGATGGTCGTCGCCCCGGCGGCCTCCAGCCGGTCCACCGCGGCCTGGATGTGGGACGAGTCCATCATCGACATGCCGAGACCGACCGCCGTCGGGTGCACGGCCGCCACCGCCGCGTAGCCTGCCTCGAACTGCCGGTTGCCGTCGCCTGCATAGCCGTGGCCGAGGCCCAGCACCCCGATGGAATCCCGCAGGGACGGCGCACTGAGGTACGCCTGCGTGTCGGGCGCCATGCGGCTCATGTTCTCGTTGATCTGCTCGTCCGTGAATCCCTGGTACAGGGGCACCTTCTTCTTCAGCAGCTCGATCTGGGCCGGGGTCATCTGGTGTCCACCGTGCCCGGCGTGAGCGGAATGATCAGTGGCTTCCTCGTCCGCCAGGGACGTGACGCCGAACAGCAGGCCCAGGGCGATTGCCGGGGCGGCCGCGTGGATGAAGTGTGGTCTGTTCCTGCGTGTGTCCATGAGGGCTGCTCCCGTGCCGGGTTATGTGGCCGTCTTTTCGACCGGAACTGTGCGACGCCGCACCGGCGGCGGCCACGACTGTGACCCCGGTCTCACCGATTTCACATAGTCCCGCCGTAGATTACCGGACGCAAGCCTCTCCGGAGGTGAGGGTGTGGCCGGCTGGTACAGCGGGCCGGTCGCCGTGGGCGCCTGTGGAATTCAGCATCGATGAAACTGCTGCTGGTCGAAGACAACCCCGCCGATGCGGACTTCCTGGCCGCGTCGCTCCGGCGCCAGCGTGCGGGCGACGTCGAGCTCGTGAACGTCCCCACCCTGGCGGCGGCCACGGAACAGCTCAGCCTGGACACCTTCGACGTGGTGCTGCTCGACCTGCACCTGCCCGACGGGTCCGGCCTGCAGTGCCTGGACACGATCCAGGCGGTCAACAACGAGATCCCCATCGTCGTGCTGAGCGGGCAGGACGACGAGGAATTCGCGGTCAGCATCCTCAACAAGGGCGCCCAGGACTACCTGGTCAAGTGGGAGGGCCAGGGCCGCACCATCCTGCGCTCGATCCGCTACGCCATCGAGCGCAAGAAATCCGACCTCCACCTCAACTACCTGGCCCAGTACGACCCGCTGACCGGCATTCCCAACCGCCAGTTCTTCAATGACCAGCTGACCCGGGCGACGGCCCGCGCGCGCCGGGACGGGCGCAAGGTGACGCTGCTCTTCCTCGACCTGGACGCCTTCAAGGTGGTCAACGACACGCTGGGCCACGACGCGGGTGACCGGCTGCTGAAGGAAGTGGCGGACCGCATCCGGCGCGCGGTTCGTACCGGCGACATCGTGGCCCGGCTGGGCGGCGACGAGTTCGCCGTGATGCTCGAGGGCCTGTCGAGCCCGCGGGACGTGGAAGCCCTGGCCAGCGGCCTGCTGGAGGTAATTGCCAAGCCCTACCACATCGCCGACCGGCAGCTCACGATCACCACCAGCATCGGCATCACCATGTACCCGAGCGACAACTCGGACACGCAGATGCTCCTGAAGAATGCCGACATCGCCATGTACCAGGCCAAGGAGTACGGGCGGAACAACTTCAAGTTCTTCCACGAGCAGATGCACGCCGACCTCATGCGCTACCACGAGCTCGAGCGCGACATCCGCGAGGCCATCAACCTGGGCCAGTTCCACCTCGCCTACCAGCCCAAGGTCAATGTCCGGATAAACCAGCTGCAGGGCCTGGAGGCGCTCCTGCGCTGGAACAGCCCTGCCCGCGGCAACGTCAGCCCTGCGGACTTCATCCCGGTGGCGGAGGAAAGCGGCCACATCATCCCGCTGGGCTACTGGGTGCTGAATGAGGTCTGCCTCACGATCAAGGCCTGGCAGGACAAGGGGCTCACGCTGGTGCCCGTGTCGGTCAACGTGTCGGCCCGCCAGTTCCAGCAGCCCGACTTCCACAAGCGCGTGTCGGAGGTCCTGCGCAGGCACGACATCGACCCCAGCCTCATCGAGATCGAACTCACGGAAGGCCTCGTGATGGAAGACACCGAGGCCGCCCAGCGGGAGCTGGCACAGCTCAAGAAGATCGGGCTCCGGATCTCGATCGACGACTTCGGCACGGGCTACTCGTGCCTGAGCTACCTGCGGCGCTTCCCGATCGACGTGCTCAAGATCGACAAGTCGTTCGTGCAGGAGATCGGCAGCAGCCGGGACGGCGAGAGCATCATCGACGCAATCATCTCGCTCGCGAAGAGCCTGCGGCTGGAAACCGTCGCGGAGGGCGTCGAGACGCCGGCGCAACTCCACTACCTGCTCGACCATGGCTGCCACGTCGTGCAGGGCTTCCTGTTCGGCAAACCCATGGAACTGCAACTGGTCGAGCCGCTGCTGGCGGCCCTGGAACAGGGCGGCACCGACTCCACCGCCGTCGTACGCGCCTTGAAGGGCTTCGCATGAGCATCGAGCGCCAGGACGCCGGGCTGAGCCCTGAGCTGCAGCGCACGCTGGAGGCCAGCGGCATCGGCGTGTACTCATTCGATGCGGGCTCGGGGGTGTTCAACGTGGACCCCACCTGCCGGCGGATCTTCGACATCGACCCCGACGCGAAACTGTCGCCGGAGATCATGGCCTCGCGCATCCATGCGGACGACCTGGCCCGGTACTGGGCGGCGGCGGGCGAGAGCATGCGCACCGGCACCTTCGCCTGCGACTACCGGGTGGTGCACCGGAACGGGGACATCCGCTTCGTCAGTGGACGGGGCCACCTCCAGCCGGGGCCGCCCGGCACCCCGCCGCGCCTGCAGGGCGTGTGCATCGACGTGACGACCCAGCGGGCGCTCGAGATCCAGCTGCAGGCCACCCAGGCGAGGATGCAGGAACTGGCGGACGGCGTGCCCGGGCTCTTCGCCTACCTGGACCGCAGCTTCCACCTGCGCTTCCTGAGCGCCCAGTACGACCTCTGGTACGGCCACACGCGCAGCCGCTACCTGAACCAGCACATCTCGACCGTGATCTCGGTCGAGTCGTGGGAGCGCCGCAAGCCGCTTTACGAGCGCTGCCTGGCCGGGGACGTGATCCAGTACGAAGAGGCCCGGACCATGGCCAACGGCGAGCAGCGCTTCTATGCCGTGACGTACCAGCCCCATCGCGACGCCAACGGCGAGGTCCTCGGCATCCTGTCGCTGGCCATGGACATCACCCAGCGGCGCGCCATCCAGGAAGAGCTGGCCCGGTCCAACCAGGACCTCGAGCAGTTCGCGTACGTGGCCTCCCATGACCTGAAGGCGCCACTGCGCGCCATCGAGATCCTGGTGGAATGGCTCCGCGAGGACCTGGCGGACCACACCGGCGGCGAGGTGCAGCAGAACCTGGGGCTCCTCAGCCAGCGCACCGCCCGGCTGCACCGGCTGCTGGACGACCTGCTGGCCTACTCGCGGGCCGGACGCAAGCCCGGGGAAGTGGCGAACGTGGATTCGAAGCTGATGGTCGAGGACCTCTTCGTGCTCCTCTCCCCGCCGGAGACCATGCAGCTCACGGCGGAGGATTCGCTTCCCGTGCTGTGCGCCCACCACGCGCCACTGGAGCAGGTGTTGCGCAACCTGATCAACAACGCCATCAAGCACCATCCGACCAGGCAGGGCTCGATCAGGGTCTACGCCCAGGACAAGGGCGACGAAGTCATGTTCGCCGTGGAGGATGACGGCGCGGGCATTCCGGTGGAGTTCACGGAGAAGGTGTTCCAGATGTTCCAGACGCTGAAGCCCCGCGACGAAATCGAGGGCAGCGGCATGGGGCTCGCGATCGTGAAACGCATCGTGGAATGGCAGGGCGGGAAGATCTGGTTCCACGGCGGGCCTGGCGGGTCCGGCACCGTGTTCAAGTTCACGTGGAAGAAGGTGCCCCGGGACGGGGCGAACATCAGCGCGGGCGAGGTGGCCCATGATCGACATGAACAGAACCGTGCATATCTTGCTGGCTGAGGACGACCTGATCGACGAGAAGGCCTTCCTTCGCGCGATCGAGAAGCTGCGCATCACCAATCCCGTGACGGTTGCGCGGGACGGGATGGAGGCGTGGGAGATCCTCAAGGGCACCAACGGGAAGGGGCCGCTGCCCCGGCCGAACCTGCTCGTGCTCGACATCAACATGCCGCGCATGAACGGGCTGGAACTGCTCGAGAGGATCCGGGACGACGCCGAGCTGCATGACTCGATCGTCTTCATGCTGACCACGTCGAACGACGACGAGGACAAGATCGAGGCGTTCAACCTGAACGTCGCGGGCTACATGCTCAAGTCCGACGTGGGCAACAGCTTCGTCAAGGCGGTGGAACTGGTGGACAACTACTGGCGGGTCGTCGAGTTCCCCCAGGCCACCGGCCGCCGCAACGGTGCCGCGGACGATCGCCGCCAGTACGTGCGGCACCCGGACTCCCGGGGAGTCCTGTAACCGCTAGTTGAGGCAGGAGTCCTCGGCTTCGATCACCAGGGCGCTGGTTTCGGAGGCCAGTGCGTCGCGCCGCTTGTCGGAGGCATTGCTCTTGTCGAGGGCCTGGTCGGCCTTCTTCACGACTTCCGGATCCTCCGAGCTGGAAGCGGTCAGCAGCATGGCGAGCTTCAGGTCGCCCGGCGACAGCTTGCCGGACAGGTAGGTCCAGGCGCAGTCGCACTGGGCCGCGGTCAGTCCGTCCACCTTGCAGATCTCCGCATCGAAGGTCGCGCGGGGTGAGCTGCCTTCGGCCGCCTCTTCCTGTGCCAGGGCGATCCCGCCGGCCAGGGTCAACGCCAGGCTGGAAAGCATGGCAGTGGTCAGTCGCATGATCCCTCTCCCCGGGGCCAGTACTGCGCGGATTTTCCCCCATCCGCCGTCGCCCGTCACCTGCGGGCTCCGGGCCAGGAACCGGCAGCGCTGACCAGGCCCTGATGCCGCAACCACGCAAGGGCCTGGTCCGCGTCCTCCTCGAACCAGCGGCGCGTGGACCCCAGCCGGAAGCTGTAGCCCCAGGCATCCATGTCGGCGAACAGCCTGTCGCGGCTCCAGCCCGGGCCGCGGAGTTCCATGCCGAGCAGCACCTGCAGGTAGCAGACGGCGTCCTCCTCCGCCGCGTCGCCGCCAGCGTCGCGGTGGAGCCCGGCGCGGCGCGCAGGCGGCATGCACAGGTAGTGGGCGGCCTCGTGCAGGAGCGAATGCACCGGCGTGTCGGCGCGCACGAAGATCCGGTCGCCCGACAGGCCGGCCTCGGGCTCGCCCCAGAAGGTTCCCGGGATTTCCGCCCCGGCGGGTACCAGCACCAGATTGAGTCCGAAGCCCTGCAGCAGGTCGGCGGCAGCGACGGCATCGATCTCCCCCACCGTCATCACCCCGGTCATCGTTGGCTTTCCGGCGTCGCGCGCCTTAGGCTTCCCGTCCCATTATGAGCGGCCGGAAGAAACACAGGAACAAGGCCCAGGACGCCGCGCCCGGTTGGCCCTCCTTCCCGGCGAAGCCGACGCTGCCGGGGCTGCTCGACGGGCTCAAGGTCTCCCAGTGGTGGCCCGCGGCTGAGCTCGCCCTCAGCCAGCAGCCCCAGCTGGCCTGGCTCGTGAACTGGGCCGCCGCGGAGGTCCCGCACTACCAGGGCACGGACTGGGTCCGGCCGGCTGGCCGCGCACTGGCCGGGGCGCTGGCCCGGGACCCGGCGGGTTTCCCCTCCCTGTGGCGGGAGATGCCGCTCCTGACCAAGCCCGACGTGCGCGCGCTCGGCGGCAAGCTGAACTCACGCGCGCTGCCCCCCGGTCACGCGCCGGTGGGCGTCCTCCGGACCTCGGGGTCCACGGGCATCCCCGTGGAGGTCCGCACCACGGCACCCACCCGCATGCTCTGGGACGCCCTGACCGTGCGGGAACACCTGTGGTCGCGCCGGGATTTCACGAAGCGCATGGGCGCCATCCGCTTCCGCAAGCGCGATGCGCGCGAGAGGGACGGCCAGGTGCGGGCCGGCTGGGGCGCGCCTGTGGGGCTCCTCTTCCGCAGCGGGCCTTGCTCGGCCATGCACATCGGCAACTCCGTGGAGCAGCTGGCCGACTGGCTGGTGGGCTTCGACCCCAGCTACCTGCTGGCCTACCCGAGCATCATGAATCCGCTCATGGATGCCGTCGCCACCCGCGGCGGCCGGCCGCCCTCGCTCGAGGAGGTCCGCCTGATCTCGGAGCCCCTCGACCCGGAGCTCCAGGACCGTCTCGCGACCGAGTGGCAGATCCGCTGCACCGACCTCTATTCCGCCAACGAAGTCGGCTACATCGCGTTCCGCTGCCGGGAAGAAGGCGCGCTCCACGTCCAGTCCGAATCGCTGCTGGTCGAGGTGCTGGACGACGCGGGCCAGCCCTGCGCCCCCGGCGAGACGGGTCGCGTCGTCGTCACGTCCCTGCACAATCTCGCCACACCCCTGCTCCGCTACGAGATCGGCGACTACGCGGAGGTGGGCCCGCCCTGCAAGTGCGGCCGTGGCCTGCCGGTGCTGGCCCGGGTCCAGGGCCGGGTGCGGAACCTGGTGCGTACGCCCGACGGCCGGCGCTACTGGCCGGTCTCGCTCGGCCAGATCCGGAAGGTGACTCCGATCATCCAGGCCCAGTTCGTGCAGACGGCACCGGACGCGGTCGAGCTCCGGATCGTGTGCTCCCGGGATCTCAGCGCCGGGGAAATCGAGGAAGCAACGACGAGGACCCGGCAGGCGCTGGGCTACCCGTTCCAGGTCAGCATCGTTCAGCTCGCCGAGATCCCGCGGGGCCCCACGGGCAAGTACGAGGAGTTCCTGTCGCTGGTGGACCAGCCGTAGCAGCGGGCCAGCTCAGCCCACGTGGAAGAACTGCAACTCGCCGAACATGCCGGCTTCCGGGGCGGGCGCGGACGGCGGCTCGCCCAGCTGGTCGGCCAGGCGCCGGGCCTCGGCGAGCGAGTCGGCGTAGCGACGGGTCCGCTCGGGCAGGGGCAGGGCCGTGGCGTCACATCCCGTGGCCTTGAGGGCCTCGTCCAGGGTGAAGGGCTCCCGGTTGTCGCAGCAGGTCCTGTGCTGCCACATGCCCGTGGCCGGGTCGAAGGAATAGAGCGGCAGGAAGCGGTAGCCGTACTCCGCCAGGAAATCGACGGCATCCATGACGAACCCCGCCTCCGCATCGTCCATGGTGTAGTGGAAGCCCACGCGGCACCAGCCGGGCTTGATGCCCAGATAGCCCTTGCGGACCCAGTCCCGGTAGCGCTCCGACGTGGCATTGTCGATGCCAAGCAACCGGTGGCCGTAGGGCCCGGCGCAGGAACATCCCGCCCGGGACTGGATGCCGAAGAGATCGTTGAGCAGCACCGTGACGGCCTTCGGGTGCAGGTAGTGGCCCCGCGGGTCCTTCAGGTTGAACGAAACGATGCCGATGCGCCGGGCCGGATCGGGATTGCCCAGGATCTCGATCCGCGGATTGGACGACCAGCGCGCCATGGCCCGGCGCAGCAGCTCCTGTTCACGCGCCTCGATCCGGGGCACGCCGATCCGGTTCTTGAGGTCGAGCGCCAGCGCCGCCTTCAGCGTCTGCAGCACACCGGGGGTGCCGGCCTTCTCCCGCTCCTCGATGTCGCGGATGAAGTCCTGGTCCAGGGGGCTCACGTAGTCCACCGTGCCGCCGCCGCCGACCGTCGGCGGCAGGTCCCGGGCATACAGCCGCTCGTTGAACACCAGCACGCCGCTGGAACCAGGCCCTCCCAGGAACTTGTGGGGCGAGATGAACACCGCATCGAGCGACGGGTCGCCGCCCTCGGGGCCGGGCTCGGGATTCATGTCGATCTCGACGTAGGGCGCGCTGGCCGCGTAGTCGAAGCAGGCATAGGCCCCGTGGGCATGCAGCAACCTGGCGATCGCGGCGACCGGGGAGCGCATGCCCGTGACGTTGGACGCCGCGGAGAACGAGCCGATGCGCAGGCGCCCCTGGTAGGCGGGGTCCTTCAGCAGCGCCTCGAGGTGAGCGAGGTCCACGCTGCCGTCGGGGGCCAGGTTGACCTCGACGACGGTGGCGAGGCCCTGCCGCCAGGTGACCTCGTTGGAGTGGTGCTCGTAGGGGCCGACGAAGACCACGGTCTGCCGGGCCCGGTGGAAGCGCTCGAATTCCCCGTACCTGTCGTCCCCGAGGAACTTGTGCAACAGGTCGCCGACCGCCCGGCGCGTGGCTGGCGGCAACGCCACGCCGAGGAACTGCTGGAGCTTGTCGATGGCGCCGGTGGCGCCGGTACCGCAGGCGACCATCCGGCCCCCGGCGCCGGCATTCACGGACCGCTTGATCATGGCCTCGGCCGTGTGCAGCAGCTGGCTCATGCTGCGGCCGGTCAGGTCGTCCTCGGTGTGCGTGTTGGCGTAGTTGCGCTGCAGGCACTGCACGTAGCGCTCGATGAACGTGACGCACCGGCCCGAGGCCGTGTAGTCGCAGTAAACGAGCATTCGGCGCCCGAACGGCGTCTCGAACGAGGAGTCGATTCCCACCACCTGGGAACGGAGAAATTCGAAGGACCAGGGATTCATCCGCGCAATTTTCCGGCGATGGCAGCTGCTGGGGAAACTGGAGCGGGTGATGGGAATCGAACCCACGTTAGCAGCTTGGGAAGCTGCAGTTCTACCATTGAACTACACCCGCTTGGGGCATGATTCTAGAGCATGACGCGACCGAGTTTCATCGATCCCGCCCGGGAGCCACTCCAGGGTGCGGCCGGCTGCCGCAGGGGCAGGCCGTGACCGGACCGGAGGAACCCCGGCGCATCCGCAGCTTCGTACGCCGGGCCGGGCGGCAGACCCGAGCCCAGGAGCGCGCCCTCGCGGAACTCTGGCCCCGGTTCGGCATTCTCGCGCCGGCACCGGGGAGGGCGCCGCCGCTCCTCGACCTGGCGGCAGTTTTCGGACGCGCCGCGCCCTGCGTCCTGGAGATCGGCTTCGGCAACGGGGACGCCCTCGTGGCCATGGCAGCGGAGTCTCCCGACCGGAATTTCCTGGGCGTCGAGGTCCATGCCCCCGGGGTCGGTCACTGCCTGCTGGCCATCGAACGGCTCGGCCTCGCCAACGTGCGCCTGCTCATGCAGGACGCCGTGGAGGTCCTGCGCGGGCAGGTCCCGGACCACGCCCTGGCCGGGGTCCATCTCTACTTTCCGGACCCCTGGCACAAGAAGCGCCACCACAAGCGGCGGCTGGTGCAGCCGGACTTCGTTGCACTGCTCGGCGCCCGGATCGCGCCGGGCGGCTACTTCCACGTGGCCACGGACTGGCCGGACTATGCAGAGCACATCCGGGCGGTGATGGCCGGCAGCCCCACGTTCCGGGCCCCCGCGCCCGTGGCCGCGGCCCGCCCGCGCACCCGGTTCGAGGCACGGGGCGAGCGCCTCGGCCACCCGATCTGGGAAGCGGTCTACCAGCGGAGTTACTGAAGATTACAGTTGGATTCTCCGTGTACCCATCGCGTCCCAAATGCGCTATAAAAAAACTCAGCACGGATACAGGCCACCACCATGAGCGAGCGCGCCTTCTCCATCCCGTTCGGGCTCCCGGAAGTCGGGGCCTGGTTCCGCATCGGTGACGGCAAGACCTTCGAGGTGGTGGCCGTCGACGACAAGGACCGGACCGTGGACATCCAGCACTTCGACGGCACCATCGAGGAAGTCGACGTGGACGGCTGGCGCGAAATGGCGGCCGAGCCCATCGAGGCCCCGGAGGACTGGTCCGGCTCGATGGATGTCGACAGCGAGGACCTGCCCGAGGACGAGGAAAAGCACCAGGACTTCGACGATCCGCTCGATTTCGTGGATGACTACGAGTCGTGAGATTGTAGGAGAGGAAAAGGGGACAGATTTATTTTCCCCTGGAGAGAATGGGGTCCGCGACCCTGTCGCCAGGGGAAAATAAATCTGTCCCCTTTTCCTCTCCTACAATCTCACCAGCACGGCGCCGTCCTCGATCCGGCACTCCAGCGCCGTCAGCGCCCGCCCCGCGCAGGGGCCGAACACGCAGAGGCCCGACTCCGGCTCGAACAGGGCGTTGTGGGACGCGCAGCGCAGCAGCTTCTGCCCGGGCACCAGGAACTCGTCGTCGGCCAGGTTGAGCGGGTGCCGCTTGTGGGGGCAGACGTTGGCGTAGGCGCGCAACGCCCCGTCCACCCGCACGAGGAAGCCCCGGAACGGCCAGTCCCCCTCCCCCAGGAAGAATTCCCGGGCCCCCGGATCGGGGAGCTCCTCGAGCCGGGCAACCACCTGGAACCCGTCACTCATCCAGCTTGTCGACCTGGCGCCGCAGCAGGACGAGGACCAGCAGCCCGGGGATTGCCGTGAAGAAGGTGATGGTGAAGAAGCTGCTCCAGCCCACCGCCTCCACCAGGTAGGCGGCCGGCGGCCCGAGGAAGTTGCGCGCCACGCTCGCCAGCGCCGACAGCAGCGCGTACTGGAAGGCGCTGAAGCGCGCGTCGCAGAGGCCCATCAGGAAGGCGACGAAGGCGGCGGCCCCCATGCCCCCGGCGAAGTTGTCGAAGCCGAGGGCGATCACCATCAGTGCCGTGTTCTTGCCGGTGGCGGCCAGCAAGGCGTAGAGCAGGTTGGTGAGCGCCTGGAGGATCCCGAAGAAGAGCAGCGAACGGAACAGCCCGATCCGGGCCAGCAGCACACCGCCCGTGAAGGTGCCGAGCAGCGTCAGGACGATCACGACCGTCTTCGAGATGGCGCCAACCTCCAGCGCAGTGAAGCCGACGCCCTTGATGAGGAACGCCGTGACCAGCTTCAGCGCGAAGGCGTCACCGAACTTGTAGAGGACGATCAGGGCCAGCAGCGCCCAGGCGCCCGGGCGCCCGAGGAATTCCCGGAGGGGATCGATCACGGCCGCCGCGAGCGTGCGCGGCGCGGGGGCCACGCGCTCCGGCTCCGGGGAGGCCCAGGTGAACAGCACCGTGGCGCCCATGACGGCGGCCATCAGCAGGTAGGTGTTCCGCCAGCCGATGACGTCCGAGAGGATGAGCGCGAGCGCGCCGGTCACCCAGGTGGCCACCCGGTACCCGATCTGGGTGCCGGTGGAGCCCACGCCCCGCTCTTCCGGCCGCAGGGTGTCGGCCCGGTAGGCGTCGATCACGATGTCCTGGGTGGCCGAGAAAAAGGCGATGAGGAGGCCCAGCGCCGCGACGGCGTAGACGACTTCGGACGGTGCGCCCACGCCGAGCTGCGCGCCCCGCAGGCCCAGCGCCGCGATCAGCACGGCCAGCAGGAGTTGCAGCAGCAGCATCCAGCCGCGCCGCCGGCCGAGCACCGGCAGCGCGTACCGGTCCAGGATCGGGGCCCAGAGGAACTTGAAGGCGTAGGGCGCGCCCACCAGCGTGAACCAGCCGATGGTCCGGATGTCCATGTCCAGCGTGGCGAGCCAGGCCTGCAGGGTGCTGTCCGGCAGGTTGAAGGGCAGCCCCGACGCAAAGCCGAGGGTCATGGCCGCGGCCACGCGCGGGTTGGCGACCAGGTCCTTCAGGCGCGTGCGGGCCATCGGCTAGCGGCCCGTCCCGGCGTCCAGGTCGAAATCCATCACCAGGGGCGCGTGGTCGGAGAAGCGGTTGTCCTTGTAGATCGCGGCGCGCCGGGCGGCGCCCTTCAGGCCCGGCGTGCCGATCTGGTAGTCGATGCGCCAACCGACGTTCTTCGCCCAGGCCTGGCCCCGGTTCGACCACCAGGTGTAATGGTCAGGATCGGGGTTCACCTCGCGGAAGGTGTCGGTGTAGGCCAGCGGGCCGAACAGGTCGTCGAGCCAGCGGCGCTCCTCGGGAAGGAATCCCGAGTTCTTCTGGTTGCTGCGCCAGTTCTTCAGGTCGATCTCCTTGTGGGCGATGTTCCAGTCGCCGCACAGGAGGTACTGGCGGCCGTCCTTTTCTGCAGCATTCTCGCGAAGGCGGTCCAGATGGACCCGGAACTCCGTCATGAACCGGAACTTGGCCTGCTGGCGCTCCTCGCTGGACGAGCCCGACGGCACGTACAGCGACACGATGGAGAGCGGGCCGAAGCGGGCCTCGAGGTACCGGCCCTCCGGGTCGAACTCCGCCGAGCCGAAGCCACGCACGATCTCGTCGGGCTCCCGGCGACTGAACAGGGCGACGCCGCTGTAACCCTTGCGCTGGGCAGGCTCGTAGAAGCAGTGGAACTTGGCAGGATGGAACTGGGGGGCCGCGATCTGGCCCAGGTCGGCGCGCACCTCCTGGAGGCAGACCACGTCGGCGCGTTCCCGCGCGAGCCAGTCGAACAGGCCTTTCCGGGCAGCCGCGCGGATGCCGTTGACGTTGAGCGTGACGATGCGCATGGAAGCCGTGAGTGTACGATATCGCCGTCAGCGGAGGATCGGCGGCATGCGCGGCTACAAGCAGGAATTCATCGAGTTTGCCCTGGAAGTCGGCGTGCTCCGCTTCGGGCAGTTCAAGCTCAAATCCGGGCGCAACAGCCCCTACTTCTTCAATTCCGGCCTGTTCAACACGGGCTACGCCGCCGCCAAGCTCGGCCGCACGTATGCAGCGGCAGTCGCGGATTCGGAGATCGCCTTCGACATGCTCTTCGGGCCCGCCTACAAGGGCATTCCACTGGTGGCGCTCACGGCGGCGGCGCTGGCCGAGCACCACGGCCGGGACCTGCCCTTCTGCTTCAACCGCAAGGAGATCAAGGATCACGGCGAAGGCGGGGCCATCGTCGGGTCGCCCGTGTCCGGCCGGGTCCTCATCCTCGACGACGTGATCACGGCCGGCACGGCCATCCGCGAGACGATCACCCTGCTCCGGCAGGCCGGCGGCGAGCCGGCGGGCGTGGTCATCGCCCTGGACCGCCAGGAGCGTGGCAACGGCGAGCTGTCGGCCATCCAGGAAGTGCAGCAGGCCTACGGGATCCCGGTGGCCAGCATCATCCGGCTGGACGACCTGGTGGAGCACCTGGAGCGCAGCACGGAGCACCGGCAGTTCCTGCCCCTGGTCAGGGACTACCGGGAGCGGTACGGGGTCACGGCCTGAGGGCCGGGTACCGGCCCAAGTGGGAGCCTGGTCACTGTTTTCGGTTAAATGACGGCGGGATAATCGGCGCCGGGAGCGGGGCCCGGGGGTTCCGCAGCAATGGGTACACCGATGCGGGCGTGGGGCATTCAGAGGACTCACCGGGGCGGCCTGCGGCAGAGCCTGACGCTGGCCGCGCTCGTCCTGGTCGCTTGCGGCCTGCTGGCGCCCGAGGCCGCGCTGTCGGCGGAGAAGAAGAAGCCGCGCCGGTCCACGAAGGCGGGCGACACCTCCGGCCAGGTCTACCGCTGGGTCGACAACGAGGGCGTCGTGCATTTCGGCGACCAGGTGCCGGCCGAGTACGCACCCATCGATCGCCAGGTCCTGAACCAGTACGGCGTGCCCCTGCGAACCGAGCAGGGCGCGCTCACCGAGGAGGAGATAGAGGCTGAGCGCAAGGCGGCCGCGGAAAAGAAGGCTGCGCTGGCCGCTGCGCGTCGCGACGAGGTGCTGCTCAGCACCTACCTCTCCGTCGAGGAGATCGAGGCGCTGCGCAATCGCCGCATCGAGCTGATCGACGGGCAGATCTCGGTCACCTCCGTCTATCTGCAAAGCCTCCGGGATCGCCTGAAGCACCTGCAGGCGGAGGCCAGCACCTTCAAGCCCTACAGCAAGGACCCGGACGCAGAGCCCATCGACGAGAAGCTTGCCGACGAGCTCGCCGACACCGCCGATTCGATCGCCCTCTACGAGAAGACCCTGCTCGACACCCGCACCCGCCAGGGGCGCGTGGTCATGGCCTTCGACGCCGACATCGCCCGCTTCAAGGAACTCAAGGGTCTTTAACGGCGGCCTGGGCGGGGAAGGCGACGGCGGGGTTTCCCGACAGGAGCGTCTCAGCGACCCAGGGAAATCCCGCCGTCGCCTTCCCCGCCCAGGCCGCTGCTAACGCCCCGTGTGGCCGAAGCCGCCGGCACCGCGCTCGGTGGCGTCGAACTGGTCCACCACCTCGAACTCCACCTGCACCACCGGCACGAAGACCATCTGCGCGAGGCGGGCCCCGGGCTCCAGTTCGAAGGACTCGCTGCCCCGGTTCCAGCACGACACCATCAGCTGGCCCTGGTAGTCGGAGTCGATGAGGCCAACCAGGTTGCCCAGCACGATGCCGTGCTTGTGGCCCAGGCCGGAGCGCGGCAGGATCACGGCGGCGATACCGGGGTCACCGATGTAGATCGCCATGCCCGTGGGCACGAGGACCGTCTGGCCGGGCGCGATGGTCAGCGGTGCATCCACGCAGGCGCGCAGGTCCACTCCGGCCGAACCCGCGGTCGCATATCCGGGTACCGGGAAGTCCTTGCCGAGACGCGGATCGATGATCCGGAGCTGGATCCTGCCCATCAGCCCTGCGATCAACCGGGCCGGCGCAGCGGGGTGACGTTGCTGCGCCCGGCCGCGGCGTGGCGCGCGGCCACCGTGGCCACGATGCGCCGGGCCAGGTCGCACTTGGCCATGCGGCCCAGTTCCTCCTGCCCGTCCCGCCAGAGGATCAGGACGCTGTTCTCGTCCTCGTCGAAGCCGAGCCTGGCACCCACCTGGTTGGCGACGATCATGTCGAGGCGCTTGCCCTCGAGCTTCTGGCGCGCGTGCTCCTCGACCCGCTCGGTCTCGGCCGCGAAGCCCACGGTGAACGGCGCGTCCGGGCGGGCGGCGATCGTCGCCAGGAGGTCGGGCGACTTCACCATGTCGAGGAGCAGCCGGTCGGTGCGCTTCTTGATCTTCTGCGGCGCGGGTTCCGGCCGGTAGTCCGAGATCGCCGCGGCGCCGATGTAGATGTCCGCCCCGGCGATCCTGTCGATGGTGGCGGCGTACATCTCCGCCGCGGTCTCGACGTCGATGCGCCGGACACCCGCCGGCGTCGGCAGGTGCACGGGACCCGCGACCAGGGTGACTTCCGCGCCCGCCTCCACCGCGGCGCTGGCCACGGCGAAGCCCATCTTCCCCGAACTCCGGTTGCTGACGAACCGCACGGGGTCGATGGGCTCGCGGGTCGGTCCCGCGGTGACCAGCACCCGCAGGCCCTTGAGCTGGTCCCTGAGGAGTCCGGCCAGCTGGCCGGCGGGTTGCTCGACCAGGGCCGCCACGATCTCCGCCGGCTCCACCATGCGGCCCGGCCCCACGTCGCCGC
>Ga0268299_1002669_pt1 | contig 19869 bp, 17 predicted proteins | sample NOBtaG_FD_193484 | JGI IMG/M metagenome (GOLD analysis project Ga0268299, IMG submission 193484) | Activated sludge microbial communities from bioreactor in Nijmegen, Gelderland, Netherland - NOB reactor | ecosystem: Engineered > Bioreactor > Aerobic > Activated sludge | place: Netherlands... | reverse complement strand
GGGGGATGGTCCACTCGGTCCACCTGCACGCCGGTCGTGCCGTGTCGTACCGGAGCCGTTGGGTGATCACCGACGCCGTCGCGCAACGACTCGGCGTCGACCCGGCCCCGGGCCCCCGCAACAACGGCCCGGACATCATCACCGGCAACATCGTCGCCTTCGGTGACTCGATTCTGGCGTTCGGCGAGGGCGCCCTCGCCTACGAGCTGTCGCCCGAGCTGAACACGCTCCACCGGGTCGATCTCGCCGGCCAGGGCCGCGGCCTGGCCATCGACCCGAGGCGGGACCCGCTCACCGGCGACCTGCACCTCCTCACCGCCGCCGCCGATGACGGAGCCCAGGCCCACGTCGTCGTGGCGGCCAACTCCCTGACCAGAGCAAGCCGCAGCATCGGCGATCCACCCGACCGGATCAAGCAGCTGGCGATCACCCGCGACCACGTTCTGTACCTGGCCGACCGTTTCGTGGGGGTCTCGGCGCGCCACGGCGAACCGCACGTCACCTGGACCACGACCGGCCTCGACACCCCCCGTCCGGTGCATGCCCATGACGCCGCCGACCTGGTCGTGGTCCACACCCTCACCCCATCCCTCGAGCGGTGGACGCTTCGCACGGCGTCCGGGACCATCGAGCGCGAGGTGCTCGATGCGGCGCCCTGCCGATCGGCTCGAACCAACGGCGGGGCGCTCGACGCTGCGCCCCGGTTCCTGTGGACGGCCGGCAGAAGCACCGCGGACAAGCACGATCTCCTCACCGGAAGCCGGTCCCGCCACACGTTCCGAGCGGGCCGGCCTGGCGACCTCGTTTTCGTCGCCGACAGGGAACGACCAGGCGAGGCCGACGCCGGTTGGCTGCTGGTGTTCGTCGATCATCCGACCGCCACGGAGACCGAGCTCGTCATCCTCGACGCCGCCGAGATCACCCGACCACCGGTCGCCACGGTACGTCTGCCCCAGCCCGTCCCGCATGGAGTCCACAGCACCTGGATCCCCTCGATCCGGGAGACACCGGGCGATCCGCACCGAGATCCCGAACGGAGACCATCATGACCCGACACCCGACGCTGCCGAGCGACACGACGCGGTCGGTCCCGCGCCTACGGCCCGTCACGTCCCGGCCCCGCCGCATCGTCGAAGCCGTCGTCTTCGTCGCGGCATGGATGGTCGCCGGCTACCTGCTGCCCATCGACTCGAACGGCTACCTGCTCCTGGGCGTCCCCCTGACCGTCGTCTTCCAGGTGGTCGTGCGCCGCCGGCCGCTGCGTGAGCTGTACTCCGGCTCCGCGACCCGGGTTGCGTTGGATCGGCCCGGACTGGCGCTGGCAGGCATCGTGGCCGTCGCGCCGGGATGGTATGCCGTCGAGGCCTTGAGCACCGGCCGCTGGACTCTGCTCTGCTGGTACCTCGCAGCTGTCGCCGGTGCCGTCTGCGCTGCGTTCTGCCTGCGGGCCACGTCGGCTGCCCGCGTCCTCCGGTCGGCCGCCCTGCCGCTGGCGGCCGGATCGGCGGTCTTCGCGCTCGCCTACGGGCTCGTACACATCGCCACCGGGACCCCGGTACCCGTCGGGGCAGGGCTCGTCACGCTTGCCCGGTACAGCGCGCTGTACTTCCCGGCATCGTTTCTGCTCGAAGAGGTCGCCTTCCGAGGGGCGCTCGACAGCCACATCCACCATGACGGCGAGCCGGGCGGTCTGCTGTCCGCTGTCCTGGTGTCTGTGCTCTGGGGAGTGTGGCACCTTCCGGTCTCGACCGGTCTGCCGTTCTCCCTGCTTCTCGGTCAGCTGGTCGTCGTCCACGTCCTGCTCGGGGTGCCCTTGTCGATCGCCTGGCGGCGCTCCCGCAACCTCGCCGGGCCCGCCCTGGCCCACGCCGTCAACGACGCCGTCCGCAATGCGCTCATGCTCGGCCTGTAGTCCCGGGACGACGACCCTCGACCGCGATCCCGTGCCTCACCGGCGGGGCCAGCGCACGGTGTCGGGGTTGCGGGTGAGCCAGGCGAACCAGGCCTCCCTCCCGGCGGCCAGCTCCACGGGTGCGCCGGTGGCGTCGAGCCGGTACAGGCGGGGCCCGGCCGGGCCCTGCTCCACCCGCACCCGGGCCACCCCGAGGTCGAGATCCACCCGGCCCCCCGGCTCCAGCGCATCGACGTCCACCGCCAGGGCCACCCCCTCGACCTCGACCGTCACCACGTCGGCCAGGGGATCCTCCTCCCCGCCCACCCCGGCCACCGGGAACCACAGGCGACCCCCGGCCACGTAGTCGGGCAGCGGCTCGGTGTTCGTATACGGATAGCTGGTGAGCGTCCCCGTCTCCCGGTCGAGGATGAACGGCTCGGGCAGGTCCACGACCGACCGGACCGCATCGCCCTCGAGCTCCCCCAGGGCCACCGCCCGCACCGGGAGCAGATCCAGCCGGGTCCCCCGCAGCGGGCCGCTCACCGCCTCGCCGGTCGCCTGCCGCCACAGCGAGCCCGTCTCGTCATCGACCATCAGCTTGTTCGCGTCCAGCAACAACCCCGACGTCTTGAACGTCAGCACCCTGCCCTCGACCCGGCGGTCGAACGCCACCGCCGTTCGGCACAACGAGCAGTAGGAGACCCCGAACGGCACGGCGCCGTCGACGCTGCCGCTCCCGCCGGGCATGCTGTCGTTGGCCAGCTCGTGGGGGCCGATGATCCGCCGGGGATACACGACCGTGCCACCGCCCACCTCCACTGCGAACACGATCTCGTCGGGCACCGCCCATTCCAGCTCGTCGAGCGGGCGCCGCACCGGCTGGTTCAACTCCCGGATCTCGCCCAGTCGGACCCCACCCCACTGGATCGACACCAGCAGCGAGGGGTCGTCGACGCCCGCCAGCAACGGGGTGAAGCGCTCGTCGAGCTCCCCGTACAACGCAGCCTTGAACGCCCGGTACCGGGGCCCGGGCCGTGGCTCCCGATCCAGCACCCAGCTGCCCAGCTCCACGTAGGCGGCATTGATGTCGGACGGCGGCGTATCGCCACCCCGCAGCTCACCCAGCGCAGCGATCACCGCCCTCCACACCTCGCTCGACCCCGACATCCGCAGCAGATCGACCAGGTAGGGGGCATCGTCGACCGAACCCCCAGCCGCCACCGCCTCGACCAGGGCCAGAGCCGCCGCCGTGGTCGGATCGGCCAGCCACACATCGACCGCAGCCGCCACCTCCGGCCGATCGACCCCCCACTCCACCGGCGCCCGGTCGGGCTCAGGGCCCACCGCGTCGGCCGGAGCGGGCAACGCCACCGGCCGGGCATCGGAGCAGCCGGCGCCGACCGACGCCACCGCCACCACGGCGGCCGTCGCGCCCGCCCACCGTCGCCGGCGGCGCCGCCCGTGCGATCCGCTCATCGCCGCCGGACCCTCGTCGACGAGCCCCGGTTTCGCGGCCCAGCCGGGGCGGGTAGCCCCCAGGCCTCAGCGTGATCGGGCGACGGACACGACAGGAGATGATGAGACATGTCGGACATCGATGATGACATCAGGCGCCGCCGGGACCTCGACGAGCGGGAGCGGGCCATCCACCACCGCCACGACGTCCACACCCCGCAGCGCCGGGGCGGCCGGCCCATGACCTGGATCCTCGTTCTGCTGGTGATCGCCGCCCTGGTGATCGGCGGGTTCTTCCTGTTCGGCGGCGACGTGGACGTGGACACCGAAGGTGGCGACGTGGACGTCCCCGCGGTCGACGTGGACGTCGAGTCTCCCGACGTGAGCGTCAACACGCCGGACGTCGACGTCGATCCCGGCTCCGTGGATGTGGAGGGGGACGGCGCCGACGCCGGCAGCTGACGCTCGTGGTCAGAGCGAGCGGCCGTCGAGCCAGACGTTGCCGTTGGTCCCGTCGACCGTGATCGTCTGACCCGTCTGGATCCGGGAGGTCCCGCTGACCGAGCCGACCACGGCCGGGATGGCGAACTCCCGGGCCACGATGGCGCAGTGGCTCATCACACCGCCGACGTCGGCCACCACGGCCCCGGCGATGGCGAACATCGGAACCCACGGCGGCAACGTCATCTCGCACACCATCACCTCGCCGTCCTGCAGCGCCCCCGCCTCCTCCAGCGAGCGCACCACCCGGGCCACGCCGGTGTAGGTGCCGGGCGAGCCGGCCACCCCGTCGATGAGGTTCGGGTCCTGCTCGCCCTCCGGCGGCGGTTTGATGCCGAGCAGTCGGCTGGCCACGGCGTCGAGCATGGGGTCGACGAAGTCGCCGGGCTGGGGCGGGGGCGGCGGGGTTCCCAGGATGTCGGGCGGCGACGCCTGGGCGCACGCCTCGTACTCCACCTTCCGGTCCGCCACCAGGGCGTGGTAGTCGGTGTCGTTGGCCATGGCGTCGCGCACTTCGCGGTCGTACAGGTAGTAGATGTCCTCGCCGTGGTCGAAGCAGCCCCGCCGGGCCAACCGCTCCCCCACGGCCGACACGAACCGGCGGAACAGCACCACGCCCATCTGGTCGATGTAGAACGCGTGGTCCTCGGTGAGGGGGTAGGCGTACTTGGCCGCCTCGAACAGCTTCTCGAAATGGGCCAGCTTCTCCGGATCACCAGCCAGCTTGGCTCTGATCCCGGCGGTGAGATCCTCCCGCCGCTTCACCGCCTCGTTGAACTTGATCATGGGATCGTCGGAGTCGGGCATCGGCACGAACCGGGCGATGTTGCCGAGCGGGATCGTGGGATCCTCCCGCCACGGGATGTCGGCCAGGTCGTACACGGCGTCGCTGCGCCAGCCGAAGTCGTACAGGTAGGCGTCGAGCTCGGCCAGGAACGCCCGCCCCTCGTCGCTCTGCTCCAGCGCCCGCTTGAGATCCCGGGGCGGGTTCTCGTCGAACACCCGGGTGAGGGCCGGGCTGGCCTTCACCGTGCGGGACAGGGCCCACAGGCCGTGGGCGGCGTCGACCGGGCGGGTGTGGTAGCCCTGCAGGATCTGGTACGACTCCGTGGGGTCCGACGGCTGCATGACCTCGTCGTAGAAGTCCGACAGCTTCGCCCCCGACACCAGAGCGAAGTTGACGTGGCCGTGGATGTACCACATCTGCTCCATCCACCGCGTCATCTCGTAGTAGCGGGCGAACAGGGCCTCGTCGCTCATGGTCGAGTAGTCGACGTCTCGCTCGGCCTCGTTGCGACCTTTGATCAAGGGCAGCCACTCGTTCACCCACCGGGTGCCCACCAGGGGCACCGTGCGCTCGATCATCCCGGGGTACCGGGTCATCCGGTCGGCCACCTCGGCCTCGTCGGGCACCGGGTGGAAGGCCATGTAGAAGTAGTGGTTGATGGCCCGGCTCGACGCCATCACCGGGCAGCCGTACTCGGCCTGGGCCTGGGTGAACCCCCGGCTGATCGTGGCCATCACCAGGTCCTGCGACAGCGGATGCAGCGGCCGCGGCGCGTGCATCTTGTCGAAGGCCCAGAAGCCCTCGATCTCGTCCGGCGTCGGGAAACGGATGTCTTCGACCGTTGTCACTGCTACCCCTTGCTTGCTGCGCTGAGCTGCCGCTACGCCACCACTGTGACGTCTGGCACGATGGGCGGAGAGTACCAGCAGCCCCCCGGCCATGCTCGGCCGGGACCACCTTTTCTGAGGCTGGTCAGTGGGGACGGGCCCGATCAGGGCTTCTCCACCACCTTGACGCCCTTCCAGAACGCCACCCGGTCGGTGACCTGCTCGGCCGCCGGCTTGGGTGTGGGGTAGTACCAGACGGCATCGGCGTTCTCGGCGTCGCCCACCACCAGCGTGTGGTAGCTCGCCGTCCCCTTCCAGGGGCACACCGTGGTGGTGGGCGACGGCCGCAGGTACCGGGCGTCCACGCTGTCGCGGGGGAAGTAGTGGTTGCCCTCCACCACCACCGTGTCGTCGCTCTCGGCGATGACCTCACCGTTCCAGATGGCCTGCATGGTCATGGGTGTCCTGCTCCTCGGGTGGGGGGCGGCGCGGTGCTCACCAGCGGTCGCCCTGGCTCTCTGCCCGTCTACAACCCGGCGGGGCCCGTCTTCATTCGCGCCTGGCGACGGCGAGGCCGGGGTAGGCGGCCCGGACCGTGGCCCGCACCGCGTCGTCGATCGGGGCCGGCTCCAGGCCGAGCGGGCGTCCGTGGACCTCAGGATCGAGATGGAGGTCCCGGGCCACGATGTCATCGGCCACGTGCCGGACGTGGAGCCCGGTTCCCCGGCCCCGCAGCCGGTGCACCGCCCCCGTCGCCACCGCCCCCGCCGTCACCAACGGGGCCGGCACCGGCAGCACCGGGCGCCGACGCCCCAGCTCTTCCAACACGAGGCGGGCCAGACGGCGGTAGCTGATGTTGTCGACGCTGAGCGGGTGGCGCCCGGCCGGCGCCGTCCGGTCGACCACGGCGGCCGCCGCCCGGGCCACGTCGGCGGCGGTGACGGCGGCACTCCCCCCGCCCGGAGCGAAGCCCACCGGCGAGCGACGCAGCGGCTCGAACAGCAGCGGCTTCCACAGCGGCACGGTGCCCTCCACCGGCCCGAACACGAACGGGATCTCCAGCACCGCCACCGTCCCGGGGGCGGCGGCCGCCTCCGCTCCGGCCGCCTGCGCCAACCGGGCCCCGATGTACGGGTGGCGCCGGCCCAGACCCCACGCCGGGTGGAGCCGGTCGAAGGTGGCGAAGTAGGACCCCAGGATCACGAACCGGGCCAGCCCGGCCCGCCGGGCGGCGGCCGCCGCCCGGACCGTGGGCGCCACCAGCTCCCGCTCCAGCGTGACCGGCACGGGTGCCGGAAGCGGGGCCCGATCATCGGGGCCGAGGCACCACACCGCCGCCCCCGTCCCGGCCAGGAGGCCGTCGAGCTCGGCGTCGGTCGCCGTCACCAGGTCGGCCCGGGCCGTCGTGCCCTCGGCCTGCAGCCGGGCGCTGGCCCGCGCCGATCGGGACACGCCGAGCACGTCATGGCCCCGGCCCAGCAGCTCGTCGCCCACCGCCCGGCCCAGGTAGCCCGACGCGCCGAGCACCACCACCCGCACGGCCCGCTCCGAACCTGGCTGCCCGGGACGCCCCGCTCAGCTGCCGGGGGCGATGAACGGCTCGACCATCGACACCGTCATCTCCTCCACCCGCTTGGGCTGGCCCTCGAAGGCGGCGGCCCGCTCGGGCGAGGCGGCGAAGGTCTCGAAGGCGGCGTCGAAGTCGCCGGGATGGCTCACGGCCCACACGATCTGGTTGTTCTCCCGGTCGGCCAGGAGGAACTCCACCTTGAACCCGTACTGCGCCCGGGCGGCCTGGATGGTGGGGAACCACTCGAGGAACCCGTCCATGGCCCCCTCGACGAGCTGGTATCGACGCAGCTGGATGCCGGCCATGGTGTTGTCCTCCTGGGTGTATGCAATGCAGGCCGGCCCCCGCCGCCTGACCCCGCTCCGGGGCCCGCTCACGATAACCCATCCCCGCCCCGGGGTCGGAAGCGGGAACCAGCCGGGCGGGCGGAACGTCAAAGGCCCGATGACCCGCTCGTTCCTCCTCCATCGTCGCGTCCCGGTTCTGCTCCTCGGCCTGCTGCTCCTGGCCGCCGCCGGTTGTGGGGGCGGCGCTGACGATGCCACCGCCGACACCCTGGCCCACGGGCCGGTGGCCGACGCACCGGCCGGCCCCGACGTGTCGGTTTCGACCTCCGCGGTGACAGGGGTGTCGGCCCCGACCTCCACGGTGGCCGGCCGCAGCACGACGGCCCCGCCCACGTCGGCCCGGTCCACCACGGTCTCGACGGCCGCCACCGGGTCCACCCCCTCCACCGGATCCACCACCACGGCCACCACGGCTACCCCGGCTACCACGGCTACCACGGCTACCACGGGCCGACCCGCCGGCGGACGCCTGGCGGGCACGGTCACCGCCTCCCCCACCTGCCCGGTCGAACGGCCCGACCAGCCCTGCCCGCCCCGGCCCGTCGCCGCCCACGTGGAGGTCTTCGACCGGTCCGAACAGCTCGTGGCCAGCACCGACGCCGACGCCGAGGGTCGGTTCACCCTCACCCTGGCCCCCGGCCGCTACATGCTCACGGCCAGCTCCGGCGCCGTGTTCCCGTCGTGCCCTTCGCTCACCGTGGAGGTGCCGGCGGGCGGCGAGGCCCGGGCCGACATCGCCTGCGACACCGGGATCCGTTGACGAGATCGCGCCTCCCGGGCGAACCTTGTCGAGAAGTGCGGCGTTGGGCCGTACTTCTCGACGGAGTTCACCGGCGGGGCGCGAAATCCACGGCCAGACCGCGCCCGGGCCAGCGAGCTAGAACGGCACGGAGCCGCCGGCCTGGGCCCGGTGCATCTCCCGCAGGTACCGCCCGTCCCATGAGTCGCGGGCGTGGTTGACGCTGCGGTTGTCCCAGAACAGCACGTCGTGGGCAGTCCAGGTGTGGGTGTACCGGAACCGGTCCTCGGCGATGTGGGCCAGCAGCCGGCGCCGCAGGGCCCGTTCCTCGTCGGGATCGTCGAACCCCAGCAGCTCCTCGGTGAACGTCGACACCCACAGTGCCTTGCGGCCGCTGACCGGGTGGGTCCGCACCACGGGGTGGGTGACGCCCGACGCCTGGTCGGGGGCGTCGTTGGCCAGGGCCTTGGGCTGGTTCACGCCCTTCATCGTCTTGTATGTGCTGTGGGGCCGCCACCGCATCCCGGCCAGACGGGCCCGGGTGTCGCCGTCGAGCGCCTCGTAGGCGGCGAACAGGTCCCAGAAGTGGGTGCGGCCGCCGGCCTCGGGCGGCGGGATGTGGATGCCGTGCAGGGTGGTGAGGTCGGGCGGCGACGAGTAGTCCTGCACGTCGCTGTGCATCTTCAGCTCCTGGGTGGCCGCCGCCATCTTCGGGCCCGTGATCACGGCGTCGCCTGGCTGGCGCCGGTCCCGGTTCGACAGGAGCTGCACCGGCAGGTCGCCCACCATCGGCAGTTGGTCGATGGCATCGGTCCCCGCCCCCCGGTGGAAGCGACGGCCGAACCACTCCACCACGGCCGCCTGGCGGGCCGCCGTGAGCCCGCTCTGGCCGGGCACGATCATCAGGCCGGCGTGGTTCCACACCGCGATCAGCGACCGGATCTGGTCGCCGGTGAGGTCGGCCGACAGGTCGATCCCCTCCACGATCACACCCAGCGGCCCCGGCCCGCCGGCGGGGCGCACCGTCACCCCCGGGGCCAGCCCCAGGCTCGACGCGGCCACCCCGCTCTGCAGGATCACATCGGTTGCGGTTCCCATGGTGAGCGTTCCCCCTTTGCTCCCCGGACTGTCGTGCGGTGGGAGGGCGCTGTCAGTGCCCGCCCACCAGGTCGGACGGCATGGGCGGGAGCTGCACCATGGAGCCGCCGTCGAGGATGATCGTATGCCCGGTGAGCCAGCTGGCCCCGGCGGCCAGCCACAGGGCGCACTCGCCGATGTCGGCCGGCTCGCCCAGCCGCCGCATGGGATAGGTCTCGGCCACCGCCGAACCCCGCTCGCCCTCCCACAGGATGCGGGCGAAGTCGGTCTTGATGACCGACGGGGCGATGGCGTTCACCCGCACCTGGGGGCCGAGCTCGGCCGCCAGCTGCTGGGTCAGATAGACGAAGGCGGCCTTGAACATGCCGTAGACGCCGAGCTCCCGGCTGGTCTTGAACGCCCCCACCGACACGGTGTTGATCACACAGCCACCGTGCTCCTTCATCCAGCGGTTCCAGGCGATCTGGGTCCAGGCCAGCGGGCCCCGCAGGTTGACCTCGTACGTCTTGTCCAGCTTGGACAGCTCGCAGTCGATCACCAGCCCGGCATGGGGGTTGGTGGCGGCGTTGTTGACCAGGATGTCCACCGCGCCGAACCGCTCGATCGTGTCCTCGATGCAGCGCACGCCCTGCTCGGGGTCGCCCACGTGGCTGACCCGCCAGTCGACGTCGCCCCCGATCTCGGCCACCGCCTGCTCGCACTTGTCGGCCTTGCGGCTCGTGATCATGACCGACGCCCCGGCGTCGGCGAAGGCCTTGGCGATGCCGAGGCCGATCCCGGCCGACCCGCCCGTCACCAGTGCAACTTTTCCATCCAGACGCAGATCCACGCCGACGACGGTAGCTCACCGCTCCCGGCCGGGCGAGAAGGACCCCCGCCGGCGGGCCGGGCCCAGCACCGCCGGGGGCGGTGGGGCTTCACATCACAGGCACACCCCGGCATCGTTGGCGCCCCGCCGGCACAGCGTCGTGCCCTCCACCGAAGCCAGGGTGAACCCACCGCCGGGCTGAGGGGCACCGAACAGGTGCAGGCGCACACCGAGCTGGGAATCGTCGAGGAACCCGATGACGTCGAAGGTCACCTCGCCGAGATCGCCCACCGTGGCCGGGGTCACCTGCACCACACGGGTCTTCGCCTCCGGTTCGTCTCGCACGAACAGCCCAGCCGCGGCCTTCCCCAGAGCCTCCATCGACGCCCCGGCCGGCACCCCGCCCCCGTTCGCCTCGACCACCCGGCTCGTCCAGTCGTCGACCGTACCCAGGTAGCCCAGGTAGGAGGAGCTCACCCAGCCCTGTGAGCTGCCGTGGGTCGCTTCGATCCAGATGCCGGCCTGGTCGGGCAGGATCCGCTTGCGATCGCCGACCACCACGTCGTCGGTCAGCGGGACCAGGGTGTCGACGATCGGCTGGTCGGCTCCCGGCAGCGCCCGCAGGTTCAGCACGTCGTCGTGGGCCACCCCGACCACGGCCATCCGGTCGCCCGGCCTCGGGATGTCGTAGTCGAAGGGCTGGCCCGGGAGCTCGTCGTCGGCCACCGGGGCCGTGACGGCGGTGGCGGTGCTCCCCTCGTCGGTGGGCGCGGTGGCGTCGACCCCCGGTTCGGTGGTGGCGGCTGCGGCGGTGTCGGACGAGCCCAGGGCGGTGGCCGCCGAGGAGTCGGCCACTCCCGGCGGCCGGCTGGTCCCGCAGGCGGCAGCGAGCAGGAGCAGGCCGACCAGGAGCGATCGGGCGGGTAGGAGCGTGGCGGGGAACATCGTTGGTTGCCTCCGAGGGCCACGGCGGGAGGTGCGCCCCTCACCCAGAGCATGCCACCTCCCGATCGCCGTCGGGCAGAGGCCTACGTCCACCGATCACCCCCCGCTCGAACCGCGACCCAGAACGACGTGGGGGGGCGCGACCGGAGCGCTGGGCGCACAGTTCGCGACACGGCTCGAACCGTGGCGCGAACTGTGCGGGGTGGGCGGGCCGGGAGGCCGACGGGTCAGCGCCAGAAGTCGGGGCGGGGCGGCACACCGGGCGGGGCGGCCGCCACCGGCGCCGTTGCGCCGCCGGACGCCAGAGCGGCCCGGGCGGCGGCCACCGCCTCAGCCACGACCGTCGGCGGGGCATCGACGGCGACCGCGTCCCGCAGGGCCCGGACCGCGTCGACGACAGCGGGCGGGGCCCCGATCGAGACCAGGTCGTCGACCAGCTCGTCGAGGTCGAGGACGAGCCGGGGCCGCCCCCGCTCGCCCGCCTCCACCCGGGCCACCAGCTCCTCCAGCCGCTGACCGTACCGCCCGAGGTCGGGGCCGGGGGGCGGCGGCACGGGCCCCGGAGCCGACGGCACACCGCCGCCCGGTACACCGCCGGACAGGTTCCGCCGCAGGCGGTCGGCCAGGCGGCGGACCGGCGGCTTCCCGGCGCCCTCCGCCATCGGGGCAGCGGCGGCCACGGGTGGTGCGGGCGGGCCCGGCGCGACGGGGGCGGCGGGGACCGGAGGCGCAGCGCCGGGGGCCGGGGGTGCGCTCTTGCGGAGGTTCATGGCCGCCCCCATGGGCGCGGCCGCCCTCGGCATGGCGCCGGGTGGCATGGCCCCCGCCGGCATGGCGCCGGCCCAGCCCCCGGGGCGCTCCACCGGCTGCACCACCGGGCGGGGCGAGGTGCTGTCGACGGTCTCGCTGAGATCGACGGCCACGAACGCCGTGAACCGGCTGAGCACGCCGGTGGCCAGCGACAGGGCCACGATCTCGTCGGCGGCACCGGCCACCGCCCCGCCGAAGCGCGTGCGGGCCAGGTGGTCCTCCAGGTCGCGGATCCGGGCCCGGGCCCACAACGGCCGGGCGGCCCGGTCGGCCCGGTCGGGCCGGTCGGGCCGGGGCGCCGAAGCTGTCACCACCCCGCTGCGGGGAGCGCCGTCAGGCCCGGTGGCCGACCAACGGACGGTGGGCGCCGGCCCCCGGTAGCGGCCCCGGATCACCAGCGGCACCCCGGCGAAACAGTCGACCGGCCCGGCCGGAGCGATCTGCAGGATCTCGCCGCCGGCCTCGGCCTGCACCGTGACCGATCGCAGCGGGGCGTCGGCGATGCGGCGGTGGATGGCCTCCATTGCCTCGTCGAGCCGATCCTCCGACTCCACCAGCTCGCACCGGCCCCCGCCGGCGGCGGCCAGCCGGCGCAGGAACCCGACGTTGACCGCCTGGTCGATCCCCACCGTGAACACCTGGGCCCGGCCCAGGCTCCGGGCCAGCTCGGCCAGGATCTGATCCTCGTTGCCGACCTGGCCGTCGGTGACGAGCAGGCAGGTGGCCCGGCGGGCCTCCAGCGCCGCCTCGGCCGGCGGCCGGTACCAGAGGACGCGCTGACCGTCGCCCGGGCCGACCGCAGCATCGTCCCGGTCGGCGGCCCCGCCGGCACCGGCGGGCGGCGGCCCCTGGACCGGCTCGGGGAGGGGGCCCAGGTGGGGCGGGGTGGCCAGCAGGCGGAAGGCCTCGGCCAGCGCCGGCCACAGCTCGGTTCCCCCCTGGGCCTCCACGCCGGCCAGCCACTCCACCGCCAGCCACCGGTTGCGGTCGGTGGCCTCGATCAGGGTCTGGGGCAGGTGGCGGGGCCGCTCGATGGCCTGGTCGAAGGCGAGGACGGTGAACCGGTCGGCCGGACCGAGGGAGTCGACGATGCGGGCCGCCGCCCGCCGGGCCGCCGCCATCTTCCAGCCGCTCATGCTCCCCGACCGGTCGAGCAGGACGACGACGTCCCGGGGTGCCGCCGGGCCGGCTTGGGCCTCGGGCGGGGCGGTGAGGCGGAAGGTGAACGTGCCGTCGCCCTCGGGACGGCCGGCCGGGCCGCCGGGGGCCGCCAGGCCGGACCCCTCGGGGCCGTCGGGTGCCACGTCGAGCGCGGCCCGGACTCCGGTCGGGTCGTCGGCGGCGGCCGGCGCCGGCCAGCGCAGGATCACGTCGCGGTTCAGCCGTTCGCCCGGCCGCAGGGCGACCACGCCGGCATCACCGTCGCCTTCGCCGTCGCCGTCGCCGTCGGTGGTGACGGCGTGGAGCGACGACGCCAGGCCGGTCGGCACGCCGCCGGAGAACACGGCCCGCAGGTCGAGGCGGACCGGGTTGGGCACGCCGGGCAGGAGCACGGGCGGGGTGATGCGGCTGGCGTCGGGCACGGCGTCGGTGTCGGCCGCCGTACCCTCCCCGGCGGCCAGACCGTCGCCCAGCGGCGCCCCGGGGATGTAGCGGGGCGCCACCACCAGCGGGAACCGGAACGACAGGTGGCCATCCTCCTCGGGCAGCGGCTGCACCAGGGTCAGCTCCACCTCGGCCGCATCGCCCGGCAGGAGGTTCCCCACCCGGGTGGTGAACACATCGGGCCGGTCCTCCTCGGTGATGGCGGCACGGTGGCCGGCCGCCAGGGCCTGGTCGTACTCCGCTCGGGCCTCGCCCCGCTCCTTGAGCCGGCCCTCGATACGGCGCTGGCCGATGGTGACGGCGAAGGACACCACGGCCGCCCGGTCGGGCAGGGGGTGGATGTAGACGGCCTCGATGGTGTCGGTGGTGGGGTTGACGAACCGCTGGCGCACGGTGACGGCAGCGTCGGCGCCGGCCACCTCAGCGGTGACCGACAGAGCCCGCAGCGGCAGCCAGCCCTGGTCGCACACCAGGACGCCCCGGCCGGGGCCGGCCGGGTCGGGATCGAGGTGGTCGGGCCCGCCGGCGGGGATGAGATCGACGGTGGTCATGGCAACTCCTGTTCGGTGGGGACGAGCCCGAGGCGGCGTGAGGCCGCCACCAGGGCGTCGGCGGCGGTGCGGATGGCGTCGAGGTCGGCGGGGGCGGGGGCCCGCAGGGGGTCGATCACCAGGGTCAGGCCCGGCGCCAGCCGCATCGCCACCGGCTCCGGCGGCGACGGCGGGACGGCGGCCGCCGCGGATGCGGCGGGGGCGGGGGCCGCCCGCCAGAAGCGGGTGGCGGACGGGCGGGCGGTGAGCTGGCGCAGCTCCTCGTCGCTGCGGCCCGCCAGCCGGTGCTGGATCTCCTGCAGCGGCAGGCCCTCGGCCTGCAGGGCCTTGACCGCCACCGCCTGCAGCAGGTGGCGGGGACCGTAGTAGGCCCGCCGCCCCCTCACCTCGGCCGGCCGGTCGAGCAGGCCGAGGGTGGCGTAGTAGCGCAGGGTGCGCCCGTCGGGCACAGCCGACACCTGGCCGTTCGGCTGCGGCAGGCCGAGGCGGGTGACCTCCTCGGCCACCCGCTGCACCAGCTCGTCCAACGTGAAGGAGGGGGGCGGATCGGTTACTGTCACAATAACTGTGACAGTAATGGTCGGGCCGTGCGACGTCAATGCGCCCCGACCGCACTAGAAGTTTGATAGCACCGACACGAAGACGTCGCTGATCGTGGCCGGGTTGCGGGCGTCGTAGGCCGACGCCTTCGACGCCTTGGCGATCCTGGTGAGCGTGGGCAGGTCGGAGTCCTCCCCGAAGGCGATGGCGAACACCCGCACCGAGCGCTCCAGGCGGTCGGCGTCGAGGTCGGCCACCAGGCCGTCGAGGTCGTCGTCGGCGGCGTACTCGTTCTGCCCGTCGCTCAGCACCACGATGGCGTTGATGCGGCCGGGATCGAGCCCGGTCCGCATCGACTCCTCGGCCGCCCGCACCGTGCGGTACAGCGCGGTGGCCCCGTCGGCGTAGAGGTTCTGGATCTGGCGCACCAGCTCGTCTTTGGACTGGGCCAGCGGGGTGGGGGCCAGCAGCTGCTGGTAGGGGGTGACAGCGGGGTCGGACGGGGAGCCGAACCGTTCCTCGGAGGAGAAGATCCACAGGCCCACCTCGTCGTCGGGGTGGAGCTGCTCGAGGCTGGCGATGGCGGCCTCCTTGGCCGCCTCGATCCGGCTCTTGCCGCCGCCGGCCTCCCCGTTCATCGAGCCCGACACGTCGAACACCAGCACCACCCGGGCCTTCTTGCGCAGGTCCGACCAGTCGGTCAGCATCCGGCTCAGCACCTCGGGCGAGGGCGGCGTGATCAGCGACAGCTGCTCCCCGCCGGCCGGGAGCCCGATGGTGGCGGCCAGCTTCTCCCCCGCCGTGCCGTCGGCCTCGCGGAAGCCCCAGTCGCCGAACCGGGCCTGCTGCTCGGGGGCCTGGACGAAGGCCAGGAAGTCGGCCGCCGCCGCCTGCTGCTCGGCGCTGGCCGATGGCAGGACCACGAACGGGTGGTCCATCATCAGGGTCCCGTCGGACGGGTGGAGGGCGACCAGGGGCACGGTGGGGGGCGTGGCGCCGCCGCCGTCGATCAGTTCCCGCTCCCCGGTGGGGTTGCCGGTGTCGTAGAGGTACACGAGCTGCTCCTGCAGCACCACGGCGCTGATGTACGACGTGGCCCGCCCCTCGGCGTCGACCTCGGCCAGGATCGAAAGGAACTTGAGGGCCTCGTCGGCGTAATGGGCCACCCCGCTCTCCACCCCCGACACGAACGCCCGCACCTGCGGATCGTCGAGGTCGGACACCGTGATGTCGCTGGAGCGGCCCGTGGCGGCATAGTACGAGGCCACGGTGGCGGCCATGCCCGACGTGGAGCGCAGCGGGTTGTCCTTGCCCAGCACGAACCGGCCCCACTCGGGATGGCCCCGGGAGCCCCAGCCCTCGGGGTTGGTGGTGAGCTCGAGCACGTCGGCCCAGCTGATCTCCTCGTTCGGCCAGCCGATGGCCTCGGCCATGGGCTGGGGCATGGCGATGGCCAGGGGGCTCTGGGCGATCGAGGAGAACGGGCCGTCGCCCACCCGGGGCTCGGTCACCCCCTGCTCCCGGGCCCGCTGGCGCAGGAGCGAGACCCACAGCGACGAGGTGGGCGACCACACCTGGGGCGTGGGCGCCGCCAGCCGGTCGGGGTCCCAGCCGTCGAGTAGGCCCTGCATCGACACCCCTGACGTGGTGCGGTGCACGGTCACCTCGGCGCACCGCCCATCGAACGTGCGGCCCGACTGGTTGTAGCGGCCGGCCAGCTCGCCCAACAGCTCACCCTTCTCCAGCGAGGCGTTGATCTCCAGCGGCACGCAGCCCACCCGGGGTGCGGCCGGAGCCAGGCCGGCGGTCGACGCCGTCGTCTCCCCGTCGCCGCTGGCATCGCCGATCCCGGCGGCGGCCGAGGCCAGGCCGTCGCGGTCTCCCCCGTCGGCTCCGCTGCGCCAGGCCACGATCCCCGCCACGGCCAGCAGGGTCAGGGCGATGGCGCCCACCACCGCCAGCAGGCCCCGCCGCGGACCGGACGCAGCTCCCTGCGATCGAACCGCTGGATCGGGCGTGGGGCCCGGGTCGGGCTTCGGGCCCGGACTGCGCCCGGTTCCATCCGGGGTGGCGCCGCGGTCGGCCGGGCTGCCGTCGGTCAGGCCGTTGTCGGCCAGCAGGGCCAGCAACGCCCGGCCGTCGCGGGGACGGGAGCCGGCCGGCGACAGGCAGGCGCTGATCACGGCCCGCACCCCGTCGGGCAGCGACCGTTCGATGCTCGGCGTGCCGTTGAGCAGGGCCGAGGCGCTGGGGAACGGCCGGCGGCCGCAGGCCGCCTCGTGGAGCATGCAGCCGAACGCCCACACGTCGGCGTCACGGCGAACGGGCGGGGCCGTACCCACGTTGAGGATGGCGTCGGCGTGCTCCGGGGTGGAGTACCAGAACGTGCCCCCGTGGAACGTGCCGGCGTCGGTCCCGGCCGTGACCGTGCGGTTGGTGCGGATCACGGCCGACGCCCCCAGGTCGGCGATCTTCCAGCCGGTGGGGAACCACAGGAGGTTGGCCGGCTTCAGGTCGCTGTGGATGATCCCGGCGTCGTGCAGGGCGGCCATCCCGGTGACGACCTCCCGCGCCAGGCGGGCCAGGTCGTGGCCGGCCAGCGGCCCCCGGCGGCGCAGGCGATCGTCGAGGCTCTCCTCGGCCAGTTCGTGGACCAGCACCACGCACCGGCCATGCTCCACCAGGTCGACCTCGAACACATCGTGGACCTGCACCACGTTGGGATGACCGGCGAACCGGCGGGCCGCCTCGTACTCGCCCCGCAGGCGCTCCCGGTCCGCCGCCAGCAACGGGCCCGTGATGTTGAGGGCGGCCTCGGCCGGCATCTCGTTGACCCGCATCCCGGTGTAGCGGGCCTCGTAGACCGACGCCATCGACCCTTCGGCGATGTGCGAGCGGATGGTCCAGTTGGGAAAGGCGTGCCCGGTGGCGAGCGGAATCCGCCACCCCGGGACGGTCTGGTCGGTCACGTCGTCGCCTCCGGCATGGTGTCGACCCGGCTGCCGCCTTCGCCCTGCTCGCTGCCGTCGAGGTCGAGCAGGGGCAGGTCGGCGGTGGTGACGATGCCCTGGCTGATGGCCAGGAGCACCGCCCCGAGCCGCATCTGCTCGGAGAAGCGGGGGAAGCCCAGCTCTCGGCGCAGCCGGTCCAGGTGGTGGTTCTCGATCACGCCCACGCTCACCCCCAGCCGCTGGGCGATCTCCCGGTTGGACGGGATGCGGTCCTCCCGCTCCGCCGCCGGCAGCCGCAGTCGGGGCTCGCACATCGCCACCAGCACCTGGTACCACTTCAGCGGCCGGCCGGCCCGGTCGGTGAAGCGGGCGCCGGCCCAGGCCAGGTTGGTGCCGGCGCTACCGGCCCCAGGGCCGACGGCGGAGGCCGGCTCCCGGTTGAGGTAGGACACCCAGGCCCCCGCCCATCCCGGGGCGCCGGCGTGGCGGGCGTCGACCTCGAGCAGGCAGCGGTGGTGCTCCACCTCCACCGCGATCACGGCCCGGGCGAAGGGCACCGTGACCGGGCCGGCACCTTTCGGGATCACCAGCCGGGACGGCGTCTCCCCGTCGAGCACGGTGAAGCCGTGGTACCGGCCGGTGGAGACGACCGACCAGGCGCCCTCGCCGGCCCTGATCAACCCGTGGACCTTGCTCACCGCCGGCGACTGGGAGATGTGGCCCGACCCCGGGGCCCGGCCGAACGGCAGCTCGTCGCCCGGGGCCAACTCGACCGCCCGCTCGCCGATCAGCACCCGCAGCGCCGACGGGGGCGGCGACAGCGTGCTCATGCCGGAGCGCTCCACGCACCGCCGCCTGTGCGCCGTCCCAACCCATCCACTGTGCCGCACCATAGCCAGCCCTCCCCTCTCCCTCAATGGCACCCCCCTCCTCGGCCGGGCACCGCGATCCACTCGTCCTCGACGGAGCACACCACGGCCGACGACGGGCCACCATGTGGGGCGCCCCCCATGGCGACGGCCGGACCGGGCTCCGACCATGAGCCCATGACCTCCTACCTGGCCGCAGTCGTGGCGGCGACGATCACCCTGGTCATCCTGGCCCTGGCGGCCCGGAGGAGCCGCCGATGGCGTGCGCCCGCGGGAGCGGCGCTGGAGCCGGTCGGCGGCGGCGAGCCGGTACCCCTACGGCGCCGACGCCTGGCGGTGGGCCGTCACCACGCCGATCTCCTGATCCGGGAACCCACGATCTCGGCCCTGCACGCCGAGTTGGTGCACGCGGACGGCCACTGGAACGTGCACGATCATCGGTCCCGCAACGGCACCTTCGTCAACGACGAGCGGGTGACCGGGCAGCGGACCCTGCGCGACGGCGACCGGATCCGGTTCGCCGCCGACGGCCCGACTTACGTGTTCCGCTCCGGCTCGGCGCCGACTCAGCGGGGACGGTCGGCGTAGTCGGTGGGCGAGCGGTCCCACCCCGGGGCGGGCTGGATCAGGCGGGACCGGGTGGGCGGCGGCGCCGCCGGGGAGATCTCGGCCAGGCGGGCCTCGAGCTGCGACATGTTGTGCATCAGCAGAGTCAGCAGGGCATCGAGGGCCGAGAGCCGACTGCGGGCGTCGACCACCACGATCGGGGTCGCGGCGCCCAGGTCGAGCGCCCACCGCACGTCGTCGAGCGGGGGCAGCTGCTGGCCCTCGAACTGGTTGACCCCCACGATGAACGGCACCTGGCGATGCTCGAAGAAGTCGACCGCGGGATAGCAGTCGTCGATGCGGCGAGTGTCGACCAGCACGATCGCCCCCAACGCCCCCTTGACCAGGTTGTCCCACATGAATCCGAACCGGTCCTGGCCGGGGGTGCCGAACAGGTAGAGGATGATGTCGCCGTCGAGCCGGGCCCGGCCGAAGTCCATGGCCACCGTGGTGCTGGTCTTGGACTGCACGGCGCTGCGGTCGTCGACCCCGGCCGCCATGGTGGTCATGTGCCCTTCGGTGGTGAGAGGCGGGATGTCGGAGATCGACGAGACCAGCGTGGTCTTGCCCACGCCGAAACCGCCGGCGATCACCACCTTCACCGGGGTGGGAGGACCCCCCGCCGAGCCGCCCGGGCGCGGCCGGTCAGAGCGATTCTGCTTCTCGGAGCTTGAGGACACCGTTGACGACCTTCCTGAGCAGCGCCGCGTCGTGGGCCGGCTCCCCCGAGCCGTCACCCGACGCATCGTTGAGGCGTACGACGCCGGCCTCGGCCAGATCCCCGGCGAGGATCATGGCGACGCCGATGGGGATGCCGAGATGGGCCGACAGCTCGGCCACGGCCTGCGGCTCCCCGGCCAGACGGAGCAGGCGGATGTGCTCGTCGTCAAGCGGGCGGGTTGGTGGGTTGCCGGTGGCGCTCACGATCGTCTCGACGTTGACGTCGGGACGGAACGCGGTGCGACC
>Ga0268299_1002668_pt1 | contig 19892 bp, 16 predicted proteins | sample NOBtaG_FD_193484 | JGI IMG/M metagenome (GOLD analysis project Ga0268299, IMG submission 193484) | Activated sludge microbial communities from bioreactor in Nijmegen, Gelderland, Netherland - NOB reactor | ecosystem: Engineered > Bioreactor > Aerobic > Activated sludge | place: Netherlands... | reverse complement strand
CATGTTGTAGAGAAAAGTCCTCCAGGGCTTGATGCGATTCTTGTCTGTGGATTTCACTCTCAGGTTCGTGTTCAGTTTGAGAAGTTCGATTTCCAAGCCGAGAATCTCAGCGGACAAAGAATCAACCTGGTTGGCAAACGGTACCTGCGTGTCCCGGAGAATCGGTCTGTCATCCGGACTTTCCTCGTAGCTTATCCGCAGTCTCTGGTCTGCCGGCTGTTCCTGCTCGCCCGGTTGCGGCTGCGGGAGTTGTTCTTGCAGCGCCTCTTTAGTCTCAGTACAGTCAAGGCCAGTATTCTTCGATATCTTATCGTCCGCAGATACCAAAGGTGTGGTTGCCTCTGCGCTCGTTGTGTCCGGGTCAGAGACATTCTGTGTTTTCACCGAACTTGAGCAGTCCTGAATCGCGACTTGCTCTCCATGAGCTGGAATTGCACCAAGGCTCAAGATTGGCAGCAGCAAGAGAATGGATATTAAGCCGGACTGGTTTTTCATGTTGTTTGTCACATTTTGGAGAATTAGCATCGCAGCAGTCGCCTTCAAGTCGGCGGGCGTTCAGACCCGTGCCTTTGCCGGTGCGCTGTTCAATTGCCTCGATATAATCAATCTTTGTATCTGGCTTGTTCCTTCATAGATTTGAAATATCTTCGCGTCTCTCATCAGTTTTTCGACAGGATATTCTTTCGAATATCCATATCCGCCGAATATCTGCACAGCATCCACAGCGACTTGCATTGCCGTGTCTGCCGCGAAGGCTTTTGCGATGGCAGCTTCTCTTGTATTGCGCAATCCTTTGTCAATTAGCCAGGCTGCTTTCCAGGAAAGCAAACGAGCAGCTTCGATGTTTTTGTCCATGTCGGCCAGCATAAAAGAGATTGCTTGATGATTGGCTATCGGCTGCCCAAATGTATATCTTTGCGAGGCATATTCAATTGCGTGTTGCATTGCCGCTCGTGCCAGTCCCACTGCCGCAGCGGCCACAAGTGGGCGGGTGTGATCGAAGGCGGACATGGAAATCTTAAAGCCGTCGCCTTCTTTGCCGAGCATATCAGCGGCGCTTACCCTTACGTCTTCGAATGTGATTGCTCTTGTATCGCTGGCGCATTGGCCCATGTTCTTTTCTTTTTTGCCTAAAGAAATGCCGTCTGCTTTGCTGTCCACGATGAATGCGGACATTCCCTTATTGCCTAGATTCGAATCGGTAGCAGCCAGCACATAAAACCAATCGGCGACACCAGCATTGGTGATCCACATTTTCTGTCCGTTCAATACATAATCGTCGCCTACTTTTCGTGCCGTGGTTTTTATATTCGACACGTCGGAGCCCGCTTGCGGCTCTGTGACGCAGTAAGCGGCAAACTTGAGCGATTCCGTCATGGGTGTGAGAAATCTCTCTTTCTGATTTTTGCTGCCGGCAACAATAATTGGCGCTTCAGCGAGGTTGTTGGCCTCCATTGCCGTGCCTATACCGGTGCACGCCGCACCAATTTCTTCAGCAACCAGGCAGCCTTCTAATACTCCCAGTCCGGCACCGCCAAATTCTTCCGGGATATGCGTGTTCATCAGCCCGGCTTGCCACGCCTTCTCACAGATATCGCGAGGGAATTCGCCCGTCTGATCGTGATAAGCGCTTTTCGGCGCCACTTCGCGTTCGGCGAAGTCTCTTGCCAGACGTTGAATTTGAGATTGTTCTTCAGATAGTAAAAAATCCATTGTTCGTCCTTCCATCCGCCTTAACCAGCATATTATCCAACGGTCAGTAGCTTAGCTCGAACAGTTGCCCCCTTTTATCATGCTGAAGAATGAGATGGCAATGTAACGGAGCGAAATTTGCTTAAAACTGCATATCTCCTCTTTTGGGATGAGGACGAGATTTCCAATCACTTGTATATTCGATAAACTGGGTATTGCGAGCACTTGTTAATGGATGAGAGCGTAGATTTGGACGGGCAAAAACCTTATTCCAATGTTGACTTTGAATGTCCTATTTCAAAGCTCCTGGAAATCATTTCAGCAAAATGGACTGTAGAGATATTGAGAGAAGCCGCCATCGCTCCTACTCGAACGAGAAAGTTCTTGCGAGTGATACCGGGGCTGAGCATGAAAAGTCTCCAAATTCGCCTCAAAGAGCTTGAAAAATATGGAATCTTAGAAAAGAAAGAATATGAAGTTTTGCCGCGACGAGTTGAACATTGGATAACCGAAAGAGGAAGAAGAGTTCTGGACATTTATGTCCAGATTAAGCAACTTTCTGAAGAGATGTTCACTCACACCTGCATTTGTCCAATGGAAATAGCCGACTCGAGCGATTGTTCGAGTTTCGATTGTCCGCGACGCAGGGAATCCAAGAGATAATCAGTCCAGCAGAACCGCAATTTTATTTGATTTAACCGGCAAGAAAAAGGCACCTCTTTCGAGGTGCTTTTTTCAACTCAAGAGAAGTTGTGTGTACCGTTCGACCTCTCTCGTTTTCAAATTGAGGACAGATGCATGTGTTCGGCTCGGTATGTTTTGACAATACAGGGCTCCACTTGAGATTTCATCATCCCCTGGCATGAGTACTTTCGTGTGCTCACGCACTAGCCTGTTCCCAATAGGCGCACAGGCTATCTTCAGCCAGGTGATCCCCGGTTTCTGCATAGGCCCTGGCCCTTGAGCCGCCACAAACTTTCTTGAACCGGCAAATTCCACATTTGCCTCTTAGCAAATCGGGATTGCGCAGAGATTTAAACAGCGGATTGTGGCGATAAATCTCAACCGGTGACTCGTTTTTCACGTTTCCGCAGCCGATTGGCAGAAATCCGCTTGGATACACATCACCCGTATGGGAAATGAACATAATTCCTTTGCCGTCATTGACTGACTGATAGGACCGCAAAGCTCCGACACGCAATGACGGCCGAAGGCTGTTGATTTCACGCGTGTCGTTATCACTCAACAGGTGCTGCAGCAGTACTCTTCTAAAATGAGGCGCCGCGGTTGCTTTAACGTCGTATTTAGCGTTAACGCAAAGCTCTGCCATTCTAAGCAGAACATCTTCCGCCTGCACGTCACTTATTTGCATGTCTAAGACGGCTCGCCCGGTTGGCACCAGAAAGAAAGCGCTCCATAAAACGGCACCGAATTCTTCCGCCCTTTGTGCGAGTTTCTCGAATAATTGAAGGTTGCCTTTCCAAATGGTCGAATTTATCTGAAGAGGCAATTCAAATTCACTTGCCCAATTGATGATATCTGAGGTCCATTGAAAAGATCCGTTCACTCTGCGAAAGCTGTCGTGCGACTCTTTATCTGGTCCATCCAGGCTGACTGCCAGCCTGGCAATGCCGCTCTCCTTAAGCTCACGAATAACACTTCGTGTCGTCCGTGGTGTCGCGCTCGGTGTAATAGCAGTTATAAAACCTCTTTGATTAGCCTCATAAACAAGCTTGAAGAGATCCGGCCGCCAGACAGGATCACCGCCGGTAAAGACAATAATAGGCTTGCCGAAATCTTTAAGCTGATCCATGACGCGTTTGCATTCTTCGAACGAGAGTTCTGCCGAATCGCGTTGCCTTATGGCGCTGGCACGGCAATGTTTGCAATTGAGCGCGCAGGCGCGGGTGAGCTCCCACAAGACAATGTACGGCGCGACATCAAATGATGTGCCAAAGGTGGGTGGCGGCTTGCCTTCCTCTGATTTTCCACTCTGCATCGATGAAATCCTGGTTAAAAGTTCCATTTCCAAACGCGAACATCTCATGTTATTGAGCGTGGGCGCAATCGGCATCAACCTTTTGGATGAAAATGTCCAGAATTACTATGCGTTCAACAAATCGCTCCTAAATCTCGAATGTTCTTATGGCTTCTTCCAGGTGCTCATTCCAGGGCTCGATTCAAGATTGGCTTAGGAAGGCTAACTTGAACTCCTTTCATTCAAGGGGATAACGGAGTTTCAAGCGAAATGAAATTGCTTCTAACATCAGTGTTCGGACCGTTTGGCGTCGACGATCAGTATGGGCGCCGGCTCAATGTAATGGAGCTTTTTCACAACCAGGTCACACGTGAGCAGGGATTGTTTTCTCTGCGTATCAATCACCCCAGTTTCGGCTTGTATCTAATCGCTGAGAACTTGGACATACCGACAGTCGTGCTTGACTTCCCGACTCTTGAGCGCTTTGTGCGGGAAGTGAAAAAGGGCTATGACTATATAGGCATTTCTTCAATAGTTGCCAATTTCTGCAAAGTAAAGAAGATGGTCGAGATTATTCGTGAGCTCTCGCCCAGTACAAAGATCATTATTGGCGGTCACTGTACCAGCATACCGGGCATCGAAAAACTCATCGATTGCGATTACTTCAGTGTCGGCGAGGGAATCAGTTGGTTCCGCAGGCTTTTGGGAGAGAACGTCGACAAGCCGGTACGGCACCCGGCGATTTACTCAACTCTGAATAGAACCGTCATGGGAGTGCCGCAACCGGCAACAGCCGGAGTGATTGTTCCAGGCCTGGGCTGCGTCAATGCCTGCTCTTTTTGCGCGACATCCCATCACTTCCAAAAGAAGTACGTCGGCTATTTGAACACCGGTCAGGAACTTTATGACACGTTGTGTGAAATCGAACGGAAGTTGGGATGTGACGAGTTTTTTGTCATGGATGAGAACTTCCTCAAAAACCCTGCTCGCGCGCAAGAACTGCTCGAGTTGATGGAGAAAGACGGAAAGTATTTTTACCTGGGCGTTTTTTCCTCTGCTGAGACTATCGCCGCCTGCGGTGTCGAGTTCATGGCCAAGTTAGGCATTGATTTCGTATGGATAGGAGTGGAGTCGAAACAATCGAGTTACGCAAAAACAAAAGGCATCGACTTGAAATTTCTGATACACGAATTGAGAGAGTACGGAATACAAGTCCTTGGTTCGGCCATTCTCTTTCTAGATCATCATACGAAGGAAAACATACAGGAGGATATCGACTTTATCATTGAGATGGAAACGGATTTCGTGCAATTCATGGAACTGGGACCTTTACCCGGAACCGCTCTCTACAAAGAATACGATGCCGCCAAAAGAATACTTGCTGGAGTTCCCTACGAGGACTGGCACGGACAGGACAAAATCTGGTTCCGCCATCCGAACTTTACTAGAGAAGAAACAAATGATTACTTGAAAGATGCTTTTATCCAAGACTATCAGAGGCAGGGACCTTCGTTGCTGAGGCTTGCGGATACCTCCTTGAGAGGATACAGAACTATGAAGGGCCACTCCGATTCGAGACTCAACAGTATGCAAAACCGGCTGGCTGAGCGATGCAAATTGATACGCGTTCTCTTTACGGCAATCGAGATGTTTGCTGAAAATGCCAAAACCAGAGAGCTGGCTAAATATTTAAAAACGGAGTACCAAAAAGAGTTTGGAGAGCTGAATCTGAAGGAAAAGATTCTTTCGGCCCTTGTTCCGTTTTTCGCATGGAAAGAAAGAGAAATGCTGCGAAAAAACATAATGAGGCAACCGCCGACCTGCTATAAGACATATCGCATGCCGGCGTGGAATCCACTGCTCTTTTTTGCGAACGTATTTAGACGCGCCAAAGTGAGAGAATCTCATCTACTTTAAACTCAAGCTTAAGGCTCAAGCGTTATGTTGCTTTCGATCAGGTTCGGCATAATGCGCGTTCTGGTCAATCGGTTACGCCCAGGACTTGAGGCTGCGATCGATCAGAGCACGTACATAGGCTTCACCTTTTGCTTGAAAAATTGCATGCGTCGATCTGTAAAATGGATTCTGAAAGAGCAACCACAGTGATTCCTCATCGAAGCCCATCATGATGAATTCATCGACCAGACCGGCGGCCATCTCGTCGAAGTCACCTTCAATGGCTACGCCGATCATCTCCATTGGATCATCAACGTCAAATTCCAGTTTCGGCATGAATTATTCCTCCTGCCTTAAGTTAAGACAAAACATTTAGAGTTAGATCGATCCTCCGCATGGTGAAAAAAATGTGCTCTCGTCCTGCGGATGGGTTCTTTTGGGAAACCATATCTGGACACGACTGCAAGATGTATTCTGACGTCAGAATTTAAATCTGGGGGAAAGAGCGGGTAAGTGAACCCGTTTTTTTGCGTGTCTTCGTAACGGCGGCTGGTATTGCAAGTAGTGGCATGACTCATTTCATACATGTAGAGTGTGTAGGTTGCGGAGCGTGCAGAAGGGTCTGTCCTGTTTCATGCATTGACGGAAGCCCGAAAGAGTTGCACGTGATAGAACCAAGCCGGTGCATTGACTGCGGAGCCTGCGGAATTGTTTGCCCTGTATCTTGCATAGCAGATCCGACAGGAAAGCGTTATCAGTTTCTCAAGCCGAAGGAGCGCCCATGGGCGGAGGTTGAGCAGACCATCTGCAGCGGCTGCCAGTATTGCGTCGACATCTGTCCTTTCGAATGTCTTGAAATAGTGGCCAGCCCTGACGAAGGCTATGCGACCGCGCTGGCGGTCAACGCGCATAAGAACCATTGTGTCAGTTGCAAGTTGTGCGTCTCGGTATGTCCGAAAGAAACAATATCAATAGTGTATCCAGAGGCAGGGGGTGAGAAGAAGAGAAGTGCCTGAGCAGGTGGAACCAAACAATTCTTCTAAGTGCGGTGACGGAGATTGCTCCGGCGGTTGCGCAAAAAAATCTTCCCCGCATCTATGGGGGCGGCGTGAAATTGTCACAGGACTTGGCTGGCTATCGGTACTGGGTGCCTCCGCGGGAGTGGTAGGCGGGCTGGTAAGGTTCATGTTTCCAAAAGTGCTCTTTGAGCCGGCCCTGGTATTCAAGGCTGGCTTTCCTCATGAATATGCTATCGGAACAGTCGATACCAGGTGGGTGCGCGACCAGCGCGTGTGGATTATTCGCGAACCGGCAAAGATGTATGCGGTCTCGGCAATCTGCACGCATCTCGGATGCACTCCGGTCTGGCTTGCCAACGAAGACAAATTCAAATGCCCTTGCCACGGCAGCGGATTTTACAAAACCGGGGTCAATTACGAGGGCCCGGCGCCTCGCGCTCTGGAAAGGCTGAGAATCGATATCGGAGCCGACGGGCAGATCGTTGTCGACAAAAGCAAGAAGTTCATTCAGGAAAAAGGTGGATGGGATTTGCCGGGGAGCTACATAGTAGTGTGATTGATGATGCCGTTACTTGAGAAAGAAAAAGAGGAAAAGACAGAGCTAGCTGATCGCATCGCTTCCAGCCAGATCTGGCGGTCGATATTCCGGCACGGATTCGATGACACTCAGCGCAATCGCGTTCTGCAAATGACGGCGGGATTTCTCCTGCACACGCGTCCGATCAAAGTATGGACGCATGGAATCAGGCTGCGATACACGTGGGGGGCCGGCGGGCTGACTTTCCTCATGTTTGCGGTAGCCTGCATTACCGGTGTTATTCTCATGTTCTATTACCGCCCGGTAACCGAATACGCGTATGCGGACATGAAATACCTCAAGTTCGACATTCCCTTCGGTATGTTCATGCGCAATATGCACAGGTGGAGCGCGCACGCTATGGTTCTGCTCGTGCTCGTGCATATGTTGAGAGTGTTTCTTACCGGTTCATACAAGAAGCCCAGGGAATTCAACTGGGTAATTGGCGTCTGTCTTTTGACCCTGACGTTGCTGCTCAGCTTCACTGGTTATTTGCTTCCATGGGATCAACTTTCCATGTGGGCAGTTACCGTAGGAACCAACATGGCACGGGCGACACCATTTTTAGGGCACGAGGGTCCGTTCTCGGAGTTTGTGCCCTTCATCTCGCCGCGTTACGATGCGCGCTCCCTGCTTCTGGGCGGAACCATCGTGGCACAGGGCACGCTGCTCAGGTTTTATGTCTTGCACTGCATTGTCCTGCCCATATTCACTATCTGGTTCGTAATGGTGCACTTTTACCGAATAAGAAAAGATGGAGGCATATCCGGGCCGAATAAGGCTCTGGAGCCGCCGGCTACGCCAATAGCAAAAGAGACGGTGGAAGGGTCAGCCACGCCAGAGCCCGCCGCAGTCAAGCCCACAGCCGAACCCAAGAAAGAGGGCGAAGAACCTGCCCAGGAACAAAAACAAGATTGCAAGGATTCCGAGGGGAGACCAGAATAATGACGGCTTCATCCGCCCATAAACAAAACGCCGACGATAAAGGCCAATTGCCGGCGAAGGTCTTTGCCTGGCCCGGGCTGTTGCGTATCGAGTCACTGGTAGCGCTAGCCGCCATCATCGTACTGTGCGTCTGGTCGATCACAATTGACGCACCCCTTGAAGAACCGGCCAATCCCGCCATCACTCCCAACCCCGCCAAGGCCCCCTGGTATTTCCTTGGACTGCAGGAATTGCTTGTCTATTTCGATCCGTGGATTGCCGGTGTGGTTATCCCCGGCCTTTGTGTCGTGGGATTGATGGCTATACCGTATCTGGACGTCAACCCCAAAGGCAATGGCTACTACACGATCAAGCGGCGCGCTTTCGCTATTTCCACTTTCATGTTTGGTTTTCTCGGGCTCTGGATCATTCCGATTGTCATAGGGGTCTTCTTCCGCGGGCCAGGATGGAATCTTTTCTGGCCGTGGGAGCACTGGGACATTCACAAAGTGGTGGCACAGAACAACGTCAACCTCGGCAGCCTATTTGGAATCAAGAATTATCTGGCGGAGGCCGTCTTTGGATCCGTCTTTCTGGCCGCCTGGTACGTGGTACCGCCATTGATACTATACAGGCGCCGGTACGATCAAAGCCCTACCCTTCAGGCAATGGGTCTGACGCGATTCGTAATCACGGCATTTCTCTTTCAGTCGATGATGCTTGTGCCGTTGAAAATTTTCGCCCGTCTTGTCCTGCATGTGAAATATTTTCTAGTCCTGCCCTGGTTCAACGTGTAAGGGAGTGGCAACCGTGATTAAAGGTGGATTTAAGGATCCAGAAAAACAAGACTTCGGAAAAATTTTCCTGATTTTAGGCGCCCTCACTGTTGCTGTTTTCTCATGGGAGCTATACGAGGAGGCTATCGGCAGGCAGCCGTGGATCCGGTTTCAGAACGAATTCAAAGAACTGGAGGTGGCCAGGCTCAAGAAAGAAATTGTCGAAGCGCAACAAGCATTCGATGAGAAACAAAAAAAACTGGCCGGTGCTCCAGAGGATGCGGAGCCGACCAGCGTCGCCAGATATCGCTCCGCCATAGCCAGGATCGAGAACCTCCTGTCCAGCGCGTCATTCAGGCAGACCCTGGAAGAAAAGGAACGTCTGACCAGTCAAATCAGTGATCTCAATGCCGAGCATCGCTTCATCAAGGCCGATCTCGACGCCGCATATTACCAGCGCGATCTGGCCCTCGAGCATGGTGAAAAGGGTGGGCCGGGCTCGCCCACCGAAAAAGAAGTACTCTCGATTCAGGCAAAATTAGACGAGAATGAGAAAAGGTCAGGCGAGTTGACTCTTCGCTTGAAAGAAGTGGAAAAAAACGTGGCCCTCAGCCAGTCGACACTGGAATCTCTAAAGCGCGGACTGGATAAGGAAACCGGGCATCTGGCCAATCTGAAAGAGCGCCTGGCAAAATTGGAGAGCCGCCCGGCGGCAATTCAGCAGGTTGTCGTAAGCGGTCTTGGTGAGTACGAAAGAGTCGATCGCTGCATGACCTGCCACCAGGGCATCGATCGCCCGGAATTTTCAGCAGCCGAAAAGCTTGTGTTCCGTACTCACTCCAATTACGAGAAGCTCTTCAAGGCGCACCCCATCGAGAAGGCCGGTTGCACCAGTTGCCATGACGGGCAGGGACGAGCTCTCAACCAGGCGGAGGCGCATGAAGGGGACAAGCACTTCCATACACCTCTTTTAAAGGGTGATGCGGTTCAAGCCTCTTGTGCACGTTGCCACGAAAATGCGCCGCTGATCGCGCACGCATCAACTGCCGCCAAAGGTGCTGCGCTCTTTCAAACAAGAGGCTGCATTAACTGCCATAAAGTTGATGGCTCGCCGTATCTGACAATTCCTCAAGAAAAGCTCGGTCCCGACCTTGCTGCGATCAAGTCAAAGGTAAAACCGGAATGGCTGGTCGCCTGGATTCAAGATCCAAAGAAAATCGAGGCAAGAACTTTGATGCCTGAATTCGGCGAAAAAGGAAAAGGGCTGGCGCAGCCGGAAGCAATTGCCCTTGCCAGCTACCTTACCTACAGCTCTGGCGATTTGCCTTACTCAGCCGCTGCGCTCGATTATGCCACCAACCATAGTGCCACTCCTCAGACAGTGTCTCAAGGAAAGCGTTTGTTCGAAAGCAAAGGGTGCCTGGGCTGCCACGATCAAGGTGCAAACAAGGCCTCGGGACCCAGGCATGTCAGTCTGGACAGGATAGGGCAGAAGGTGACCAAGCCCTGGGTCTATTCATGGATAGAAAACCCCAAGGCCATGTCCGCGACAACCATTATGCCCCGGTTCACTCTGTCAAAAGAAGAGCTGTCCAGCCTCAGCGATTATTTGCTCACACTGAAGCAAAAGACGCCTGGAATTGAAAAAGACAAATCTCTTGAAGATGCCGTCGCCCTTGCCGACAACATAGACAAAGGCAAACATCTGGTCAAGAAATACGGTTGCTATAGCTGTCACAATATTCCCGGCTTCGAGCGCAATCTGGAAAAGATCGGACCGGAATTATCCGATTTCGCAGCCAAAGACGAGAGCTTGCTTTTCTGGGGAAACAAAGATGCTGTTCCATTCGAGAAGCGCAACTGGGATACCTGGACCAGAGCCAGGCTTGCCGAGCCTAAAGCTTTTGAGACCGACCGCATAGCGGCTATCATGCCCAACATGCATCTGTCTTCAGAAGAGACCGAGCAGTTGATGGTTTTCTTGAAGACCTTGAGCAGCCAAATTACAATCGCCAAACAGCACAGGCGACCGCTCAAACCGGGAGAAAAAGAGCTGATTGCCGGCGAGCAGTTGATAAATCATTATGGCTGCGCCGGCTGCCATGCCAGGTACGACCAGGAGAAGAGCTTGCTGGCCGGCGGCTTCCATAAAGAACCCGGTGTAAAGGACGGCAAGCTCGCTCCCAACTTAAGTCCGGAAGGCGACCGGGTGCGCACCGACTGGCTGGCTGACTTCCTCGATGTACCGTATGTAATGCGGCCCTATCTGCCGACACGCATGCCACAGTTCCCGTTCCGTGGCGCCGACAGGCAGGCGCTTGTCGATTACTTCCACGCCTCGGCAAGCCAGCCCTCCGGCTCGGGCTTGAAAGAAACAGCGGTCCTCAGCGCGCAAGTAAATGCTGATAGAGGCAGGAAGCTTCTTTCCAAAAGACAGTGCGTCACCTGTCATATGGTCAATGGCAAGGAATTGCCCGCGGACAGCCCGGTGAGGTGGTATCACGACATGAACGAGGCCCGCCGCCTGGCGCCCGATCTGGCATCGGTTCCCCGAAAGCTCAATAGTGGATGGGCCGAGCGCTGGATGGCCAATCCTCATGCCGTCATGCCTGATACCACAATGCCCAATGTGGCATTGACGGCTGAAGAGGCTCAGTCTATCCGCATTTTCCTGAGCTCAGTCCAGGGGCAGAATTCCAGCAAGAGCATTGTGAAATAAAGAGGGTCAAGAGCATGACGGACAAGAAGAAATCTCAGATCAGCCGCAGGCGTTTTCTCACTGCCGGCAGCTTGTTCAGCGCGCTGGGGCTGGGAGCGGCCTATTCACTGGCAGATGGCACAGGCATGCTGGAGACATTGCAGCCAATCGAGGCCGATTTTGTGGAGAACCCCCTCGATTATTACCCAAAGCGCGGCTGGGAAAAGCTCTACAGAGATCAATACGCCTACGATTACAAAGCACGCACGATCTGCTCGCCTAACTGCACTCATTCATGTGATACCACTATTTTTGTAAGAGACGGTGTAGCAATAAGAGCGGAGCAGTCATACAACACACAACTGGCAGATGTCGATGTCTCCTGGAACCCGCGCGGCTGCCTGAAAGGGTTTACCATGATAAGGCGGTTCTATGGGCCGACCAGAATTCGCTACCCGATGGTGAGAGTCGGCTATGCCGAAAAATACACGCGCAAGGACGGCACCACCGGCATGAAGCCTCTGCCGATCGAGCGTCGCACCGGCATGAGAGGCGACGGCAAATGGGTTAAGGTGGAATGGGATCAGATATACGAACTGATTGCCAGAAAGATTGTAGAAATCGCCGAAGATGAGCGTAATGCTTTCACGGATCCGGAGACCGGACACAAATTCGATCCGATGAAACGTGTTCATGTTTACCCTGCCATTCGAGCCGCCGGCATGGTTACAAGGCACTCCTCGGCCTCGCGCTTTACCTCGACCATCGGGTGCATGGAGTATACGGAATACGACTGGTACGCCGATCTTCCTCCGGGCCATCCGATTACAGCCGGTTATCAAACATCGGATCATGAGGCTCCGGACTGGCGCAATTCCAAATTAGTCATGTCGATGGGCAAAAACCTGATCGAGAACAAGCTTGCCGACAATCACTTCCTTACAGAAAGCCTGGAGCGCGGGTCGAAAATAATCGTTATCTCTCCTGACTATCAGCCGACCAACACAAGGGCCGATCTCTGGGTGACGGTGCGCCCGGGCACGGATGCGGCATTTCTTCTGGGAGTCGCCTGGCAATTGATGTCCTCAGGAAAGTTCAAAGCTGACTATGTGAGACGATACACCTCGATGCCTTTCCTTATCAGGCAGGACACGAAAAAATACTTGCGCTGGTCGGACCTTCATGCGGATGCCGAGCAATATGATCACTCAATAAAAGAGCGCGAGGCGCGCAAAAAGAAGTATGTGGAAAAGCAGTGGTGGGGTGATTTCGTTGTTTATGACGAAGCGATCCGGGATTTTGTAAAAGTCCCGCGCAAGGATATCGGCAAGAAGATGACGGCTGCCCAGCCCGCATTGCTCGGCGAATTCGAAGTGACACTTTCTGACGGAAAAAAGGTAAAGGTCAAACCTGGATTCCAGTTACAGAAAGATTATTGCTCTTATTTTACGCCGGAGCAAACAGCCGAGATCTGTCAGTGCCATCCTGATGCGGTAGGCAAAGTCGCCCGGCTCTTTTCGACAATTGGTCCGGCCGCCATACATCAGGGCGAAGGTATCAACCACTGGTTCTACCAGAACCTCACGCAGCGCGCCGCCTATTTGATTCAGGCTCTGTGCGGTAATCTCGGGCAGAGCGGCGGCGGAGTGAGCAACTGGTCCGGGCAGTATAAAGGCCCGAATTGCGACGGAGTGTTCAAGCAATGGTGGAAAGTCGTGCTTGAAGGAAACAATCCCCCAAATCCGGAATATACGAAAAAGTGGCTTGCTTACCCGCAGATAAACCCCGAGCACCGGCATGTCAATCATGAAACCGGCAAGGAGGAAGTGAGCTACGTTCTGCACCACCAGCCAATGTGGACAGGCTACCCGATGTCCATGGCCGGGCGCTTCCCGCATGATCCTGTAAAAGTGCGCTGCTTCGATCGCGTACGCCGGCGCGACGGCTCACTCTATGATCTGAAGAAAATAACCGATATCGACAGGAGTCTCGATCCAGAGGGCACGGTAAAGAGCGGATACAACTATTTGCTCAATCGCGGTAAGTCATACTGCTACGCGCCACCCAAGCTCTGGTGGACGCTCCATTGCAATTTCCTCAATCAGACCAAAGGCCAGCCGCATGTTCTTAAGAGCCTGGTCAAACAGGACTATGAGCGGGACAAAGATCTCACCGCCGATCCAAAGAATCCCGACTTTCATTATCTCGATACTGTCATTACAAGCGACATCGAGATGACCTTCACCTGCGATAACTCAGACATTGTCCTGCCTGTGCCAAGCTGGTTCGAACTCGACTATCCGGACATAAGCGTCGGACCGCCCATGCCTTTCATTCAATTGCAGCAGGGAGTAATTCCGAAAACATGTCAGTGCAAGCAGGACATCGATCACTTTGCAAACGTGCTCAAGTGGATGGATCGAGTCTATTTAGAAGATCACGGGCGCAAGACCACATACGCGGCAACTGCTTTCCCTCATATTCTTCTGGGTGACATCGACGAGGCTCGCGCAAAAGGAGATGAGAAGCTGGTTGAGAAAATCGTCAAGACTTGCGAGGGATACATTCAGAAAGTTCTGGATGCCGGCACATCGACAAAAGGACTTACTGTAGAGCGCCTGAAGGAAGGCCCCGCCCGCCTGCACTTCAAGACATACCCGCGCATACCGTACTGGGACTGCGTGCATCTTGACGAGCCCGTCTATACAAAGACAGGCCGGTTCGAGTTTTACAAAGAAGAGGACAAATTCCTGGCTCTGGACGAGAATCTCTGCGTCTACAAAGAGTCGGTCGAATACACTCCTTATGGCCCGGGCATGCAGTGGCCGGAGGCGAAGAACTTCAAGAACCCGCTCTGGGAAAAGGGCTATCGGTTCTATTACAACACTCCGCACGGCCGCCATTCGGTGCATTCATCGTGGCGCATGGCCGACTGGAATCTTATCTGGAGCAGTGATTTCGGCACCGCGCGCAATACCAACATGCGACAGTACGAATATAGCCGCGACAACAATGGCGATCCGAGCAAAAACTTCAAGTCACCGCTTGCAGGCGAGCCGCAGATGGAGATGCATCCTGAAGACGCCGCCGAGCAGAAAATCGAGCACGGGGACTATGCGCTTGTTTTCAACGATCGCGGCAGTTTTATCGTCAGGGTCAAAGTCAACACACGAATGAGAAAAAATCAGGTGACCATCTACCATGGCTGGTGGCCGAAATCGTTCGTGAAAGGCAGTTGGCAATCAGTTACCGGTCTGTATATCAACCCAATCCAAGAGACTGATGATATGGTGCACAAGGTTGTCTCGGGGCAGTCACTGGAGGAAGGCTACAGCCCGCAAAACTGGGCACCGACAGGCGTCAACCGCGATTGCGCCGTGGCTGTTGTGAAAGTTTCGTCATTGCAAGAAGCTCTTGCGCTGGGCAAAAAATACAACATTCCCGATCTGGTCCAGAACTATATTGGACGAACTAAACCGGTCAATTCAGTGGACGATCTGCCCGATCTGTGGGTAAGCAGCAACCGCGACTGGAAAGCCCCGAAATGGGAAGCCAAAGATTTTTCCAAGTCAGACATGATGAAGAAGTTCGCCAGCGGCAACGCCCAACCGGAAAACACTTAATAAGAGGCTTCGATAAATGAGTCGAGTTTGGAACGAACAACTCAAGCGCTGGACCACCTATCCGTATGATCTTCCCGATCATTACGACTTTCAGTGGTCTGCGGTTTTCAATATCAATCGCTGCATAGCTTGCCAGACTTGCACGATGGCCTGCAAAAGCACCTGGACTTTCGGCAAAGGACAGGAGCACATGTGGTGGAACAATGTCTCGACCAAACCATATGGAGATCATCCCCGCGGTTTTGACGCCAAGCTACTTTCGATGCTGCCGAAAGGCAAGACTATTTTCGAGGCGGCTCCCGAAGGCGAGCGGGTGCTCGGCTACATACCGGACGATATCGAATATGATTATCCCAACGCTTTCGAGGACTCGCCTTGCGGCCCGCACATAGGCGCCGGGCAGTATCAAGAAATAGACGTCTCAAAGAGCAAGACGCAAGACAAGCAATGGTTCTTTTATCTGCAGCGCATCTGCAATCACTGCAAGAAACCGGCTTGCCTTGCCGCCTGCCCGAGGAAGGCCATCTATAAACGCAAAGAGGACGGCATCGTGCTTATCGATCAGGAGCGTTGCCGGGGCTACAAGAAGTGCATCATGGCCTGCCCATACAAGAAAACTTTTTACAATACTTTCACCAAGACCTCTCAAAAGTGCATAGGTTGTTACCCCAGAATCGAGCAGGGAGAGACAACGCGTTGTATCGCCGCTTGCATAGGCAAAATCCGCTTGCTGGGAAATATTGAGGACGAGAAAAGCCCGATTCATTATCTCGTCCACAAGGCCAAAGTGGCGTTGCCCCTCTATCCTCAGTTCGGCACCGAGCCTCAAATTTATTACATCCCGCCGCGCTGGGTAAATACTAAATTCCTGGCCATGATGTTCGGCAATTATGACGAGTCGAAAATCAAGCATGCCGTCAAGACTTACATGAACGCCCGGCATGATATCGAGTTGCTTGCTGTTTTACAATTGTTCGGTACGACTCAGCAGATAATCGGCAGCTACGAGATTATCGATCGCGGCAATCCGAAAGAGGCCAAAGTGCGTGCATTTGACCTCAAGGGTCAGGAGCTTTTCGTTGTCTCTATCTATCCGAAAGTTGAAGTGCATCTCACTAAAGACGAGCAGCTCAATATCACCGATGCAAAGCAATTGGCATCGCTGGACATTCGCCGCGACGCGAATACGCCGTGGCGCAATCAATATTGAGTTTGAGGATGACAGGCATGATAAGACTAAAAGAGCCCATTCCAACATTGCTGTTGTTTTCGTGCGTCTGGCTCATGGTGATTAAAGCCCCGCCCAGTGCAGATTCGGCCCAGCCGCCCCCGACAAGCGCCGGCAAGAGTCGGGTGAAAGAAGCAGCGACAAAAAGCCCGGGGAGCGCCAATACAATCGAGATGAAGACGGCGTCTTGCTCCGGCAATGACTTGCTCGACCCCATGTGCCGGTTCTGGTCTACGGCACCTGCTGCCACCATTGCCCTTCAACCTCAAAATATCGTCACTCCATATGGTGGCGGCAGCATCAACACCGTACTGGTCAAAGGATTGAGACTGGGAAGCGGCGTGGCTTTTCGCCTGGAATGGAAGGACGAAACCAAGGATAATGATACCGTCCACCAGACCAAATTCCGCGATGCAGTGGCGATCGAGTTTCCGCTCGGCACCACGAGTGATACAGTACTGGCGATGGGCTCTCCCCACGGACCCGTCAATATATGGCAATGGAAGGCGGACTGGGAGCAGGATGCCCCGGTGATGAACGACAAGCCATACGATAGCGATGTCGACAGCCCGTCGATTGGCTCCAGCCAGTCTGTATACAAGCGCCTGCATGTTGACACTCCCAAGGAAGCAAACACGGCGCAGGGCCGCGGTGGACCGGTCAGCGGAATTTATAATCTTTTCCCGCAGTCCAGTCACCACAGTCCTGTCGAAGACCTGGTCGCCGTCGGCATCTCGTCGGTGACCAGCAAGCCCGAGCGCTTTCAGACCATAAAGGGGCGCGGAGTCTGGCGGGACGGCCGCTGGCACGTGGTTATCTACAAGCCACTGGTTGAAAAAAAGGATGAAGCCTGTCCCGGTTTTGCTCCGAAAAGCACGATCAATGCTGCTGTAGCCGTCTGGAACGGCAGCAAGCAAGAGCGCAACGGTATGAAGTCCCTTTCCAACTGGGTGACTCTGAGGATACATTAGCTCGCCGAGCATAAATAAATCGTATAGCAACCGAGGCATAAACACTGATGAATCCAAAAGACATTGACGCACTGACCAGTCGCGCTTTGCTGTACAAACTGATTTCCACGGGCATTGACTATCCCACGCAAAAACTTCTGGATGCGCTTTCAACAGATGAATACTACGAAGGTTTCGATGATGTTCTTGCCCCTCTGGGAGGGCAGCTCAAAGAAATCACCAGTGCATTCAGGGAAAAACTCCTCGCGGAGTCCAGACAAACAGATCTTGAATCTTTCGAAATTGAGTACAACCGAATTTTCCAGATCTCACACGTGGATGCCTGCCCACTGACGGCCAGCCAGTACATGAAAGGAGAGAGCCGCCAGGCGATGGCGGTAGCTCAATTGAGAGGTCTTTACAAAAACTTCGGCGTCAACACGGTTCCGCTTCGCGAACCGGATCACCTGAGCAGTTTGTGTGAGTTCATGTCACTTCTTTGCGCCAAAGAATTGCACGCCCAGAAGTCGGGAGTTATGCAGCGAGTGGACGATTGTGTTACCGCTCAAACGATCGTGATTGAGGACTATCTGAGCTTTGTGCCGCTTCTTCAGAAGGCGATAGCCAATCATACGCGCAAGCACTTTTATCTCTGGATAAGCGCTATAACGGTTGAGTTCATAGCGCTCGAAAGAGACCAGTTTCTTTTGACGTCGGCGAAGGCGAATTAACTGAGGGACTAGCATGGAGCAATTCATTCACATTCTTACGGCGCCGGACAACATTCCGATTTCGGCGATGGTGATTATCATTTGCTGGGTCCTTTATGTAGCATTCAAGCAGTCTGTCGAAAACGATCGGCTTCTGGACGAAGGTCGTTTTGACGACATGGTAGAACGCATGAAGATGTAACCCGACTTCATAAGGAGGGTCCGTGAGACTATTGAAGACGAACCAGGTGAGCAGCAGCATCTGTTCATTCTTATCGTCTCTCCAATTCACGATTGTCTTGCTCCTTCTTTTGATTGTGCTGGCGATTTCGGGCGCCTGCATTCCTCAAATTGGGCAGGCAGAAAGTGCGCTTACGTCCGGTCCAAATTTCGAACAAACATTTCCATTATTGGCCAGGTTGGGATTGAACGATGTTTTCAATTCCTGGTCCTTTCTTATCTGCGTTGCAGGTCTTTTCGTCAATCTAATCGCATGCACGATTTCTCGGATGTCCGAGAAAATTCGCAGACGATTGAAGCCGGATGACCTTTTGGATTCGTCACAGGTGGCTGGACTGCGGCAGGTCGTGTCTTTTGACATACCATGCGGGACTGCAAGTGTCCTGGAGTACTTGCAAAGTAATATGGAGGCGCTTGGATACAAAGTGTCTGTTGGAGGAAAGTGCGCGGTCTTTCAGAAAGGGCGTGCAGCATGGCTGGCGGCGCCTTTAACACATCTGGGTCTGGTCATTTTGCTTTTGGGAGTGATGATCTCGTTGCTTTTCTCATACTCGGGCAACTTAAACTTAAAAGAGGGCGATACGGAAAACATTTCAGGTGCCGTCGAACAAAGGGGGCCTCTGGCACACGTAGCAGAGTTGTCCGTGAAATTACTATCCACGAAAAGTGATTCTCATGCGGGTGGAGAGCCTAAACAGTGGTTCAGCACTCTGTCAGTTTCGAAAAGCGGCAAGCAATCATTCTCTGGCAGCCTATGCGTAAACAGCCCGCTTACTTTTGATGGCATCGACTTCTGCCAGTCTGATTGGAAGATGGCTGCAGTCGCCTTAAGTCTCAATAATCGCAAGGTGAGTGTGCCGCTTGCAGATATGCCGCACGGAAGGATGGGCGTTCTCAATTTATCCGACGACCTGATTCTCATATGTGCTCTTGATGGCGGACCTCATTTAAAAGTGTATTTGAAAGAAAAAACAGTCTCTCGGCCGCGATTTCTGGCGGCTCTTGCGCAGGGCCAAATTGTTCCCAATTTCCCCGTCGTCATTCGTTACGAGAAAGGACTGCCGCAATCCGGAATCAAATTCAAGTGTGATCCTGGTCTCTGGGTGACATACACGGCATTTATTTTTTTCTTTTTGGGCTCTATTTTTGTCGCCGTTCCCAATCTTAAGATCTGGGCGGCAGTTGAGTCGCTGGGAGACGGGGCAAGCACGTGTCGGCTTGGTTTCAACGGAGTAAAATCAGCGCACATCATGCGCGAACACGTACGGCAAATTGAACGTGGTATGAAACGTCAGTTCAATACAGATGCTCTTGAAAGAGGAGTTGTAACGTCAAATGAGCGCTGAAACTACTTTTGTGAATGCTGCCGGATTTTCAAGTCTTCTTTCTTTGTGGATGTTTGCCGTCGGATCTGCTTTTCCTGCGAGATTGAGAGGTGTTGGTGCAGCCGCCGTACATTTGCTGCATTTTTGCTTTGTCTGCACCAGCATCTCTTTGCTGGTCAGGGCCTGGGAGTCAGCCCGCTTTCCGATTGCCAATTTGTATGAGAGCTTGCTGTTATTTTCCTGGGGGCTGCTTCTT
>Ga0268299_1002667_pt1 | contig 19898 bp, 21 predicted proteins | sample NOBtaG_FD_193484 | JGI IMG/M metagenome (GOLD analysis project Ga0268299, IMG submission 193484) | Activated sludge microbial communities from bioreactor in Nijmegen, Gelderland, Netherland - NOB reactor | ecosystem: Engineered > Bioreactor > Aerobic > Activated sludge | place: Netherlands... | reverse complement strand
ATAGCCGCACAGATAAAGTACAAGCCGGCCCACGGGATTGGCCGAGTAACGGCAATAGGCGAACACTTCATCCCAATTCGCATATCGTGTAACGCGCTGGTCTTGCTCGAAAGCGGTGATGAGATCGAGGAACGGCCCCTCGGGCAGAGAGTGGCGCTCCAGGGTTGGGAGAAGCGCGACGAAGACGGGGTGCGCCGCCTTGCCCGCGAACGCCTCTTCGGTAAGTTCGCGCCACCGCGCGAGAAGCCGCAGCGACTCTTCGCGCGAACCAATCTCGTCGCCCAGGTCGTCGGCCCAACGGCAGAACGAATAGACGTTGTAGAAGTCCTGATGCAGATGTTTGGGAAGCAGAAAACTGACGACGTGGAAGTTCTCGTAGTGGTGCGTCGCCAGCCAGCGAGTATATGCGAGCGCCTCGGCGATCGGCCAGGCGCGCCGCATCGAGGCCTCATCGCGAACGAACTGCGCCGGCTCCAGAAAACCGTGCACGGCTTAGGGGATAATGGCGGTCTTCATGTGCCCGTTGTGGCTCATGAGGTACCGCATGACCTCGAGCAGATTCACGAGCGGCTCGACGCGGTTCACGAAGTCGGAGGCGCGAATCTCGCCGCGCGAAACGGTTTCGAGCGCTCGCTGAATCAGGGCGGGCGTGTGGTGGAAACTGGCCTTGCAGGTGATCTCGGAGTAATGCAGCAGCGAGGTTTCGAGCGTCACCCGGCTGTCGTTCGGACATCCGCCGAAAAAGTTCACTACGCCGCCGCGCCGCACCATGCGCACCGCCTGCTCCCACGTTTCTGGAATACCGACGGCTTCAATGGCCACGTCCGCGCCGTGGCCGCCCGTAAGACTTCGGACTTCCTCCACCACGTCGGTGTCGCCGGCGCTGACGATCACCTCGTCGGCGCCCATTCGCGCCGCCCGCTCCACCTGTGTCTTGCGGCGTCCCACGGCGATCACCCGGGCGCCTCGCACCTTCGCCAATCGCACGAACATCAGTCCGATCGGACCCAACCCGATGACCACGGCGTCGTCGCCCGGTCTCAATCCGCTCTCCTCGACGCCCTTCATCACGCACGCCAGCGGTTCGATAAGCGCCGCGTCCTGGTAGGTAACGTGATCGGGAACGAGATAAGTGTTCCGTTCGACGATTCGCGCCGGAATGCGCATGAACTCGGCGTAGGCGCCGTTATTGAACAGCAAATCCGAGCAGAGGTTCTGGTTACCCTTGCGGCAATAGTGACATTCGCCGCATGGCGCGGAGTTGGCGGCGACAATACGGTCGCCGGCGCGGAACTTGGTGACTGCTTCGCCAACGGAGACAACATCCCCCGCCAGTTCGTGGCCGAACAGCGCCGGCGGAACGATCATCCGCGCATGATAGCCCCGGCGGAAAACCTTAACGTCGGTGCCGCAGGTCAGGGCGGCCCGAACTCTCACCAACACGTCTCCCGGAGCGATCTGGGGAACGGCCACCTCCTGTACGCGCAAGTCCTCCTTGCCGTACAGCACAGCGGCCATCATCTGAGTCTTCACTTAAAAGATCCTCTGTGGCTGAACTATAATTTTCAACGATTGCGCGTCAGGATGCAACGCGAGGGCGAATCCTTGTTCTATCCGCCCCAGCGGCAACCGGTGCGAGATCAACTCGGCGACTGGCAATTCGCCACTGAATACCAACCGGGCGGACTCCGCTTGCAGGTCCACGTCGGCGCTGTAGGATCCAAACAGAGTTCGCTCCCCGGCACAGATGTCGGCCCCGGACAAATCGAGCCGCTCCTTGGTCGAAGTTTGAGCGAAGAGAAGAATGCGAGCTCCGGGCCGGCTGGCGCCCAGCGCTTCATTGACCAGCCCCGGCGCCGAGGTCGCGGCGACAACGAAGTCGGCTCCGCGGCCAGCCGCAAATCGTTTCATGCGTTCTACCACGTTTGTGTCGCGTGGATTCCATGCCTCTTCTGCGCCGAATACGCGGCCCAGCGCGAGGCGTTCCGGAATCGTGTCGCTCACGGCGACGCGCACGCCTCGCTGGCGCATCAGCATAGTGAAAAGCAGACCGATCGGCCCCTGGCCCTGGATGAGGACGAAATCGCCCGGCTGGGGATCGCCGAGAGCCACCGCCTTCACGCACGTATTCACAGGTTCGATGAAGCTCGCCTGATCGGAGGTGATGCCGTCTGGAATCGCCACCACCCCGCGGCGGACAATCCAATCCATGACGCGCACATACTGGCCAAAACCGCCGCCTGCCGGCTCAAAGCCGGCCGTCACGCCGACCCGTTTGTAGACGGCGCACTGCGCGTATAGCCGACGCTCGCAATAGAAGCAGCCGCCGCATGGAATGTGATGGAAGACGGCCACGCGCTGGCCCACCGTGAAGTCGGCCACACCAGCCCCCGTGGCGGCGATCACGCCCGCCGTCTCGTGTCCGAAAATACGCGGCGGAGGCAGAAGGTTGTGCTCGATCTTCTTCAGGTCGGTGTGGCAGATGCCGCAGGATTCGACTCGTACGAGGATCTCGCCGGGACCGATTTCCGGTACGGCAACGTCGTCGATGGCGATGGCGCTTTGACCGCGGTAGACCGCGGCCTTCATGGTTTTGGGAATGCGCTCAGTCGAAACGGGTGCTGGCAAGAAAGTCTCCCAATCTTTGTGACGCTATCGAGGCGTTCGAGGCGAGCCGGATGAGGGCCGGGAGTCCGGACCAGGGCCGCAGAAGCGCGAGTTGCAATACGCTCAAGTCCCGGATTCGGCCTTCGCGGTCGCGGGCGCGGTTCAAATCGAGGCCGAGGTCCCCTTGAGCCTCGTCGCTGACGGCGCGGATAACGCGAAAGGGAATGTCGTGTTCATGAGCGAAGCGGGCCAATGCGTGCGACTCCATGTCGACCGCGGCCGCGGACGTACGTTCGAAAGCGACGTACTTTTCCGACGCTGTCGTGACGACATGATCCACTCCAAGTATCCCGCCGGGCTCTCCGCCCGCATGTCTGCATGCCACGATGTCGCCCACGCGTAGGTGTGGGGCCAGCGCGCCGCAGTATCCGGCGCTGACAAGCAGATCTGGCCGCCCGTGCGCTACTGCCCTCTCCGCCGCGCGGACCGCAAGCGCGCCTCCGGCGCCGTTAGCGGCCATGAGGAAGCGCGTGTCCCCGCGGCGCCCTTCGGCCGAGTACCCGATGCCCCAATCCAAAGGACGCACGCATTCCAGCCGGCGGGCAAAGCCCGAGAACTCACGCCGTTCCGCGGCAACGATGAGCACGGTTCTAGGCCGGGAGGCGCACATATCAGCAATATCCATTGCTCCGGAACCAATCGACAGCGCGCGACAACGCTTCGTCCACCGGTTGCGGTTGGAACCCAAGCTCACGTGCGGCCTTGCCGTGCGAAACCCACATTTTTTTGCGCGCCATCCGCACTCCTTCCATCGGCGCGCGCGGCTCGCGGCCGGTCAGATCGGCCCAGCCCGTGCTTACCAAACCGATCCAATACGCGGCCGCATACGGAATGCGAAAGGTGGGCGCGGGGCGTCCGCTCAACGAAGCGAGACGTTGCAGGATCTGCCGCAAGGTAAGGTTCTCCGCTCCCAAAATGTAGCGCTCTCCCGGCGTGCCGCGTTCGCCCGCCAGCAAATGGCCCACTGCGCAGTCTCGCACATCGACGAGGTTCAGTCCGGTATCGACGAAGGCGGGCAGATCGCCTCGAAGAAAGTCGAGAATGATTTTGCCCGTTGGGGTCGGCTTTATGTCGTGGTCGCCCACAGGCGCAGTTGGGTTGACAATCACGACGGGACGGCCGCGCTGGGCCTCGCCAAGCGCATATCGCTCGGCCAGAAACTTCGAGCGCTTGTAATGACCGGTCATCTCTTCGAGCCTCACCGGTGTGGATTCGTCTCCCAAAGGCGGATCGTTTCTCGGAGATGGCTTTGGAAGGCCAATGCAGCCGACCGTGGACGTATAGATAAACCGCTGCACACCCGCTTCCCACGCCGCCAGCATCAGGTTGCGCGTGCCATCGAGGTTGGAAGCGTAGAGTTCGTTCGAGTCTTTCGCCCACAGCCTGTAGTCGGCCGCCACGTGATAGACCGTGCCGCACCCCGCCACCGCGGCCCGAAGCGATTCCGGGCGGCGCAAGTCTCCTCGCACGACGTCGCCCGAGAGCCCCTCCGCGCTACTGCCGGACCGCAGGAGCAGGCGCGTTCGGTGGCCCCGCTCCTCCAGGGCGCGGGCAACATGCCAGCCGAGGAACCCGGAGGCGCCAGTAACCAGGGTGGATGGCATGATAGCTGCCGGTTAGCGCCTCACGCCCTTGTGGGAATTGCGATAAGTGGACAGCGCGAGCAACGGGAAAGAATCGCGGTAGAGGTGGTACTTCAGGTAGAAGACACGGGGGAATCCCGTACCCGTGGCCAACGCTTCTTGCCAACGCCCATCCTTGTCTTGCGTCTCGATCAGAAACTCAATTCCATGCTGAACGCTTAGGCTGTTGGTGTCTCCGCCGGCAATCAATCCCAACACTGCCCATGCCGTCTGCGACGCCGTGCTCGGGGCAGGCACGAAGGTGTTGTGATCGTAGCTGGAACAGCTCTCGCCCCAGCCGCCGTCTGCGTTTTGAACCGAGCGAAGCCATTCACCGGCTCGCAACACCGCCGCCTCGCGGTCGCTTACACCGGCCGCGCGGAGGCCGCGAAGCGCAAGAAACGTTCCATATACGTAATTCACGCCCCAGCGTCCATACCAGCTCCCGTCGGCTTCTTGTGTGCGCAGCAGGTAATCGGCGCCGCGCTGGATGGCGGGCGAGCCGGGCTTCACGCCGCTCGCGCAGAGAGCTTCCATGACACGCCCCGTGATGTCGGGGCATGTGGGGTCGAGCATTGCGTTGTGGTCGGCGAATGGAACGTCGCTCAGCATCTGCCAGTTGTTGTCGACGTCGAACGCCGCCCATCCCCCGTCCTTCGATTGCATCGCCAGCAACCATTTCGTGGCGCGTTCCACCGCCTTGCGCTGCTGATCGCGGTTGGCGCTCCGCGCATGCTTCAGCGCCAAAAGCACCATCGCTGTGTCGTCGATGTCCGGATAAAACTCGTTGGCGAATTCGAAGTACCAGCCCGACGGTTCGACATCGGGGCGCTTGACGCTCCAGTCGCCTTTGCGCCTCACCTCTTTGGTGAGCAGCCACGACGCGGAGTTTTCCATGACCGGTTCTGCCGCCACCCCGCTCTCGCCGAGGGCGTGCGTGAGTATAGCCGTGTCCCACACGGGAGAAAAGCAGGGCTGGAAGAAGAATCCTCGCTCATCGTCCACCATCAGCGCCTCGAACTGCCGTAGCGCCTCCACGCGGTCCGGATGATCGGCCGGATAGCCAAGCACATCGAACGCCATAATGGCGTACATCATGGGCGGATAGATGGCGCCGAGGCCGCCGGAGTAACGCGTCCGCTCCAGCATCCAGACCTCGCACTCGCGGATCGCCTTCCGCCGCAGAGCCGTCGAGCCGAACCGTTCCCAAGCCTTCAAAGCTGCGTCAACGGTGAGGAAAAAATTGCGCCAGCTAAAGAATCCTTCGCCGTTAATGAAGCGCGGTGGATCGCCGGGCCCCCACAACTCCTTTAAGTCGAAACCATCGGGGACCGGTCGATTGGGGTTGGCGGAGTGAACGATGGCAAGCGGGACGACGATCGCCCGCGACCACGACGACATCTCGTAAATGAAGTTCCCAAAGAGGATCAGTTCGGGCGGAACCACCGGGGTGAACTGACGCGGATAAAGGCCAAACAGGCTTAGGTTGATCTTGACATAGCTGTTGGCCTTTTGAATGCCACCTAGCGCGAGAATGCGCTCGCGGGCGCGTTGCAAGCGTGGGTCGTACGCTTGGATGCCGGAGAGTTTCAGAGCGAAGTAGGCCTTCACCGAGGCGCTGATGTCGCAAGGGCCTTCCGGGTAAATGTTAAATCCGCCGTCGGGCAACTGGCGATCGAGGATGGCCGCGATAGCGCGGTCGACCTGCTTCCGGTTGGGAGGATTCCAAACGCCATCGACCGGCGGGTGGAGCCAGAGTTGCAGCAGTACGTAGTCGGATTCGAGTGTGCTGTCCGCTGTCAGGTCGCCCCACCAATAGCCGCTCGCATGTTGCGCGGCCGACAGGGACTGGACCGCCTTTTGAATGGCTCGCTCGCACTTTGTGTCGAGCGAATGCGCCAGTTGTAAGCCGGTGCTGCTCATACAGTGATGGTGGTGAGCCTCTGCGAGGCTGCATTCAACTCCGGCGGCAGCGAGAACCGCACGTCCTCATCCTTGATTTCGACCTCTTCGACCGACGTGAAGCCGTATAACTCTCCGAGGGCTTCAATGAGGCCCCGGACGAGGTTCTCCGGCGCCGACGCGCCGGCCGTGACGCCCACTCGAGTCACTTGCTCGAACCATTCGCTCTTCAAGTCGCGTTCGTCGTCCACAAGGTGCGCCGCCACACCGGCATTCACGCAGACTTCAACCATCCGTCGAGAGTTCGAGCTGTTTTGCGAGCCTACTACCAGGAGCACGTCGATCCGTGGAGCGACCGCTTTCACCGCCAACTGGCGATTCTCCGTCGCATAGCAGATGTCCTGGGCCGGGGGGCCGTGCATTTTCGGGAACCGGCGTTTGAGAATCTCCACGATTCCCTTGGTTTCGTCCAGGCTCAGCGTGGTTTGAGTGAGATAGACGACTCGATCTGGATTCGCCAGTTGCACCGACGAGGCCTCGGATTCGTCACTGATTACGATGGTAGCGTTCGGTGCCTCGCCCATCGTGCCCACCACTTCGTCATGATCCCGATGGCCAATCAATAGAATCGTGTAGCCTTCGCGGGCGAACTTCAGGGCTTCCAAATGGACCTTGGTCACCAGCGGGCAAGTGGCGTCGATGACATCCAGTTTGCGCGCCTTGGCGTCGCGCCGGACATCGGGCGAAACTCCGTGAGCGCTGAAAATCACCCGGGCGCCTGCGGGAACCTCCGATAGTTCGTCGACGAAAATCGCGCCAAGAGACCGCAACTCTTCCACAACGTGACGGTTGTGGACGATCTCCTTGCGGACGTAGATGGGGGCGCCAAACAACCGGAGGGCAATCTTGACGACATCGATCGCCCGCACCACACCCGCGCAAAAGCCACGAGGGGTGAGGAGCAATATCTGTTTGGATTGGCCACCTCTTGGCCCAGCGGGAGCAACAGGCATAGAGTGTATACCTATTATAGCAGCCGAGACCTTGGATCCCCTTGCCCAAAGGGGTTAGGTTTGCGGGCACAGGGCGGCTGAATGCGACAGTTTGTGCGACCGGCCCCTACTGAAACGCCGGTTCGTACACGGAGTCGATCTGGAACTCGGTGACTCCCCATCCCAACAGCCGCCTGATGTCGGCGCTGCCCGAGGCGACCGATGTCGACAAGTCGCTACCGTAGTGGAACGTGTTGACACTGGGCACGACCGGTACGCCGCGTGAACGGGCGAACTCCACTTGTTCCCGGGTCAGCGTCTTGCCCCATTCAAAGAGGAAGTACAGCCTGCCCACGTCCTCCTTGCGGCCGACTGCCTCCCGGAGTTGGGCGTCATTCACCGAAACGCGGGCCTTGCCACGGAAGCGTCGCTTTGCGGAGTCGAGGCCGATCACATATGTAGATTCGATCAGGCCTGTCCGCTGTAACTCCCTCTCGATATGGTTGTAGAAGGCGGCGCCGTGTTCTGGCTCCTTCACGTCCAGCATGATGCGCAGGCGGCCCTTGCAGGCATCGGCAAGTTCTCGGAACGTCATCGGCGGCGTGCCGCCGGGGTCGGCGCGGAGCTTTCGGACCTCTTGAAGCGTGAGCGCGGCGGCCGCACGGGGATCGCCATAGAATCGTTTGAAGTCCGGGTCGTGTTGTGTGATGACGTGGCCATCCTTGGTTTCGCGAATGTCGGACTCGATCATCCAATAGCCATGTGCGATGGCCGCATCGAGCGAAGCGGGGCTGTTCTCCGAGAACCGGGCGTCTACGACGCCTCCCCGGTGGGCGATCCATTTGACGCCCGTTGGTGGCGCAGCGGCGGCGAGGATGACCGAAAGCAGGAATGCGGTGGCGAGCTTCATCTGCTTAGTAATACTACTTCAGCCCAGTTGTGCACTGAGCCCAGCGAACGCCGGTGCGCTGAAGCAGAACGTGAAGTTCGGGACTTGGATATCCGGTGGATGAGCCAGCGGGCCGGGGAGATCGCCGGTGCCTTGACCTTGGGCATACACCGCCGTCGAGCTACGGTGCAGGGTCATGTGCCGTAGTCGCTTCTGGACGGAGCATTCGTTTGACTTGTCTCCGGCTCCTGTCGGAGTGAAGCTCGACCCGTCCGGCGTGGCGCCTCAACGCCGGCAGGAACTCCCCTCTCTTCAACCGAGGCGAACGCGGCGAGAGCCGATTTTGCGACGTGGGACATAGGGGTGGTTGTCGTGCGGTCTATTGGGCACGCGCACCTATCCGTGACCATCTCCAAGGCGGAGCGGGCCGGCGTTGCGGACACGTTGAACGGAAAGTGTTTGGAACCGCTCCCTGCGGCGTCAAGGACGCGGTGGAGGTCCCGTCGACAACTGTGCCTTAGGAGCGGCTTCCGCGAGCACGCCAGCTCTCATCATCGAAGCAAGTCCTAGGCAACCCTGGCTCGCCATCATGCGGGCGAGCGACTCTTCGGCCATCTCCATCATCGATTCGCTGGACTTGTCGTCGCCAGTTCCCATCCACCCGCCATCGCCCGCCTGCCGCGCGTGACGCAGCATTTGCGCGACGAGGAGCCCCTCGAAGTCCGTTGCCGCCTTGTCTAGCCGCCTGCCGTCCCGGGCCGCTCGAGCTGTTTGCGTAGCTTCGGTTTCGCCGCCCTCTGTCGTCATGTGGGTGGATGCTTGGATGCGCGGTTGCATGGTCTCCCTCCTAAATCACTTCTAGATCGGCGTTCAGCGCCCCAGCGGCCTGCAGATTCTGAAGGATGGCGATAATATCGCGTGGCGTAGAGCCGATCGCCATCAGCGCCCGCACGAGTTCTTCGACGGAGGCCCCTTCTTTAAGGTTGATGTTCCGCGCCTTCTCCTCCTTTACACCAACGCCTACTTTCGGCACGACCGCCGTTTCTCCCGAGGAAAGCGGCGCCGGTTGCGACACGTCGTAACTGGTCTCCACCTCGACAGTGAGGTTGCCGTGCAGGATGGACACCGGTGAGATTCGGACTTCTTTTCCCATGACAATCGTGCCCGTGCGCTCGTTGATGACGATCTTGGCCACCCGGTCGACCTCGAGCGAAAGGTTCTCGATGAGAGAGTAGAACTCGACGGACCGTTCCGTGAACTCGGGAGGAACTGTGACTGCGATCAATCCGGCATGGAGTGCTTTCGAAACGGGCCGTCCGGGCTCGGCGAACGTACGATTGATGAGGGCGCTGACTCGTGTCGCGTTCGTGAAATCGCTGTGTTTCAGCTGAAGGCGTAACTCGGTGGCGCTCATCACCGACGGAGGCGCCGCCTCGATGATGCCCCCGCTCGGCACGCGGCCCGTCGTTGGGTGATTAACGGTCTGGGTGGTGCCGCCACCTCCCCCTGAAGCGACGAATCCCGACGTGACAACGGGCCCTTGGGCGACGGCGAACACCTGACCGTTGGCTGCCTTCAACGGGGTCAGTAGCAACAGCCCTCCCTGCAGGTTCGTCGCATCGCCCATCGCGGCTACGGTCACGTCCACTCTTACCCCGGGCTGCGCGAACGGAGGCAGCGTGGCGGTGACCATAACCGCCGCCGTGTTCTTGGCCTGGAGCGCCGTGGCGGCAACGGTGACACCCATGCGCTCCAGCATGTTGCTCAGCGACTGCGCCGAGAAGACAGTCTGCCGTTTATCGCCGGTGCCGGCAAGCCCAACCGCCAGTCCGTAGCCGATCAGTTGGTTGTCGCGCACGCCCTCGAGAGAGATGAGTTCCTTCAATCGGGACAGCTTCCGCGCCGGCGCCGCCTCGGCGGCGAGAGCCGGCGTCTGCGTCAGCGGCAGACTGCATAAAACGATGCGGATGAGGAAATTCAAGGCGTTCGTGGTCCTTCCGAGGTTCTAAAATGGCAAGATGCCCAGCAAGAGGCGGTACAGGAAGTTCGGCCTGCGGATGGCGTCGCCGACGAGGCCTTTGCCCTGCACTCTCACCTCGAGATTCGCAAGTCGGTCCGAGCGAATCTGATTGGAGGAGGAAAGATCCATCACTCGCGCCACTCCACGGACTGTCACCACCTGGCGCTCCGAGTTGACGACTACTTCCTTGGTGCCCTCCAGGACCAGATAGCCGTTGGGGAGTACATGCGCGACCCGGGCGGACATGGTCGTGGTCAGTTGCGTCGAGCGCGACGTTTGGCCCTGGCCCTGAAGCTGGGCCTGACCGCTCAGGTTGGCCAGATTCGCCAGCGGCCCGACACGAGCCGCGCCAAGAGCCGCGGTGATCGAGTTGGACGCACTCGACTTACGGTCCGAGGAACTGGCGCCTGTGGCGACGGCCGAAGCGCTTTCGCTTACGATGATCGTCACAAGGTCGTTGAGTTGGGTGGAGCGCGGGTCGCGGGCGAGGTCGCCGAGCCGACCGGCCGGGGTATAAAGCGATCCGGCGCTCTGGGCGGGCGTCTGTTCTTGCCTTAAGGCGTCTTCGATATATTGCTCGATCGGAGATTTCGTCTTGATCTCGGCTGAAACGCACGGCAGCGGAGCCGCACATTGCCAGAGCCACAGCCATAGTTGCCATCTCACGATGCCGATCGCACGGTTCCGGTTCATTCTCTAGCCTCCTCCGGCCGGTTGCCTTCCATCGCGCCGGCTCCGGTTCGCGGCACCAGAAGCTCCGCAACACCAGCCGACATTACGAGGACTCTCAGGCGCCGTTTGGAATCGGCCAATCGAACGGTCACCGTTTCGCCCGCAACTCCGCCCGTCTCGCTCATCGCTGTCAGCCGGATATTCGCATGGCCACATCGCACGAGCAGACTAATCTCCTGTCGAGGCCTCACATCCTGACGCGGATGGAACATCCGTTCCCGCAAGACCGTTCCTGGAGAGAGCGCTCGCCGCGCGGCGCGCCCAGCGAGCGCCTGGGGCGAAGCGGACACCTCGCCATGGGCAAAGGGGTAGGCGCGTACCGTCCGCTCCTTCATACACGTAGGCTTGATCTCATCGCCCGCGGCAAGGAGGCACGTGAGTTCGACGTACTTGGCGTCCGCTTCGATGCGGGCACGAACCCATATGGGGAATCGCTGCGGCCGCGCTGGATCGGAGCCGAACACTGCGTACCCGATCAGTTGCGCGACGCCGCTGTCCGAGTCTGGCCGGGCCAGCTTTAGGTTGGCCTCGGGGAAGATAAGCGTTCCGGCCGGCACAGGGCCTTTGGGAAAATCCCGAACCTCGACGGTAAGGCTACGGCCCGCGCCTTCAAACGCTGTCACCAGCGCGGCCGAGAGATCCTCGCGTGTGAGCGTGCGGGCTTCGCGTTCTACGCAAATCTCGTCCGGTTCGCCAGGGAACGGCTGGCGAGCGCCACCCGCCCATTCGCGAAACAGCAACGTGCGGCGCACGCCCGGGCGCGGCGCAAATGCGATGGGGCGGTCTGGATCCGCCACGGCCGCCTCGGGCAAATGGCCGGAAAGGTGGCGCAACAGAATCCGGTCTCCAACGACAACGATGCATCCGGGCGAGGCAGCGAAGGCGCCGGCGCAGAGTAGGGCACTGGCGAGCGAACTAACGAGTAAGATTGTTGACTTGCTGATACATCTCATCGGCTGCCTTGACCACCTTGCTATTGGCTTCGTATGCGCGCTGGCTCATGATCAGATTAATGAACTCCTCGACGACGCTGACGTTAGAGGCCTCGACATAGCCCTGCTGTAGACTTCCGAGTCCCTCCTGGCCGCCTGGGTTTCCGACGGTTGGCTCGCCACTGGCATCCGTGGGCGCGAATAAATTCCGGCCGAGACTGTTTAATCCTGCGGGATTGGTGAAGTTGGCCAACTGAATTTGGCCCGCAAGTTGCGCCGCGGCCTGCCCCGGAAGCACATAGCTGACTGAGCCGTCCTGGGCGATGGAGACCGCTTGCGCTTCGGGTGGCAGGGTGATCTGCGGTTCGATTGGATCTCCATCGGGCGTCACCATAATGCCGTCACGATCCAGATGGAAGTTGCCCGCTCGCGAATAGGCAAGTTCGCCCGTGGGGCGGCGGATCTGAAAGAACCCTCGGCCCTGAATTACGACGTCAAGGGGATTCTCCGTCGCCTGGAAGCTGCCCTGCGTGAAGATGATCTCGTTGGAAGAGGGCCGCGCGCCCAAACCCAGTTGGAGTCCCGTCGGCACCACCGTCTGTGTGCCCGCAGCCGCCCCGGGTTGGACGAGGCTCTGATAGAGGAGGTCCTGGAATTGCGTGCGGCGCATTTTGAAGCCCACCGTGTTCGCGTTCGCAAGGTTGTGGGCGATGTTGTCCACGTTGATCTGCTGCGCGTTCATTCCGCTCCCGGCGCTAAAAAGTGCTCGTATCATGGGTTGTGTCCTTTCCTCCGCTCCGCGCCGTCCGCGCTAATTTCCTACCCGCGCCACCTCGTCGGCCCGGCGTCCCATTTCGGCGCCGATCTGGATTGCTTTCTGCAGCGTCTCAAACTGGCGCAGGACTTCAATCAATCGGACCGAGCTTTCCGGACCAGCCACGTTAGCCCCTTCCAAGTGGCCCTGTAGCACCCCGGTTTTAACCGCGGACTGCGCGGCATCGGCGCGGTTGAGTTGGAAATAAGTGCCGTGATGCTTCTTGAGTGCCGTCGTGTCGCTCACTTCTTGAACCTGGATCGCGCCTACCTCGGCGCCACGCTGTGTAATGGCGCCGTCTCGGGAGATCGCGAAAGGAACGTTTGGCCGAAGCTGAATGGGCTCTCCGTCCACGCCGAGCACTGCATACCCATCGGCGGTCACCAGCGTCGATTGTGCGTTCACACGGAAGGCTCCCGAACGCGTGAGCAGTTCGCCTGACAGTCCACGTACACGGAAGTAGCCCGGTCCATCCAGCGCCAGGTGCGCCAGATCGCCGGTGGCTTTCAGTGCCCCAGGCGAAAAGTCGGTCCAATTGTCCTGGATCAAGGGGGATTCGCGCGGCGCTCCCTCGACCCTGGGGTCGATTACGTCGGTCGCACGATACAAAGTGTAGGCCTCGCGATCGGCCTTGAACCCCGACGTGGCCTCATTGGCGATGTTGTTGGCCAGCAGGTCGAGCGATTCCATTCGTGCCCTCATGCCGCTGGCCGCGGCCGTTAAGATGCCATCCATGGCTCCTCCCCGAGTACCGCAGTGCACGAAACGTGCCAATCGGCGGGATCGGCTCCAATCAAGCGGATTTCAGCGTTTGACGATTGGGCCCGAGCTGCGCGGCCGGTTCCAGAACGGCATACGAATGCCGTTTTGGCGCTCGTGACGGGATCTTGCCGCTTCCGGTTTGCTAAGTGCCTCATTCCGCACACGTCGGATTTGGCGTATCGATTGCCAAAGAGAGATCGTGATTCTGGATTCCGCACTCATGGCGAGTGGCCGGGCATCAAACCTGTTTGAGACCGCTATTGGGGAACATGCCTTCGATCCGAATGGCGATCCCATGCGCGGGTTTCCATTCTCTTCAGACAGATCCTGGGCCGCTTCCGAAACCTCAGACCCGCCGGCGGAGCCGTTCTTGGGGATGTTCGAAGAAGCTACGGCTGGAGATATAGACAATGATGAGGCCGATGACGCTGCCGAATTGGGTCCGCCTGATGAGCCCCCTCTCGGCGCCCCCACTTCGACCATTGAGCCCTTTCCGCTACGGCTCATTTTCCCGGTGAACTTCTTCTACGTGGAACAGCCTCCTGCGCAGGACTGGAGCACCGTGGATGAGGATGTGCTCATCGAGCCGGACGATCATGCCATCGCAGGCGACGGATTTGGTGGACCAGGTTGGGCCGGATCGTATCGCCAAGGCCGCGAGAACATGCCCGCATTTCCCGATATGCTTCAACATGGCTCCGCGCCCGCGGTGGGACGAGCGGAACTGATACGTGGTGAGCCATGCGTCGAGGGCGACGCCGCGACAAACTCGTCCGAGACAAAGATGGGAGGGGCGCGATCGCGCGAATCGGCTGGACAACTCGCAGACACCGTGGAGTTCGAGATCGACGTAAGTTTACCCGCCGCCACGGTCCGCGAGCCGAGGCGTCCCGGAGCGGAGGTGGCCGGCGCGGAGTCCGCGTCGATTGGAACGCTCAGTCGATCTGTAGCGCCGGACGACGTGACGGCCGTGACGCCTCCGCACGACGATATGGCGCTTGCGCGACTCCAATCCGGTGCAGAACCCGGCGCCAGGAGCAACATGCTATCCCCTGCCGGAGATGCGCCAACCGAAGAGGTCTGTCAGCCCGCCCCGCCCGCTTGGACGAGGTCCAATTCAGTGGCTGGTCCGCCCCAACATCGAGCGGCGCCAATCGCCGATTCGCCCCGATCCGAGTTCGAGAGAGAGCGACAGGCGGATCGAATCGCGGAACCTATGGGGCACGTCTCTCATGACAGCGACGATCGCTTGCTGCGGCAGCAACAGCCTGACGCCGCGCGCGCCCTGAGGCGTCGCGGGCGCGACAACGTGGAAGCAGCCGTGACGCCTCCAAATGACGCCCAGTTCAAGCAGGCTCAACTGGCGTCGCCGGACTTCGATCCGGGCTCGTCCACGACCGCTATCGCTCAGCATACGGACCATGCCTTGCAACTCACCCGTACCGAGGATGCCCCGACACAGATCCAGTCCGCTGCCGCGGCGCGGGTCGAAGCCTTCTTGCCGTCAGTACCTGCGCCGTGGGTATTGATCGCCGTCTCCGGGCCGGGAGGCGAGGATGTCCGCGCAGTCGTCCGGGCTTCCGGTGAGGGCGTGCAGGTCATTCTGCAAGCGGGCGATGAAACGACCCAACAAGCCCTAGAACAGGGCTCCCCGGAGTTGATGCAGCGTTTGGAGGAGATTCAGCGCCCATCGCCGGCTGACCTCTGGGAGAGGGCGAGCCCCATCGGGGAAGTCCCGGCCGATCTTCGGCCTGCGGACGCGGAATTGAATGGCCGGGGGAACCCGGACCGTCGCGACGCTTCGTCTCCCGGGGACGATGGCGGGGGAGAACGGCAAGGGCAGCGAGGATTCGATCAGCGGCAAGACGAACGTGAGTCGACGGCCGGAGACGAAGAATTCGCGCATTTCTTTCGATCAGGAGGCAAGTCGTGAACGTAGCGGCAACGGCGCCACAGTACGAATTTCCGAAAACCAGCCAGACAAGCGGGACAGGGACCAATACGGTCGAGGAAGCCCAAGACTCCAAGCAGATGTTCTTGAAGCTTCTCGTAGCGCAGATCCAAAACCAGAATCCGTTGAGCCCGGCCGATCCCGCGGAATTTCTCGGACAACTCACCCAGTACAGCATGCTCGAACAGTTGATCTTGATCCGGGAAGGCGTGGAGGCGGCTCCAGCCGTGGACGCAGCCGCCGGGGACGAACCCACGGCTCCTGTCACATAAGCGAGCAGAGCGGCTACACACCAAACAACTCCGGACGAAAGTTGAGAATTTCATGTTCACTTCCTTTTCCACCGCCCTCTCTGCGCTCAGCGCGCATTCGACGGCAGTCGACGTGGTCGGCAACAACCTCGCCAATCTGAACACTCCCGGCTTCAAAACCAGCGTCGTCAGTTTTCACGACTTGGTGACGCAGTCGCTCGGCGCCGGATTGGGTGAGACACAGGTTGGTTTCGGCGTAGGCCGTCCGATCACGCTCCGGCAGTTCTCCCAAGGAGCCATCAAGACGAGCGCCGGCGAGCTGGATGCGGCGATCCAGGGTGACGGTTTCCTAGTTGTGACCGACAAGAACACGGGGGGCAACATCTATACTCGCGGTGGAAACCTTCAGGTGGATAAAGAAGGGAATCTGCTCACCTCCACCGGACAGAAGGTGCAAGGCTGGATGGGCGCCAACGGCGTGCTGTCGACCAACGGCCCGATCGGCGACATTGTGATACCGGTTGGAACGCTCAAGGAGCCCGTAGCGAGCACGAGGTTCTCTTTCGACTTGAATCTGAACGCCGCCGCCACTGCCGGGCCGCCCGCCGATACGTTCTCTACTTCAATCGAGGTGTTCGATTCGCTCGGATCGCCTCACGTGCTCACCGTGAACTACACAAAGACCACGACGGCCAATGTCTGGGACTATTCGATTACTTTTCCGGACGCCGATGTCGCTACGCCCGTGACCCCGGTTACCGGCCAGATCACGTTCGACCAAAACGGCAAGATGGTCGACCCACCGGTGGCTGGCCCATTTCCCCAGATCGTCATCGCCGGACTGAACAACGGCGCCGCCGACATGACCCTTGATTGGAACCTGTTCGAAGGCCAATCTCCGCGCCTCACGCAGTTCGCGCAGGCATCTTCTGTAAACGCCAATCAGCAGGACGGCGCGCCGGCTGCCCAGTTGGTTCGCGTGGGCATCGCCAGCGGAGGCTTCGTCCTGGCGCAGTACTCCAATGGCCAGCAGTTGACCGTGGCGCAACTTGCCATGGCCTCGATCCGGAATCCCGAATCCCTCATAGCCGTGGGCGACAACGCATTCGGATTGAGCGCCCGGTCCGCGCTGCCGGCGATTGGTCTACCCGGCACCGGAGGGCGCGGATCGATTCTCGGCGGCGCAGTTGAGAATTCCACCGTCGATATCGCACGAGAGTTTACGAATCTGATTGTGCTGCAACGCGGCTACCAGGCGAACGCCAAAGTAATTACCACGGTCGATGAGCTGAGCCAGGAAACGATCAATCTGAAGCGTTAAACGGAGTGTAAATGCAGCCGGACACGGCCCCCAGCCCTTTGCAGCAGATCGCGCCCGTGGCAGACGTCTGCGTGCCCGTTGAGGTCGAACTCGATCGCAAGATCATGAGCGTGGCTGAGCTGCTTTCGATGGAGAACGGAACCGTGATCAAGATGTCGCGCTCTGCAGGTGAGAACATCGACATCCGTGTAGGGGGCTCGCTGGTAGGCTTCGGTGAGATCGTCATTCTGGAGGAAAACATGGGGGTCCGGATCACGGATTTCCACGAAGAGTCGTGAGGAGAAAACTGACATGGATACAACGCTCCTCTTAGTGGCCGCAGCGTCTTTAGTGGCCCTTTCCCTGGCCGGCCGGCTGCTTGTGGCCGTGCAACAGGGATGGAGGCCGGGTGCGCGCTGGCTCGGACCTCCACGATTGGTCGGCCCGGGGTTACGCGTGATGGCCCGAGCGCAACTTTCGCCTCAACACAGCCTCCACATCGTCGACACGGGCGACGCCGTTCTGCTGATCTCCTGTTCGCCCAAGGGCACACGTGTGCTGGACCGGCGCACGGCGCGCGACGTCCCGCCTGGTCTGGCGGTGGGGGCCCGGGCGCGTTGAGCGGCCCTCGCTGAATGCGTTCTCATGGACTGGCAAGAACTCAGCACTCCCCTGCGCATCGTCCTCATCCTGTCGGCTGCGACGCTGTTGCCGGCAGTTATCATGTGCGCAACGCCGTTCTTGCGAATCGTCGTGGTTCTGCACTTTCTGCGGCAGGCGCTGGGAACGCAGACCGCGCCCTCCAATCAAGTGCTCGTCGGGCTGGCCCTGTTTCTGACGTTTGGCGTCATGCGCCCGGCGGCGACCAGAATCTATGACGAGGCGTGGGCGCCGCACGACCGCGGACAGATCACGGCATCCGAGGCGTGGTCCCGCGCGCGTCCCGTGATCCAACGGCATCTGTTGCGCTTCGCCCGCGAAAAGGACCTCGCGCTCATGCTCGAACTCGGCAGAAAGCCCCGGCCGCGAAACCCCGGCGAGATCGAGTTGGACACGCTGGTGCCCGCCTATGTGTTAAGCGAATTGCGTACCTCGTTCCAGATCGGAGCGGCGCTCTTCCTGCCATTCCTTGTCATCGACCTCGTTATCGCCTCGGTGACTCTCGCTTTGGGCATGGTCCAGTTGCCGCCGGCCATGATATCGGCGCCGTTCAAGATCCTGCTCTTTGTGATCGTGGACGGATGGAACCTGGTGATCGGCTCGCTCGTGAAGAGCTTTGGGCCTGCTGGATAGGAGGTCCGTATGAATACGCAGCAAGCAGTCGAGTTGATCGCGGGAGCGATTACAACAGCCGCTTGGGTGTGCCTTCCGCTTCTCGCTGGAGGATTCCTCATAGGCATCGTGGTCAGCCTCGTCCAAATCCTGACGAGCATTCAGGACCCGGCGGTCGGCACGGTTCCCCGCCTGGCGGGCATTCTTCTGCTAATTCTGGTGAGCGCCGGCTGGATGACGGCGCGTTTGGTCGATTACGCAACCCGCGTGTTCACGAACATTCCGCAACTGGCCCGCTAAGGCCGCCCCATGTCTCTCAACGAAGTTTGGCTGTTTGCGATCGGAATGCTTCAAATGAGCATGCGTCTCGCGGCTTTTGTATTCCTCGTTCCTATTCCCTATTTGCGTGCGGCCCCGGTGTCAATCAAGGTGGCCTTGAGTATCCTGCTCGCGTTCCTCTTGATGCCGGGACACTCGAGCGGTCCCTTTCTCGTTCCGGGCGCGGATGTAGATCGGATCCTCGCCGCGGCCGCGGGCGAGACATTGCTCGGCCTTGCCGTCTCCGTCGGCGCCGCCCTCATGCTCGGTGTCGTGTTGGAGGTGTTCGTCGTGGCAGCAAGGCTGATTGGACTAAATGCGGGTTTCGGTTACGTGTCCACGATCGATCCCAACACGCAAGCGGACAGCGGCATCCTGGACGTGTTGGGCGGGCTGCTGGCCGCTCTCGTTGTGGTGACCGCGGGCATGGACAGGCCTATCCTTCTGCTGCTCAGCCGTTCCCTTGAGACCACGCACTGGCCGGACTTCGCGCTCGGCGCTCGGGCAATCGGAGGAATTCTCGGCCAGGCATGGACAGCCGGAGCGCGGCTGGCGCTCCCGATCGTCGTTCTATTGGTCGTAATCGACCTTTTACTCGCCTTAGGCTCCAAGTTTCAGGCCCAATTGCAGATGATCACGCTTTCGTTTCCGCTGAAGATTCTTGGGGCCTTGTGGGTACTTGCCTTCGGGCTCTCGCTCTGGCCGGAACTCATGCTACGCGTGATGGAGACCGCCCTGGGACTGGCCGGCCGGATCTGATTTCCTATGTCCGATTCCGCGGAGAGAACCGAACAACCGACCCCCAGACGGAAGGAGAAGGCGCGCAAAGAGGGCCACTTCCCCGTCAGCCCGGAGTTCCTCTCGTCCACCTACTTCGCCATGTGCGTGGTCCTGATTCTCGCCTTCTCGGAAGATTGGACGCGAGCTCTGCGAGAGGCGATGCGTTTAGGCCTGCTCCAGGCCACCGAGTGGGACGGCTCAGCGCCATCGCTGCTCGCCACGCTACGGCGTTGGATGACCGGCCTCGGCGTTCCCTTGCTCTTGGCCGGCCTCGGCGCGGCACTCCTCGCCCTCTTTCTGCAGATGGCGCAAATCCGTTTCGGGATCGCTACAGCCAAATTGAAACCCGATTGGGGACGATTCGACCCGATCCAGAAGGCGAAGGGCATTTGGCAGCGCGGTGGCACGCAGTTCGTCTATGCGCTCTTCCTGCTTCCCATTATGGGCATGATCCTCTACTCCGCCGTGAGCGGCGAATGGACGGCAATTCTCCGTCTTCCGCGCCAGGATCTGGCTGGCGGTCTCGGTTGGGCCGGAGACTGGGTGCGGACGCTGATCGCATACATGGCAGGCCTGTTCCTGCTCATTGGGCTCGTCGATCTCGCCTGGCAGACTCGAAAGTTCAATAAGAGCCTGCGCATGAGCAAACAGGAGATCCGGGAAGAAATGAAGGAGATGGACGGCAATCCCCTCA
>Ga0268299_1002666_pt1 | contig 19900 bp, 23 predicted proteins | sample NOBtaG_FD_193484 | JGI IMG/M metagenome (GOLD analysis project Ga0268299, IMG submission 193484) | Activated sludge microbial communities from bioreactor in Nijmegen, Gelderland, Netherland - NOB reactor | ecosystem: Engineered > Bioreactor > Aerobic > Activated sludge | place: Netherlands... | reverse complement strand
GATGCGATCATCGCCGCCGTGACCAACCCGGTCGAGCGGGACCACCGAGGCCGCCAGGGAAGAATGATCGCCGAGCAACATTACGACTGGCTCCAAATCGCCAAAGAATTCAAAGCCCTCTACGAAGACCTGGCCGACGGAGACCGGCAAAGGGTTGGCCGGAATCCCCATTAGACCTTCGAACCGAAGCAGGGTGAGCGAAACGATGGCGTCTGAAGACAGACAGTGAGCCACACGCTTTGACACGCCTCCAGGGCCCCCGACGATGCCATTCGTCTCGACTGTTGCCCCTCGTCACCAACGCGTGAACTGGCGTTCCCGGACGGGTATGCCACTCGGAAACGACAAGGCAGTTGACCACCCCCCCTTCATCCGCCGAGCCCCCATCCTGTCGCAGCGCTGGCACCAGTGGCTGCGCCCGCCCTGCCTGCCGATACCAGCCGCATACCAATTCGAGCGGACGGCCAGCGTCAACAGGGGTAAGCAGAGGACAGAACCAACGTGCCGCTGGCCGAGCCTGGCCAGGAGATACGGCAGATCTACGTGCAGATCGCCTGCGTCCGGCCCCGGCTTCTCATGCCAGTAGCACGGGTTCAAATCCCGTACGGGGTGCTGCTACGCCCAGCCGGCCACAACCCGCTCCAGAGGCGGGAAGTCGCCCGGTCGGTGACCCGGGCGGCGGCCGATGCGGCGGCGCCCCATCGTCACCCGTCGAGCGACGCTATCTCCCGATGCAGGCTGAGCAGCCGTCCGACGGACGACGGATCCCGCCGTCCGAAGCCGCACTCGGTGGCCACCCCGAAGTCCTGACGCACGGTCTCGGCGGCAGCCAGGCGTCGAGCGGCGCCCTCGATGCCGTCGTGGTCGTGCACGAGGCCGAGGTAGAGCTGGCCGACATCGGGCGACAACTCGGCCAACGGTGAGAAATAGTCGGTGTCGTCGCGGTCCGCCGGCACCGGCATGTGCACCCAGTCCACCCGGCGCCCGGCGTGATCGGCGGCGGCATTCGCCATCCGCACACACACCGAGAGATCCGTCGGTTCGAGCATGTGCACGTGGCCCAGATCGGCATAGCAGAAGTGGAAGCCCAGGAGGGCCTCCTCCGGGACAGCCGACCCGAGCTTGGACAGGGAGGCGACGTAGCGTTCCCATGGCTCGGGCAGCAGCCAGGGCAGCGCGGCGCCAGCGTTCTCCAGAACCTCGCTGCACACGTCCCACTGGATCGACAGATCGGCCGCCGGAATCCGGGTGCAGATCTGCTCGACCTCCCGCAGCATGGCCGCCTCGTAGGGCTCCAGGATGGCCCGCAGGTGCTCGGGATCATGGACGAAGAACGTCGGCGGGGCGGCCGGCGTCGGCAGGCTCACCTGGAACCGCACCCCGTCGGGCAGCACACCGCGCTCACGCAGGGCGCAGAAGGCCTGATAGGACTCCTCGGCCCAGCTCGCATAGTGCAGGTCCTCGAAGTGGAGTGTCGCCCCGGGGCGGACCCGGAAGCTCGACAGGTCGTCGAGGCCGTCCGGAATCCATGGCCGGGACGGGTCCGCCTTGCCGCTCGGCCGCTGCACGGTCTCGAGCGCCTCGTGGCCGTCGAAGACGCGCAGCGCCTGGCAGACGATCCAGATCGTCCGTTCGCCCACCTCACCGTCGGGCAGCGACCGCACGAGCCCATCGAGCGCGTTGCCGCACGTGGCGAACACGTCCTCGGCCGTCGCCAGTGGGACACTTCCTACCAGCAGCACGCTGCGCGCCATCCGCCTCTTCTCCCGCTCAGTCCATGGCCCGGTCACCCGTCGGCGAACTCTAGCGCTCTGTGACGTCTCGGGTGCAGCAGGCGGAGGCCGTTCGTCACGGTGGTCGACGGCGACCGTCGCCGGCTGGGCGGCCCGGGGGTCCGCGTGACATTGTCGACGTGCTGCGGGCGGGGAGGCACGCCCGGCGTTCGGTGCATGGGATCGAGGCATGTCGTTCGACACCAACTACAACGACCGGTTCGTGGAGCTGCTGGCCATCGGCAACGAGCTGCTGGTGGGACAGGTCATGGACACCAACAGCCACTGGCTGGTGCAACAGCTCACCGGCCTCGGCGCCCAGGTCCGGCGGGCGTCGATGGTCCGGGACGACTACGACGACATCGGCGTCGAGCTGCGGGCCGCGCTCGATCGGGCCCCGAGGCTGGTCATCACGACCGGCGGGCTCGGCCCCACCGACGACGACCTCACCTTCCGGGCCATCTCCCGCACCTTCGAGCTGCCGCTGGAGGTGCACCCCGAGGCGCTGGAGATGGTGCGCCGCCGCTACGAGTACCTGGCCACCGTGCGGGACGGGTTCGATGCTTCGCTGAACGACGCCCGCCGCAAGATGGCCCACTTCCCCCAGGGCGCCCAGGTGCTGGCGAACGTCACCGGGGCGGCGCCGGCCCTGGCCCTGGACCTCGGCCCCACCACGCTCGTGTGCCTGCCCGGCGTGCCCAGCGAGATGAAGGACATCTTCTCCACGTCGCTCCAGCCGGTGCTGGCCCGCACCCTCGGCACCGGCTGCTACGTGGAGCGGAGCCTGTTCCTCGACCGGGGCGACGAGAGCCAGATCGCCACCCTGCTGGCCCAGGTGCAGGCCCGCCACACCACCGTCTACATCAAGTCCCGGGGCCAAGCCCGGGGCGGGGTGCGCCACCTCACCGTGGTGCTGGCCCGGGGTGGCGCCGACGTGAGCGAGGTGACCGCCGAGGTGCTCGACACCGAAGCCGAGATCGTGGCCGGTCTGGCCGTCCTGGGATACGGCATCGTGGAGGTCATCGAGTCGGGCCGAGCCGGGTAGCGCGGGTCGGGGACCTACGGCTGGGCCCGCCCGCCGAGGGGCTCGCCCTGCTCCAGGTGCCACAGCGTGTACCAGGACGGGTCGGCCAGCTGGTTCGGGTGGAAGCCGGGGAAGAGCGACAGGGTCAGGTTGGGGATCAGCTCGAAGGCGAACGTCACAGCCCACGCCGTGAGGCGCCACCAGGCCCAGGGCAGGTGCAGCCGGCGCTGGCCGGCCAGCAGGATCGCGGTGCCGGCCACCACGAAGCCCAGCACGGTGACCACGGCCAGCATCATCGCCGCCAGGTGACGCCACCAGCCGCAGCGCAGGGCGCGGAACACGTCGTAGGCCACCGCCTTGTGCTCCACCTCCTCGGCCAGATGCCACCGGAACAGCTCGGTCACCGCCGGATCGGCCCCGGCGAACAGCGCCTGGTGGCGCTCAGCGGCCCACCGGGCGGCCGAGTAGGCCACCGTCTCCGACGCGGCCACGAAGGCGGCGTTGAACCGCAGGCCGCCCCGCCGGTCGAGCCACCGGTAGAACCGGGCGGCCAACCGCTCCACCAGCGCCAGCCGGGGGTGGCGGGCCACCAGAAGGCGGTTGAACAGCCCGTGTTGACGATGGTGCTCGGCCTCCTGGCCGCAGAACGCCCGGGCCCGGTCCCGCAGCTCGCCCTCGAGGTGGGGCACGGCGGCCGCCACCGCCCGCACGAAGTACGGCTCCATGTGCGGCATCAGGAGCGACACGCTGTTGGCGGCGCAGGCGAACTCGGGTCGCCGGGGCGACCAGGCCAACGGCGTGTCGGCGGTCAGGTGGAAATCGGGGTGTCGGACCACCAGGGGCGAGTCCACGGGCATGACCGTATCGTCGGCCGGCGCCGGCGGGCTCTGAGGCGCATGGCGCCCACGACGGGCGCGGGTGGCGCTGAGGATGGCGCTCCTCGCTCCCGATACCGTCGAACCGGTGACGGTCGGCAACGAGGCAGCGGCGATCCGGAGGCGGGTGCGGGCCGGCGCATCGGGCCTGGCGCTGGCCGTCGTGCTCGCCCTGGCGGCGGGCTGCAGCGAAGACGCCACCCCGCTCGACCAGACCACCACCACCGCCCAGCTGACCCCCCACCTGCTGCCGCCGACCGACCAGATGGAGGAGTTGGCCCGCCAGCAGTGCCGGGACGATCCCGACCTGGCCGTGGGCGAGGTCAACGCCGTCGACCCTGAACGCCCCGACCAGAAGCTGGCCACCGTCGAGGTCGACTGTGCCGAGGTGCGGGCCGGCCGGTCCGGCGTGCTCACCCCCACCGACACTGCTCCCGCCGACGCAGACCCGGCATCGGCCGACACCACCGGCTCGTGATCTCCCGATGTCCCTCTCGGGGGTAGGCAGCCGCTACTGGTCCGTGCGGATCTTCCAGTACGAATCCTTGAGGACGATGCTGTCGCCATCGAAGGTCCACAGGTCGCAGCCGCGGACCTCGATCCGGTCCCCGGAGGTCGTGGTGCCCGACAGCAGCCACTGCGAGACGCCCCGGTCGCCACATGCGAAGTGGCTGTCGTCGGTGTAGCGGACGTCGGGGATGCCGGCGAAGCGACCGGCGAAGGCCTCGCGCACGGCGTTGCGGCCGACCACCCGTTGTCCCCACGGCTCAGGGCCGCGGGGTGCCTCGAAGACACAGCCGTCAGCGAAGTGCTCCATGATGGCATCCAGATCGTGACGGTCGAACCCCGCTGCGATCGCCCGCAGCTGCTCGACCCTTGCCTCGTTCGTTCCCATGGATCCGAACCTATACCCTGCGCCGTCCGGCTTCTCCGGCCTGCACCGCGGCGGACGACCGCTGGCCCTCGGCGCCCTGGCCCTCCGGAGGTGCGGGGGGCTGCTCAGGCGATCTGGAGGCCGAGCCAGGCGGCCAGGATCCCGCTTGACACGGTGGCGGCCAGATACAGCAGGGCCCGGGAACCCTGCCCGCCCCGGGCCAGGGCGGCGGCCTCGTTGGCGGCCACGGCCCAGCTCGACGCCGCCGCCACGCCGCCGATCCCGGCCACCGTCATCCACGGGTCCCCGGCCCCGCTCAGGGCCCCGGCGGCGAGCGACGCACCGATGTTGACGGCGAAGGTGCCCCACGGCCACTCGTTGTTCAGACGGTCGGCCGCCGCCGCCCGCACCATCGCCCCCAGCGCCGCCGTGGCCACGAACACCAGCGCCACGATCACGGGCGGCTCCCCAGCCGGTATCCGACGCCCGCCGCCACCATCGCCGCCGCCGGCGTGCCCAGGCCCACCGCCGCCAGCTCGGCCACGTCGCCCCGGTCGAGCGCCTCGGCCATGCGCAGGGCGAAGGCCGAGAACGGGGCCAGCGCCCCGCACCAGCCCGCCCCCAGCAGCAGGTACTGGTTGACCGTGAGCCGGCGCTCCCCGGCCCGGTTCCACCGCCGACCCACCAGCACGCCGCCCAGCACGGCGGCCACCACGGTGAGCCCGAGCTCCACCCCGGTGGCCCACCGATCGTCGGCCGCAGCCAGGACCCCCCACCGGGCGGCCGCCCCCGCCGCCGCCCCCACCGCCACATAGCGCATCGAAACCGGGTAGTGGCGCCACGAGAGCTGGGGCACGGCCGGACCGGGTGGCGGGGGTGATTGCATGCCCACAGTCTGGCCCCCGGCGAGCGGGTCGATACCCTCGGCGCATGACAGAGGTCGTGGTGTCTGAAGAGCTGGCCGGGACCAGGGACGGGATCACCCAGCTCCAGCGGCGTTGGCGCCCGGCCACAGCGTCGGGGGCCGCCGTCCTGCTGGTGCACGGCATCGGCGAGCATTCGGGGCGCTACGACCACGTGGGTCGGCTCCTGGCCCAACGGGGCCACGACGTGCTGGCCTTCGACAACCGCGGCCACGGGCAGAGCGGTGGCCGCCGGGGCCACGTCGACCATTTCGGCCTCTTCCTCGACGACGTGGAGGACCATGTGCTGGAGCGCCGTCAGCTCGGCCTTCCGGTGGTGCTGGTGGGGCATTCGCTGGGCGGGCTGATCGCCGCCACCTACGTGGTCGAGCGTCGCCCCGCCCCCGACCTGCTGGTGCTCAGCGCGCCGGCGCTCATGGCCCAGATCCCGGCGTGGCAGCGCCGCCTCGCTCCCGTCCTGGCCCGGGTGTGGCCCACGGTGTTCGTGCCCGGCGGGATCGACGGGGCCCTGCTCTCCCGCGACCCCGAGGTGCAGCGGGCCTACCTCAGCGACCCGTTGCGGGTGGCCGGCTCCACCGCCCGACTGGGCCAGCAGATCTTCGCCACCATGGAGACCACCACCGCCAGCCTGGATCGGATCACCCTGCCCACCTATGTCCTGCACGGCTCGGACGACCAGCTCGTGCCGCCAGCGGCCAGCCAGCCGTTCGAGGGGCGGCCCAACGTGACCTACCGGCGCTGGGCCGGCCTCCGCCACGAGTGCTTCAACGAGCCGGACCGGGCCGACGTGCTGGGGGAGATGGCGGCCTGGATCGAAGACCGGCTGGCCGGCCTCCCGCTCAGCGGGGATGGTGCCGATCGGCCAGGGGAGCAGCGGTGAGCGTCGGATCCTCCGACGGGTCGGTGCCCGGCACCGGGCCGGGGGCAGCCCGGTAGGGGTCGGGGGCCAGCGCCGTCGCCGGGTCGGACCCGGGGGCCGGCGCCGCGCCGTACGGGTCGGGGGCCAGCGTGGTGGCGCCGTAGGGGTCGGCCGCCGGCAGGTTGGGGTCGATGTAGCCGACCCCCTCCACCCACGCCCCGCCGCCGCCATCGGGCGCAGGGGTGGCCCCGGCGGCCGCCGGCCACAGCGGCGTGGTGTGTGGCTCCTGGCCGAACCCGGGGGGCGACGCCGCATATCCGGCCGTGCCGGCCGTACCGGCGGCGCTGGATATCACCGGGTACTCCATCGTGGGGTCGGGCTGGGCCGCGAAACCGGGGGCGAACCGGTCGGGTCCACCGGCACCTGCACCAGCACCGACAGCGGCACCGGCCCAGGGGGCGGGCCCGGGCCCGGCCTGGGTCGCCGGGCTGCCGTAGCGGGGATCGGCGTAGGGGGCCGGCGACGGTTGGTCGTAGACCCCCTCGGGGTACCGGGTGGAGTGGGCCGACGGGACCCGGTACTCGCCGCCGGCGGCGACCACCGGACGGTCGGCCAGGCCCCGGGCCTGGCCGCCGCGGGCCCGTTTCCCCTGGCTGGCCTTGTCGATCATGGCGGCGGGGCGCCGCCGCTCCCGGGCCGGCCACACGATGCTGGCGATCAGCAGGACGGCGCTGATGCCGGCCATGACGAGGGCGGGGCGGATCATGGCTCCGGCGAAGACGTCGACCACGGCCGAGGCGATGGCCATGGCCGACGGTGCGACGAAGCCCACCAGCCCCGGCAGGCCGTACGCCACCGCCAGCCAGAACGCCGAGGCCCCGAACCCCCAGAACGAGACCCGGCGCAGGACGGCGGCCCGCCGGGTGGTGATCAGGAACGACAACACGATGCCGGCCCCGGCAACCAGCGCGCCGAGCAGGGTGAAGCGGTCGACGTAGTCCTTCACCGTGCCCAGCCACGACAGGCCGGTGCCCGGGATCTCGACCGCCAGCTGGGGGGCCGCAGGCAGGACGGGGTCGAGCGCGGCGACGTTGGCCACCAGAGCCGCCCGGGCCGCCTCGCCCAGCACGGTGGCGTCGAGCGCGATCGGCTCGTCCACCCCGTTGAGGGCGTTCTGGTGGGCCTGCACGATCCCGTCCCGCACCAGCATCTCCACCCGGGGGTCTTCCAGGGCCACGTTCGCCGCCACCTCGAGGGTCTGGCGGGGGATGGCCACGCCCTTGGGCACCTGGCTCTGGAGGGCGTCGGCGATGCGGTCGGCGATGGCCGCCTTCACCTCGGCGTCGTCGAGCAGGTGGTCGGCCAGGCGCTCGGAGCGGCCGGGGTCGAGGACGGTGTGCGACATGACGAAGCCGGCCCAGCTGGCCGATGCGACCAGCAACGACAGTCCCATGATCAGCGAGGCCAGACCTCGTCGCATCGTTACTCCTGTGGGTGGCGGGGCGGGCGGAACCCCTGGGGGACCAGTATCGCGTCCGGGCCCCCTCGCCGGATGACACCCACCCTAAAGCAGGCGGGCGAGACGGTGCTCGGAGTTGCCGGCGCCCAACGGCGCCCGCCGTGGCCCTGTCGGCCGGATCAGAGCGACCAGTAGGGGTGGCTCGACGGGTTCGTCGGCGTGGTGAGGATCTCGTTGCCGTCGTCGGTGATGAGGATCGTGTGCTCGAACTGGGCGGTGCGGCTGCCGTCGGCGGTGACCGCCGTCCAGCCGTCGGTCCAGAGGCGCACCCGCCACGAGCCGGCCGTGATCATCGGCTCGATGGTGAACGTCATCCCCGGCTCCAGGATGTCGGTGAGGCGGGGGTGGTAGTAGTGGCAGACCTGGAGCTCGGTGTGGAACTGCTCGCCGATCCCGTGGCCAACGAAGTCACGCACCACGCCGAAGCCCTGGGTCTCGGCGCAGCTCTGGATGGCCCGGCCGATCTCGTTCAGCGGCCGGCCCGGCCTGGCCGCGTCGATGCCGCGGAGCAGGCAGTCCCGGGTGGCGATGGTCAGGCGGCGGGACAGGTCGTCGACCTCGCCCACGAAGAACGTGGCGTTGGTGTCTCCGTGGACGCCCTCCTTGAACAGGGTGACGTCGAGGTTGACGATGTCGCCGTCGGCCAAGGGGCGATCGTCGGGGATGCCGTGGCAGATCACCTCGTTCACCGAGGTGCACAGCGACTTGGGAAAGGGGGCCACCCCGCCGCCGCCCGGGTACTCGAGCGGGCTGGGGTAGGCGTCACGCCGGAGGCACTCGTTGTGGCAGGCCCGGTCTATCTCGTCGGTGGTGACGCCGGGCTGGCACAGGGTGCCGAGGAAGGCCAGGGTGTCGGCCGCCTCCCGGCAGGTGCGGCGCATCCGCTCGATCACCTCGGGAGACTTCACCCGGGGCTCGTCCCACCGCTCGATCCGGCCGCCGTCGGCCCAGGTGGGCTTGTCGATCGTGTCGGGCACGGGCAGCTTGGGCGAGACCCGGCCGGCGTGGACCGGCTCCATGGTCTCCTTGTGGCAGCGCTTGTACTTCTTGCCGCTACCGCACCAGCAGAGCTCGTTGGCCTTGGGAAGTACTCGCATCCGCCCCAGTTTACGGCTCCCTGCCCGCTCCTGGCTTACCAGAGGCCAGTCCTGGAAAGAGGCTCTAACGTCCCGGTGTGAACAGCCGAGACTGGTTGTCGGCGGGAGCCAGGGCGGGAGTGTGCCTGGTGTCCAAGGATCACTGGAGGATCAGCCAGGTGAACCAAGCAGAGATACCCTTTGTCCACATGGCGCCGTCGCTGTCGGGGCGGATTCTCATAGCCCGTCCCGAGTTCCACGACCCCAACTTCGACGCGACGCTGACCCTCATCCTCGAGCACAGCGATGAGGGAGCGCTGGGCCTGATCCTGAACCGCCCCTCGAACCTGGCCATGTCCGACGCCTTCCCCGAGTGGGAGGAGCTGGCGGGCCGGCCCGACCTGCTGTTCGAGGGCGGTCCGGTGGACCGCGACGCCCTCATCGCCCTCGGCCGCTCCCAGGCCGGCGACGGGGCCATGGTGCTCGGAGCCCACTCGATCGACCTCGACTCCCAGCCGGCGCTGGCCGTGGCCGAGGGCATCGTGCAGGTGCGGGTGTTCTCCGGCTACGCCGGCTGGGCCCCCGGCCAGCTCGAAGGCGAGATCGCCAACCACGGCTGGTGGGTGGTCGACGCCTGCATCGACGACCTGTTCACCGACGATCCGGCCCACCTGTGGGCCCGGGTCCTCCAGCGCCAAGGCGGCGAGCTCGCCTGGTTCGCCCACTTCCCCCTCGACCCCTCGCTGAACTAGCCCTTCTGTGCGAACTGTGGCGTCCGGTGCTGCATCCTGCGCGCTGACGCCACAGATCGAGAAATGATCAGAGATGCGCGTCCCGGAGGGCGGCGTAGCCGGGCTTGATCAGCTCGTTGATGATCTTGAGCCGCTGCTCGAAGGGCCAGAAGGCGCTCTTCATGGCGTTGAGCGTGAGCCATTCCATGTCGCCCAGGGTGTAGCCGAAGGCGTCGCGCAGCTTGGTGAACTCATCGGTGAGGGTCACGTCGCTCATGAGCCGGTTGTCGGTGTTCACCGTCACCCGGAACCGGAGCCGGCGCAGCAACCCGATCGGATGCTCGGCGATCGAGGGGGCCGCCCCCGTGTTCACGTTCGACGTGGGGCACATCTCGAGCGGCACCCGGCGGTCCCGCACGTAGGCGGCCAGGCGGCCCAGATGGGCCCGGCCGTCGGGGTCCACCTCGATGTCGTCGACGATGCGGACGCCGTGGCCCAGGCGCTCGGCCCCGCAGTAGTGCAGGGCCTCGGCGATCGAGGGCAGGCCGAACGCCTCCCCGGCGTGGATCGTGATGTGGAAGTTCTCCCGCATCACCAGCTGGAAGGCGTCGAGGTGGCGGCTGGGCGGGTGGCCGGCCTCGGCCCCGGCGATGTCGAAGCCCACCACGCCCTCGTCGCGGTGTCGCAGCGCCAGCTCGGCGATCTCGTAGGACCGGGCGGCGGTGCGCATGGCCGTGCACAGGGTGCCCATCGTGAGCCGGGTGCCGGCCGAGCCGATCCGGAACCCTTCCAGCACCGCCTCCACCACCTCGTCGAGCGTGAGGCCCTGCTCGGTGTGGAGCTCGGGGGCGAAGCGCACCTCGGCGTACACCACTCCGTCGGCCGCCAGGTCCTGGGCCGCCTCGGCCGCCGCCCGCTGCAGGCCGTCCTTGGTCTGGGTGACGCCCACGGTGTGGGCGAAGGTCTCCAGGTACAGCTCGAGGTTCCGCCGGTCCGCCCCACGGGTGAACCAGTGCGCCAGGTCGTCGGGATCTTCGGTGGGCAGCGCCCGGTACCCCTGCTCCCGGGCCAGCTCGATCACGGTGGTGGGCCGCATGCCGCCGTCGAGGTGGTCGTGCAGGAGCACCTTGGGGGCGGCCAGGATCGGATCGACGGTGTCAGCGGGCATTGAGGCAGAGTAGTGGGCCTGCCTGCCCGGGCGGGGACGAGCCAGGCGGGAGCTATGTTGGGCTCTCTGTGACCGTGTCCGTCGTGGGATTTGATGCTGACGATACGTTGTGGCACTCCGAGAGCCACTTCGCCGTGACCGAACAGCGCTTCCGCGATCTCCTGGCCCCGTGGCTGCCGGCCGATGCCGTGGGGGAGCGGCTGCTCGCCCGGGAGCGGGCCAACCTGGAGATCTTCGGCTACGGAGCCAAGGGGTTCACCCTGTCGATGATCGAGACGGCGCTGGAGGTGAGCGACGGCTCCCTGCCGGCCTCGGCCGTGCAGCAGGTGATCGACTGGGGCAAGGCGCTGCTCAGCCACCCCGTGGAGCTGATCGAGCACGTGCCCGAGACGCTGGCCTGCCTGGCCGAGCGCTATCGGCTGGTGCTGATCACCAAGGGCGACCTGTTCCACCAGGAGTCGAAGGTGGCGGAGTCGGGCCTGGCCGAGCTGTTCGAGCGGGTGGAGATCGTCACCGAGAAGTCGCCCGAGATCTACCGCAAGGTGCTGGAGCGCTGCTCGGCCGACCCGGCCGAGTTCGTGATGGTGGGCAACTCGGTTCGGTCCGACGTGCTGCCCGTGCTGGAGCTGGGCGCCCAGGCCGTCCACGTGCCCTACGGCATCACCTGGGCCCACGAGGCGGTCGACGACATCGCCGACGGGTGTGACGAGCCGCCGTGGCTCCGGATCGACCATCTGGGCCAGCTGCCCGGCCTCCTGGGAAGGCTGTAGGTCGCCCGCCGTGCTCCGGCCCATCCCCGTTCTGTGCTACCACCGGGTGGTCCCCGACGGGGGACCGTTCTCCACCACCCCCGAGGTCTTCGCTGCCCATCTGGACTGGCTGGCCGGGCAGGGCTACACCACGCTCACCGCCAGCGAGGTGGGGGCGGTGGCCGCGGGGCGGGCCTCGGCCCCGGCCGGACCGGTGGTGGCGCTCACCTTCGACGACGGCTACGCCGACCTCGACACGGCGGTGGCCCCCGCCCTGCGCCGCCACGGTTTCCGGGCCACCTCGTTCCTCATCACCGACCGCTGCCCGGCCGAGCCGTCGCCGGGCGACGAGCACCTGTCGTGGTCGGCGGCCCGCCGCCTGGCCGACGAAGGTGTGCTGGAGTTCCGTTCCCACACCCACACCCACCACCGGTGGGACCTGGAGGCCGGGCGGGCCGGCGAGGTGGCCGACGACATCGCCGCCTCGGTCAAGGCCCTGGCCGAGGGGCTGGGCCGCCCCCCGGGAGAGCAGACCGAGCTGGCTTGGCCCTGGGGGCGAACCTGCGACGCCTGGGACGAGGCCGCTCACCGGCTCGGCCTGGGCACCCAGTTCGTGGTGCAACGGGGAGCGGTCACCCGCCCCGGCGTGACCGCCCGCCTGCCCCGGATACTGGTCGACGGTATGGCCCCCGCCGCCTTCGCCCGGTGGCTCCGCGTGCTGTCGACCCGGCCGGGGGCGCTGGCCGTCAACGCCGTGTTCGGCACGATCCGCGAGCGGCGCCAGGGCGCCGGCTACCGCTAGCCGCCGGTGACGCTGTGGGTGAAAAGTCCAATGGAGGCCGGCGACTTTTTGCGAGGGCCGTCGCCGGTGACGCTGTGGGTGAAAAGTCCGGTGGAGGCGGAGGAGCTGGGCCTAGCCTCGCGAGAGGCGGTCGGGGGTGAAGCCGCCGGGGATCAGCTCGCTCAGAGGCCGGGGGTGGCCGTCGCCGTCGACCAGGCAGTCGAACCCGCCGTGCTCCAGCAGGAGCTGGCGGCACCGGCCGCACGGGGTGCACGGCTCACCGGAGCCCGACACCACGGCCACCGCCACCAGGCGCCCGCCGCCGGTGCGGGCCAGGTCCGACACGAGGCCGCACTCGGCGCACAGGCTCAGCCCGTAGGAGACGTTCTCCACGTTGCAGCCGGTCACGATCCGGCCGTCGTCGACGAGGCCGGCCGCCCCTACCGAGAACCGGCTGTAGGGGGCGTAGGCCCGGGTGCAGGCCTCACGGGCCGCCTGGCGCAGCCGGTGCCAGTCGACGGGCTCCGACGGAGCCGCCGTCGGCTCCGGCGGCTCTATCGGCTCCGGGTCCGGACCGGCCGGGACGGTCACCGGGTGCCGTAGATGCGGTCGCCGGCGTCGCCCAGCCCGGGAACGATGTAGGCGTGGTCGTTGAGGCCCTCGTCGAGCGCCGCCAGGGTGACCATGACGTCGGGGTGGGCGGCGTGCACCGCCCCCACCCCTTCGGGGCAGCCGATGATCGACAGCAGGCGGGCCGGGCGGCAGCCCAGCTCGGCCAGGATGTCGAGGGCGTGCACGGCGCTGCCGCCGGTGGCCAGCATCGGGTCGACCAGGAGCACCTCCCGCTCGGCGATGTCGGCCGGGAGCTTGCGGTAGTACTCCACCGGGCGGTGGGTCTCGGGGTCCCGGTAGAGGCCGAGGTGGCCCACCCGGGCGTGGGGGATCAGGGTGAGGATGGCCTCCACCATCACCAGCCCGGCCCGCAGGATGCCCACCACGGCCGGCGCCGGGCCTGACAGCATCGGCGACCGGGTGGTGGTGATCGGGGTCTCCACCTCCACCGGCTCCACCGGCAGGTGGCGCAGCGCCTCGTACGCCGTGAGCAGGGTGATCTCGGTGCACAACGACCGGAACGACTCCGACGACGTGTTCACGTTGCGCAGCATGGTGATCTTGTGGGCCACCAGGGGGTGGTCGACCACGGTGAGCTGGGGGGTGGTCTGGGCGCTCATCAGGGGCGCCGTCCGTGGAGGGCGGCCTCGGCCCGGCGGGCCAGCTCCCGCGCCTGCTCGATGTCGTCTCCCAGCGCCGTCACGTGGCCCAGCTTGCGGCCGGGCCTCGGGATCTTGCCGTACAGGTGCACCTGCGCTCCTTCCACCGCCAGGGCGTCGATCAGGTTGTTGGCCGGATCGATGTTCTCCAGCCCTCCGATCACGTTGATCGTGACCGCCGCCGGAGCGTTGCTCCAGGTGGGGCCGAGGGGGAGGTCGAGCACGGCCCGCACATGGTTCTCGAACTGCGACGTGGGGCTGTTCTCGATCGTCACGTGGCCGGCGTTGTGGGGGCGGGCGGCCAGCTCGTTGACCACCAGGCCGTCGGTGGTGAGGAACAGCTCGACGGCCAGCACGCCCACGGCGTCGAACTCGTCGGCCAGGCGCAGGGCGAGCTCCCGGGCCTGGACCGCCACCGGATGGCCCACGGCTGCCGGCACCCGGATCTCGCGCACCTCGCCGTCCTGGTAGGTCATCTCGGCGATGGGGTAGGAGCGGGAGAACCCGCCGGGCCGGCGGGCCACCAGCACCACCAGCTCTTTCACGATGGCCTGGAACGTCTCGGCCATCAGGTCCCGGTCGCCGTGCTCGGCCAGCACCCGCAGGGCCTCGTTGGCGCTCTCCACGATCCACACCCCGCGCTGGCCGGGCAGGCCGGCCCGGACCGACTTGAGCACCACGGGGAAGCCATGGGTGGAGGCGAAGTCGAACAGGTCGTCGGGGCCCCGGACCTCGGCGAAGGCGGGCACCGGGAAGCCGCGGTTGAGCAGCACCCGGCGCTGGTGGAGCTTGTCGAAGGCGGCCCGGATGGTCTTGGAGCCGGGGCGGACCACGGCCCCGTTGTCCTCGATGAGCTGGAGCAGACCGAGGTCGAGCCGCTCGTGCTCGAAGGTGAGGACCTCGCACAGGTCGGCGAAGGCGGCCAGCGTGTCGGGGTGGCCGAACATGGCCTCGGGAGCGGCCTGGGCCGCCGAGTCGTCGAGGTGCTCGGCCAGGAGCCGGGGGGTGATGCCGAGCTTGAGCGCGGCCTGGTGGGTCATGCGGGCGATCTGGCCGGCGCCGACGATCCCGAGGCGGTAGAGGGCGGGGAAGTCACCAGGCACAGCCAAAACAGTACAGGCCCCGGAGTCACGGACCGCGTAAGCGGGGTCACCGACCCGCTCCGAACCAGCGGCTAGGTTCGGGGGTGACGATGGCTGATGATCAGGAACCGCTCCTGTCGCTGCGGGCTCGGCGTCGCGTGTTGGTGGCGCTCGGTTTCGGGGCGGCCAATGCCGCCATCGCGGCCGTGGTCGGCATCCGGCCACGCGCCCAGCCCGACACCCAGGCTCTGGCGGAGCTGACGGCGAACGCCCTGCGCACCGAACCTCCGCCCCTGGCCGGTGCCGCCCCTGCCCCCGACCCCGCCACCGTCCACGAGCTGGTGATCGCCAACGGCCGGGTGATGGACCCCGACTCCGGCTTTGACCGGGTGGCCCACGTGGGCATCGACGAGGGCGTCATCACCGCCATCAGCCCCAGCCCGCTGCGGGGCATCGAGGAGATCGACGCCACCGACCGGGTCGTCGCCCCCGGATTCATCGACATCCTGTCCTACGAGCCCAACCCCTTCGGGGTGTGGTTCAAGCTGGCCGACGGCGTCACCACCAACCTCGGCATGCACGGGATCGACAACTACGCCGCGCCGTTCTTCCAGCGCTACGAGGGCCAGAGCCCGGTCCACTTCGGCGGGGCTTTCCACCAGCACTTCATGCGGGCCGAGCTGGGCGCCGGGGTGGAGGACCCGCTCACCCCGGCCCAGCAGGCCGACTTCGAGCAGCTCCTGCGCCAGAACCTGGCCGATGGGTACGCCGGGGTGTCGTTCTCCCCCGAGTACTCGCCCGGCACCACGCTGGAGGAGATGGTGGGGATGGCCCGGGTGGCGGCCGCCGTGGGTCACAGCGCCTTCTTCCACGTCCGCTACAGCGATCCCTATCCGCCCGGCACCTCGATGGAGGCCGTCGACGAAGCCCTCCAGGTGGCACGCCTGGCCAAGGTGGGGGTCCACATCGAGCACATCACGTCCACCGGCGGCACGTTCGTGATGACCGAGACCCTGCGCAAGCTCGACAACGCCCGGGCCGCCGGCATCGACGTCACCGCCTGCCTCTATCCCTACGACTTCTGGGGCACGTTCCTGGGCAGCGCCCGCTTCGCCGCCGGCTGGCAGGAGCGGTTCGGCATCTCGTACGAGAACCTCCAGGTGGCCGGCACCGAGCGCCGGCTCACCGAGGCCACCTACGCCCAGGCGGTGAAGGAGAACAAGCTGGTGGCGGCCCTGGGCTCCATCCCCGAGGCCGAGGTGCAGCTCACCCTCACCGAGCCGTGGATCATGGTGGCCAGCGACGCCATCCTCAACCCCGACCGCAACAACCACCCCCGGGGGGCCGGCACCTTCTGCCGCCTCCTCGGCCGCTACGTCCGCCAGGTGGGCACGCTCGACCTGATGAGCGCCCTGGCCAAGATCACCATCCTGCCGGCCCGTCGGGTGGAGGCCATGCTGCCCGACATGGCCCGCAAGGGTCGCCTGCAGCGGGGGGCCGACGCCGACGTGGTGGTGTTCGACCCGGCCACGGTGGGCGACCGGGCCACGGTGGCCCAGCCCGATCTCACCTCGGTGGGCATCGACTATGTGCTGGTGGCGGGCCAGGTGGCGCTGAGGGAGGGTGTGGCCGACAAGCGGGTGCTGGCCGGCCGGGCGTTGCGCTCGGCAGCCGCCGGACCGGGCTGAGGGACCCGGCACCCCCGGACAGGTCGGCTCAGGCTTCGAGGCGGCCGGCGAGCGACGCCCGCACCTGGTCGGCGTAGTGCTGATGGCACTCGTCGCCCTCGGCCGACAGGCCGTCGACGAAGGCCTGGATGATGTGGAGGGTGACGAGGCCCTGAGCCCGCCGGTCCTCCGGCTCGATGAGGGCGTTCACGCAGTCCGAGTGGAAGCAGCGCTCCAGCCCGTGCACCAGGAACTCCGCCATCTCGTCGTCGAGCGGGCAGCTCCAGCGGATGTCACCCGTGCCGCCGGTGGCGGCGCAGGCCGAGCACCAGGCGTCGATCAGCTTCGACCACTGATCCAGCCAGTCTTCGTTGGCGATGCCGTCGAGCTGCTCCGGGTTCGCCCGGAGTTCGGTGACCACCCGGCGGGCCCGCCGGGACCACCGCTGCAGATCGTCGGCTGCCACTGGACCGAGTTCGAGCAACATGACAAGCCTCAAGGTACCACCGGGCTTGCGATAGGTGATACTTCACACCCGATTCCTGTTTGGAATCGACACCATCTGGGCAATGGGTGGGGTTGGGCCTCGGATGCTGCGGTGCCCGGTCAGCCCGCCCGCAACGCTGTGACCAGGAGATCCAGCAGTTTCACCTGGCCCTTGTGCAGGCGGGTGCGGGCCTGGTCGAGGGCGAACCAGGCGGCCCGGTCGACCTCGGGAAACCGCTGGATCCGGCCCGATCGGGGCGGCCACTCCAGCTCGAAGTGGTTCGACACCACGCCGTCGGCGTCGATCTCGCCCTCCAGCCAGAAGGCGTGCAGGCGCTTGCCCGAGCCGAGGCTGAACGGGGGGAGCGGGCTCAGCGGCCCGTCGGGCACGGCCTGGCCCGTCTCCTCGGCGAACTCCCGGCGGGCCGCCGCCTCCAGCTCGGCCGGACCGGCGGCGGTGGGGTCGTCCAGGCCGTCCAGCTCGCCTTTGGGGATCGACCAGCCGTGCTCGTCCTTGCCGGCCCAGTACGGGCCGCCGGGATGGACCAGGAGCAGCTCGGGGCAGCCGGTCCGCCGGCCCCGCACCAGCGCGATCCCGGCGCTGATCCGATGGCTCAACCGAGCTCGATCTTCAGCTCGGGTTGGCCGATGCGGTCGAGCACCGAGTTGACGACCCGGGCGTCGTCGTCGAAGCCGAGCACGTCGTCGAGGTCGCCCGAGGCGTCGTCGACCATCAGGAAGTACTCCACCGCTCCCCGCACGAGAGCCCGCTGGCTGTCGTCGAGGGGGAGGCTGGCGCCGAGCAGCGTGATCAGCGTCCGCCCGATGGCCTGGGCCATCTCCAGGTCGGCGTTGGGGCCGGCTTCGGCCTCGAGCTGGGTGAGGTGGAGCTCCACCAGCTCGGGCAGGGCGGCCAGCTCCTCGGCCGTGGTGGGCAGGCAGAGGCGGCGGAACTGGTCCTGCTCCTCCGGGTTGAGCAGGTACTCCAGGTCGAGGATCGGTTCGTCACCGGGCACGGCACGAGTATGGCCGCTGGACCCCGGGGGTGCACGGGCGACGCACGGGCGCCCCCGGTCAGTACACGACCTGGGCCAGCTTGCCCCGGGGGTCGGTCTCCCGACCGAGCACGATGGCGGTGCCGGCCACCACGTGGGCGGCGGTGAGGGTGAGCACGGCGGCGTCGAGGAGGTCGATCGGGGGAGCGGGGGCTGCCCGCCACAGCCGGTCGAACGGGCGGCCCAGGTGGCGGCGGAGCAGCTGGTGCCGGCGGCGTTGCCCGTCGGCGGTGTGCTTCGACGGCAGCGGCTCGCCCCCGGCCAGGCGGAGGAAGGCGCACTCGGGGTGGGCCTCCACCACCGCTTCCTGGTCGGCCCGGGTGACCAGCTCGTCGAGCTGGCGGATGCGGTCGACCAGGAACCACGCCTGCTTCGACAGGGCCCGCCCGCAGGCGGCCCGGCTCCGTTCACAGGCCGCGGGGTAGGTGGCGGCCTCCAGCACGGCCCGTACCGGGGTGGGGAACACCGATGCCCGGCGGGGGCCGAGCAGAGCCCGGGCCTCCCGGTCCGACCGGCGGGGCCGGTCGTCGAGCAGCCCCATCGGCATGTCGACGGCCACCGCCGCCAGCTCGCCCCGCCGGGCCCGTTCCACCACCGGCTCCAGGCCGGGCACCACCTCGGCGGCCAGCGAGACCGGGCCGTCGGGGTCGTCGTGGCGGGCCGTCACCACCACCCAGCCGCCCCGGCACCCGTCGACCCCGGCCACGGTCATCCCCGCCCCCATGCCGGCCAGGCTAGGACGGCCACACAGGATCTCTGACGTCGGGTGGCGCCGGCCGGTACCGGGTGTCAGAGATCGCCGCTGGGGTGCCGGCCCCGGGCCGGATGGGCGTGCGCCGGTGGGGTGGGCGTGCTACGAAGCGGGCATGGCAGACGCATCGCAAGGCAGGCTGGCAGGCAAGGTGGCGCTCATCACCGGCGGGGCCCGGGGGCAGGGGGCGGCCGAGGCGGCGCTGTTCGCCGCCGAGGGGGCGTCGGTGGTGATCACCGACGTGCTGACCGAGGCGGGGGAGCGCACCGCCGGCGAGCTGGGGTGCGAGTTCATCACCCACGACGTCACCTCCGAGGCCCAGTGGAACGACGTGGTGGGCCAGATCAAGGACCGCTACGGCCGCATCGACGTGCTGGTCAACAACGCCGGCATCCTGTTCGCCGGGCGGCTGGTCAACACCTCCCAGGCCGACTGGGACCGGGTGATCGCCGTCAACCAGACCGGGGTGTTCCTGGGGATGAAGGCGGTGGCCCCCAGCATGATCGAGCAGGGGTCGGGCTCGATCGTGAACATCTCGTCGGTGGCTGGGCTGGAGGGCGTGTTCGGCTCGATGGCGTACACGGCCACCAAGTTCGCCGTGCGGGGCATGACCAAGGTGGCGGCCAAGGAGCTGGGCCCGTCGGGCATCCGGGTCAACTCGGTGCACCCCGGGATCATCGACACCGACATGACGGCCGACTTCCCCAAGGAGCGCATGCTGCGGGCCGTGCCGCTGGGCCGGGAGGCCGCCCCGGGCGAGGTCGCCTCGCTGGTGCTGTTCCTGGCCAGCGACGACGCCAGCTACTGCACCGGCCAGGAGTTCGTGGTCGACGGCGGCATGCACGCGTAGAAGCGGCCTGATCCTCGACCTCTGTCGTGAATGAGGAGCGTGCTCTACCATCGGGACACGGGGGCCGGGCGCGAACGTCCGCCAGAGCATCGGTCCTGCCCCCGTCCACCGGTGCTGCGGTGAGCCGGGTGCCGGCCTGGGACCCTGTCCTCCAGCTGCGGCGCTCCGCCAGGATTGCGCGGACCCGTTGGTTAACATCGGCCCTGGTCAGCGGCCCAACCGACCAGCACATCGGCTGCCGCGCCGACCCCTGTCGTGGATCTGGCCGGGCACCAGGCGCTCAGCGTCGCCGTCGGTGTGGTCGAGCCTGCGAGGTTTCCTGCCGGTAGATCCAGCACACCCGTCGCCTCGGGGCGAAGGGGGGATACGGCTGTTGCTGGCGCCGAG